>MRWG01000228.1_pt1 | contig 93255 bp, 84 predicted proteins | sample 1013341 | NCBI WGS metagenome assembly MRWG01 (sample SAMN06117577, study PRJNA244670) | biofilm metagenome | biome: Water; feature: Cathode Biofilm; material: Biofilm; isolation source: microbial consortium enriched at the cathode of a solar microbial fuel cell | place: USA: District of Columbia ...
CAAGGGTTTGGCTGTTCGCCAATTAAAGCGGTACGTGAGCTGGGTTTAGAACGTCGTGAGACAGTTCGGTCCCTATCTGCCGTGGGTGTCGGAAAATTGAGAGGAGCTGCCCCTAGTACGAGAGGACCGGGGTGGACGTATCTCTGGTGGACCTGTTGTTGCGCCAGCAGCATAGCAGGGTAGCTATATACGGAAGGGATAACCGCTGAATGCATCTAAGCGGGAAGCCCCCCTCAAAACCAGTTTTCCCTTGAGAGTCGAGGAAGACTACCTCGTTGATAGGCCAGGTGTGGAAGTGTGGCGACACATGAAGCTGACTGGTACTAATTACTCGATAGGCTTGATCTTATGATGCTCATGCCCGGCGATCGCTTCGTCGGACAAAGCAAAGCAACACCTCAAAATACATCAGACATGTCTCTTCTTTTGGATCTAACGCGCTGACCGGGTGGTTATTGCAGGGGGACCGCACCCGTTCCCATCCCGAACACGGCCGTTAAGACCCCTAGCGCCGATGGTACTGCGTCTCAAGGCGTGGGAGAGTAGGTCGCTGCCCGGTCTGCCCGTTAGATCCCCCTCCATAACAATTCACAAATCAACCGTCGCTTTCGCGGCGGTTTTTTTGTGCCCGGATTCCGGTGATTTGCGCCGCGTTTGTCCCGGATTTCGGCACCCCGCCGGCACGTTTGCTGAAGATACCGGCTTCTTGGGGCGCATTTCCGGACCGCAAAACCGGTTCCCGCTTTTGCTGGAAATGCTCCGGGCCTGCGACTATCCGATCGTCTTCCGGAAATACCGCGACGTGGCGGTCACCGCATAGCCCTGCCGGATGTAGAAGGCGTGGGCGTCTTCCCGTTCCACCCGTGAGGCCAGGCCGACGGATGCGAGGCCAAGCTCCCGCGCCATGGCTTCCGCTTCGCCCAGGAGAATCCGGCCCAGGCCGCGGCCGCGAATGGTCTCGTCGACGACGAGCGACTGCACCACCAGGCCGGAGCCGGTCTCGATCGACGGGCGCGCGTAGAAATGGATGAAGCCGGCCAGCGTTTCCGCGATCTGCGCGCCCCGCAGCCAGTGGCCACCGGTTTTACCAAGCCGGTCCATGCGCTGTTTCATCTCCGGCACACTGGCCTCATAGCCCAGCTGCCGGTTCAGCTCGCACATGCGGGCGGCATCGTCCTCGTTCAGTGAACGGATGCGTATGTCTGTCGTGTTCATGAGCGAGCTATAGCATCGCCGGCGGCGCGCAACCGGCGCAAATGGCAGACATCGGCGTATCCCGTTCCAACCACGCTGCATGCCGCGCGGATCCGGGAAGGGGGACGCGCAGCGCGACCGTCCCGGCCTGCCGCAACATCCAAAACGACCTCCGCCCGCATCCAACCATCATATGTCCAGCCGATGCGAGACCGACATGCCTTTGAGGACCTTCTTCGCCCGCCTGACCGCCGCCGCGGCCCTGGCGTTCACCGCCCAGACCGGCGCGCAGACCGATGCCCCCGACCCTTATGCCGATGCCCGCGCTGTCATGGCCGGCGTCAACGAGATCGTCACGCCGAACGGCATCCAGGAGCTGATGACCGTCGAGCTCGGCGGGATGGAGCAGTGGATCTCGATCCGCGGCGCTAATCGCGACAATCCCGTCCTGCTCTTCCTGCACGGCGGACCCGGCGCGCCGGAAATGGGCGTGGGCTGGGCCTTCCAGCGGCCCTGGGAGGATTATTTCACTGTCGTGCAATGGGATCAGCGCGGCGGCGGCAAGACCTTCCGCCATAATGGCGAGGCGGCCAGCCGTGAGGGCCTGTCGCGCGAACGCATCGTGGCCGACACGGTCGAGCTGATGGCCTGGCTGCGCGAGCATCTCGGCCAGGAGCGCATCATCGTGGTCGGCCATTCCTGGGGCACGGTCGCCGGCTTCCAGGCCGCGATGGCCCGGCCGGACTGGGTGCATGCCTATGTCGGGATCGGCCAGATCGTCGATATGGACGAGAATGAACGCCGCAGTCACGCGCTGACGCTGGCGGCCGCCCGGGCCGACGGCAATGCCCAAGCCATCGCCGATCTCACCGCCATCGCGCCCTATCCGGGCGACACGCCGGTGACTTTCGAGCGGATCGGTGCCGAGCGGGAATGGGCGGTTCACTATGGCGGCCTGGCCGCCTATCGCGACAATGCCGGCTTCTACTACCGCGCCCGCCGCCTGGCACCGGAATATGAACAGGCCGACCGCGAAGCGGTCAATCCGGGCGGTATCATGAGCGTGACGGCGCTGCTCGACGATCTGATGGCCGTGCGCCAGGGCGATGTGGAGCAGGTGGACTTCCCGGTTGTCTTCTTCGCCGGGCGGCATGATCTCACCACGCCGTCAGATCTGGTCGAGGCCTGGTATCAACGCCTGGAGGCGCCGTCCAAGGAGCTGGTCTGGTTCGAGCACTCCGCCCATCTCTCGCCGATCGAGGAGCCGGGCCGCACGCTCGTCGCCCTGGTCGAACACGTGCTGCCGCTGACGCAGGAACAGCCCCAGCCTTAAGCCCGGTCCCCCCGGCCAGTCTACGGGCGCTCCCTCAGCCACAGACTGGCCAGCACCTTCATGCCGGCGACCACCGGCTCGCCGGCATGAAGCGTGCGCTTGTCGCCGCGGCCTTCTGCATCGACATTGTCGAAACTCAGCGCATCGCCGCGCCCGCCGCTCCAGGCGATGTCGAGGCGCGCAAAGCGCGTCGCGCCGCCTTCATATTCCGCATTCAGCTTGACGAGACTGGTGGCGATCCGCTGGCCGCGCCGGGCCAGATCCGCGCTCGCCAGGGCGCCGTCCTCGGTCAGAAAGTCGAAATGCGCCCGGTATTCCTCGCCCGGCCGGTAGACCAGCAGGGAGAGGGGCTCGCCCTGTTCGAAACCGGCGCCGGACAGGCGCGCCATGCGCAGCTTGATCGCCCAGAGCACCAGATCCATGGCGGCATCGGGCAGGGTGGCCGTCAGCGAGCGCCGGTAGGGATCGGGCCGCGACTGGCCGGTTCCGGGATCGAATATCCGCGCCGGCTGCAGGAAGGGCGCACCGCCGGCCGCGAGATAGTCGCACACCGCCGCCGGCAGGAAGCCGGCCTGCCGCACGATCCGCGGCGTCTCGCTCAGCGTCTCGCCGCCGGCCGGGCCCTGATCCAGGGCCGTCATCAGATCGTCCGGAAGCACAGCGGGCGCATCGGCATCCGCGGCCTCCGAGACGGGCAGGGCGTGCGTCGCCTGGATCAGGGCCGCCGCCAGCGGGTGTCCGGATTGAGCCAGGGCCGGGGCCAGCTGCCGGGCAATGGGGGCGACCTGGCCGCTCTCCTCGCCCAGGCGCAGCAGGGCCGCGATGGCGTGCCCCGAACCGGCCCGGGCGGCCTCTGTCAGCAGCGCCTCGGCGATCTGCCTGTCCCCGGCCATGAGGGCCAGCAGGGCAAGCTCTGTCGTCGCGCCGGCATCGCCGGCCTCCCTGTCCTGTCGCCGCAACGCCAGTGCAGCCTCCGGAGCGGCCTCACAGCCGCGCCCGGCGGCCTTCAGGAAGGCCAGGTGCCGGTTGCGCGCCGGGCTCGCCGGTGCCGCCTCCACAGCCGTATACACCGTCTGCTCGATGCCCTCCGGCGCGTCGGGCTGGCCGGACAGCTGCAGCAGGGCTCCCAGGGCGCGCGCATCGCCGTTTCGCACGGCCGCAGCCAGCGTGTCGATCGCCGCCGCGGGCTCGCCCCGGCGCCAGGCGTCGAGGGCGCCGGCAACGGCATCGCCGGCCGGAGGAGAGGTCGCAGTCATGGCAGGATGTTAGGCCATGATCGCGGACGCAGGTAAAGCGCAGCTGGCTGGTTGACGACACATCAGTGTCATCCTACATACGCGCCTCCCCACGGCACTCCGGTTCCGCGGGCCATCCTGATGCGGGGTGGAGCAGTCCGGTAGCTCGTCAGGCTCATAACCTGAAGGTCGTAGGTTCAAATCCTACCCCCGCACCCATAATGTAAACCCCTGAAATCATTATGATTTCAGGGGTTTTTTGACTCCAGTGTGCACCCAGCGATGAACCTTGGAATCGATCGTAGTTAACCGGCTCAGTCCTTGCCCGGTTCCGGCGCTTTCAGCGACACGACAAGCGCACAATCCAGCGTGTCCGATCGCTTGCATTCCGCGGTGATGTCTTCCAGTGACCGGGCGAGCTGGCTTAGATCGGCAATCTTCCGGTGAATGCGAGCCAGATGACCCTCGGCGATCTCCGCCACTTGTTTGCACGAGTAGGATTGCGCCTCGGTCATCGTGAGCAGCTCGCGGACCTCTGCGAGCGTAAACCCCAATTGCCTGAGGCGGAGCGCGAACCGAAGCATTTCGATATCGTTCTGGGAGTATAGGCGGTGACCGCTCGAGGAGCGTCCGGACGCGCCGACGAGGCCGATGTTTTCATAATAACGGATCGTCTCGATATTGCTGCCCAGCACTCTTGCGACCTCACCACGCTTTAGATGTTCTCGCATTTTTGTGATTGGCTCCGCAGCTAACCCGGTTGACCCTGTAGTTACTACAGGATGTACGATTATGCGATGTTTGGTTTTCGAGATAGCAATCGTTCTGCGGTGAGTTGGATTTCTGGAAGTGGGGCCTTCGGAGGATTTCTCGCTTTCATCGGCGCGTCTTGCTGTGTTGTGCCGATCCTCTTGGTCCATCTGGGCGTCGCGTCCGGGTTGGTCGCCAAGCTCGGCTATGTCGCGCGATGGCAGGAGTGGTTCGCGTGGGGAGGTGCGGGCTTGCTGGCTCTCTCGCTCACGCTTGCTCTGTTGCGCGGAGCGCCCGGGAGGGCCTTCTGGATCTGGTGGAGCGTTGGCGCAGTCTTCCTGACTGCGTCAATTATCCTGCCCAATTACGAGTTGCGCTTGCAGTTCTGGTTGCTGAATTGGCTGAGAGCCTAAGATGGGGAGATCCAAGCCGACGTTTGAATTCCACGACGCGGGCACCTTGCCCCGTCCGGGACCGATCGGCCGCCTGTCGCGTCTCATCTTTGGTCTAGGGGCGCTTTATTGGCCTTATCAGCTGATCCGATATGGCGAGATGGATGCCCTGACAAATGTTTGGGTAATCGCACTCACTGCGTTCGCGGTTCACTTGGCTCCATACACGCTGAACATCGGTTTCGGATTGCGGCTGGTGTTTTGGCCGAGACTGTTCGCCGCGGTATTGATCGTTGGCGCAGCGGTCGCGGGCTGGCGTTCGACCGGGGCTTGGATGAGTCCGGAGCTCTGGCTCACCGTGTTTTGCATCAATCTCTATGCCTTCATCCACCTCGGTCTATCGTTTTTGCTGGCGGCCGTCTTCGGAACGCCGGGCTGCGAAATGCGCGCTCAGCCGATCTTGATTGGCCGCATGATGGGGCATGAAGTACGGGATCATGAATGTCCGGGCCCGATCGGTACGATCGACCGATGGGAATGATCGCTTAAGTCCAATGGCTGATATCAAACTCAAATCGACTATCACTTGTCCCGAGTGTGACGACGTGCACGCCGACTTGGAAATGCCCACGAACGCCTGCCAGTACTTCTGGGATTGTCCGTCCTGCGAAGCACTGCTCAAACCCAAGCCCGGTGACTGCTGCGTTTTCTGTTCCTATGGGACGGTTCCGTGTCCGCCTATTCAGGAAGGCGATGCGTGTTGTGCGGCCGGGGACGCGGCTTCCTAGCCCGATCTGCGACACCCGGCGGAACGAACGCGAAACTCGTACCGAGGTGAAGCATGACACTGACCGGTGTGTGCCCCCGCACCCAAAAAGAACCCGCCAGCTCGTTGAGTTGGCGGGTTTTTTGTTTCAAGTTTTCGATGTTTTCCTGTTCAGGGTGTATTTGCGAGCGCAGCGCGCGTAGGGTTCATTGGAGACGCACAAGGGGGGTGTGCATGGAAGATTGGGTGGGGCTTTGGCTTTCCGAGCGGGCGCCGGAACTTCTTATGGGCGGTGTATTCGCAGCGAGCGGCGCAATCATGACTTCGCTCTACAAGGGCTTTTTCGTAAAGCAGCGTGTTCGACAGCGAATTGGCAGCGAGATCGTCTCGGTTCAACGGAGGCTATACGAGCGCGCAAATCCGATCGATGGATGGCGGGGCAATGACCAGCGGAACGACTGGATGCTGGAGCCCTTTGTTCAGCACATTGATTTGCTCAAACACCTGGCGGACCAGGAGCGTCTGAGCGCTCGCGTCAAGACTGCGCTTGAGGACTATCGGGACAAGGCAGATGTCTTCGTCAAGGCATGGGCCCAAGCTCGTGCCCGGCATCGCGGAAACTTCTGGGTTCACTATGACGCGTCTCTCGAAGCTGGGCGCGAAGTGCTGCGCCGCCTGGGAGAGTTGCGCGCGCATCGATCGGATATCGACGCTTTGGCGAGAACCGAACGTCCGGTCGATGAAGAGGTCGGCCCCTAAAGCTCCGCCAGGCTCAGCTCCACCTGTTCCACGATCCGCTGGCGAACGCGGGTGCGCAGGTCGGGGTCTTTGGCCAGGTCGCCCCACATGGTGCGGTTCATGATGTGGCCGACGATGAGGGCGCCGAGCATGCGGGCGCGCAGCTCTGTGTGGGGGCCGGTCAGCGCGGCGGCGACGGGGCGGTCGCAGCGCTCGAAAATCACGGCGCGCACCATGCCGGACGCGGTCGCCGAGGCGATCGAGTTGAGCATGATCAGGAAGTCCTCGACGGTGTTCTCGTCGTCCGGTTCCTCCACGATCATGTCGGCAATGCGCGTTGACAGCGTTGCGATATCGCCGGTGAAGAGATCGCCGATGCGCTCGATCTTCTCCGGCCGGTTCAGCACCGCGGCGAACAGGTCTTCCTTCGAGCCGAAATAGCGCGAGACGAGGGCGGGGTCGACGCCGGCATCCGATGCGATCTCCCGGATTCCCACCGTGTCATAGCTGGCCCGGGCAAAGCGGCCGCGTGCGGCGGCCAGGATTGCGGCCTTGGTGGCTTCGGCATTGCGAGGCCGGGGTGGATAAATAGCTACCATGCGAATTTTTCTCACACTGCCGGGTTGTCATCACCTGTTGACTTACTACATTCCGGCCAGATTTTACACTTGGAGGACGTGGCACCGCCGGCCCGGCGGCATGCGCGTCCGTTTTCGTCTGCGGGATTGATCCATGGCGCGCCTATCTTCCAACACCACCGGTGTCCTCCTTGTTTCGGCCATTCTCCTGACGGCCTGCGGCGGCGGACAGCAGCAGGGCCAGATGCCGGCGCCCCAGGTCGATGTCGCAACACCGCTCGTCGAGCGGGTCGCCGACTGGGACGAGTTTACCGGCCGTTTCGAGTCGCCGGAGCATGTCGATGTGCGGGCCCGTGTCAGCGGCTATCTTGAAGCCGTCCATTTTGAAGATGGGGCCGAGGTGGAGGCAGGGCAACGCCTGTTCACCATCGATGCGCGTCCCTTCCAGGCGGAACTGGCTGCTGCACAAGGCCGTCTGACCCAGGCGCGCGCCGAATTGTCCCAGGTGCGCACCGATCTGGAACGCGCCGAACGCCTGATCGAATCGCGCACCATCTCCCAGGAGGCCGTGGAGCAGCGCCGCACGGCCGTCAGCACGGCGGAAGCCGCAGTGGCCTCTGCCCGCGCCCAGGTCGAGGTGCAACAGCTGAACCTGGAATTCACCGAGGTTACCGCGCCGATCTCCGGTCATGCCTCGGCCCGCCAGGTCGATCCGGGCAATCTGGTTTCCGGCGGCAATTCAGCCGGCGATGTGCTGACCACGATCGTCAGCTCCGACCCGATCCATTTCGAGTTCGATGCCTCCGAAGCCGTCTATCTGCGTTATCAGCGCCTTCCGGCGACGGATGAGGGGGCGCCGGTCGAGGTGCGCCTGCAGGACGAGACCGGCTTCGAACGCCGCGGCGTGATCGTCTTTGCCGACAATGCCATCAACCCCAATACCGGCACGATCCACATGCGCGCCAGCGTGCCCAATCCGGACGGTCTTATCCGTCCGGGCATGCTGGGCACGGCCCGGGTGCGCGGCAGCGCGCCCTATGAGGCGATGCTGTTGCCGCAGACGGCGATCCTGTCCGACGGCTCGCGCCGGATCGTCTACGTCGTGAACGACCAGAATATCGTGGAGACCCGCAATATCGTCCAGGGGCCGCTGAGCGGCAGTCTGCGCGTCATCCGCGACGGTCTGGAACCGGGCGACCGGGTGATCGTGAACGGTCTCCTGCGGGCCCGTCCGGGCGCCGAAGTCGTGCCCCAGGACACCGAGATTTCCCGTGCCGCTCCGGCCCGGGGCGGTGCCGCCTTCATTGAATCCCAGCCGGCCACGAGCGCCCAGCCCGTCGACTGATCCCGTCCACAGCTGCGCGGAAGAAAGCCTCCCTCATGCGCCTGTCCCATTTCTTTATCGACCGACCGATCTTCGCCCTGGTGATCTCGGTCATCGTCACGCTGCTGGGTATTTTCGCCTATCCGCAGCTGCCGCTTTCGCAATATCCCGAGATCGCCCCGCCGACGGTGGCGATCACGGCTGCCTATCCCGGCGCCACCGCCGAGGACGTCGCCGAACAGGTCGCTGCACCGCTGGAGCAGGAGATCAACGGCGTCGAAGGCATGCTCTACATGACCTCCTCCTCGACGGCGGACGGCATGGTGCAGATCTCCGTCACCTTCCAGCCGGGCACCGATATCGATACCGCCCAGGTGAAGGTGCAGAACCGGGTCAACCGGGCCGAGCCGCGTCTGCCTGAAATCGTCCGCCAGACCGGTGTGTCGGTGGAGGCCCAGTCCACCGGCTTCCTGCTGATCCTGTCGCTGCGCTCGACGGACGGCACGCTGGATACCGATTATATCGGCAATTACGCCAATACCCGGGTGCGCGACCGTCTGCTGCGCCTGGACGGTGTCGGCGATGTGCAGGTTTTCGGTGCCGGCAATTATTCCATGCGGGTCTGGATCGATCCCGACCGCGCCGCTGCCCACGGCCTGACGGCCAGCGATGTCGTCGCCGCCCTGCGCGAGCAGAACATCCAGGCGACCGGCGGCATTCTCGGCCAGCCGCCCTATGGCGCCGGCGATGCGCCCTCCTTCCAGGTGCCTGTGCAGGTGCGTGGCCGCCTGATCGAGGCCGAGGAGTTCGGCAATGTCGTGGTGCGCCGGAACGAAGACGGCGCCGTCACGCGGCTGGAGGATGTCGCGCGGGTCGAACTGGGCACCGAGACCTATCTCGTGCGCGGTTATTTCGACCAGCGGCCCGGCGTCGCCATGGCGATCATCCAGCAGCCCGGCGCCAATGCGCTGAACACGGCCTCGGCCGTGCTCCGGGAAATCGAGGCCGCCGAGGCCGAATTCCCCGAGGGCATGGACTACATCATCCCCTACAACCCGACCGAATTCGTCGAGGCCTCGGTGCACGCCGTGCAGCGTACGCTGATCGAGGCGGTCTTCCTGGTCGTGCTGGTGATCATTGTCTTCCTGCAGACCTGGCGGGCGGCCCTGATCCCGATCATCGCCATCCCGGTCTCCATTGTCGGCGTCTTCGCCGTGCAGCTGGCGCTGGGCTTCTCGATCAACTCGCTCTCCCTCTTCGCCATGGTGCTGGCCGTCGGCATCGTCGTCGACGACGCGATCGTGGTGGTGGAAAACGTCGAGCGTCTGATCCGCGAGGGGAATTCGCCGCGTATCGCCGCCCGCAAGTCGATGACGGAGGTCGGCGGCGCGCTGATCGCCATGTCGCTGGTGCTGATCTCGGTCTTCATCCCGACCGCTTTCATGGGCGGCATTCCGGGGATTTTCTATCGCCAGTTCGCCGTTGCCATCGCGACCGCCGCGATCATCTCGCTGGTCGTGTCGCTGACACTCAGCCCGGCGCTCTGCGCCCTGCTGCTGAAACCGCACAAGTCCGACGCCCATGACGCCCGGCCGGGCCCGCTGGCCCCGCTGCGCTTTGCGGCGCGACAGTTCAATAACGGTTTTGCATGGCTATCGGACAGTTATGGGGCCGTTGTGTCACGCCTTGTGCGCATGATTGTCATCGTCCTGATTGCCTATGCGGGCCTTCTGGCGCTGACCGGCTGGCGCCTGTCGGAGACCCCGACCGGCTTCATCCCGGACCAGGACCAGGGCTTCCTGATCGGCATTGTCCAATTGCCGCCCGGCGCGTCCCTGGAACGCACCGACGAAGTCATGGCCCGTGTCCAGAGCGCGGTCGCCGAGACCGAGGGCGTGGACGGCATGGCGGCGATTGTCGGCCTCGACGGGGCAACCTTCTCGCTCAACTCGTCCGGCTCGACCATGTTCATCCGGCTCGATCCGATCGAGGAACGCCAGGGCCATCCGGGCATGTCGGCGCAGGAATTGTCCATGCAGCTGACGGGTATGCTGGCCCAGATCGTGCCGGAAGGCCGCGCCTTCATCATTGCACCGCCTCCGGTACAGGGGCTGGGCAATGGCGGCGGTTTCAAGGTGATCGTCCAGGACCGCACGGGCCAGGGGCTGAACACGCTGGGCCAGGTGGCCTGGCAGATCATCGGCGCCGCCAACCAGGACCCGCGCCTGACCCAGGTCTTCACCGACTTCTCGACCGACTCGCCGCGCGTCCGCGTCGATGTCGATCGCGACCGGGCCCAGCGTCTCGGCGTCGATCCGGCGTCGGTTTATTCCGCACTCGGCACCTATCTCGGCTCGACCTATGTGAACGACTTCAACTACCAGGGCCGCACCTATCGTGTGACTGCCCAGGCTGAAGCCGAGGCCCGGGACGACATCGCCGATATCGGCCGGCTGCGGGTCAGCGGCCGGGATGGCGAACTGGTGCCGATCGCCTCGGTGGCGTCGATCACCACCGAGTCCGGACCGGTCCGCGTCGTGCGGCACAACAATTTCACCGCCGTGGAAATCCAGGGCCAGGCCATGCCCGGCGTGGCCTCGGGCACGGCGCTGGATGCGATGGAGGAAATCCTCGAAGCCAACCTGCCTCCGGGCTTTGGCTATGAGTGGACCGAGATAGCCTACCAGGAAAAGGCGGCCGGCGATTCCGGCCTGATGATCTTCGCTTTCGCGGTGGTGTTCGTCTTCCTGGTGCTGGCCGCCCAGTACGAGGCCTTCACCCTGCCGTGGGCGGTGATCTTCATCGTGCCGATGTGTATCCTCGCGGCGATGTTCGGCATCAATCTGACCGGGCTGGACAACAACATCCTCACCCAGGTCGGCCTGATCGTGCTGATCGCCCTGGCGGCCAAGAACGCGATCCTGCTGGTCGAGTTCGCCCGCCAGGCCGAGGAAGAGCCGGGCAATGACAGCTTCAAGGCTGCCGCCCAGGCCGCCCGGATCCGCCTGCGGCCGATCCTGATGACCTCCTTTGCCTTCATTCTCGGCGTGACGCCGCTGGCTTTTGCCCACGGTCCCGGTGCGGAAATGCGCCAGGCCCTGGGGATTGCGGTGTTCGCCGGGATGATCGGGGTGACCTTCTTCGGCCTGATCTTCACGCCGGTCTTCTACGTGGTCGGCCGCTGGATCTCGCGTTTCCTGCCCAGGCGCGACCATGCGGCCATGGACGCGGAGAGCACGGACCAGGCGTGATCGGGCCGACAGGAAGGTGACACGGGAAAGGCCCGCCGGTTCGACCGGCGGGCCTTTCTTCTGTGCGGTGCTCCGATAGAGCCCGTCAGGCGTCAAGTGCTGCCGCGATCCGCTCGCGGATATAGCGGCGATGGGCGCGGGTCTCGGCATCCAGCCAGACATCCCAGCTGTGATTCATACCGGCGATCCGGCGCAGCGTGTCACGCACGGCAACCGCCGGAACATGCTGCAGCGAGGACGCCTCTTCGACGGCGATCAGCCGGTCGATATACTGGATCTGCAGATTGCGCCGGTAGACATTCGGACGGCCCCAGGGATCGCCCTTGAATATCTCCCGTGTGAGATCGCGCAGCATGGCGTGGGTGGAGTAGTCGCCGCCATAGGCCAGGCTGTCGGTCAGCCGGTTCAGCACGCGCGGATGCAGAAGGTGCGCGAGCACCGAATTCTGCGCATCGCGGACATAGGCCTGGACACGCGGCTCCTCGGCCCGGCGCAGGGCGTCGAACCCCCGCCGTTCCGGTTGCAGCCGGGCAATCAGTTCGGGCGGAAAGTCGAAGGCATCCGGTCCGAACACGGTCTCGCCCAGCGTGCGCAGGGCGCGGCGCTGTTCGGCCGCGGAGACCGGGACGAAGGGCGCCTCGGCCGCGCCTGGCTGGCCGACGACCGAGCGGTCGACATAGACCCCGCCGACATAGCGCGACACGATACCGCCGGCCTGTTTCCACATGCCCATCAGCACGCCGAAGGCCGCGCGGGTCTCGGCCCAGCTCTCACCATCCTGCGGGACGGTCTCGACCAGTCCGGCCATGGTGGTCCGGGCGACGTCGACCTGCCGCGCGGCAAAGCCGATCGGGTCGTTGGACAGGGAATAGGTGTTCACCCGCGGATCGATACCGCGGCCCGGCACCCGCACGGCGTCGGCATCATTTCCGAACACGTGCTCGGGCAGGCTCGACAGGGCGAGCAGGGCATTGCGCGCCTCGGTCTCACCGATCTCCGGCGCATAGCCGAAACGGATCGCCCAGCTGTCATAGGGCCCGGGCAGGCCCGGGAAGAACGGGCCCTGGCTCTCACCGGCTGCGGCCAGATTGACACCCGGATAGTCCATCACCGATGCCGACAGGCGGCGCTCGGCGTGCGGATCGCCGCTGGCCAGGGTCTCCAGATCGCCGAAATAGGAGGCCATCATGTTGTGGGTCAGGCCCAGCGTGTGGCCAACCTCGTGCGCCACCATCCAGCTCAGCCCCTGCTCGATGATCGCATCGGGATCGATATCCGGACGATGGCCGGCGCGGGCGGCGGCGACGGCGGCCAGGCGTGCAAAGGCGGTCGAGCGGGCCATGTGCATGCCGGCCTCGCAGGCTTCGTCGATATCGGCGGCACTGACCGCGGCCAGCGCTTCGCTGTCGAGGGTGGCCTCGGGATCTGCCGCAGCAGTGCCGTCACCGACGGGCGGGAAGAGATCGGCCGTCTGCACCCAGCGCTGAACCGCGGCGTGCTCGATCACGATATCGGCGCCCAGGATCTCGCCGGTCAGCGGATTGGTGAAACGGGGGCCGTAGCCGCCGAAGATCGGGTGGGGCGAGGCGATCCAGCGGATCACATTGTAGCGCACATCGCCGGCATCCCAGACCGCGTCGTCCGGCTGTACCTCGACCCGGATCGCATTGCGGAAACCGGCGGCCTCGAAGACGGGATTCCAGGCCAGCACCGCATCGCGGATCACATCGCGGTATTCCAGCGGTGTGGTGTTCTCGATCCAGAATGTGATCGGCTGGACGACATCGGAAACCTCGGCGTCCGGATCGGTTTGCTCCAGCCGCCAGCGCTGGATCAGATCGTCGACCGGGCTGCCATCGACCCGGGTCAGATTGGTGCGGCGTTCCGTGAAGAAGCCGACGCGCGGGTCGGCGCGGCGCGGCGTGAAGCCGTCATCCGGCATGCGCACAAATGTGTGCTGCACCACGGTCGTGTCCGACGAGCTTTCCGGCGTGCTCGCCCCGCTCCAGTCGAACACGAACTCGGTGACGATCTCGGTATTGTCCTCGTAATTGCGGATCGAGCGGATATTGGTCTTGCGGGCGTTCAGCGTGCCCGGACGCACACCCAGGGCCCGGCCCATCGCCGAGGCCTGGCCGATGCGGACCAGGGAGTTGGTCATGAACAGGTCGTTGGCGCGGACGATGACGCGGTTGGAACGGCGGCTTTCGGAGACGACTTCCAAGCTGGCCAGCACGGTGAAGGGCACATTGGTGCCTTCGGCGCGGGTGAGGGTCGAGTCCGGATCCATGACATAGTCGGTATTGCGTCGGATCACATCGACATGGCGGAACCGCCGGCGGAAGGAGACCACCGCGTTCTCGCCCATCAGGCCGGCCATGCGCATGCCGTCCCGGCGCGAACCATCATGGACATAGCTGAAATAGATGTATTCCTCGCCGAACTCGTCCTCCGTGAGCTCCAGGAAGAGTTCGCCGGTCTGGATGTCGCGGTAGAATTTCAGGAGGCCGGGGAAGGGACGTTTGCGCTCGAGGAAGTCGTTCCACTCCTCGACCTCCTCGACGATCTGGGTCTCGCCGACGCATTGGGTGCGGTCTTCCAGCGTACAGGCGAGGGATTCAACGATCTGGACCGGGGTGCGGGTATCGGACCGTCCATCCTGTTCGTCGGCCTGGATCAGGGCGGCTGCGGGGCCTCCGGTCAGTCCCAGAATGATGGCTGCGACTGCCAGGCCGGCCATCTGCATCGTGTTCGCCATCCGGGGTGCTCCTCTCTCCGGGTCACATAGCGCCGGACGCACGTCTCCATCGCGCCGCCGGCCCGTCTCCTGTCCGCGAAAAACCGCCATCCACGCCGCCGGTGTCCACAGCCGGCCGCGGCAAGGCCCTGCCTTGCTCACACCCGTTCGGGACACATCCTGGCGGGAAACACACTCCGGTCCGGCTGGCTTTTCCGCCTCCTCACACGCTTGCATGCGGAGCCGAACGCCAGCTTGTCGGTTTCATGACCTTTTCAGGGCCGTTGGACCGGGCATTTACCCTGGTTGATTGGAGGCATAACGCGACCGGCGGCCGCGCGGCCAGTCATTTTGAATGAAAAGCCTCAGAATCCGGTTGTGCTTCAGAGGGTTGTGTCAGGAAGCGTGCAATCCGGGATCGGCGGCCCAGAGGTGTTGGGCGGCATAGGCCCGCCAGGGACGCCAGCGTTCGGCGCGCCGGGCCATGGCCTCGGCCGAGGGGCGGGTCCCGTCCGGTTCCGCGAGTGCCCGCATCAGTCCGATATCCGCCGCCGGAAAGGCGTCAGGCTCGCGCAATTGCCGCAGGGCGATGTATTGCGCCGTCCATTCGCCGACGCCGCGGATGGCTCGCAGATCGTGAACGGCCTCGTCGAGCCCGCGATGGGCGTCGAACAGGTTGGGGTTCGCCAGGCTGGCCGAGGCCACCGCGCTCAACGTCGCAGACCGGCTCCGGGGCATGCCAAGACCGGTCAGGTCTGCATCGGCAAGGGCCGCGGCCTGCGGAAATGTGTGGGTCAGGGGTCCCGCAGGTTCCGCCAGCGGCGTTCCGTGACGGGCGACCAGCTGTCCGGCGAGCCGCGCCGCCGCGGTCACCGTGATCTGCTGGCCGAGCACGGCCCGGATCGCCAGCTCGAACCCGTCCCAGGCCCCGGGGACCCGCAGGCCGGGCCGGCGTGCGATATGGCGGGCCAGATCCGGGTCTTCGCTCAGATGGGCGGCGATTGCGGCGGGATCGGCGGCGAGGTCGAAGACCCGGCGGATGCGTCCGATGATACCGGGCAGGGCGGAGAGGACCGGGAAGACGATGGTCGCCCGCAGGGCGTCGCCGCTGGCGGGCTCGATGCACACATGACCCTGGGCCCCGTCGATCTCGATCGTGCGCGCGTATGCATTCCCGCCGACATGCTCGATCCCCGCAATCGCTCGCAGACGCAGGAAATCCAGCATGGCGTCCCAGTCATAGGGCGGCTGGTAGCGCAGCAGGAGGCTCAGTCCGCCCGCCGTGTCGGCCGGGACAGCTTTGGCGCTCGCCCGGCGCAATTCGCCCGGCGGGCGGCCGAACATGTCGCGGAAGGTCTCGTTGAAGCGACGGATGCTGGAAAAGCCCGAGGCAAAGGCGATCTCGGCCATCGGCATGTGCGTCTCGTGGATCAGCTGCTTGGCCAGATGGATCCGCCGGGTCTGGGCGACGGCGACGGGCGAGGCGCCCAGATGCTGGTGAAACAGGCGGCGCAATTGCCGTTCGCCGACACCCAGCCGGCCGGCCAGTTCATCGACGCAAGCCGTGTCCAGCGCGCCCTGTTCGATCAGGCGCAGGGCCCGGGAGACCGTGTTCGATGTGCCGCGCCAGGCCCCCATATCCGGCGCGGTCTCCGGCCGGCAGCGCAGGCAGGGCCGGAAGCCGGCCTCGCGCGCAGCTGCTGCAGACGGATAGAAGACGACGTTTTGCGATTTCGGCGTCGTCGCCGGGCAGACGGGACGGCAATAGATACCCGTCGTCTTCACCCCGGTGAAGATGCGGCCGTCGAAACGGACATCGCGCTGCGAAATGGCGCGGTAGCAGGCGTCGTGGTCGAGATCCATGCCGGGAAGCTTGCCCGGGCCGGCCGGACTGTCTAGCGGTTTTCGGACATGGATGTGCAGGTCTGGCGGATGCCGGGCATCATGTCCGGAAACCGCCAGTCGAGAACGCCGGTCTGGTACAATGTGCGCTGCGAACCCTGTCGGAGAACAGCATGCCAGCATCGGACATTCTGCCGGACTTTCTGATCGAGCAGATCGACACGCCGATCGGCCTGACCTTTCTGGTCACGGACCGGGCTGGCACTTTGCGTGCGGTCGACTGGGACGATCATGCCGAACGGCTGCACCGGCAGCTGGAACGGCGCTATGGCGCGGATCTGTCTTTGAGCCATGCGGATACACCCAGCGCGGCGCGCCGGGCGCTCGAGGCCTATTTCGCGGGCGAGTTGTCAGCGCTGGACGGGATTTCAACCGAAGGGGCAGGGACCGAATTCCAGCGGGATGTCTGGCGGGCCCTGCGCGATATCCCGGTCGGGCAGACGATCAGCTATGGCGAGCTGGCCCGGCGTATCGACCGGCCGAAGGCGGTGCGGGCGGTCGGCCTGGCCAATGGCGCCAATCCCATCCCCATTGTCGTGCCCTGTCACCGGGTCATCGGCGCCAATGCCTCATTGACCGGGTTCGGTGGCGGTCTGGACCGCAAGCGCTGGCTGCTGGCGCATGAAGGTGTGGACGCGGCCCGCTGGGGCGAACCCCGGCAGGCCGCACTGTTCTAGAATCTTGAGCGGTCGCGTGATCGAACCGGTGAACCGGTTCCCACTTCACCTGATCACGCTCTAGTGGGTACGCGGGAAATTGCGGCTGCCCGAACCGGCGATCTGCATCTCCAGCTGGCCGACATTTCCGGCCTCGTCCGGCGTGAAGACGAAGCGATAGCTGTTATTGTCGGGGATGGCGAAGCGATGGTTCCCGACGGGCAGCAGCTCAGTCGGCGAGCCGCCTTCACGCGTATAGACGAGCGTGCCGTCGGCGGCGTCGAAGTGACGATTGCCATAGGCGCCCGCATAGCGGCGCAGCTGGCGCGACGAGATGTCGACGGGCTCGCGCTGAGCGGCCAGCAATTCGCGGGCCCATTCCACGTCCTGATGGCCTGCGCTGTCAGCGTCATGGGCAGCCAGCAGCGTCTCGTAGAGACGGTCGAGCGCCGTCTCCAGTGCGTCACCGGCCGGAACGGCGATGTCCGGCGTGACGCCAGTACCTTCCCAATTGGTCCCGGTGATCGGGTTTCGGGCCGAGCCCGTGGAGATGAAAACCGCATAGCCTTCCGGCGTGAAGAAGGTCGAACCCGGATTGCCGGCGCCGTGAGTGGTCTCACCGATAATGGTGGCGCGCTCCATGGCTTTCAGATGGTAGGGGAAGGCCTCGCCGGCCGATCCGGTATTGCCCGAGGTCAGGACGATCAGGGGCACGTCGGGGCGGTTGCCGGCCGGATGGACCGGCAGCGACCACAACTGGTCGGGATAGGGCAGGTCGCGCGCGACGAAGGTGTTGATCACCACCGGCTCCTCGGGGTCGAGGAAGTGGCTGATCAGGTATTGCACCATCGAGGGCGCGCCGCCGACATTCTGGCGCAGATCGAAGATCACGGCATCGGTATTGGCGATGAATTCGAGTGCGGCGCGGGCCGTGCTTTCCGCCGGCTGGATCGGCGCAAACTGGCGCAGGTCGATATAGCCGATATTGCCCGGCAGGATGTCGATATCGGCAAAGCCGAAATTCTCGCGCCGCAGGCCGGCCCAGGGGTCGGCAGGACGTTCCGGGGCCTCACCGGCCTCGGCAGCTTCGCGGCGTGCGATGATTTCCGCAGCCCGTTCCGGACCGATATAGCGGACGGAGAAGTGCCGGTCCTCGGCGTGCAGCCGGTCGGTCAGCGCAGACGCGAGCGCGTCAGGGGACGCATCTTCGCCAAAGGCACCTGAAGCCGCTTCGCTGCGCAGAGCTTCGGCGATCTCGTGGGCGCGGGCCTCGTCGTAATAATTCGCTTCGATAACATCCGCGAGCGCGTTGATCGCGTCATCGTCACGCGCCTCGGCCAGCCCGTTTGCGAGACTGGCCAGCATCAGAGCCGTGCCGGCAAGCGCAAAAGTCTTCATGAAATCCCTCCCTGTTTGTTGCGGCCAAATAGGGGGCGCCGATCCTTCCCGGACAACTTAATTCGGGGTCACGCGAGGGTAAGCCCGGTGTCACGCTTGGTGACTTTGAGATGAACCATCGCCTCAGACTGCGCTCACGCCCGGCTTGCTAGACCGGTGTGCATGAAAGGCCGCTGTGTGGAGCCGGCCCCCGACAGGGAGACAGGATGATGACCTTCTCGAAGATGATGCTCGCCGGGGCCGCTCTGGCCTCGATCGCTTTCGCTGCAGGCGAGGCCGATGCCCAGTCACGCTCGCGCGTCAGCGTGGAACAGTCCGGCTATGGCAATATGGTGGAAGGCCGCTTTGACGGCTGGCGCAACCGCGCCCGGATCGCCCAGCGTGGCGACCAGAACGCGGCCGCGGCCCGCCAGGACGGCTATCGCAACCGGCTCGATATCCGCCAGCAGGGTTATGACAACTGGCAGGATGTGCTGCAGGCGGGCCTCGCCAATCGCGCGCTGACCCGCCAGTTCGGCGAGAACCTGACCGGGTCGGTCTATCAGTCCGGCAATGGCAATCTGGTCGGTGTCGCACAGGTGGGCGAAGGTCACACCGCGCACACCGTGCAAGAGGGCAATGGCAATATCCTCGGCGTGCTTCAGATCGGCAGCGGCCAGCACACCACCTATCACCAGATCGGTGACGGCAATGCCGACATCGTCGTGCAGTTCGGCTGGGACTGACCGGATCAGCGGCCCGAGGGCTCGCCCGGCTTGTTGAGGGTGAGCCCCATCCGGGTCGCGTGCCAGGATGCCTCGGCGCGTGAAGAGATGCCCAGCTTGCGATAGATCGACTTGATGTGGCTGGCCACCGTGCTCTCGGCGAGATCGAGACTGGCCGCCACATCGACATTGCGATGACCGCGTCCGATCAGTCCGAGCACTTCCTTTTCGCGCGCCGTGAGCTCTTCCTCCGGATCGGCCGCCGGGCCGGTATAGCGGAAATGCTCCATGATGCGCCGGGCGATCGAGGGGGACAGCGCCGGCGTCCCGTCGGCCAGGCGTTTCAGCTGCGCGGTGAGCAGATCGGCCGGATTTTCCTTGAGCAGATAACCTTCCGCGCCGGCCGACAGCGCAGCGACGATATGCGCGTCATCGCCCATCACGGTCGTGACGATGGGCACGGCGGCGGGGCAGACCAGTTTCAGGCTGCGCAGGACTTCCAGTCCCGAGCCATCCGGCAGGCCGAGATCGATCAGGGCGAGGTCGAAGTCGGCACTGGCTGCCGCTGCGGCCAGGCCGCCGCGCATGCTGGCCGCCTCCTCGATGGAGCAGCCGGGGAAGGCGCTCTCGGCGATTTCGCACAGCCAGCGCCGGGTCTGGGCGACGTCCTCGACAATCAGGATACGTTTCATGCCGGCACTCCGGGCTGTTTCAGCGGAAAGCGGATCTCGATCCGCGTCCCGTCGGGCGAGCTGTCGCATGTCATTCGTCCTCCCAGAGTCTCGCTCCGGCTTTCGATATTGGAAAGACCGTTGCCGGCACTGACGGTCTTGCGGTCGAAGCCGTGGCCATCATCATCAATGACAAGGTGTGCCCTGCCGGCTTCGCGGCCCAGTAGAACCGACAGGCGCGTTGCGCCGGAATGGCGGATCGTATTGCTGACGGCCTCGCGGATGATGGACCGCAGCGCATGGGTGGCCGAGGTCGACAGGTCGGGCGTTTCGCCGATGTCATTCTCCCAGACCAGTTCGATCCCGACAGCGCCGAGACGTTCGGCTGATTCCACGCGCAGATCGGCCAGTGTCTCGTCGAGATCGAGACCCGGGGTTGCGGCATTGTTGATGATGTCCCGCAGATCGGTCAGCGTTTCGCGGATCATCAGATCCTTGCGGTCGTGATCGCTGGAGTGCAGGGCGCCCAGCAGCTGGGCGCCAATATTGTCATGCATGTCGCGGGCAATGCGGCTGCGTTCCTCGGCGACGCCGCGATCATAGGAGCGGCGGCTTTCTTCGGCATAGGCCATCAGCTCGATCAGCTGGCGCGCGGTGGCGAGATGGCCGGGCGAGAACAGGGCGCGGCCCCGCCAGGGATGGCGCAGGATCAGCGCGGGATGGCCCGGCGTCGATGGCAGACGCATCTCGACGCCATCCTCGCGGATTTCGGGCTGGTCGACCGGGCCGTCGGCCTCGGTGATCTCCAGCGGCGCAAAGAGCCGGTCGAGCAAGCTGCGCCAGCGATGATGGCGGCTGCGCCCCGATGCCCCGAAGGCGGTGTCGACCACGGCGAGGAAAAGCTCGTCCTGCTTCAGTCCGGGCCGGGGCAGGATGCGGCGGCCGATCACATCGCGCAGCGGCAGATAGATCAGCGCCGTGGCCAGCAGCGACACACCGAAGGCCGGGCCGGGATCGATCGCGATCAGCGAGACCAGAACGGCGTCGATGGCCACCAGCAAGACCGCACCGGCCGCGTAGAACAGGATGCGATAGGCCCAGTCGCCCAGCTCGAACAGGCGGAAGCGCTGCAGGCCCGCGGCGACGCCGATATAGATCAGGAGAAAGAAGGCGAAGGAATAGTGTGAATCGATGGTGGCCGGTATTCCCAGCACGCCGGGAATGGCGGTCATCGTGATGAAGCCGCCGGCACCGAACAGCACGGCAAGGCCGAACCAGATCGCCACGGCGCGCGCCTTGGGATCGCGGCCGGTCACGGCGATCTGGGCGGCAACGGCCAGGCAGATCGTCAGCATCTCGACTGTGGTCAGGAGATGGATGTTGTAGATCGCCTCCGTCCGGCCCTGCAGCGCGCCGGTCATGCCGATCACGGTCCACAGGCCGAAAAACGCCGTGCAGCCGAGGGCCAGCACGCGCCGGTAGGGCAGCCGGCCCGGATAGCAGATGAAGAGCGCGGTCATGGCGATGCCGAACATCGAGGCGCCAACGCCGTTCAGGCCGATCAGCGCCAGGAAAACCGGTTCCGGCACCGGCGCCATCGACTCGCGCAACGGGGCGGGCGCGTATGTGAAACACATGGTCGCGATGCCGCTGAGCACGAAGAGCCGCGTTGCCGTGTCTGCCGGCTTCAGCGCCCAGACCCAGCCTGACACGGCGAGCGAGCCGAATCCGATCACGATCTGGATCCAGAACACATGGGAAAGATCGGTCACCGGCCGGAGCGGATCGCCGGGGATCGCCGGTCTCATGGCGGCCCAGATCACAACGAGGCTCGCCGCGAGCCCGGCCACAAGCAATGCGGCCAGTCGCGTATTCGGTGTCAGGCGAGTGCGGCTCGTAGGCATGCGTCTAACGTCTTCCCCCGGCTTCCTCCGGCGTGTCGTCTCACGCTTATAACGGCAGGCCGCCCCTTGGCCGCTCCCCCGATCAGGGGATGGCCGCTGCCGATTACACTTCGATAACCTCGTGAAATCCACCGGCAAACGCGCTGCCAGGTCTGGCTGCGGCGCACAGGAGGGGACATGAAACGCATCCTTCAGCTCATCACGACACTCGGTCTTGCCGCGAGCCTGACCGCTTGCGCTTCGCTCGTTACCGGCGGTCCGCTGGTGCGCCCGGGCGAGCCGACCGGCGTTCTGGAGATCGTCAACGGGTCGAGCCGGACCTTTACGGCAATCCTCATCTCCAATTGTTCGGCCGCGAGCTATGGCCTCAACCGTCTGCCGTCCGGTGTAACGGTGCCGCCGGGACGCTCCTACCGCTTCACGGTTTCGGCCGGCTGCTGGGATGTGGATGCGGGGCTGGCCTATAATGAAGCCCGCTTCCGTACGCAGGTGCCGGCCGGCCGGCTGGTCCGCCACACCGTTGTCGACGGGCGCTAGCCGACGATAATCAGGTTCCGGCGTCCAGACTTGCGGTGAGAGCCGCCAGTTCCGGTGCGATATCGCTGACCCGCACCTCGCGTTCGAGAACCCCGGACAGGGCCGGCGGCAGGTCGACCTTCCGGCCGATGACCGGTTCGACGATATCGGCGAATTTTCCGGGGTGGGCGGTTGCGGCGACAATCCAGGGCCGGGCCTTTCGCTCGGCTTCGGGCAGGCGGGCATGAGCCTCGAGACCGGTCGCCGTATGCGGACAGGCGATATAGCCGCTGTCCTCGAACGTCGTTCGCATGCGGGCGCGGATCGTGTCGTCGCCGATACATTCCACCCCGGCAATCCGGCCACCGTCGAACCCGTCCAGGCGCTCGAAATTGCTCGGCGCGCCGACGTCCATCGCATTGGCAATGGTCGCAATCGAGGCGCGCGCGGCATAGCGGCCCGATGAGAACCAGTCGGACAGGGTGGTGTTGGCATTGGTGGCCAGCACGATCGGGCCGATCGGCAGGCCGCAGGCCCGTGCCAGGATGGCAGCAAAGGCATTGCCCAGATTGCCTGTGGGGATGACGAGGCCGGGCTTCATCCCGGTCTCGGCTTCCATGTCGAGCGCGGCGCGGGACCAGTAGACCATTTGCGGCAGCAGGCGGCCGATGCTGATCGAGTTGGCCGAGGTCAGGGCATGCTTTGCGACAAGTCCGGTATCGGCGAAGGCCGCCTTGACCAGGGCCTGGCACGCGTCGAAATCGCCGGCCACGCGGAGTGCCGAGACAGGCGGCTTCCAGCAGCACAGCTGGTGTTCCTGGAAGGCCGAGATGCGGCCCTTGGGAAACAGGATGACGGCGCGCACGCCGGGCACGCCTTCAGCGGCACAGCCCACCGCGCCGCCCGTATCGCCGGAGGTAGCGACCAGAACCGTGATCGGCGCGTCTGCATCTTGGCCCAGAGCGCTGAAACTGCGGAACAGGAAGCGGGCGCCGAAATCCTTGAAGGCGCCGGTCGGGCCATGGAACAGTTCGAGCACGGCCGGGGCGTCGTCACTTGCATCCGGGCTGACCCGTGGAGCCGGGAAGTCGAACGCATCGCGGCAGATATCCGCCATGGCGTCCGCCAGTGGCGAGCCTTCGAAGAAGGGGGCGAGCAGGCGTGCGCCCAGATCGCCGAGCCCCGGTGTATCGGCGAAGTCGCCGCTGGCGGAGGCAGGCAGGCTTTCAGGCAGATAAAGACCGCCATCGGGTGCCGCGCCGGCCTTGAGCGCGATATCGGCGGTGACGGCAGGCGCGTTGCCGCGGGTTGAGTGAAACAGCATGAGCGGCACTATCCCTTTTGGGGTTCGATCCGGAGCCCGGGGGAATTCAGCGGGGCGTCATAGGCGGTTGCCGGGCATCCGGCGGCTGCGAAGGCTGCGGCCATGGCGGTCCGCGTGGCGTCGAGATCGGCCACCCGGGTCCAGGCAAAGACGGACGGGCCCGAGCCGGAGAAGGAGCAGCCCAGCGCGCCGGCCTCAAGGGCGGCGGCCTGGACGGGTGCCAGTTCCGGCAGCAGGCTGGCCCGCTGCGGTTCGATGAAGATGTCGCGCAGGCCGCTGGCCACGAGGTCGAGATCGCCGCTGGCGCAACCGGCCACGAAGCTGGCCATGTTTCGTGAATGCTCGACCGCAATGTCCTTGGCGATCTGCGGCGAGAGAAGTTCGCGCGCGGCCTGGGTCTCGATCTTGCGCTGGGGGTGGAAGACCACGCAGGCAATCCCCTCGGGCAGGGGCAGGCGCCGGATCAGGGGCGGGTCGAGGCGCGCAGCCAGGACGAGACCGCCCAGCAATGCGGCCATCACATTGTCCCAGGGCGGCGGGTCGGCGGAGACTTTCTCGCCTTCCATCGCCAGGGGCAGGAGTTCGATATCGGAAAAAGGCTTGTCGAGCAGTGCATTGGCCGCACCGGCCGCAGCGACGGCCGAGGCGGCGGAGCCACCCATGCCGGCACTCATCGGCACACCCTTGTGCACATCGATCCGCAGCCCGAAATCGGCCCCGGCCGCATCAAGCACGGCTGCTGCGGCGGCGAGGGCGCAATTGCGTGCCGGTTCGGCCGGCAGGCTGTCGACAAGGCCGGTCACATGGCCAAGGCGCACGCCGGGCTGGTCTTCCCGTGTCACGCAGACTTCGTCACGCACGGCATCAAAGGCGAGGCCGAGCACATCGAAGCCGACCCCGACATTGCCTACACTGGCGGGCGCGCTGGCGCGGGCCGCCGGATTTGCTGTCGTCATGCCACCTGTCCCGTCGACATTCGGCGGATATGGCTAAGCGGATTCTCCGGAACCGGCGATGCCTCGGCCTCGCCGGCCAGATAGGAACGCTGGATGTCCATGATATCGGCAAACACCGCTTCCGCCGTCGGCCAGCGGCCGGCCCCCTTGCCGCGCAGGGAGACCGTCTTCTGCGGCAGTTTCACAAGGAAGCCATTGCCTTCATTGACGAGGCCGGCGAGGGGATGGTCCGGCTCCAGGGCGACAATCTCGACCCGCGCTTCGACGCGCCCGTCCGGGGTCGCTTCGCAGCGGGCGATCTGTTTGAACACCATGCCTTTCTCGTTGACGGCGCGGATCCGGTTGCCGTCGAGATCGTTGAGGCTTTCCTTCTCGATCTGGCTGGGATGCAGCGTGACGCCGAAGGCGTGATGGGCCAGCAACACCAGCTTGTCGGCCGCGTCGTGACCATCGAGATCGGTGCTGGGGTCGGCCTCCGCAAAGCCCAGCCGCTGGGCTTCGCTGACCGCGTCGGCGAGGCGGGTGCCCTGTTTGAGCTGGTCGAAGATGAAGTTGCAGGTGCCGTTCATGACGCCTTCGACCGCCAGGATTTCGCCATTGCGGCCGAGCAGGTCGACAAGTTCCAGGATCGGAACGCCGCCGCCGATAGCGGCCGAGTAGCGCAGCTGCCGTCCCTGCTGCCGGGCGAGATCGTTGAGGCGGTCGATGTCGAGTGCGACCACAGCCTTGTTGGCGGTGACAAGATGGCTGCCATCGCGCAGAACGCTCTGGCTCAGCGCGCGCGCTGTATCCGTGCCGCCGAGCGTTTCCACGACAATGTCGGGCGTTCCGGCCAGGGCGACGGCCGGGTCCTCGGTGAATTCCAGCGGTTGATCGCTGGCCTTGGAATGCTTTGCCGCGTCACGGACGAGGACCGGGGCGAGCTCGAACCGGCCCGGATGGGCCAGAAGATGCGAGCACACGCCGGCACCGACGGCGCCATGGCCCAGCACGGCGACTTTCAGCTTGCGCGCGGCGGGGACAGGCCCCGGGCGTTGCTGCACGCGTCCGGCAATGCGCGTTGCATAGGGGCGCCCCAGAGCAGCAACCTCGATCACGACCTGATTGTCGCGCGCCCGGAAGATCGCTTTTTCCTGCACCAGTCCACGGCTGACACGCACGGCCTCGTCATAGTCGAGCTGGTCGAGGCGTTCCGCATCGGCGACCTTGGCCGGGTCGTCGGTATAGACCCCGTCGACATCCTTGATCAGCCGGACCCGGTCGGCATCGAGCCAGTGGGCAAACTCGACCGCCGTCAGGTCCGTTCCGCCCCGACCCAGTGTGACCGGTCCTGCAACACCTTCACCGAAGAAGCCCGGCGCAACGATCACGTCGGCGCTTTCGAAATGCGCCAGGACCCGCTCGGAATCTAGACCCGTGAGATTGGCGTCGAGCGGCTCGCCATCGGCCATCAGACCCATTTCATGCGGATCGAGCACGGCAGAGGGAATGCCGGTTCGCTCCAGCGCCAGACCCATCAGCGCTGCAGACTTCAGCTCGCCGCAGCGGACCAGCCGGGCCATCAGACCGTCGCTGGACCCCTGGCCCACATCGCCGCCAACGGCAAACAGGGCGTCGGTTTCACCTTCCAGGGCCGACACGACCGCGACAACCTTCTCGCCGGCACGGGTGTGGCGATAGATTTCGTGAGCGGCGCGGACATAGTCGTCAGGCTTCTGGAGGACGGAGCTTCCGAATTTGAGAACGCAGAGCTTCAGTGGTTTTCGGGCATCGAGGTCGAGGGGCATGGGTCTGGATCCTTTGGGTCGTCTGGGTCTGGCTGGTGGTGAGGTGTGAATTTCGGGCACAAAAAAACCCGCTCGCCGGGCCGGGGAGCGGGTTCGGTGTGTTGCGGTTTTCTGGTCCGCTAACGCACGCCGGCCGCCCCCCGTGTCCAGGAGGTGGTCATAATGGTGGTCGTGGTGGTACCGAGGCCGCCGGGCATGGCGCCGCCGCGACCGGACAGACCGGTGACGGTCTGGGTCTGAAGGCCGGCGATGTTCATGGCGTCGAGCGTCATGACGGGTCCATCCCTGCGGCAGCGGCGTGCTGCGCTTGCGAAGTCACCCTAGGAAGGCGCATTTGCTCCGGCGGGTCAAACGGATTTTGCTCTAAAGGTGCTTTTTCACCGAACTGACGCAATTTTTTCGCTGAAACCTGGTGCGTCAACCTTGGTGAAATCCGGAATAAAATTTCTGAACCGACAGCTTTGCCGAAGATTGTCCTGAAAAATCCCGTTCTGGGTGCCAGAATGTGAGCGTCATCAATCTGCGGGCCTGTGTCGGTTCTTCCGGAGGCTGGACACAAAAAGACCCCGGCTGATGGCAGCCGGGGTCCTTCAATCCGGAAGGCGGAAGACCTATTCGGCCGCGGTTTCCAGCGTCTTTTCGCGGGCCGGCAGCTTGGGCGCGGCGGCGCGGACATAGGCCGCCACATTGTCCTCGAACTTGGTGAAGTTCTCGACGAACATGGTCACCAGCTTGGCGGCCTGGGCGTCATAGGCCGCCGGGTCGGACCAGGTCGTACGCGGGTCGAGAATGCCCTCATCGACACCGGGAACCGCGATCGGCACCATGAAGCCGAACAGCTTGTCCTCGCGGAAGGCGGCATCGTTCAGCGAACCGTCCAGCGCGGCATTGAGCAGGCTGCGCGTCGCCCTGATCGGCATGCGGTGGCCGGTGCCATAGGCACCGCCGGTCCAGCCGGTATTGACCAGCCAGCAGTCGACATCGTGCTCCGCGATCAGCTCGCGCAGCAGGGCGCCATAGTCGGCCGGGTGGCGCGGCATGAAGGGCGCGCCGAAACAGGCCGAGAAGGTCGCGGTCGGCTCGGTGACGCCTTTTTCGGTGCCGGCCACCTTGGCCGTATAGCCGGACAGGAAGTGATACATCGCCTGGGCCGGGGTCAGCTTGGCGATCGGCGGCAGCACGCCGAAAGCGTCGCAGGTCAGCATGACCAGGTTTTTCGGATGTCCGCAGCGGCCGGTCGCCGAGGCGTTCGGAATGGCGTGCATCGGATAGGCGCCGCGGCTGTTCTCGGCCAGGCTGTCATCGTCCAGATCGAGCTGGCGCGTTTCCGGATCCATCACGACGTTTTCCAGCACCGTGCCCCACATCTTCGTGGTGGCATGGATTTCCGGCTCGGCCTCGGCCGACAGACGGATCATCTTGGCGTAGCAGCCGCCCTCGAAATTGAAGAGGCCGTTTTCCGACCAGCCGTGCTCGTCATCGCCGATCAGCGTGCGGCTGGCATCGGCCGACAGCGTGGTCTTGCCGGTACCGGACAGGCCGAAGAAAATCGCGGCATCGTCCTGGCTGCCGACATTCACCGAGCAGTGCATCGGCATGATCTTCTTCTTGGGCAGCAGGTAGTTGAGGATGGTGAAGACCGACTTCTTGGTCTCGCCGGCATAGGACGTGCCGCCGATCAGCACCAGCTTGCGCGCGAAATCGACCGCAATCACCGTTTCCGAGCGGCAGCCATGACGTGCGGGGTCGGCCTGGAAGCTGGGCAGGTTGACGATGGTGAACTCGGCTTCGAACCCGTCCAGCTCGGCCGGTTCCGGACGGCGCAGCAGGTGGCGGATGAAGAGGGAGTGCCAGGCCAGCTCGTTGACGACGCGCACCGGCAGGCGGTGATCGAGATCGGCGCCGCCGAACAATTGCTGGACGAAGACTTCCTTGCCGTCCATGTGCGCCTTGAAGTCCTGCCACAGCGTGTCGAACTGTTCGGGCGTGATGGACGCATTCGTATCCCACCAGACCTGGTTCTCGGTCTCCGCATCGCGGACGGTGAACTTGTCCTTGGCGGAGCGGCCGGTATGGGCGCCGGTTTTCACCACCAGCGGACCGCCCTCGGCGACTTCACCCTCGCCACGGCGCACAGCCTCCTCATAGAGACGGGCCTCGTTCCAGTTCAGATTTACGCGGCCGGCATTGACGCCAAGGGCTTTGAGCCCGCCATCACGCGTATCGGAGTTCGACATGTTTCCTGCTTCCCCAGTGTGGTCAGTCTGCTCGCTCTTCATGGTTCCGGTCCGGACCGTGTCGGGCCGGGCGCCGGTGAGCCACTCACCTGTTTGCGGGCGCTTGTGTGAAACGGGACTGTTCGCGCACCCTGTTATCGCCGATCCCGGGAGCAAGACGCTTGCCACACGGGTCGAACGGTTTTGGTATTCCGGCGGTAGCAGATCGTCCGGGGGCAGAAAAGCCCTTCGGTCACGCCGGAAATTGAAAGTGAAGGATGGGGAACGAAATGGTATCGCAAAAACTTCTGGCATGTGCCGCAATTGCTTCGGTTTTTTCTGCCTCGTCTGCTTTTGCACAGGAAACGCCTGCGTCGTCTGAGCGCAATGTCCGCTTCATGCAACTCGCACTGGATTGCGTGCAGCGCGAATATCCCAACAAGATCTCGCACGTGCTGCAATCCGGTGAGGACGCGCTGACCCCGCGGCAACTCTATCCGGCTTTCTATGGCTGCTATGACTGGCATTCGGCGGTCCACGGCCATTGGCTTCTGGTCCGGCTGTTGCGCGAGGCCGGAGACGGTGAGCTGGCCGACCGCGCGACAGCGGCACTCGATGCCAATCTGACGCCCGGGAATATTGCCGGGGAAGTGGCCTATTTCGGCGGCGAGGGGCGCGGCTCCTTCGAGCGCCCCTATGGTCTGGCCTGGCTGCTGCAGCTTGGTCTGGAACTGCGCGAATGGGACGACCCGCGGGCCGAACGCTGGCTGGCGGCGCTGGCGCCGCTCGAGACGGTGGTGGCCGACCGGTACAAGGCCTGGCTGCCGAACCTGCTCTATCCGATCCGGATCGGCACGCACAACCAGTCGGCCTTCGGTTTCGCGCTGGCGCTGGACTGGGCCCGGGCGACCGGCGATGTCGCGCTGGAAAGGCTGATCGTCGACAAGGCGCGCGAGTTTCACATCGAAGACCGCGACTGCCCGATCGCCTATGAACCGTCCGGCGAGGATTTCCTGTCGCCCTGTCTGATGGAGGCGGATCTCATGCGGCGCGTGATGCCGCAGGCCGAGTTTGCGGCCTGGCTGGGCAGTTTCCTGCCGGGCATCCCGGAGGACGGGTCCGCCGACTGGCTGGAGCCGGGACGGGTTGTCGATCCGACCGATGGCAAGCTGGTCCACCTGGACGGTGTGAACCTGTCGCGCGCCTGGAATCTCGATGCGATCGCCCACGCCCTACCGCAGGGCGATCCGCGCATTGCGGCCCTGCGGGCGAGCGCGCAGCGCCATGGCGAGGCGGGTATCGCCTCGGTGACGGGTGAGGATTATGCCGGCGGACACTGGCTCGCGAGCTTTGCGACCTATTATGTCACGGGCCGCGCGCTCGACGCGCCGGAATGGCGCGCCGTGCCGTCCGCCGGCGAGGATGGCTGAGATCAGCTGGTCGGGCAGTCCGGGGTCGGTTTGACCGGCTCTTCGCGCTCGATGTCGTCGGGCAGGGGGATGTGTTCCTGTTCGTCCGGCGGCAGGATGAAACGTCCCCCGGCCGGGAAACCGGCTTCGGCCGCCGCGACCCAGTCACGCTTGGCCGTTTCGATATCGGCTGCATCGCTGGCAACGAAATTCCAGTAAATGTGCCGCTCGCCCAGCGGAGCGCCGCCACAGATCATGATACGGCTGGGCAATTGCGCGCCCAGCTCCGGCGCCGTGCCCGGTTCGATCACGGCCATTTCTCCCGGTTCGAGCGCCTGGCCGTCGATGGTCACGGCGCCTTCCACGAGATAGACCGCCACCTCGTCATGTTCGAGATTGAGCTTGGTCGAGGCGCCCGCCCGCAATTCGCCGTGCAGGTAGACGATGGGCGAGAACACCTCGACGGGAGACCGGTGCCCCCACGCCGTGCCGAGGATCAGCCGGAAATCGCCGCCGTCGCGCTCGAAGCGCGGCAGGGTCTCGGCCTTGTGGTGATGGAAGGCCGGCTCGATGTCTTCCTTGTTCGAGGGCAGGGCGACCCAGGTCTGGATGCCGTAGAGGCGGTGCCCGGCAGCCCGTTCCTCGTCCGGTGTGCGTTCGGAATGCACCACGCCGCGGCCGGCCGTCATCCAGTTCACGTCGCCGGGGCGGATGGTCAGGTCGATGCCGAGACTGTCCTTGTGCTGCATGGCGCCGTCGAACAGATAGGTCACGGTTGCCAGGGCGATGTGGGGGTGAGGGCGCACATCGATGCCCTGGCCAGGCGCGAAGTCGGCCGGGCCCATCTGGTCGAAAAAGATGAAGGGCCCCACCATGCGGCGGCGCGCATAGGGCAGGACACGGCGGACTTCAAACCCGCCCAGGTCGCGCGTGCGGCCCTGAATGGTTCGTTCGATCTTGCTGTCCATCGTTTCGCTCCCATCTGTTGGTGACGGCTTTCACAGCCCCGGCCCTTGCGCCGGGGGCAAAGCGTTTCATAGTGACGCACCGAATGTGTGGGGAGGTAAGGATGAAAGCAATTGTCGCCCTTGGAATGACCATGTTTCTCACAGCGGAAACAATCGGTCAGGAGCGCCAGGATATTTCACCGGAAGCGGCCGCCACGGCGCGCACGCTGATGGAGACCGCGCTCGAAAGCGATCTGGCCTATGACATTGTCGAGTCGCTGACGACGGAGATCGGGCCGCGCCTTGCGGGCTCCGAAGCCGAGGAGCGGGCCCGTGCCTGGGGCGCGGCGCTGGGGCAGGAACTGGGTTTCGACCGCGTCGAGGTCGAAGGCTTCACCATGCCCTTCTGGGATCGCGACAGCCTGTCCATCACCATGACCGCCCCCTACGAGATGGAGCTCCACGGTACGGCACTCGGCGGTTCCGGTTCCGGCTCCGTTCAGTCGGAGATCGTGTATTTCCGCACCGTCGACGACCTGGTGGCCGCCGAAGACGGCTCGCTGGAAGGCCGCATTGCCTTCATCGATGGCGACATCATGGTGCGCAGCCAGGTCGGGGCCGGCTATGGCCCGGCCAATCAGCGCCGCCGCATCGGCTGGCAGCATGCCGAGCGGGCCGGCGCTTCCGCCCTGGTCGTCCGCTCGGTCGGCTCGGACAGCCACCGCTTCCCGCACACCGGCATGATGAGCGATCTGGACGGCAGCTGGGCCGATATCCCGGTGATCGCGGTCTCCAATCCCGATGCCGACCATCTGCGCCGCCTCCACAATAATGGCGAGGCCATCAGCCTGACGGTGAATTCCGTTGCCGGCTGGCACGGTGAAGTGACCAGCGGCAATGTGGTGCTGGACATTGTCGGGCGCGAGAACCCGGAAGAGATCGTGCTGATCGGCGGTCACCTCGACAGCTGGGATCTGGGCACGGGGGCTGTCGACGACGGGGCCGGTGTCGCGATCACTGTCGCGGCCGCCAAGCTGATCGCCGACCTGCCGCAACGGCCGCGCCGCACGATCCGTGTCGTGATGTTCGGCGCCGAGGAAGTCGGTCTGCTGGGCGCGCGCGCCTATGCCGAACAGCATGCCGATGAGGTGGCCAATCACGTGCTGGCAACCGAGTCGGATTTCGGTGCCCGGACCATCTGGCGCCTGTCCTCGAATGTTTCGGACGCCGGCACGCCGGTGATCGACGAGGTGGGCCGTGTCATCGCCCCGCTGGGGATTATCCGCGGCGGTTCGAACGAGCCGGGCGGCGGCCCGGACATCATCCCGCTGGCCATGCTGGGCGTGCCGACCGTGCGCCTTGAGCAGAACGGCGAGGATTATTTCGACCTGCACCACACGCCGGACGACACGCTGGACAAGATCGATCCGGACGAGCTGGCCCAGAATGTCGCCGCCTATGCTGCGCTGGTCTATCTGGCCGCCGAGACGGATGTCGACTTCCGCGAAACGCCGGACGATACGGCGAGCCAGTAGAGGCTGGCTGCAGACAGTCTGATACGGAAAAGGCGGGAGCGTGGCTCCCGCCTTTTTCATGATATCAGCGCCCGACGATCCCGTATTCGCCGCCGCGTTCCAGAGCGCGCACATAGGCGGGGCGATTGTGAATGCGTTCCAGCCAGGCCTGGATGGCTGGATAGGCCTTGCCGATACCGCCGCGGGCTGCCGCCGCTTCCAGCGGGAAGCTCATCTGGATGTCGGCGGCCGAGAAGCTGTCGCCGGCGAACCAGTCACGCCCGGACAGTTCGCTCTCGATATAGCCGAAGATGTTGTCGATCTCGGGCTGGACGAAACCGTCATTGAGCCGGGTCACGATCGAGCGCGCGATCGGTTTGGCGAAGAAGGGCATCTTGGCCTTGGCGATCTGGTCGACCACCAGTTTCACCAGCAGGGGCGGCATGGCCGAGCCTTCGGCGAAGTGCAGCCAGTAGACATAGCGCCGGTGGTCGTCGCTGCCCGCTTCCGGCTTGAGGGCGGCACCGTATGTGTCGACCAGATACTCCGTGATCGCGCCGGACTCGGCGATGACGCGGTCGCCATCGGAAATCACCGGCGACTTGCCCAGCGGGTGAACCTCCTTGAGGGCCGCCGGCGCGCGCATGGTCTGCGCGTCACGCTCATACTTGCGGATTTCATAGGTCTGCCCGATTTCCTCCAGCAGCCAGAGAATGCGCTGCGAGCGCGAATTGTTGAGGTGGTGCACCGTGATCATGGCTATCGTCCCGCGGGTTTCGTCACTTCCCGCGAAGATAGAGCGCCTGTGCGGTGCGGCAATGCAAAACCTTAATCGAGCATCGGTTCGATCACATCGCCCGTCGGCGGCTGCCAGTCGGGCAGGGAAAGACCGGTATCGAGACCGGCATGGCGAAGCCGGTGCTGCAACTCTTCAGCCAGCGCGCGGTCGCCGCCGGCAAGATCGAGAATTGTGAAGAAGGTCAGGCTGGCCACATGGCCGACATGGGTGTGACCATGGTCGGCGAGTGTGAAGGCCAGCTCCGCAAGCTGCGGCTGGCGGGCGCAGAAGGTCAGCATGTCGCGGTCGAGCAGGCGGCGCGCCTCACGGTCCAGAGCGCGTGTTCCGGTCGCGTTGCGGGCGGGCTGAATGGACATGGTGAGCCCCATCTCTAGCGCATCGTGTCATTTTCGATACCAGATATTGTGGTGCGCGTCGCGAGTCAGGGAAATGCATATCCTATGCATCCCGGTTCGGGGATGTGGAAAACTGCGGTCAGGGAGAGGATGGGCGGCGCTAGATGTCCAGCCAGTAGGCGCGAACGCCGAGCTGCCGGAAAATCTCGCTCCAATAGGCCTGCAGCTCGCCGCGCTGTTCCGCTTCCCATGTCTCGCGCGGGATCAGGCGGATTTCGATTTCCGTGCCGCGCAAACTGTCGCCATAGGTCTCGCGGATCATGTCGGCAACCGCGCGGGCCGGGGGGACACGCTGTTCGAAATTGCCCCGGCGCCGGCCATAGACCGAAAAGACATCCGAATTCTGCAGCATGTCGGAGACGAGCACGATGCGCCGCTGGGGCACGGTCCGGTCGAAGGCCGGATCCTGACCGAGGCGGGCGAGTGCTTCGATGATCGGGCTGGACGGGGCGTCCTTGGGCAGGACGAGATCCGCGAGGGCCCGCTGCAGCGGTTCGGCGAACAGCGCATTATAGCGGGCCTGCACACGTTCGGGATTGCGATAGAGCGGGTTGACCTGCTCGCCCGCACCCGGATTGCACAGGGAGAAACGGTTGGTGTTGCGAAGCTCGCCGCTTTCATTGAGCTCGTAGAGCGAGAAGCGTTCGCCGACCGCCAGGGCATTGCGCTCGCCCAGGATCACAGTGCCGATCGTATCGGCCTGGGCGGTGGAGTAGAGGTCGGTCTTGTCGATCACCACAACGCGGTGAGGCGGCGTCTCGTCGACCAGGCACAGTGTCTGGCTGTCATACTCGGCCGGCTTCAGCACGAAGGCGGCATAGCTGATGGCACCGACAACGCCGGCGATGATGATCAGGTTGAAAATCCCGATAAGGTCGCGTCCGGACATGCCCCCTCCCGTCGCAGGTCGAACCGGTGCAGCCCCGCACCGGCCCGTCTGTCTTAACGCTGGTGGCCCGGTCCGGCCAGATCCTGGCAGATTTCATCCAGGAGGGCCTTGGCCTCGACAAGCTCTTCCAGCTCGGGAGCGGACAGCTTCTTCGCGTCCTTCCAGCCTGTTTCCAGCGCCTTTTCCAGATCGCGCGACGCCGCGTCCAGCCGGCGGGAAACACCGCCATAACCGGGGATGGCATCGTCGAACGTGCGGCCCTTGTAGGCGGCGATGGCGGCGAAGGTCGAGCCGAGAATGAACAGCAGCAGGGCTTCCAGGGTCTGCAGGTTGAACGGGTTGGCCCGTGCATCCAGCACCGGTGTCAGCACCGTGCCTGTGGTTTCGGCGCCGCCCAGGGCGAGCGTGGCCGCATTCAGTTCCAGCAGGTCGCGGAAATGGGCTGCGGTGAGGTTCAACAGGCCCAGCGCGGCGACCGTGACGCCGACACCCACCGCGGCGAGCGCGGCGATAATCGGCTTGTTGCGGTTCGACATGTGGCGCAGGCCGATAAAGCCGATCAGGAAGAAGGCCGCGATCACATTCGTGAAGGAGACCGTGATGGCCTGCAGCCAGCCGCCCAGCAGGCCGAGATCCGACCCTTTCGAGAAGAAGTAGGCATTCGCCAGGCCTTCAAACAGCACCAGCGTCGCCAGCACGGAGAAGTGCAGGATGTGGGATTTGGGATAGACCGCCGCCCGGTCGATCGGCTTCACAGCCGGACGGGCCTCGTCGGCCTTGCCGTCTTCGGCCGGGTCGTTGATCGCGCCGCCCCAGGTGCGGCGGAATTTCAGGAGGTCGGCATGACGGGCGCGGGCGATGGCCCGGGCACGCGACAACTGGATCATGGCGGCCGGTGCGCGGGTCTCGCGCATCTCGGTCGCTTCAGTCGAATAATCCTGGCTACTGCCGAAATCGCTTCGGTCGAGCACGGTGTTTTCCATCTGGTCTAAGGGCATGGCCTCCCCCCGGTTGGCGCGCGCCGCATTGGCGTTTCAACCATGGTTAACGGCCAATTGTGAACCGAAATGGGGCGGAATGCGGCAATTTGTGGGTCGTCCCGGCTTTGGCGACTACTTACTTGACCGAGCGGCGCGCCGATTCGGTCGAATGCTCAAGTGAGATGATTTCCTCATAGGTAACTATTCCGCTGGAATATTCATCGTGCAGCGTTACAGTAAGTAACGTCGCACGGTTTTATCGTGTGGCGCGAATGGGGGAGAGTGCGGGAGTTGAACCCGCTACCGGACGCTTGATGAGGGCCCCGGCGGTCGCCCGCCACTCTCCACCCTACGAGCAGGTCACGACGGCTGACCTGCAAGGCACCCATAACGGGGTACGCCAGTGCAAATGGCCGCGATGGCTCCGGCGGGTAGGGGTGAGGTAAGAAGCGCCCCCGCTCGTCGGCCGTCGATTCGCACGCTATCGATTCGGCACCCGAAAGCGGCTTGAGTCCAGCGACGTTGCTCGGAAGGCGGGCAAAATACTGAGCTCGGCGGTGAACAAGTCCGAAAAAGTCACAAAATCCGAGGATGAGAGGCCTTGCGGTGAGGTGGCCCGGATCAGGGACGCCCGCACTAAAGCGGATGCTTGGGACACCTCCGCAGCCGCATGATGATGGCGCTGCGAAGCCGAAAAGTAGGGGGTGTTCTCCCGTCGTCAGGTCTTTTGCCCGGCTTTGCCACCCCCGGTTTTACTACTCGTAAACCGGCGAAGTGTTGGATTGCTTCACTAAGCCGATAGCTGACAGGGCGTCTGACTTGTTGTGGTAGCCCTCGCCGGAGTTGGCAATCTTGCGGTGGTTGGCCGCATAGAGCGTCCAGCGCCACTGGTAGTTAACGTCCTTGTACAACTTGAAATACATCGGGGGTTCCTTTCGTGCCCGACTCTGCGTTCAAGCGATATCTCTTCGAATACCGCCACGATGGTGCGGAGTGGGCGATGGAGATTTCGGCCCGCGATCTTGATGACGCCAAGGCGCGACTGAAGGCGCTGCCGTGGGCCAAATACCAGGGCGAGGTGTTCGCCACCGTCCATGTTCCGCGCACCCCCCTGTCCCGCGTGTTGAGACGAATCAGGGCGTGCTTAGCTATGATAGCACCGTCGTGATTTGATGGAACGGAAGCGGAACGTCTTGCTGCCGACTACGCCAGCGTGGCCTGCGCATGCCAGCAAACGGTGGTGTCGTGGAGCTGAGCAGTCCGTTGATAGATAAGGCGTTTGCCCTCTGCCGTGCGGATGAGGGCATCCTCACGGTGCACGTTTTCGAACGGTATCGTGGCGACCTTTTCGCGATTGACGTTCTCGCCATGGAATGAGCGAACATTGCCACCGCGCTCCGCCAAGGCGGCCGTACAAACTTTCTCTGCCGCTTGTGTATTGAATTCCGGGGGCTTGGCGCTCACGCTCGGCGGCAGAAAAACCGGGGAGGGGAAGAATGTCCGACACGTCTTCGACGCGGCGCGAACTGCTCAAGGGGGGCGCCGTAGCCGCCCTTGCCGCCGGGGCAGCCGGTCCGGCACTGGCACGCCAGGATGCGGCCGCCGCAACCGATACAGCCGCGCCGGCTCTCTCGACCGATACGCTGCACTGCGCCGAGGCCCTGTTCGACATCCGCTATACGGACGCCGAGCGGGAGCAGGTTGTGGCCGGTCTCGATGACTGGATCGCAAGAACCTCGCAGCAGCGGGCGGTCGAAAAACCGAACACGCTGGCGCCGTCCTGCATGTTCGATCCGCGCCTGCCGGGGGTCGCCTACCGTGCCCAGTCAAACGCGGTCAGCCTGTCCGGGCAGCAGGCCGGGCCATTACCGGGCAATGATGCCGCCATCGCCTTCGCACCGGTCTGGCAACAGGCCCGGTGGATCCGCTCCGGGGCCTTGTCCGCGCGCCGTCTGACCGAAATCTATCTCGACCGGATCGCCCGGTATAACGGCACGCTGCACTGTTTCGTCACGGTCACGCCGGAGATCGCCCGCGCCGAGGCCGATCAGTGCGATCGCGCGCTCGCGGAGGGCCGCCTTCTGGGGCCGTTGCACGGCATTCCCTACGGCATGAAGGACATCATCGATGTGGCCGGTGTGGCGGCGACCTGGGGTGCCACGCCCTATCGCGAGCGCGTCGCCGAGCACGATGCCCGGATCGCCGTGATGCTGCGCGAGGCGGGGGCCGTCCTGCTGGGCAAGACGACAAACGGTGCGCTGGCCTATGGCGACCGCTGGTTCGGCGGGCAGACCCGCAATCCGTGGAATCCGCAGGAAGGGTCTTCCGGCTCCAGTGCCGGATCGGCCTCGGCGACGGCGGCGGGACTGGTGGCTTTCGGTATCGGCACGGAAACGCTCGGCTCGATCGTTTCGCCCTCGCATCGATGCGGCACGACGGGACTGCGCCCGTCCTTCGGCCGGGTATCGCGTACCGGCGCCATGGCGCTGTGCTGGTCGCTCGACAAGATCGGTCCGATTGCGCGCTCCGTCGAGGATACGGCGCTGATCCTGTCGGTGATCAACGGCGCCGACCCGCTGGACCCCGGCTCGCTGGAGGCGGGGTTCGAGGCGGACGCTGCCCGTGATGTGCGCGGCATGCGGGTCGGCTGGAACCCGGCCTGGTTCGAAAACGGCACCGATGCCGACCGCGCCGCGCTGCAGGCCGCGCGCGATGCCGGCGTCGAGCTCGTCGAATTCTCGGTGCCGGACCGGCCTTATGACGCGCTGCTGGCGAGCGTCGAGGTGGAGTCGGCTGCGGCCTTCGAGCATCTCACCCTGGACAATAGCGATGACAGCCTGGTCTGGCAGGCGCCGCAGGCCTGGCCGAATACCTGGCGGCGGGCCCGTTTCATCTCGGCCGTCGACTATGTGAATATCGACCGTTTCCGGCGCCAGGTGATGCAGGACGTGCATGCGGCCTTTGACGGGCTGGACGCAGTGATCGGTCCGAACTTTGCCGGCGGAATGCTGCTGATCACCAATTATACCGGCCATCCGCAGCTGGCTTTCCGCTCCGGTTATTCCCAGCAGCGCACCCGGACGATTTTCGGCGGCGCGCAGGAGGATGCCGGCGCGGCCGAGTTCCGCGTGCCCCAGACCACCAGCCTGTGGGCGCCCCTCTTCGAAGAGGGCAATATCATTGCGCTGGGGCGTGCGATCGAGGCGCGGCTGGGTGTCGCCAGCGAACGCCCGTCCGGGTTTGTATAGCGAGCAGGCAGTCAGGATAAACCGATGAAATTCTATGATTATCGCGCGGCGCCCAGTCCGCGCCGCGCCCGCATCTTCATGGCCGAAAAGGGCGTCGAGATCGAAACCGAGCAGGTCGATCTGGGTGTGAAGGCCCAGTTCGAGCCGGCCTACCGGGCCGTCAATCCGCGCTGTACGGTCCCGGCCCTGGTCCTCGATGACGGCACGGTGCTCAGCGACAACACGTCGATCGCGCGCTATCTGGAGGAGGTCTTTCCCGATCCGCCGCTTATGGGCACGACACCGGTCGAGAAGGCGCTGGTGGCCGAATGGATGTCGCGGGCCGAGGGCGAGGGGCTGCTCGGCGTAGCCGAGGCCCTGCGCAACCGCTCAGAATTTTTCAAGGATTCCTCGATCACCGGCCCGGACCGCTACGCCCAGGTGCCCGAACTGGTCGAGCGCGGCCGCGCCCGCGCCGAGGCTTTTTTCCAAGTGCTGGACGCGCGTCTGGCGGAGGTGCCCTATCTCGCCGGCGAGCGCTTCAGCGCTGCCGATATCGCAGCCTTTGTGTTTGTGGACTTTGCCGGCTGGATCAAGCTGAAGCCGGCCGACACGCTCACCCATCTCGCCCAGTGGCGGGCGACAGTCGGTGCCCGGCCAAGTAGCGAAGCCTGACCGGGCAGCCGGATCAGTCGTTCGCGGCTTCCGGCTGTGCACCGCCAGACTGTGCCGCCGGATCGTATTCCTCGAACCAGCGCAGAATTTCCGCGACCTTGGTGAGCAGGCGGCTGGGGCGCGAGTTCGAGATGCCGTGATAGCTGTCCGGGATCACCACCAGCCGGGTCGGCACGCCGTTGAGATGGAGGGCGGAATAGTATTGTTCCGTCTCGGCCCGCGGTGTGCGCAGATCGGCACCGCCGACCATCATCAGCGTCGGCGTCTCGACATTGCCGACAAGCGACAGCGGCGAGCGGCGCCAGTATTCGTCCGGGTCTTCCCACGGCGCGCTGGCGAACCAGTAGCGATAGAAGAATTGCGGCAGGTCGGAATAGAGCACGAAGCTGGTCCAGTTGATCACCGGCTTCACGACGGCGGCCGCGGCGAAGCGGTCGGTATTGCCGATGATCCAGGCCGTCAGTACGCCGCCGCCGGAACCGCCGGTCACGAACAGCCGGTCCTCGTCGATGAAGCCGCGGCCGATCATGTGGTCCACCGCGCCCATCAGATCGTCGTAATCATGGCCGGGATAGTCGTGGTGGATCAGGTTGGCGAAGTCGTAGCCATAGCTCGTTGAGCCGCGCGGATTGGTGTAGACGACGACATAACCCGCCGCCGCCATCAGCCGCAGCTCGGCCGAGAAGGTCGGACCGTACGCGGAGAAGGGGCCGCCATGGATTTCCAGGATCATCGGCCATTCGCGTGCCGGGTCGAAACCGGGCGGGTAGAGCGCCCATCCCTCGATATCGAGCCCGTCATGCGGCGAGGCCCAGTGGATTTCCTCGGCCGGGGTCAGATCGATCTCCGCAAGGACATCTTCGTTGAGTGAAGTGAGCACGCTCGTATCACCTAGCGGTGACATAAGGATCACTTCCGGGGGACGTATGGATGACCCAACGGTTGCGGCCACGCGCCCATTTACCGACACCGAGAAACTGCCGCCGGTATAGGGGCGGCCGAAGGTCGGCGGGGTGAGGTCGTCGAGCCCGATCTCGATATGGCCCTCCAGATTGGTCCGCGCAAGGCGGGTCTGGCCGGAATCATCGTACAGGAAATAGATCATGCGGCCGTCGGCGCTCCATTGCGGCGCCGAGACCGACCGGTCGAGCTCGGCGGTTACCGAACGCGGTTCAGCGCCATCCGGGCCGGCGACGTAAAGCTCGACATTGTGATAGCCCATCCGGTGATCGTCATAGCCCAGCCAGGCCAGCTGCGTTCCATCGGGCGAGGGGCGCGGCGTGGTGTCGGGACCGGTGCGTCCGGTCAGGGTCTCGATCGCGCCGGTGGCCAGATCGACCCGGTGCAGTTCGCTGTCCGGGGCGAGGGCGCCATTGTCGGGACGGCGGTCGGCGGAGAAATAGAGCGCGCTGCCATCGGCCGACCAGGCGAAATCGCCGCCGGCGCCGGCTTCGTCATCGGTCAGCTGCCGCGGCTCACCGCCGGCCAGATCGATCACGAAAAGCTGCTGGCGGCCCATGGGCAATTCGCCCGCCCCGTCGAAGCGGAAGGAGAGGCGTTCCTCGACCTGCGCGCCGGCGGCCCAGTCCATATCTTCGGTGCGTTCGGGCAGGTCTGCAGCGGCCGGGCCGGCAGACGGCCGGAAGGCGGCCCAGGCCAGCTGTGTCCCGTCCGGTGACCAGGCCAGGCCGGACTGGCCGGCGGGAAGTGTCGTCAGGGTGCGTGCGGCGCCGTCTGCGAGCGTCAGGACTTCCAGCGTCGTTGTCTCGTCCTGCGTGCGGACATAGGCGAGCTGCGCGCCGTCCGGCGACCAGCGCGGACTGCCGGTCTCGCCTTCGCCGGGCAGGAGCTGGCGGTGACCACTGCCATCGGCGTTGACGACCCAGATCGCGCTGCGGGTGCGGTCGGTGGTGATGTCATTGCTGCGGCGGACATAGGCGACCATACCGCCATCTGGAGCGATCTGCGGGTCGGCGGCGGCTTCCAGGCGGAACACATCTTCCTGGGACAGGGGACGGATGGCCTGGGCAGAGGCCGGAAGGGTGATGGCCATGAGGGCCAGAACACAGCTTGTCGTTTTGATCACACGCAGTCTCCTCGAATACCCGGTCATCTAAGCCCGCCTTCGAGGCGCCAGCAATGGCGCTGCTGCGGGTTGTGATGTGACAGTCCTGCAACATGGCGGTGGAAAACCGACACGCAAAGCGTCCTGCTGGTCTGCAGGCGGCCTTCGCGCCTTTTCAGCCCGGGCCGACCCGGTATATCGAAAAGTGTTCGGAGAAGAACCGGATGGCGTCGGCTCGTCCGCGTTCAAAACAAAACGGCGGCAATGACCGCCGATACGGGAGGTAGTTAAAGCATGTCACTCACCAAGCGCACGATTCTGTTCGCCGCCGCCTCGGCGGCTGCGCTGACGGCCGGTCACGCCGCGGCCCAGAATGAAGGCCGCACGGTCGACGTCATCACCGTCACGGCCCAGAAACGCGAAGAAGGCATCCAGGACGTTCCGGTCGCCGTTACGGCGTACAACGAGGAACTCCTCACCAATGCCGGCGTTCGCGACCTGAAAGACCTCGCCGTTATCGCGCCGGGCCTGAACGTTACCTCGACCTCGAACGAATTCCAGACGACCGCCCGTATCCGCGGTATCGGTACCGTGGGTGACAACCCGGGTCTGGAATCCTCCGTCGGTGTCGTCATCAACGGCGTGCCGCGCGCCCGTAACGGTGTCGGCTTCGGCGATCTCGGCGAAATCGAGCGCATCGAAGTGCTGCGCGGCCCGCAGGGTACGCTGTTCGGCGCCAACACTTCCGCCGGTATCATCAACGTCGTCACCAAGCGTCCGGAATACGAGTTCGGCGCTCATGCCGAAGCCACCCTGTCGGGCGGCGAAGCCGATGGCTGGGGCATTGCCGGCGGCATGACCGGCGGCCTCTCCGAGAATGTTGCCGGCCGCATCTATGTCGCCCGCCGCGCGCGCGACGGCTTCCAGTCGGTCCAGACCTTCAACGGTCCGCGCAGCGAGACCGAGGACGCCAACCAGGATTTCTACACGATCAACGGCCAGCTGCTGTTCGACATCTCCGATGATGTGAACCTCCTGCTCAGTGCCGACTATACCGACCGTGACGAGGACTGCTGTGTCGGTGCGTCGCTCGAATCCGGCCCGACGGCCGGCATCATCAATGCGCTGCAGCCGGGCGGCCGCCCGCTGCCGGGGCAGGACGATCCGTTCAGCCGCGTCGTTCATGCGAACCGCACCACGCTGCAGCAGATCGAGGATTATGGGTTTTCCGGCGAACTGAACTGGGCGTTCGAGAATTTCGACCTCACCGTGATCGCCTCTGATCGCTCCTTCGGGATTGCCAGTGGCCAGGACGTCGATTTCACCGGCGCCGACATCGTCTACCGTCTGCCGGACGACAACACGGTTGATGTCGATGTGACGACCTTCGAGGCGCGTCTGTCGGGTGCGACCGAGAATTTCGACTGGATGGTCGGTACATATTTCTCAGATGAGACCCTGGAACGCCGCGACAGCATTGTCGTCGGTGCTCACTTCGAACCCTTCCTGTCGCTGCTGGCCTCCAACGGCCTGTCCACCACCACCGTGGCGGATCTGGCCAATGGCGTGGCCGGTGTCTCGGCTGCGCTCGGCAATCCGGTCCCGGGCTTCACCCCGCTGGCGCCAGGCCAGGCCATTCCGGCCGGCGCCTGGAATTCCGGTGGCGATTACTACCATCAGGAAGCCGAGGCCCTGTCGTTCTTCACCCACAATACGTGGCACATGACCCAGGGCACCGACCTGACCTTCGGCCTGCGCTACACCTCGACCGAGAAGACGGCGACCTTCGACTGGAGCGACAGCGACAGCCCGGCCTGTGCGGTCTGGGAACACGCTTTCGGTCCGGCGCTCAACTTCGCCTCGCCGGCCAACCAGGCGCTGCTTGGTGTGCTGTCCGGCGCGACCGGCCTGCCGGGAGCAACGCTGGCCCAGTTCGGCACCTTCTCCTGCCTGCCGCAGAGCCGCGACGTCTATTCCATGATCGACCACACCCAGTCGATCGAGGAAGAGGAAATGTCCGGCATGGTCTCGCTGTCGCACCGCTTCAACGAAGACCTGCTGATGTACGGTACGTATTCGCGCGGCTACAAGGCGGGTGGTTTCAACCTGGACCGCTTCACCCAGGCCGGTAGCGATCCGGTGAATTTCGAAGCGGTGATCGCCAATCCGGAACTCTATCCGGCCTCCTTCGACGCGGAGACGGTCGACAGTTTCGAGATCGGTATCAAGACCGAGTGGGCCAATGACAGCGTGCTGGCCAACTTCTACCTCTTCTCCTCGGAGTTCGAGAACTACCAGCTCAACACGTTCAACGGCATCGGCTTCTTCGTGACGTCGATCCCGGGGGCCTCCACCCAGGGCGCCGAGCTGGAACTGCTGTGGCTGCCGCGCGAGATCGACGGTCTGACCCTTCAGGGCGGTGTCACCTATGCCGATGCCACCTATGACGAGTTCCCGGCCACCGGTACGCCGGATGTGGACCGTCTGTCGGGCCAGAACTTCTCGCTGGCTCCGGAATGGTATGCCTCCGGTGCCATCACCTATGAAGGCACGCTGGAGAACGGGATGGGCTGGCTGGCTCACCTGGACGGCCGCTGGATGTCCGAACAGAACACCGGTTCGGACCTGGATCCTGAAAAGGTCCAGGACGGCTACGCGATCTTCAATGCGCGGGTCGGCATCGGTGCCGTCGACGACACCTGGAATCTCGAGCTGTGGAGCCAGAACATCACCGACGAGGATTATATCCAGGTCGGGTTTGATGGTCCCTTCCAGGCCGGTTCCTTCAACGCCTTCCTGGGCCGTCCGCGGACCTATGGCGTAACCCTGCGCGTGCGCCGCTAGCAGGCTGCGCAATCCGAACAGGGGAGGGCCGCAGCCGGTGCTGCGGCCCTCTGCTTTTTTTGCCGCTGCGTTTGTGCGTTGCGGCAATAGAGTGCCCAATCTGGGGTTTGCCCTCTGGAGATGCCGAATTTTTAATGGTAATTCCGGTGCAGGCTTGCCCTGAAACCGCCGATATCTGTCGGTTGTATGCTCCGCGGGACGGTTTTTCACGCAATGACGATTTTTGCCGCGACATCGAGACAACGCCGGATCCTCTTCGGAGCGATTGCCGGGCTGGTTGCTGTGTCGGCCCTTGCAATGAGCGTCGGTCCGTTTTCGATCGGCGCGCTGGAGACCCGGCTGACGGCCAATGCCGAGCAGGCCCTGAGCCTGCGTGGGCACGACTGGGCGTCGGTCCGGTTCGACGGGCAGCACGCCATTCTGACCGGCGCTGCGCCCAGCGGCACGGCGCGTGACGATGCCCTGGCGACCGTCATGGCTTCGACCTGGTCAGGTGGCCGCGTCGCCGGCGGAGTGACTGCCATCACCGACGAAACGGTCGAGGCGCGCCTGCGGCACGGCTTCGTCTTCCGTGCCGACATGGCGGTGAATGGCCGGGTGCTGATTCGCGGCGATGCAACGGACGCTGTGGCACGCGAGGCCATCGCATCCTTCGCCGAAACCACTTTTGCCAATGGCGCGGATACCGATCTCACTCTGGTTCCGGGCGGCGGTGCCGCGCCGGACTGGGAAGCTGCGGCGCGGCGACTGCTCGGCCAGCTGGCGCGGCTCGATCGGGGTGCAATCGTGCTGCAGTCGGAAACCGGCGCGCTGGTCGGCGAGGCCGCCAATCCGCAGATCGCGCAATCGGTCGCTTCGGCCCTGTCGAGCATGCCCGCCCCCTATGAGGCCGCCTGGATCGTCATGCCGGCGGGCGCACCGACCGTGAGCCGCATCGCCGATGTCAACGGTTGTGCCGCCATCGTGCGCGCGGCCCAGGGTACCGAGAATTTGCGTTTCGACCGGGCCGGTGCGGCACCGAGCCCGCTGACGGTTGTCGCGCTGCGCCGTGTGGCCCGGGCGTTTGCGGCCTGTCCGGCCGATGCGGTCCTGACCGTCGGCGTGCTACGCGAAGCCGTCCAGGCTGGCCTGGACCAGGCACGCATGACCGAGGTTAGCCGGCTGGTCGATGCCGGCGGCGCCGAGACCCCGCGCATTTCCGTCGAACTGGTGCAGGACCAGGATGCGGCGATATCATTCACCATCTCGACGCATGAGGACTGACGCATGTTCTGGCTGATCTGGCAAATGGGTGTTCTGCTGGTGATCTTCTCCGGACTGGGCCTTCTGGTGGGCTATCTGGTCTGGAGCGGTGATGCGCGCAGCATCGACGCCGACAAGGCCCAGGCCGACAATGCCCGCCTGCGTCAGGAGAACGAAAATCTCGCCCGCCGTCTCGGCGAGGCGTCGGCGCGCAGCGGCCCGTCTGCCGAGGCTGCGCCCCAGGTTGCACCCGCGGCTCCCGCGACGCCTGAAACGTCCGAGCCGGAGCTTCTTGTCGAAGCCGCGCCGAAGCCGAAGGCCAAAGCCAAGGCGAAAGCCAAACCGGCTCCCGCCCCGAAACCGGCCGCTCCGGAACCGGCAGACGCTGCAGAAGTGCCGGCCAAGTCGGAGACGGTTTCAGGCGAAGATGATCTCACCCGGATCAAGGGGCTGGGCCCCAAGGCCGAAGCGGCCCTCAAGGCCGGCGGCGTGACGACCTTCGCCCAGATCGCTGCCTGGAGCGACACCGATGTGGAAGTCTGGGATGATCGTATCAATGGCCGCGGCCGGATCGAGCGCGACAGCTGGGTCAGCCAGGCACGCGATCTTGCCGGCTGACATCCGGCCATGACCGAAGACGAGTTCAACGCCTATTGCGCCTCACTCCCCGCGACGACGCATGTGGTGCAATGGGGCGATGCCAATGTCTGGAAAGTCGGCGGCAAGGTGTTCGCCATCGGTGGCTGGGGCCAGCGGGATTATCCCGGCATCACCTTCAAGGTCACGCCGCTCTCCTTCGAAATCCTGCAGGAACAGCCTGGCTTGCGCCCGGCCCCTTATCTTGCGTCACGCGGGATGAGCTGGATCCAGCATTATGACACGCCCGGCCTGCCGGACAGCGACCTTCAGGCCTATATCGCCAAGTCGCACGAGCTGGTCGCGTCCGGCCTGAGCAAGAAGAAGCAGCGCGAGCTGGGACTGTTGGCTGAGTAGGCGTGCGCGCCTAGCGCGGTGCGAAGTCCAGGATGGCGCGGGCATCATAGGCCTGCGGATCCTGCGGCCGTTCGCCGGACCGCACGACGATTTCCAGCATCACTTCTTTCTCGCCGGCACTGCCGTCAAAGCGCAGGCCTATGCCGACGCCGGAGGCGCGGAAGCCGCCGGATCCCCAGGTCTGGCCGACCGAGCCGCCGACACCGACCGGATCGCGGTCATTGCCGTCGCGGGCGCGTCCGACCACGAGGAACCAGTCGCCACCGTCACGCAGGGTGATCTCGGCCGCCCGGCGCAGGGCGTAGTCCTCGGCCAGCTGGAAGGAGGCATCGCTGCCGGCGGCAAAGCGGATGCGGTAGCGATCCTGTTCGATGCGCATCTCCGAATAGCCGCGATCACCCCCAGCCATCGGCTGATAGGCGGTCGGCGTCGAGGCGCAGGCTGCCACGGATGCAAGCGCAATCAGGCAGATAAGGGAGCGCATGTCGGATAACCTCGCTTTGCTGTTCTGGTTCTCACTGTGACACATCCAGGCTGACGCTGCGATGAACCGGCGGCAATTTCGCGCCGGGCGGATTGTCGAGTGGGCACACAACCTGTAGATATGTTGAACGGGAATTCTCCCGTAAATGGAAAAGGGGCTGACGATGAAACGACACATGATTGCGGGTGCGGGCCTTGCTGCGGCGCTGTTCGCCGGGCCAGCGATGGCGGACGACCATAACGGTGACGTCACGCTGGATTTGCAGTCGATCTCGGCGATGAACCAGACGGGCCAGCCGGACCCGTCGCGCGACGCCGATTGCCAGTCCGCCTATGGCGACTGGATCGGCCAGAGCGTCACCACCGAATACCGGATCGATCCGGACACGATGATGATGTCGGCAACGTCGACCGTGCAGGGCTCCGAGGTCGATCTTTATCCGCTCGGCATCCAGGGCATCTACGCCTTCATGTCCGACGGCGTGCCACCGGCGCTGGAAGAGGCGCATGTCTTCCGCGTCCTGTTCCAGATATCGATGGGCTACGACCATCCTGAATCGCGCGTGATGACCACGCTCGACGACACCACCAACTGCCTGATCGAAAGCTAGACCGGTCCGGCGGCAATATCGGGGCGGGCGGTGCCGGACCGCCCGCTTCGGTTCGGACTGGCGGCGCATGGCGGTCTCACCGGATGAGATAGCGGCCCAGGGAACCGGGCACGGCATGTCCGATCCGGTTGAGCGTACCGTCGAGCCATTTCCAGTTCCGCCGGCGTTCGCGGACGCAGCGGCGAAATCCGGAATCGAGCGGCATCAGGATTGCCGCCCCGGCACCGGCCAGCAGGATGCCGGCAGGCAGGGGGGTGACCGCGAGGATGCCGCCAAGCCCGATCAGGGCATAACCGGCCGCACGCTTGGCGGGGCGATGGGCAGTCCTGAATAAGCGCTTCATCGGCATGGGCGGCTCCCGGAGGCGCCGGCGCGACACGCAGAGGGCGGTACACAGCCGGCCAACTGCAAGGACAACGTGTGAAACCGGGCAAGTGTTCCGCCCTGTCATGTCCGTTTGCGACCGGGGAGCGGCGATCTGCATGAATGCGCGGAATGATGGAACGATTGTCCGCGGCAGGTGTTGCAAAGGGGAACCCGAACCGGAAGCAGCCGAAGGAGCATGCACAATGCCGACCAAGACCGAGACCAAGATCGCGGCGGGCCAGCAGAACGCCAAGGATGCCGCCAAGTCCGTGGATTCCGATATCGACGAACTGCGCAATGACCTGAAGGCGCTGCGTGGCGATCTGTCGAAACTGCTTTCAGATACGGGCAGCTACGCCTCCGCCAAGTCGCGCGAAGGTATCGAGCGCTCGAAGGAATGGTCCGAGCGCGCCCAGCAGGGCGTCGACGAGGCGCGCACCACGGTCGAGGACAAGGTGCGCGAGAACCCGCTGGCCGCCATCGGTATTGCGATGGGCGTCGGCGCGCTCCTCTCCTACGTCTCGTCGCGCCGCTAGGGCAGCGAGAGGGAGCGCGTCATGGAAAAGGCCAAGCTCAGACTGCTGGCCGCCGTGGGCGGCGCCCTGTTCGGCTTTGCCGGGGCGTTGTCCATGGCCTACGCGCTGGTCGTCGTGCTGACGCCGGTCCTCGGACTGGCGTGGGCGACGGTGAGCGTGGGGGGCGTTTTGATCGGCCTGTCCTGCCTGTGCCTCTATTTCTTCCTTCTGCCCTACAAGCCGGCAGAGGCCGAAGCGCAACAGGCCGAAAGCCTGGCGGCGGAAACCTTGGCCGACCTGCCCTTCGACACCGTCCAGCACATCGTCAAGAAACACCCGCTCAGTGCCGTCGCGATTGCGCTCGCCGCCGGATATGTCGTGGCGCGCGACCCTGAAAACGCAACGCGGGGCGTGCAACGTATCATTGCCGGTTTGCTCTGAACGGCCGCAATTTCTATCTAGTCGTCAGGCCTTGCCGCGATTTCGCCGCCAGTCGGCGCCAGAATCGCGCGATCAAGGCATGACAGGGCCGCCCATGCACGGCCCGCAGACGGTAGGGACGATGAGCGTATTCAGGATCGCCACGCTGGTCGTGTCGGCGGTGTCCGGTGGCGTCTTCATCGGGCGCAAACTGCTGGCCGGCCAGGTCGAGAAGAAGAAGGCGGCGCTGGTCCAGCGCGCCGGTGCGGAAGTGCGCGAACGCATCCGCACCCAGGCGCGCGGCTTCGTGATCGACCATCTGCGCCGCTTTTCCATCGCGCTGGTCGTCAAGGCCGGTCTGTTGCTGCTCGTGCTGGCGCTGGAACGGTTCGGCGTGCTGCAGGGCTGGCTCTATGGCGCGATGCTGCTGGCGTTGCTGACCGCCTATCTCATCCGCGACCTCTACATGCTCTGGCCGACGCTGAGCTTTGCCGCCAGCGAGCTGCGCAAGCATGGCTGGCGGCCGCGCCTGACCGTCGCCGAGATCATTGCCGCACAGACCTTCGACGAAGTGCTGGCGGAAAGCGCCCAGCAGCCGCAGCTCTGGCATGACGATCTCCTGCTGGCGCTGGCCGGCCAGAAGCGCGACCGGCTTGTCGAGGAGATCGCGCGCGAGGTCGCGGCTATCGCCCACGGGCTCTCCTGGCCGACCCTGAAACCCTATTTCCTCACCGGCGCCGGCATGACCGCCGTGCTCTCCGCCCTCTATTTCGGCTTCGCCTGGCTGGCCCTGCACGGCCTGGTGATCTGAGGGGGCTCGCCCCGCTTGCGGGGGAGCTGTCCGCGTGAGCGGACTGAGGGGGCGGTGCAGAGCACCGCAGAGCGCGTCAGCGCGCACTGATGACTCACCCCCTTCGACCTCACCCGGCCCGGGGCCGGGCTCGGCCACTTCCCCCGCTTGCGCAGGGGAAGCCCTAAGCCTCTTCCTCCTCCATCCCCATGCGTTCCAGCATGACGAGGGCCGAGTCCGCGATGACGGTCCCGGGCGGGAAGACGGCGGCGGCGCCCATCTGGCGCAGCACGGGTTCGTCATCCGGCGGGATGACGCCACCCACGATGACCAGGATGTCCTCACGCCCCTTGTCACGCAGCGCGTCGCGCAGTTCGGGTACCAGGGTGAGGTGGCCGGCGGCGAGCGACGAGGCAGCGGCAGCATCGACGTTCTCCGACACGGCCAGTTCGGCGGCTTCATCCGGCGTCTGGAAGAGCGGGCCGATCACCACATCCCAGCCCAGATCGGCATAGGCCGAGGCAACGACTTTCTGGCCGCGGTCATGGCCGTCCTGGCCGAGCTTGGCGATCAGGATTTTCGGCTTCCGGCCATGGCGTTTGGCAAAGGCTTCGGCGAGGGCGAGGGCGCGCTTCACCTTGTCGTCCTCACCCGCCGCTGCGCCATAGACGCCGGTCACGCCCTTGATCTTGGCGACATGACGGTTGAAGGCGGTCTCGATCGCATCGGATATCTCGCCGACCGTGGCTTTGGCGCGGGCGGCATCGACCGAGAGGGCGAGCAGATTGCCCTCGCCGGTACGGGCGCCCTCGGCCAGGGCGGTGAGGGCGGCCTCGACGGCGGCCGGATCGCGTTCGGCGCGCAGGCGCTCCAGCTTCTCGATCTGCTGCTTGCGGACCAAGTAATTGTCCACCTTGAGCACGGGCACGTCCTCTTCCTCGTCCAGGCGGAACTTGTTGACGCCGGTGATGGTCTGGCGGCCCGAGTCGATCAGCGCCTGGGTGCGCGCGGCGGCTTCCTCGATCCGCAGTTTGGGAATGCCGGCCTCGATCGCCTTGGCCATGCCGCCCAGTTCGTCGACTTCGGCGATATGGTCCAGTGCCCGGGCGGCGAGATCATGGGTGAGACGTTCGATGTAATGGCTGCCGCCCCAGGGGTCGATCGCGTCGCACAGATGCGCTTCGCCGGCCAGCAGAAGCTGGGTGTTGCGGGCGATGCGGGCCGAGAAATCGGTCGGCAGGGCCAGCGCCTCGTCCAGCGAATTGGTGTGCAGCGACTGGGTGTGACCATCGACGGCGGCGATGGCTTCCAGTGTCGTGCGGCCGACATTGTTGAACACATCCTGGGCGGCCAGCGACCAGCCCGAGGTCTGGCAGTGCGTGCGCAGGCAGATCGACTTGTCAGATTTCGGCGAGAAACGCTCCTTCACCAGTCTGGCCCACAGCAGACGCGCGGCGCGCAGCTTGGCGATCTCCATGAAGACATTCATGCCGATGCCGAAGAAGAAGGAAAGGCGCGGCGCGAAGGCGTCCACGTCCAGCCCGGCCTCGATACCGGTGGCGATGTATTCCAGACCGTCGGCGATCGTGTAGGCCAGTTCCAGATCCGCCGGCGCCCCGGCCTCCTGCATGTGATAGCCGGAGATGGAGATCGAGTTGAACCGCGGCATGTGAGTCGAGGTGTATTCGAAGATGTCGGAGATGATCCGCATCGAGGGCCGCGGCGGGTAGATATAGGTGTTGCGGACCATGAACTCCTTGAGGATGTCGTTCTGGATCGTCCCCGAGAGCTTGTCCGGGCTCACGCCCTGCTCCTCGGCCGCAACGATATAGAGCGCCATCACCGGAAGCACCGCGCCATTCATGGTCATCGAGACCGACATCTCGTCCAGCGGGATGCCGTCGAACAGGGTGCGGGTGTCGTAGATCGAGTCGATCGCCACGCCGGCCATGCCGACATCGCCGGAGACGCGCGGGTGATCGCTGTCATATCCGCGGTGTGTGGCCAGGTCGAAGGCGACGGACAGGCCCTTCTGGCCGGCCGCCAGATTGCGGCGGTAGAAGGCGTTGGAATCCTCGGCCGTGGAGAAGCCGGCATATTGCCGGATCGTCCAGGGGCGCTGCAGGAACATGGTCGGGTAGGGACCGCGCACGAAGGGCGCCGCACCCGGGACGGAGCCGGTGAAATCGATCCCGGCGGTATCCTCGGCCCGGTATTGCGATTTGACGGCAATGCCTTCGGCGGTGTCCCAGGGCTCGCGCGATCCGCTGCCGGGATTCTGCGCGTCGCCGAGATCGATTTGCGTGAAGTCGGGGCCGGGGCGGGTCATTGGGCGGCCTCCTCGAACTGGGCGGCAAAGCGGATCGGGGCGAGGGCGCAGGCGGGCAGGTCGTCATCGGGCCAGTCGCCGTCGGTCTCGACCGCGCGCGGGTCCGGGTCGACATATTGCGTCACGCCCAGGATCTGGTCGCTGCCGGCCTCATAGCGGTTGAGATGGGCCCGGCGGGATTTGGCGATTTCCGACTGGAACCATTCCGAGGAGAGGGCCGAGGCGAGCCCGCCCTTGCCCTCGATCTCCTGGAACAGGGCCCAGGCCTTCTGAGCCAGCGCGTCGGCGAGGCTTTCGTGCAGGTAGGATCCGGCGGCGGGATCGGTGACCTTGCCCAGATGGCTCTCCTCGGCCAGCAGGATATGGAGATTGCGCGCGACGCGGCGGGCAAAGGGCGTCGGCCGGCCGATCGCCTCGGTCAGCGGACGCACGGTGATGGCGTCGGCACCGCCCGCGGCCGCGGCAAAGCCGGCGCAGGCATTGCGGATGAGATTGGTCCACGGATCCCTGGCCGACAGCATGCGGCGTGCCGTGGTGGCATGCAGGCCGAGACGGCGGGCATTGTCCGACGCGCCGAAGCTTTCCGCAATGCGGGCAAAGAGGCGCCGCGCCGCGCGCAGCTTGGCGATAGTGAGGTGGATATCGGTATCGGCCACCAGACGCGCCTCGACCGAACGTGCGGCAGCATCGGCATCCAGTCCGGCCTTGAGGGCAAGGCGGATATAGGTCGCGGCCGAAGCAGCCATCATCGCCAGTTCCTGTACCTCGCTGCCGCCGGTTTCGAAGGCCAGCGCGGCATCGGCGCGGAAGATTTTCAGATTGGGAAAGGCGGCATGGGCCAGCTGCGCGATCTCGATCGCCTTGGGAAAGCACTGATCGTCCAGCACCACGCCCTGGCGTGCAGCGCGTTCCACCGGGGAAATGCCCAGCCCGCCCTCGATCTGCTCGCCATCCACCCGGCGGCGCGCCATCAGGGTCAGGAAAACGTGGGCGTGGTGACCCTGGCCGCCCAGACTGTCCAGATGGATGGGGGCGAGGGTGAGGTCAACGCCTTTCAGGGCCGCGTCCATCAGATCGACATCATTGGCCTTGAGACCGAAGCGCCCTTCCGGATCGAGCCGCAATTCCAGCTCGGACACACCGCCCATCAGATCGGACAGCGCCGCGGCATTGGCCGCTTCCGGCGTGGCCTCGACCAGAGTCTGGCGCATACCCCAGGGCAGATGGATATCGCGTGGGGCCGCGTCGACAGCGTGCGCGCCCGGCGGCCGGTTGAAGAAGACCGGTCCGCGATTGATGCCGTCGACCGTGGTGCGCGACAGCGTCTCCTCGAAGTCCGCGCCCCGCAACGCCTTCTCGGCGAGGGGCCGCCAATCCTGTGGGCTCAAGGCCGGAAATCCCCCGGCCAGGGCGCGGATATCGTCGGTCATGCGCGATTGTCCTCGAAGCGTGTGTTTTTGTTCTGGCGCGGAGAAAAGGCGCGCACGGCCCGTGCGTCAAGAGGCGGTGCGGTGCGTGGACAGTGCATGGGGAAATCCCCGCACGCCAAACGGGCTGCACAATGACGGGGCAAACCGGGAGAGCATCCGCATGAGCGAAACCACCCCCAACCTGTCCCTGCCGCTGGTCATGCCGGCCCAGGCGCAAAAACATGTCACCGTGAACGAGGCGCTGCTGCGGCTCGATGCCCTGACGCAGGCCTGTGTGGAAAGCCGCACGCTGGCCGTCCAGCCCGAAACCCCCGGGGAGGGCGATGTCTGGATCGTGCCGGCCGGCGCGAGCGGCGATGACTGGGCGGCGATGGCGGCGGGCACGCTGGCGATCTGGCGCGACGGTTTCTGGACAGCGATCGTGCCGGCGGATGGCTGGCGGGTGCATGTGCGCGACGAGGCACGCAGCGTGGCCTTCGATGCCGGCCGAGAAACCTGGATCGCCGCGGCGGCGAACACCATCCTGACGGCTGGCGAGGGCGGTGCGGCCACCGAGGCTGTACTGATCGAGGACATATTGTCAGGGCTTTCCGGTGCCAGCGTTGCCAGCAGCGTGGTCATCCCGGCGCGTTCCATCGTTTTCGCGGTCTCGGTGACAACGCGCAGCGCGATCACCGGCGCGGCCTCTTTCGATTGCGGGATATCCGGCGAGACGTCGAAATTCGGCGGTTCGCTGGGGGTATCGCCTGGCGCCAGCAATATCGGCGTGATCGGGCCGACGGCCTTCTATGCCGACACGCCGGTCGAGCTGACCGCGAATGGCGGCGACTTCACCGGCGGCAGCGTCGCCATCGCCATTCACGCCTGGCGGCCGGTGGCGCCTGCAGTTTGACGAGCCGCTACTCTCCCACGGACGCCATGCGCGCCATGATGCGGTTGAGGATGGGCTGAGTGGTCTCGGTCATGGCGTGGCCATTGACGGTGATGAGGTCGAAACCGGCATGGGGGCAGGCGCGGGCCAGGCGGAAGGCGGCACTGGCCGGACACACCATGTCATAGCGCGAGTGCAGGATGTGCATGGGCGTGTTGGCCAATTGCCGCGCATCGCGGATCAGCTGGTCTGGTTCGAGGAAGCAGCCATTGCGAAAAAAGTGTACTTCGATCAGCGAGTGGGCTGCCACGAATTCGGCGCCGCGGGCCCGCAGGCCCGACAGCACCGCCTCGGGCGGATTGTCGAGATAGGAGAGGCGGTCCTCATACTCGGTCCAGCGGTAGAGGGTGGACTGGCGAATCTCCTCCAGGCTGACAGTCGTGTCGTCCAGTCGGCGAAGCAGCGTCAGACCGTTGGCGATCTCCGCCTGCATCTGTTCAAAGCACCATTCCATCATGGCGCGCGGTGACTTGCGGGCCCGCTCCGGAGCCGGCGCGGCGAAATCCGCCCAGGCGTCGGGGAAGACATTGCGGGCGCCGTCCGGGCCGTGCATCCAGTCGAGATCGGATGGCTGGGCGAGGAAAATCCCCTCCACCACCAGCCCGCTCACCCGCTCCGGGAAGGCTTCGGCATAGGCGAGGGCGAGAGTGGATCCCCAGGAGGGGCCGAACACCATCCAGCGCTCGAAGCCGAGATGTTCGCGCAGCCGCTCGATATCCTCGATCAGGTGGGCGGTGGTGTTCGCCTCAAGCGAGAGATGCGGCGTCGAACGCCCGCAGCCGCGCTGGTCGAACAGGATGAGGTTGAACACGTCGGGGTCGAACATGCGTCGGTATTTGGCCGATGCGCCCGAGCCCGGCCCGCCATGCAGGAAGACGAGTGGCAGCCCGTCCGGGTTTCCGCATTCCTCGAAATAGAGCGTGTGACCATCGGAGACCGGCAGGTCGTCCGCGCGGCGGGGCGGGAGAGAGGGGAAATATTCGGTCATCGCCTCAATGGTGCGTTATGCCGGGCCGACGTCAAGCGCATGACGGGCGGAGCCGGAGCGGGGCCAGAGGGCGATCCGGGACGGCACTGGCTCTGCCCACGCGTGAGCAGTAACCGGCCAGATCGCAATGGGTTCCAATGCGCGCTGCAGTCAGGATGACGGCGCTGCTGCCCGGTCGGCCAGCAGGTGTGTCAGCGCCGGTGTCAGCCGGTCCACCGCCGACAGGGGTTGGCCGTCGATATCGTGGCTGGCAGGGGTCACGCGGCCGTTCAGCAAGGCGGCGACCTGCCAGGCGCAGGCTTGTGCACCGGCCTGGGGGCTGACGTCGCGCTCTGCCAGGAATTCATGGGTCAGCACATCCGGCCCGCCGGCGACCGGACTGTAGACGGGCTGGAAGCCCAGCCGGCCGATCTGCCGCTCGATCTTCTGCCGTGCGGTGTCCAGATCCAGCGGGCAGGCGCGCCGCGTGTCGAAACGCTCGGTCATCTCGATGACGGTGTAGACCAGCGCCTCGCGTTCGTCCGGTGCAGGCAGCACGCCGGCGGCGCGCAGCTCCGGAGCAAATCCCGCCAGCGCAGCCGCACCGGCTGCCGTTGCAGCCAGCAGGCCCGCAGCACGAAAAAGATCTGAACCCAGCATTCCCCGGACCGTCCCCCGATATTCGGCGGCGGACGTTATCGCCGTGGCCGCGCGGCGTCCATACGGGGATGTGCCTGTGCGCGGCCGGGACCGGTCATTCGTCTGCGGTCGTCTCTGCCGTCCCGCAATTGCCCGCATAGGCGACTTCATAACTGTAACCGAGACAGGCGATCAGCCGGTCGAAGATGTTGAGGTTCAGCGGCCAGGTCGGTGGGGTGTGCTCCGGGTAGTTTTCGCGAAAGCGGGCGATGGTGTCGGCAAATCCGTCCGGCTCGGGCAGGTTCAGCAAGGCGGTGCGGGCCGCATGCAACGCATCAATATCGCCCTCCAGGAAAGCAATCGTGGCGTCCGCCATGAGGATATCGGCCGTATGGCCGTCGGCGACATCGATGGCGCGCGACTGCCGGAAAAGCGGAAGCGCGGTATCATAATCGCCAGCGTGGGCCTCCATCTGCGCCTGGTGCCAGACGAGCTGGGCGTAGCGGGGGTGCTGCGGCTCGACCTGGTTCGCCACATAGAGACCGATCAGATCGGCTGCTTCGGCATAGCAGCGCTGACGCGCAATCCCACGCCAGCCTGTTTCGCTCTGGTCGAAGGCGTCGACTTCCATCTCCAGATAGGGCGCGGGATCGACGCGGCAGGCCGGCTCTTCCTGCGCAGTGAAGCTTGCAGCAAGCAGGGACAGGGCAAGAATGACAGGCTGGGGCACCGGAACTCCTCCTCCATAAGGGTTGCAAACGATAGTTGCGGATGAGAGGTGAGGCAATTTCACCGTTTCGGACGCCGCGCTGAAGAAGCGCATAATGTCGGAAAAGGGTGTGCGGGCTGATGGACCGGCCTCGAACGCAGCAGCCTTGAGCGCGCTTCATGTGAGCTCGAACCCCAACACCGATAGCGCGACCGGGTACAGGTTCGAACGGAGTGGAAGCAGTGAAAGAAGTGGTGCCGCTAGAGTGAATTGAACACTCGACCTCTCCCTTACCAAGGGAACGCTCTACCCCTGAGCTATAGCGGCGCACCGGGTTCGCCTGTCGGCGATCGAGAGACGGGCGTATAACCCAAGGGAGGAGCGAGGCCAAGAGTGTCTTGACGCGATGTGCAGCGTTCGACATGACCAATTACATGAAGACACCATCCCAGAACGGCGGTCCGTCCGCCCCACGCAAGTCCGGCAAGCCTGAACCGGGTTCCCGCGAGGCCCGTCTGGCCGAGGCCCTGCGGGCCAATCTGCGCCGTCGCAAGGCCGCAGCGAAGCCTGCCGGGGACGCGACTGCACCCGAAACACCCGCAGCTGCGGAAACGGCCCCGGAAAAGCCCGGAAAGCCGTCATAATGCCGCCCGCTTCGCTGGGCTGCATGCCGGCTCGCATTATCCGACCAATCTGTACCGGGGAGTAAGCATGGACCGTATCGTCATCCAGGGTGGCGCCCGGCTCGACGGCCGAATCGCCATCAGCGGCGCCAAGAATTCCGCGCTCAAACTCATGGCCGCTGCGCTTCTGACCGACGAGCCGCTGATTCTCACCAATATGCCGCGCCTGGCCGATTCCCGCTTCATGGGACATTTGCTGGCGCGTCTGGGCTTGCGTGTGGAAGAAGGCCCTGGCGCCCAGATGCAGCTGCATGCCGCCGAGATCACCGATACATTCGCGCCCTACGACCTGGTACGGAAGATGCGCGCCACCTTCAATGTGCTCGGACCGCTGGTCGCCCGTGAAGGCCGGGCCCGCGTTTCGCTGCCGGGCGGCTGTGCCATCGGTGCGCGTCCGGTCGACCTGCACCTGAAAGCGCTGGAGACGCTGGGGGCGCAGATCACGCTGGAAGAGGGCTATGTCGACGCGAAGGCGCCCGCCGGCGGTCTGGTCGGCGGTGAGGTGGATCTGCCCTTCGCCTCGGTCGGTGCGACCGAGCACACCATGCTCGCAGCCGCTCTGGCACGGGGCGAAACCGTGATCGAGAACGCCGCGCGCGAGCCGGAAATCGCCGATCTGGCGGCCTGCCTCACGGCGATGGGCGCGGAGGTCGAGGGTGCGGGTACATCGACCATCCGTATCCAGGGCCGCGAGCGCCTCAACGGTGTCACCCACGCGGTTGTCGGCGACCGGATCGAGACCGCGACCTACGCGCTGGCGGTTGCGGCCGCTGGCGGCGATGTGGTGCTGGATGGCGCCGTGTGGGCGCATAACAAGGCGCTGTGGAATGCGATGAACGAGGCCGGCGTGACGGTCCAGCCGGTCGATGGCGGTGTGCAGGTCGAGCGCAATGGTGCCCGTGTGAAGGGCGTCGATATCGAGACCCAGCCCTATCCGGGTTTCCCGACCGACGCCCAGGCGCAATTCATGGCGCTGATGACGACGGCCGAAGGCACATCGGTGATCCGCGAGACGATTTTCGAGAACCGTTTCATGCACGCGCCAGAGCTGACGCGTCTGGGTGCCGATATCAGCGTCAATGGCAATGAGGCGGTGGTGCGCGGTGTACCGCGCCTGAAAGGCGCCCCCGTCATGGCGACGGACTTGCGCGCCTCGGTGAGCCTGGTCATTGCCGGACTTGCCGCCGAGGGTGAAACCGTGGTCAATCGGGTCTATCACCTCGATCGCGGGTTCGAGCGCCTGGAGGCCAAGCTGTCCGGCTGTGGCGCGCGGATCGAACGTCAGTCTGAACCGGCGGAGTCCTGAGACCTTGAAGCGAGACGACCGGCCCCTGCGTCTGGTGGCATTCGACGCGGCGGATCTCGAACCGATATCGGCAGCCCTGCAGGATGCCGTGGCGCAGCTGGGCGACTTCCAGTTCTCGCGCCGCGAGAAGGCATTCACCATCGCCTTCAACCGCTTCTGCTGGGAAGCCGGGCGGCGTGACAGCCGTGTGCGCAGCGGCCTGCAGATCGGCCGCGTCGCCGCTGCGCGCTCGCAGAATATCCGCCAGGGCGCCGACGATGCCGTGGTCAACCTGCTCTCGATCGCCTTCGAACCGTCGGAAATGCCGGCCGGTACGGTCGTTCTGGTGTTTTCCGGTGGCGGCGAGGTGCGGCTTGATGTGGAATGCCTGGATGTAGTGATGGCCGACCTGACCGCGCCCTGGCGCGCGACCGGCGGCCGGCCGGCGCATGAGGACGGGCCGGAAGAAGGGGCAAGCAGGCAATGAGTGAGGCGCCGGACCGGATTGTCAGGATCGATCTCGATGCCGCCAGCATGGGGCCGGGCGATGTCAATGCCGACCATGAGCGGCGCGTCGCGATAGCCGACCTGCTTGAAGCCAACAGTTTCCGTCCGTCCGGCGATGCGGAGGGCCCGTTTGCCCTGCGCCTGGCGATCGAGGATGACCGTCTGGTTTTCGATGTGCGCCAGGATGACGATACGCCCGTGCGCGCCTTTGTCTTCGCGCTGGGACCGCTGCGCCGCATCATCAAGGACTATTTCCTGATCTGCGAGAGCTATTACGAGGCCGTGCGCGACGCGCCGCTGGCCCAGATCGAGGCGATCGATATGGGCCGTCGCGGTGTGCACAATGAGGGCTCGACCCTGCTGCGCGAGCGGCTGAGCGGCAAGATCGAGGTGGATTTCGATACGGCCCGGCGGCTCTTCACCCTGATTTGCGCCCTGCACCGGCGGGCCGCTTCATGACGACGCCCTCGGTCCTGTTCGTCTGCGGACGCAATGCCATCCGCTCGCCCATGGGCGAGGCGCTGTGGCGCAAACGGTTCGGCGACGATGTCTCGGCGCGCTCCTGCGGTGTCATCCCGGCGGCGTTTGCCGACCCGTTCATGGTGTCGGTGATGCTGGAAGAGGGGATCGATCTGGAGGATTTTTCGCCGATCGCCCTTAATGGTGTGGGAGAGCCCGCGGCCGATATCGTGGTCTCTCTGTCCACCGCGGCCGACCGCACGGCACGGGACTATGCAGCGCGTACGGGCGCCGAGTTCCAGGCCTGGCCAATCCCCGATCCCAGCGAGACCGGCGGCAATCGTGACATGCGTCTGGCGGCCTATCGCGAGACCCGCGATGCCATCGCTGCACGCATCGCTGAATGGGATGCCAGCCTAAAAAGCGCTTGACGTCTCGACTTTGCACCCGGTGAAGGACTATATAGCGCGCTCCGGGGCGCCGGCCGCACGGCGAGTCGGCCTTATCCCGTATTTGTTTCGCCCGGAAAGCCGGGCCAGGAATTGAGGAGCCGCATGGCGAAAGAAGAGTTGTTGGAGTTTCCCGGCGAGGTGACGGAACTGCTTCCGAACGCGACCTTCCGGGTCAAACTCGAGAATGATCACGAGATCATTGCCCACACGGCGGGCAAGATGCGCAAGAACCGGATCCGGGTTCTGGCGGGCGACAAGGTGCTTGTCGAAATGACACCCTATGACCTGACCAAGGGTCGTATCACCTATCGCTTCAAGTAAGCCGTTTACGGGGCGCGTCGACGCAATGACGGATGCCGCCATGGCACACGGACCGCGACCGCCTCTGATCCTGGCCAGCGCTTCACCGCGCCGACTCGATCTTCTGGCCAGTGTCGGGATTGTTCCCGACGCGGTCGAACCCACACATATCGACGAGCACGAGATCCCCGGCGAATTGCCGGGGCCGCTCGCCCTGCGCCTGGCGCAGGAAAAGGCGATGGCGCATCCGTCCGTGCGCGCCGGCGGCGATGCCTTCGTGCTTGCGGCGGATACGGTGGTCGGTGTCGGCCGGCGCATTCTGCCCAAGACGCTCGACGAGGCCGAGGCCCGGCGCTGCCTGGATCTTCTGTCCGGACGCAATCACCGGGTCTTCACCGGCATTGCCGCGGCCGGTCCCGGCGGGACATTCGCAGCGCGTGTGGTCGAGACGCGGGTGAAGTTCAAACGCCTGTCACAGCCGGAGATCGATGCCTATGTCGCCTCGGGCGAGTGGCACGGGAAGGCCGGCGGTTACGGCATTCAAGGCCGGGCCGGGTGTTTTGTGGTGAATCTGATCGGCTCCTTCACCGGCGTGGTGGGGCTGCCGCTCTACGAGACGAGTAATCTGCTGGCCGGTCTGGGCTATCCCGTGACCGAGCTTATGGGCGAAAGGCCGACGACATGAGCCGCCGCATCCTGATCGAGGAAAATATCGGCGAGACCCGCGCCGCTGTCGTGGACAATGGCCGCGTGGTCGAGCTGTGGCTGGACCGCTGGAGCGAGGCCGGGCAGCGTGTCGTCGAGGGCGAGGTCTATCGCGGCCGCGTGCGCCGCGTCGAACCGGCGCTGAACGCCGCCTTTGTCGATCTGGGCGTCGGGCCTGAGGGTTTTTTGCCCTTTGGCAAGGCCGGCCGCCCCAAGGGCTTCCATGAAGGCGCCGCCATCGGTGTGCGTATTGCCCGCGAAGCCTATGCCGAGAAAGGCCCCAATCTCGCCCTGGTCGAGGCTGGGGAGGGCGAGGCACCCGAATGTGTCCAGCCGGCACCGATCCTGGCCCAGCGTCTGGTGAAAGCTTATGGCGAAGCCGAGGCTGTTTGGGCGGACGAGACGGATATCGATCTTGACGATGAGTTCGAGGCCGCGCTGAACCCGCTCGCACCCATTCCCGGCGGCGGCTCGCTTTATATCGAGACGACACGGGCGATGACGACGATCGATGTCGATGCCGACGGTCGCAAGGGCCAGGGCTCACCGGCGCAGCTGGCCGTGGCGCTGAACACTTCGGCCGCCAAGGAGGCGGCCCGTCAGGTGCGTCTGCGTGGCCTGGGCGGCATCATCGCCATCGACTTTGTGCACATGCGCGCCCAGCCCGACCGCAAGACGGTGGAGCAGGCGATGCGCGGCGCGTTCAAGCGCGACCGGGCCAAGGTGGACGTGGCGCCGTTGTCGCAGTTCGGCGTCGGCGAACTGGCACGCCAGCGCCGCGGCCGTTCGCTGCGCGAACAGATGTGCGATGCCGACGGGCGCCTGTCGGTGGAAAGCTGTGCCCTGGCGGCCTTGCGCCGCCTGCAGGGTGAGGCCATGTCCGACCGCAGCCGCAAGCAGAAGCTTGAGGCCGCGCCGGAGGTTTTCGCCTGGCTCGATGCCGATACGATCGGCTGGCGCGAGGCGCTGACCGGCCGGATCGGACCGCGGTTCGAACTTGTGGCCGCCGACGGTCTCGATCGCGAGGATGCGCGCGTCAGCCGCGCCTGACCGGGTGCGCGAATACCGAACCAAGGAGGACATGATGAAATGTCCCATCTGCCGCAAGCCGGCCGACCCAGAATTCAAGCCCTTCTGCTCCAAGCGCTGCGCCGATGTGGATCTGGGCAAGTGGATGAATGACAGCTACGCCATTCCCGGCGAACCGGCCGATGTGGCCGAGGAAAACCCGCCGTCCGAGGAAGACCGCTAGGCCTGCGGCCCGGCCTTCGCGGCCGGGTGCACATTTCGCTGAAAACGGCCATGGACAGGCCCGGCGCGGGCCCCTATAAACCGCGCTCTCGACCGCGCCCCGATGCGCGTGTCCGCCCGGCGCCCGGGTAGCTCAGTTGGTAGAGCAGCGGATTGAAAATCCGCGTGTCGGTGGTTCGAATCCGCCCCCGGGCACCATTTTTTCTTCATGATTGATCCTTTTACGCCACTTTCATCTGCTTGGCGCGATGCTCCTGTTTGAAAGCGGTTTGGCAACTGCCGCGATCAAGAGGCGGAGGACGAGCGTGATCTTGCGAAGTGCACATGATGATCGCGAGGAAAGGGCCCGCCACCTGAAGCGGCGGTTCCGCTGGGCGTCCCGTTGGGAAAGGCCATCCCATGTCTTGTACCGCCGCCTTTCGGCTTGGGGCGCACGGCTTGCCTGGGGCTTCATCTCGCTTTTTCTTGCCGTTGTAGCGATGGCGTATTTCAGCCCATGGCCGATGGCCATGACAATGCGTCATTTGGCTTCCGCGCCCAATTGCAACGCAGCGAGAGCCGTGGGGCTCGCACCGGCCAGGCAGGGCGAGCCCGGCTATTGGCTAAGACATGACGCTGATGGCGACGGCATTGCGTGTGAGACATGGCGGCCTCGGCCGCGAGATTGAAACGGGTTGGCGAGGCGCGCGCCCAAAGCTCGTGTGAGTATAGGGGGCGGCGAAGTTCGTCACCGTCCGGGTTTGCCGTACTGGCCGCCGACGCCCCTTCCATGGCATTCTTCCCCTCTGCGAAGACATAAGAGGTCTGCCTTATGACAGCTCCCATTCGCCCGCATTTCCAACTGGCGACCCACACCGTCACCAACCAGCCGCCGCCTTTCGAGGATGCCAATCTCTGCAAGAGCGATCGCGCGCTGCAGTCGGCGCTGGTCGCGGCGGGGGGCGAGGTGCACGCGGAGCGTCTGTCAGCGATGGGCGCGCGGTGCGGTGCGGCCGAAACGGTCGACTGGGCTCGCCGTGCCAACGAGAACCCGCCGAAACTGAAAGCCTTCGACCGCTACGGGCACCGGCTCGACGAGGTCGAGTTTCATCCGTCCTATCACGAGCTGATGCGGCTCGGACTGGATGCCGGCCTGTCCTCGGCCGCCTGGACGGAAGGCGAGGCCGGGCATGTGCTGCACGCGGCCATGCTCTATCTGATGACGCAGGCGGATGCCGGCGTCGTTTGTCCGATGTCGATGACCTATGCCGCCGTGCCGGCGCTGCGGGCCGACCCGGCAGTCGCGGCCGAATGGGAGCCGCGCATCGCGGCCGGCCGCTATGATCCGCGCTTCATCCCGGCGGAGGAAAAGGCCGGCGTCACCTTCGGCATGGCGATGACGGAGAAGCAGGGCGGTTCCGATGTGCGCGCCAACACCACACGGGCGGTGCCCGCGGGCGGCGAGGGCGAGTACGAACTGACCGGGCACAAATGGTTCTGCTCGGCCCCGATGGGCGACGCCTTTCTGACCCTGGCCCAGGCCGAGGGCGGGCTGACCTGCTTCCTCGTGCCGCGCTGGCGCCCGGACGGCACGCGCAATGCGATGCACATCATGCGGCTCAAGGACAAGCTGGGCGACCGCTCCAATGCCTCCTCGGAGATCGAGTATCATGGCGCCTGGGCGCGGCGTGTCGGCGAGGAAGGCCGCGGCGTGCGCACGATCATCGACATGGTCCAGCACACGCGGCTCGACTGCATTCTGGGCTCGGCGGGTGGTATGCGGGCCGCTCTGGCCCAGGCGCTCTGGCATGCCGAGCACCGCACAGCCTTCCAAAAGAAGCTCGTCGACCAGCCCGCAATGAAGGCCGTACTGGCGGATCTGGCGCTGGAGGCGGAAGCGGCGGTCGCGCTGGGCCTGCGCCTGGCGCACAGTTTCGACCGGGCGGAGGCGTCGGAAGGCGAGGCGGCCTTCATGCGGCTGGCCACGCCGATCGCAAAGTACTGGGTGTGCAAGCGCCAGCCCGGGCTCGTCTACGAGGCACTCGAGTGTCATGGCGGCGCGGGTTTCGTCGAGGAGGGGCCGATGCCGCGTCTCTACCGGCAATCACCGCTCAACGCGATCTGGGAAGGTTCGGGCAATGTCATTGCGCTGGACGTGCTTCGGGCGCTGGGCCGCGAGCCTGACAGCCTGGAAGCTGTCCGCGCCGAACTCGTGACCGCGCGTGGGATCAACCGGTTCTACGATACTCATCTCCAGCGGCTGGACGACTGGTTCAAACCAGGTGTGCTGGGGGAGGCGACGGCGCGGGCCTTCGCGGAAGATGTGGCCTTGGGCCTTCAGGCTGCGGCCCTGCACCACGCATCGCCGGATTATGTCTTCGACGGCTTCTGCGCCGCCCGGCTGGATCCGGATCATCGCAGCTTCGCCTATGGCGCCCTGACCGGTCAGCTCGATGCCGCTGCGATTGTCGCGCGCGCCAGCCCGCTCTGACGGCCCGGCAAGAATTGCCGTCGCGGCAAGAAATTCTCGCCAGACCGGCAAGTTTTGCCCGCTTCGGAGGGGGCGCCGCTGACACCGCAAGGCCTGGCCGGGTCATCGCGCGGCGCAAATCTTGCATGACTTATGACCGACGCGAAGTATTCGCGGAAAGCCCTGTTGTGGCGTCTCAGAAGGAGACTGCATGACCCTTTCGGTCAACACCAATGCCGGTGCGATGATCGCGCTGCAGAATCTGCGCGAGACGAATGCGCGTCTCGAAGTGGTTCAGCGCCAGATCAGCACGGGCCTCAAGGTCTCTTCCGCCAAGGACAATGGTGCGATCTATGCGATCGCGCAGGGCATGCGGGCCAAGGTGGCCGGCTACAATGTCGTCAAGCAGTCACTGGATCGCGGCACAAGTGTTGTCGATGTCGCCATCGCGGCGAGTGAATCCATTTCTGACCTCTTGGTCGAGATGCGGGAGAAGGCGCTCGCTGCGTCGGATCGCAGCCTCGACCAGCAGAGCCGTAATGCGCTGAACGAGGATTTCGTCCAGCTGCGTGACCAGATCAAGACGATTATCGAGAACGCCGAATTCAACGGCATCAACCTGATCAAGTCCGGGGGCGACGACCTGTCAGTGCTCGCCAATGACGATGGCAGCAGCCGGATCACCTTCGCGGCCGAGGACCTGTCCTACGGGCCGCCCGGTGGCCCCGGAACCAACATCATCCTCTCCGAGGACGCCACGGTCAGTGCCTTCGTGAACGCCGATCTGGCGATTTCCGAACTCGACACCTCCATTGACAATATTGGTGCCGTGCTGGCCCGGCTGGGCTCCGCTTCGAAGCGGCTGGAAATCCAGCGCTCCTTCACCGACAAGCTCACCGATGCCCTGGAGAAGGGCATCGGCAATCTTGTCGATGCGGATATGGCCAAAGCGGCGGCCGAACTGCAGGCGCTTCAGGTGAAGCAGCAGCTCGGCATCCAGGCCCTGTCGATCGCGAACCAGGCGCCGCAATACCTGTTGCAGCTGTTCCGCTAGACCAGTTCTTTCAACTTTTCAGCGTCGAAATCGCTCAGCTCGCCGAATCGGCCATCGCGGACCTTTGCGGCCCACTCCGGATCGCTGATCAGGGCGCGGCCAACGGCAACGAGATCGAATTCGTCGTTTTCCAGGCGCTCGATCAGGCTGTCGATCGACGAGGCCTGCGAGTTCTCGCCCATGAAGGCGCCGAGGAAGTCGGAGTTCAGCCCCACCGAGCCGACGGTGATGGCTGGCTTGCCGGAGAGTTTCTTCGTCCAACCGGCAAGATTGAGATCCGAGCCCTCGAATTCGGGAATCCAGAAACGCCGCGTCGAGGCATGGAAGATGTCGACGCCGGCGTCAGACAGGGGCGCGAGGAAAGCTTCCAGCTCGTCCGGGGTCTGGGCCAAGCGCGCATTATAGTCCTGCTGCTTCCATTGCGAGAAGCGCAGGATGAGCGGCAGGTCGGCCGGGATTTCTGCGCGCACGGCTCTGACGATCTCCTGGACGATGGTGGTGCGCTCGATCAGCCCGCCGCCGAAACGGTCATCGCGCTTGTTGGTGCCGTCCCAGAAGAACTGGTCGAGCAGATAGCCATGCGCACCGTGCAGCTCGATGGCATCGAAGCCGATTCCGGCGGCGGCCTTTGCGGCTTTGGCAAAGGCGGAGATCGTGTCGGCAATGTCTTCGGCGCTCATCGGCTCACCGATCTGCTTGCCATTGGGCAGGACGCCGGACGGGCTGTCGGATGCGGCTTCCGGGTGCGGGCCGGTCCCCGGGCGGCGCGCAAGGCCGACATGCCATAGCTGCGGCGCGATCTTGCCGCCTTCGGCATGCACGGCGTCGACAACCTTGCGCCAGCCGGCCAGGGAGTCCGGGTTATGAAAGTTCGGTATGGCCGGGTCGAAGCTGGCGCCGGGGCGGTCGACCGTGGTCCCCTCGGTGATGATCAGGCCGACCGCATTGGCGGCGCGACGACGATAGTATTCCACGACCGGCTCGCCCGGAATGCCGTCCGGGCTCTTCGAGCGCGTCATGGGCGCCATCACGATACGATTGCTCAGCTCCAGCGAGCCCAGCGAAAAGGGGCGGAAGAGCGCCTTTGTGTCGGTCATATTCTTCTCCTCGACAAACCGTTGATCAGAGCAGTTAGACAATTCCTCCGCAGAATCGAGTCCCGGGTGTGCATTTCGAATATTCGGAATCGTCGTGTGTCCCGGTTCACACGCTTGCGCTTTGCCAGAAACAGTGTTCACTTTTTGCGGCTGTGCAGGACGGGGAGCCGGATGAGCGAAGCAAAAAGCGATGTGCTGGATGTGGTGATTGTCGGCGCGGGCCTGTCCGGTGTCGGTGCGGCCTATCACCTGCAGGCGCGCTGCCCCGAGCGCAGCTACATGATCCTGGAGTCGCGCGCCGCGCTGGGCGGGACGTGGGATCTGTTCCGCTATCCCGGCATCCGTTCGGACAGCGATATGTACACGTTCGGCTATGCCTTCCGGCCGTGGACCGGCGGCAAGGTGTTTGCCGATGGACCGGCCATTCGCGACTATATCGAGACCACCGCCAGCGAAAACGGTATCGACGCTCATATTCGCTATGGCCATCGCGTCGTGGGCGCAAACTGGGACAGCGAGAAGGCGCTGTGGACGGTCACGGCGGAACATGACGGAAAGCGTGTCGATTTCGACTGCCGCTTCCTGATGCTATGCTCCGGTTATTACCGTTATGAGAAAGGTTACACGCCGGACTTCCCGGGCCAGGACGATTTTGCCGGCGAGATCGTGCACCCCCAGCTCTGGCCGGAAGAGCTCGACTATTCCGGCAAGCGCGTGGTGATTATCGGTTCTGGGGCGACGGCGGTAACGCTGGTTCCGGCGATGGCGCAGAGCGCCGCCCATGTGACGATGCTGCAGCGTTCGCCGACCTATATTGCAGCGCGCCCGTCGCGCGATGGTCTGGCCGACGCGCTGCAGCGGGTCCTGCCGAGCAAGCTCGCCTATCTGCTCGCCCGGATGAAAAACATCGCGCTGTCGATCTATGTCTACCAGCTGTCAAAGCGGTTTCCGGCCTTCGTCAAGCGCCAGGTGATCAAGCATGTCCGCGAGGAGCTGGGCGAGGATTTTGACGTCGAGACCCATTTCACCCCGCACTACAATCCCTGGGACCAGCGTTTCTGCCTCGCGCCGGACGGGGATTTCTTCGAGGCCCTGCGCACCGGTTCGGCTTCGATCGTGACCGATCATATCGAGTGTTTCACCAAGACCGGTATCCGCCTGAAATCCGGCGCCGAGATCGAGGCGGATATTATCGTTCCCGCAACAGGTCTGGATATGCAGCTGGCCGGCGGGTCGCGCCTCAGCCTTGACGGGGTGCCGGTTACACCCGCCGAGCTCTTCACCTATCGCGGCATGATGCTGGGCAATATGCCGAACCTGGCGCTGGCGTTTGGCTATACCAATGCGTCCTGGACGTTGAAGGTCGATCTGACCTGCGAACGGGTCTGCCGGATGCTCAACTATATGGACCGTACCGGTACCGAGATCGCCGTGCCGATCCCGCCGGACGATCTGCAGCCGGCGCCTCTGCTCGACTTCTCCTCGGGCTACGTGCAGCGTGCCCTGCCGCACCTTCCCAAACAGGGATCGGTGGCCCCCTGGCGCACCTATCAGAACTATATCCGCGACATGCTGGCGATACGCTATGGCCGGCTGGAAGACGGCCATATGCGTTTTGCCAGCGCCGGCGAATACACACCTCGCCTGTCGCATACGGCCCTGCGCCGGGATGTGGCAGAATGAGCGGCCGCTTCGAATTTGCCGGCCGCCGTGCGCTGATTACCGGTGCGGCCAGCGGGATCGGGGCTGCACTCGCGCGCGATCTTGCCGGGCGCGGCACCGACCTTCTCCTCGTTGACGTGAACGCCGCCGGCCTGAGAACGCTCGCGGCGGAGCTTGCGGGATCCGGAGTGACCGTGGCGAGCCGGGCGCTCGATCTGTCGGACCGTGAGGCGGTCGCGGCCTTTGCGGCCGAGGTTGCGGGCGATGGCGAGCCCCTGCACCTCCTGTTCAACAATGCCGGTGTAGCGCTGGGCGGAACGTTCGATCGCGTGACGGACGCTAATTTCGACTGGCTGATGGAGATCAATTTCCATGCGCCGGTGCGTCTGACGCGCGCCCTGCTGCCGCTGATGGAACGGTCCGCCCCGGCCCAGATCGTCAACACTTCGAGCATATTCGGCATTATTTCGCCGCCCGGGCAGACGGCCTATTCAGCCGCGAAATTTGCTCTGCGCGGTTTCTCGAATGCGCTGCGGCACGAGTTGGCGATAGAGCAGTCCGGAGTGGGGGTGACAGTCGTTCATCCCGGCGGCGTCGCAACCCAGATCGCGGAGAGTGCGCGCATGCCGGCCGATGCCAGCAATATGGAAGTCTCCGAAGGGCGCGAACGGGCCCGGCGCCTCCTGGTGATGCCGCCGCCCGAAGCGGCGCGGATCATCCTGCGCGGTGTTGAGCGGCGTAAGCCGCGTATTCTTGTCGGGCGCGACGCGCACACCATGGCGCTGATCGAGCGCATCTGGCCGGTCAGCTACTGGTCGAAACTGGGGCGCCTCGCCGGCGCCAAGAGCGAGTAGGGGCGAACATGCTGTCGGTCATCATGTGGATATTCGTTGGTCTGATAGCCTTGGTCCTTCTGGCGCTCCTCCTGGCCTGGCGGTTCAGCGCGGCTGTCGGAAAGAAGGCCGCTGCCGCGATCCCGGCCAATGGGCGCTTCACCGAAGTCTCCGGTGGACGAATCCACTGGACCGACCAGGGCGAGGGGACGCCGGTCGTGATGATCCACGGCCTGGCCGGCAATCTGCACAATTTCGGCTATGCCATGGTCGACCGGCTGGCCCGGGATTTCCGGGTCATTGCCATCGATCGTCCCGGATGCGGCTGGTCGGAACGTGACTCAGACGATCAGGCGCGTATCCCCGAACAGGCCCGCATGATTGCCGAAATGCTTGAAAAGGAAGGGATCGGTCCGGCCATCCTGGTCGGGCATTCTCTCGGCGGGGCCGTGTCGCTGGCGCTGGCGGTCAATCATCCCGAGCGGGTCAAGGCACTGGCGCTGGTTTCGGCGCTGATACAGGCGCCCTCTCAACCGGCTGAAGCCTTTGCCGGCATCGATATCGCCAATCCGGTTCTGCGCCGTCTGGTGGCGAATACGCTGGCGGTACCGATGTCGATCCGCAATGGCGAAAAGACCCTGGCTTTCATCTTCGGCCCCGACGCCCCGCCCAAGGATTTCCGCACACGGGGCGGCGGCCTGCTCAGCCTGCGTCCGGAGGCCTTCTATGCGGCGGCGACCGATCTGCAGAGCGTGCCGAAGGATATGGACGGTCTCACGGCGCGCATCGACGGTATCGAAGTGCCGGTCGGGCTCTTTTACGGCACTGACGACCGTATCTTGTCCGCCGGCGACCAGATTGCCGTCCTGCGCCAGGCCTTGCCGGATGCCGATATAGAAACGCTGGATGGCGGCGGGCACATGCCGCTGGTGATCGTGCCGGAGCGGGTGGACGCTTTCGTCCGGCGGATCGCAGGTCGCGCCAGAAACTGATTAAACGACTACGTTTTTGTCGTAGCGGCACCCATCTGCGATATTCTCAAATCGGTAGCCCAGACTGGCAAAGCCAGGCGTTCGGAAAACTGGCCGCTCGACCGGGCGCCGAAAGGATAGGGAGGCAGGCATGGCACAATCCCCGCAGGATATGGCCGCCACCATGATCGCCAACATGCCCGCGAAGACCGGCAAGCCGCTGGCTGAATGGGTGGAGATCGTGAAGGCCAGCGGTCTGGAAAAGCATGGCGAGATGGTCAAGCTGCTCAAGAGCGAGCATGGCATGACGCACGGTTTCGCCAATCTGGTGGCCCATGAGGTGCGAGGCGGTGTGGCGACCAAGCTTCCCGATCCGTCCACCGACCTCGTGGCCGCGCAGTATGCCGGCGACAAGGCTGCGCTCCGGCCGATCCATGACGCGATCGCCGATGCCGTTACCGGCTTTGGCGGCGATGTCGAACAGGCACCGAAGAAGACCTATGTCAGCCTGCGCCGGGCCAAGCAGTTCGCGCTCGTCCAGCCTTCGACCAAAACCCGGGTGGATGTCGGCATCAATCTGAAGGACGTGCCGCCGGCGGGCCGTCTGGAGGCATCCGGTTCTTTCAATGGCATGGTGTCGCACAGGGTACGCCTGGGATCGGTCGAGGATGTGGACGCCGAGCTGATCGGGTGGTTGCGCATGGCATATGACCGTGCCGGGTAGGTGAGGGGCTGGACAGGGGGGCGAAGACACCCCATTGTAATTGTCAGCTGAAAGAGGAATGACATGCGTAATCGCGCTCGTGCCATCGCCATTGCCAGACGGATCGACGAAGAGCGGACCACCAAGGTCCGGACGCTGGTGATGTCCGGCCTCATTCTCCTTTCGATTATTGTCGGCCTCGCCCTTGCGGGAGCGCTGCCTACGCCTGTTTGACGTCCCACCGGACATCACGACACGGAAAACCGGCCTCGCTCCTAAAGGAGCGGGGCTTTTTCGTGTCTGGCATGTCCGGCTGACCGGAGACATGAAATGCCCCTTACAGCCTCACAGCCGGCGTCGGATATGCCCGGCGATCTCGCTGGCGCCTTCGCCTTCGTCAGCAGGCTTCACGAACAGGGCATGGGCGGCATCCTGCGCTCGCCCTGCCTGCCGTCGCCTACGCTCTCCAAGGCGCTGGGCTGTGATGTCGTCGTGAAGCTTGAAAACCTCCAGGCGACCGGATCCTTCAAGGAACGCGGCGCCTATGCCCGCCTTGCCGCCCTGAGCGAGGCGGAGCGCCGCAAGGGCGTGGTGGCCGCATCGGCCGGCAACCACGCCCAGGGCGTTGCGCGCCATGCGACAGCGATGGGCATAACAGCGACCATCGTCATGCCAGAAGGCACGCCGATGGTGAAAGTACACCAGACCCGGGCGCTTGGAGCAGAGGTCGATATCACGGGCGCGGATTTCGATGCGGCAAAGGCGCATGCGCTGTCGCTGTCCGCGGAGACCGGAGCGGTTTTCATCCACCCGTTCGACGACCCGGTGGTTCTGGCCGGGCAGGGAACGCTGGCCCGCGAGATGCTCGCCGAATATCCCGATCTCGACACGCTGGTCCTGCCGATCGGCGGGGGTGGTCTGGCCGCTGGCTGCGGGCTCGCGGCACGCCAGATAAAACCGGATATCGAGCTCGTAGGGGTGCAGTCGGATCTCTTTCCGTCTTTTGCCAATCTCTATCACGGGACTGACCGGCCGATTGGCGGCTTTACTCTGGCGGAGGGGATCGCCGTCCGTGAGCCCGGCGAGCTGACGCGCGAAATTCTCAGCGATATTCTCGACGATGTGCTTGTCGCGGATGAGCGCCAGATCGAACGGGCCCTGAACCTCTTCATCTCGCATCTGCGCGTGCTGCCGGAAGGTGCCGGGGCCGTGGGGCTGGCCGGGATTCTCGCCGCGCCGGAACGGTTCGCCGGCAAGCGTGTCGGACTGGTTCTCACGGGCGGGAATGTCGATACCCGGCTGCTGTCGTCGCTGCTGTTGAGGGATCTCGCCCGGTCCCGCCGCCTGGCCCGGCTGCGCATCGAGCTGGTCGACGTGCCGGGACAGCTGTCGGCCGTGTCCGAGGTGATCTCGCGGGCCGAGGGGAATGTCACGGATGTGGCCTATCACAAGACCTTCTCCGACCTGCCGGCGAAGGTGACCTATATCGATATCTCGCTGGAAGCGCAGGATGCCGCCCACATGGACCGGATCGAGGCGGCGCTGCGCGAGGCCGACTTCCGCGTGGAACAGGCCAGCTATTGAGCGTTTCATTTAAGTTGTCACATGGACATAGTAGGACCGGCCGCGCGCGAGTGGTTCGCCGTCCGATTGGAGTTAAGTCATGAAATTCTTCGTCGATACCGCCGATGTCGCTGAAATCACCGAACTCAATGAGGCCGGCCTGGTCGACGGCGTGACGACCAATCCCTCACTGATCGCCAAATCGGGCCGCGACTTCATTGAGGTGACGAAGGAAATCTGCGCGCTGGTGGACGGCCCTGTGAGCGCCGAAGTCACCGCCATGGACACTGAGGGCATGATCACCGAGGGCCGCAAGCTGGCCGCGCTGGCCGACAATGTCGTGGTCAAGCTGCCGCTGACCTTCGACGGCCTGAAGGCGTGCCGTGCGCTGACGGATGACGGTATCAAGACCAATGTCACCCTTTGCTTTTCGGCCAATCAGGGCCTGCTCGCTGCCAAGGCCGGCGCGACCTATATCTCGCCCTTCATCGGCCGTCTGGACGATCTGGGTGTCGATGGCATGGAGCTGATCGAGAACCTGCGGATCATCTACGACAATTACGGCTTCGAGACGGAAATCCTGGCCGCGTCGATCCGCTCGGCCGACCATGTTCAGCAGTGCGCGCTCGCGGGCGCCGACGTAGCCACCGTGCCGCCGGCGGTGCTCAAGGGCCTGGTCAAGCACAAGCTCACCGACGCAGGGCTTGAAGCCTTCCTTGCGGATTGGAAAAAGACCGGTCAGAGCATTCTCTGACCGGTTTTCCGGCCGTCAGCCTTCCAGGCATTGACCTTCCGGATCCCCGGCGAAGCCTGTATTGAGCGCATCGATGGAGACAGGATCGATGTGCATCGCCACGACCTGTGTCGTGCCCTGAACATCAGCGCACACGGCGTCGAGGAATTCAGCGATATATTGCCGGGCATGCGGCGAGGGTGCCTGCGTGCCCCGGTCCAGCTGTACCGCGTCGCTGCCCCAGACGAGATTGGCACCGGGCACCAGGACGAAGGCCATGTGGTCCAGAGACGGACCCGCTGCCAGCCTGACACGCAGACGGGTTTCGCCCGCGCCGATTGCCTGGCCGTCAGAAAACGGGATCAGGGTGTCACTGCCCCTCAGGAGCGGAACCATAGCCGTAACCAGGTCGACATTTTCGGGGTGGACATGGATCGGTATGCCGCGTTCGGCGAAGGCCGCAAGACCGGCCATGTGTGGCCAGGCATTGGATGTCGTGATCACTCCACGCACCGGTTGTCCGGGGAAGTCGGTCTCGACCTGGTCCAGCACGGCACGCGCATAGCCGGGCGAAATGGGCGCATCAAGGATGTAGACACCATCGTCCAGGGCCACAGCCATTACATTCCAGGCGCCATAATAGACGCGTACATTCTCGGCCGGGCTTTCATGCCGGCGGGAGAACGGGAAGGCGTCGATGGCAAAGCCGCCGGGGGCGGCTTCCGGCGGTTGCGCCAATGTGTCGGCGAGCGCTGGGCGGTCCGTCGAGAAGCTGGACAGCTCGAACCGCTGCCAGGGGCGGCCATTGAAAGAGATTTCCAGCTGACGCGGGCGCAGGCGGCCGCTTTCGGTTCTCCACCAGAACCCCCATTCGCCGCGAAGCGTGCTCTCGCCCCAACCGGACAGGAACATGTCGTGGGGAAAGCTCGTCTCGACCGTGAAGCCGGTTGGAATTCCCGATGCAGGCTGGATGTCTATTGTGACCTGTTCAGTGATCCCGAAGGCGGAGCGGGTGAAGGCGAGCCGGTTTTCGCCGTCATGACGCAGATCGTCGGCGGACAAGGCCTGGCGCAGCAGCGCGGCGGGAAAGAGGTCCAGATAACGCAGGGCTTGCCGGGCCTGGGTCATCCGCGCCGGACCCCAGGCCGTCGCGTCATCCGCGGCGCGCGGATTGCGGGCCGCGGCGAGCGCATCGTCTGCAAAGCGGATCGTGTAGCCCCCGTATGGCGTTCCGTTCCACGCCGGCACGGAACGCGCTTCGGAGACTTCTCCATGGCGGGATGCCAGATCGGCGGTGACCTGTCCGGTCTGGTCCAGCCGGATCCAGCCGCCTTCAAGCGTACCGCTCTGTTCGAGCATCCAAGCTTCGCCGGTGATGTCTGCCGCGATCCAGTCGCCTTCGGCGATCGCCGATCCCGCACCCAGCGCGTCAAGCGCCTGACGGGCGAGGTCAGCAGGCTCGGCGTGGTTTTCAGCATTTGCCGCTGCGCCCGTACAGGCAGCAGCAACGAGAGCGGCGCCAAACATGATGGCCAGCTTCATGATCGTCCCTCCGTTGTTTCCCGTGACGGTCTTGGGTCATGGAAGACAGCGACTCAACCCAACAATCGGTAAGGTTGGCGGACCCCGCCGCCGAGCCTGCCAAAGCGGCAGCTTGACGCATCGCGACCTGGCGTTGCTCGTGGCGGCTTGTCGGCCGATTTGGCGAATTTTTTCAAAAATCGTTTGGGAATCAAACGCGAAGCCTGCATAGTCTGGCGCATGGACCGGTGAGTATCGGCGGGCGATCCCTCGCACCGTGTCGCGGCAAGACCGTGTAGCAGTTCCATTTCGACGCACGCGACAAATTGCCATAGAGTTTTTGGGGGATAGTGCGCTAAACCGGGCTCGATAACAGCCAATCCGGGGGCGCATAAATGTCTACGCCGCAAGTGCTGCGACGTGCAGGGGCCGATCCTTCCACTGCCGTCGTGCTTCTCATCACCTTCCTGGGGGCGCTCTGGTCGCTGTTTTCAGCGGCCTACGCGCCCGAGGCCGCGATGCGCGGCCAGGCCTGGCTTCTGCTGGGCGGGTTCCTGACGGGCATCATCCTCATCGTCGGGACCATCGCCAATGGCGGCGTCGTCAATGACGAACGCGAATACAATGAGAACCTGGTCAAGGCCGGGGCGATCGCCACCATGTTCTGGGGCATTGCCGGGCTTCTGGTGGGCGTTGTCATCGCCTTCCAGCTGGCCTTTCCGGTTCTCAATATCGACCAGTTCGGCTTCACCAGTTTCGGGCGCCTGCGCCCGCTGCATACCTCCGCGGTGATCTTCGCCTTTGGCGGCAATGCGTTGCTGGCGACATCCTTCTATGTCGTTCAGCGGACCTGCCGCACCCGGATCGCCGGCGGCATCTGGCCGTGGTTCGTGTTCTGGGGCTACCAGCTCTTCATCGTCATGGCCGCGACCGGCTATGTGATCGGCATCACCCAGTCCAAGGAATATGCCGAGCCGGAATGGTATACCGACCTGTGGCTGACCATCGTCTGGGTGGCCTATCTCCTGGTCTTCCTCGGCACGCTGTGGAAGCGCAAGGAGCCGCACATCTATGTGGCGAACTGGTTCTACCTGGCCTTCATCGTCACCATCGCCGTGCTGCACGTGGTCAACAATCTGGCCATGCCGGTCAGCTTCTTCGGCGCGCGCAGCTACTCGCTCTTCGCCGGCGTGCAGGATGCGCTGACCCAGTGGTGGTACGGCCACAATGCGGTGGGCTTCTTCCTGACGGCCGGCTTCCTGGGGATCATGTACTACTTCATCCCCAAACGCGTTCAGCGCCCGGTCTATTCCTACCGCCTGTCGATCATCCACTTCTGGTCGCTGATCTTCATCTACATCTGGGCGGGTCCGCACCACCTGCACTACACGGCCCTGCCGGAATGGGCGCAGACGCTGGGCATGACCTTCTCGGTGATGCTGTGGATGCCGTCCTGGGGCGGCATGATCAATGGCCTGATGACCCTGTCGGGAGCCTGGGACAAGCTGCGTACCGACCCGGTCGTGCGGATGCTGGTTCTCTCGGTCGCCTTCTACGGCATGTCGACCTTCGAGGGTCCGGTGATGTCGATCCGCGCCGTCAACGCGCTGTCGCACTACACCGACTGGACCGTCGGCCACGTGCATTCCGGTGCGCTGGGCTGGGTCGGCTTCATCTCCTTTGGTGCCGTCTACTGCCTGGTTCCCTGGCTTTGGAAGCGCAAGGGCATGCACTCGAAAGCGCTGATCGACTGGCACTTCTGGATCGCGACCTTCGGCATCCTGCTCTACATCACCTCGATGTGGGTTGCGGGTATCATGCAGGGTCTGATGTGGCGGGCCTATAACGAGCTCGGCTTCCTGGAATTCTCCTTCGTGGAGACCGTGGAGGCGATGCACATCTCCTACATCATCCGGGCCGTCGGCGGTCTGCTCTATCTGAGCGGCGCGATCATCATGGCCTACAACATGTACCGCACGATCAAGGGCGACGTGAAAGAGGAAGACGAGAACGTCATTCCTCAACCCGCCGCCGTTCCGGCCGAATAGGGGCCTGTCATGTCAGAACAAAAGAAAAGCCGCTGGAGCAAGCTCCACAACAAGCTCTTCGAGCAGAACTCGCTTCTCCTGACCGTTGGCATCCTGGTCACGGTCTCGATCGGCGGGATCGTGGAAATCGCACCGCTCTTCTACCTCGACAGTACCATCGAGGAGGTGGAAGGCGTGCGCCCCTACACGCCGCTGGAACAGCTGGGCCGGGACATCTACATCCGCGAGGGGTGCTATAACTGCCACTCGCAGATGGTTCGCCCGCTGCGTGACGAGGTGGAGCGCTACGGCCACTATTCGCTGGCGGCCGAGAGCATGTACGACCACCCCTTCCAGTGGGGCTCGAAACGAACGGGGCCGGATCTCGCCCGCGTCGGGGGCAAGTATTCGGATGAATGGCATCGCGACCACCTGCGTGACCCGCAATCGGTGGTGCCGGAGTCGATCATGCCGGACTACCCCTTCCTGGAAAACTCCGAGCTCGACTACGAGAACGTCGCCGCCAACCTTCGGGCGCTGCGCCGGGTGGGTGTGCCGTATTCGGATGCCATGATCGAGAATGCGGTCGCCGACATCACGACGCAGCTCGATCCCTATGCCGCCGACTATGACGGTTTCCAGGAACGCTACCCGAATGCGCTGATGCGTGATTTCGACGGCGATCCGTCACGAGTGACCGAAATGGATGCGCTCGTGGCCTATCTGCAGGTGCTCGGCACGATGGTGGACTTCTCCACCTATGAGGCCGAAGCCGACGAAAACCTGAGGTAGGGCGATGCACGAGACACTTTCCATCTTCGCCCAGACGGGGGGGCTGCTGATCTTCGTCCTCCTGTTCGCCGGGGTGCTCGCCTACGCGCTCTGGCCGCGGAACCAGGCGAAATTCGACGCCGCTGCGCGCACGCCGCTGGAAGAAACCGACACGCCGGAAACGGCTGATCACAACAAGGACGAGACCCATGTCCGAGCATGATCAAGAACGTGAAAGAGATGCCCACACAGGCACCGCAACGACCGGTCACGAGTGGGACGGTATCAAGGAACTGGACACGCCGCTGCCGCGCTGGTGGCTGTGGGTCTTCTACGCCAGCATCGCCTGGTCCGTGGTCTACATGATCTTCATGCCGGCCTGGCCGGCCCTGCCGGGACTGGCCGGCGAGACCGATCACACCCGCGGCCTTCGTGACCACTCCGAGCGGGCGAATGTCGCCCAGGCCATCGAGGAGCTGCACGCCAGCCGGGCCAGCGGGTTTGCCGCCCTCGAGGGGGCCTCGATCGACCAGATCGAGAATGATCCCCAGCTGCTCGGCTTTGTCCGCGCAGCGGGCGAGGCCGCTTTCGGCGACAATTGCGCGACCTGTCACGGGTCGGGCGCCCAGGGTGCGATCGGCTATCCCAACCTGAATGACGACGTCTGGCTGTGGGGCGGGACCTATGAGGACATCCGCACCACGCTGCGCTACGGCATCCGGAGCGAACACCCGGATACCCGTTTCTCGCAGATGCCGTCCTTCGGCCGCGACGAACTGCTCACCGGCAGCGAGATCGCGGATGTCGCCGACTACGTCCTGTCGATGTCCGGCCGTGCCGGGGATGTGAATGCCGAGGCGCTCGCCCGCGGTCAGGAGACCTACGACATCCAGTGCGCGTCCTGTCATATGCCTGACGGCACGGGCGACCGCATGCAGGGGGCTCCGAACCTGGTCGACCAGGACTGGCTTTACGGTTCGAGCCGCGAGCAGGTGATCAACATCATCCATCGCGGTCCCTACGGCGTGATGCCGGCCTGGGAAGGCCGTCTGAACGACGCCACGATCGATGCGCTGGCCGCCTATGTCTATCTGCTGGGCGGCGGTGAGGAAGCAGAGGGTGCGGCGAACGGTCCCACGGGTCGCTAGGTCGCATACATCAACCAGAGGAACCGGGATAAAGCGCCGTCATGAGTGACAAGAACACACGCGCCATGGCGGCGCCCGGCATCCGCAAGTCAAAGGCCGAAGCGGTCAACGCAGCGGATACGCGCGAACTCTACAAGAAACGCGAACCCATCTATCCCAAACTGGCGCACGGCAAGTTCCGCACCGTCAAATGGCTGGTGATGGCGGTGACGCTCGGCATCTACTATCTCGTTCCCTTCCTGCGCTGGGACCGGGGGGTGGACGCGCCGGACCAGGCCGTTCTGGTCGATTTTGCCGGCCGGCGTTTCTACTTCTTCTTCATCGAGATCTGGCCGCAGGAAGTCTACTACATCACCGGCCTGCTGATCCTCGCAGCGCTCGCGCTTTTCCTCGCAACCGCGCTCTTCGGACGGGTCTGGTGCGGCTATGCCTGCCCGCAAACGGTCTGGACCGACCTGTTCATCTGGGTCGAGCGGGCCTTTGAAGGCGACCGCAATGCCCGGATCAAGCTGGACCGCTCGCCCTGGTCCTTCAACAAGGCCTGGCGCAAGATCGGCAAGCACGCGGTCTGGCTGGTCATCGCCTTGGCGACGGGCGGCGCCTGGATCCTGTACTTCCACGACGCGTATGACGTGATCGGGAATTTCTTCACCGGTCAGGCCGAGCCGTCATCCTATCTCTTCGCGGGCATGCTCACCTTCACCACCTATACGCTCGCCGGCACGATGCGCGAGCAGGTGTGTACCTATATGTGCCCCTGGCCGCGCATCCAGGCTGCCATGACGGACCGGGATGCCCTGAACGTCACCTACCGGGTTGACCGGGGCGAGCCGCGCGGACCGCACAAGAAGGGCGAGAGTTGGGACGGCCGCGGCGACTGTATCGACTGCAAGCAGTGCGTGGCAGTCTGCCCGATGGGGATCGACATTCGCGATGGCGCCCAGCTGGAGTGCATCCAGTGCGCACTTTGCATCGATGCCTGCGACGACATCATGAAAAAGGTGGACCGTCCGACCGGTCTGATCACCTACGAGACGGACGACAATGTCGACCGTTTCCAGAGAGGCGAGAAAGCCGTCTACAAGTTCATCCGTCCGCGCACGCTCGTCTATGGCGTGGCCTTCGCCATCGTTGCGGCGATCATGCTGGGTGCCCTGCTCAACCGGTCGGAACTCGAGCTCAACTCGCAGCGGGACCGCAACCCGAACTTTGTCATCCTGTCGGACGGATCGGTGCGAAACGGCTACAATCTGAAAGTCGTCAACAAGGCCAATGAGCCACGCACGCTTACACTGTCGATCGAGGGTGATCCGCAGATCGTGACGCGACTGCTGGGTGCTGCAGATGATGCGCCCATGCAGCTGAGCGTGGATGCCGACCGGACCCAGGACTTCGTGATATATCTCACCCTGCCGGCCAGCGCGATCGACAGTGCGCGCGAGACCTTCAATTTCCGCGTCACCGACACGCGGACCGGCGAGACCGCAACCACCCCGTCCATGATCGTGACCGGAGCCGAGTGATGAAGTCCTTTCTCAACCCTGTGCGGGGCTGGCACGTCCTGGTCATGATCGTTCTGTTCTTCGGCGTGACGATCGGGGTGAACGCCACCTTCATCACGCTCGCCATGCGCACCCATCCCGGTGAGGATGTCCCGCGCTCCTATTATCAGGGCCTCAACTACAACGAGACATTGGCCCGCCGCCACGAACAGGCCGAGCTGGGCTGGTCGGCCCGGGTCAATGTGGTCGATGGCGAGCTGCTGGTTGAGGTCAGCGACGCCGGTGGCGCACCCGTGCCGGGGCTTGAGCTGACCGGCGCCATGAACCATCCCACGAATACGTCGCGTGACTGTCCGCTCGAGTTTCTGGAAGATCGCGCCGGTCTCTATCGCGCCGCGCTGCCCTGCACCGAGACCGGGCAATGGCATCTGCGCGCACACAATAATGGCGACGCGCCGTTCGAAATGGAGCACGCGCTTTGGCTGCGCTAGACACGGCCCATTTTTCCGAACCGGTCAGCCAGGTCGATCCGCAGGCCTTTGTCCGCCTCGCCGATGGACAATGCCATCTTGACCTGCTGGTACGCGGCGCCGTCTGCGCCGGCTGTATTTCGCGCATCGAGTCGGGCTTGCTCGAGGACGACCGCGTCGAGCGTGCACGTCTCAACCTGTCGACCGGCCGCCTTCGCCTGAGCTGGCGGGGCGATGCGGCGCTGGCATCGACTTATGTCAGCCGGTTGGGCCGGCTGGGCTATCCCGCAACGCCCTACGAGCCGGAAGCTGAAGCCGATCCCCAGAAGGAAGAAGAGCGCAAGCTGCTGCGTGCGATGGCGGTCGCGGGCTTTGCCATGGCGAACGTCATGCTGCTGTCGATCTCGGTCTGGGCCGGTGGCATGGAAATGACCGAGGCGACCCAGGCACTGATGCACCGGATATCGGCGCTGATCGTGTTGCCGGCGGTCGCTTATGCTGGCCAGCCTTTCTTCCGATCGGCAATCACGGCGCTGCGCAACAAGCACGTCAATATGGACGTGCCGATCTCGCTCGCGGTGATCCTGGCCTGTGGCCTGTCGATCTGGGAAACCTTCTACGGCCATGGCGGCACGTATTTCGACGCCGCAGCGATGCTGCTCTTCTTCCTGCTGATCGGGCGTTTTCTCGACATGCGTCTGCGGGCCAAGGCCGGAGAGGCGGCTCGCGGCCTGGCGGCGATGCAGGCAGCAACCGCCAACCGGGTTCGCGCAGACGGGCGCATCGAGGCAATCCCGGCCCGCGAGGTCAAGGCCGGCGACCGGCTGGTTCTGGCCGCAGGCGACCGGGTGCCGGTGGATGCCGTGATCCGCGAAGGGCAGGGCGCGCTGGACGGGTCTCTCGTGACTGGCGAGACAGCGCCGGTTGCCGCAAAACCGGGCATCGAGGTTTTCTCGGGCATGCTCAATCTGGACGGCAAGCTGGTACTGGAAGCCACGGCCGACCGCGACAATTCCCTGCTCGCCGAGATCACGCGTCTCGTCGAGGCTGGCGAGCAAAGCCGGTCGCGCTATGTACGCCTCGCTGACCGTGCAGCCAAACTCTATGTGCCGGTGGTGCACTCGCTTGCCGCTCTGACGCTGCTGGGCTGGCTCGTCATCGGGCAAAGTGCGCATCTGGCGATCATCCACGCGATTGCGGTTCTGATCATCACTTGTCCCTGCGCGCTCGGTCTCGCGGTCCCCGCCGTTCAGGTGGTCGCATCCGGCCGTCTTTACCGGGAAGGTGTGCTGGTGAAGTCGGGCGATGCGATGGAGCGTCTGGCCGGAATCGATACCGTTGTGTTCGACAAGACGGGTACGCTGACCGAGGGCCGGCCGCGTCTGATCAATCGGGACGAGATTCCCGATGAGGCTTTCGAGACGGCCGCACGGCTCGCCCGGACCAGCCGTCATCCCCTGTCTCGCGCCGTTGCAGATGCCGCGGGTATGGGGATCGCAGCGGCCGAAACGCGCGAGATTTCTGGCGGCGGTATCGAGGCTGTCGAGGACGGTGTGACGGTCCGCTTCGGTTCTGCCCGCTGGTTGGGCATCGAGGCGGCGAGCGATCCGCACAGCGAAGTCTGGCTCAAGGCCGGTGACGAGGCGCCCGTCCGCTTCCGCTTTGAAGACCGGCTGCGCGCCGACGCGGCCGAGACCGTCGCTGCGTTGCGTGACAGGGGTTGCCGGGTCGAACTCCTCTCGGGAGACCGGACCGGTCCCGTCGAAGCCGTTGCGGCCAAGCTGGGCCTGGATGCCTGGCAGGCCGAGCTGAAGCCGCAAGACAAGATCGCGCGTCTGGAAGCGCTGAAGGCCGAGGGATGCAGCGTCGCCATGATCGGCGACGGGATCAATGACGCGCCGGCCCTGGCCGCGGCGGATGTGTCCGTTTCGCTGGCCTCGGCCGCGGAGATTTCCCAGGCTGCTGCCGACTTCGTCTTGCAGGGCGACCGGCTGGCGTCGGCCATTGTGGCCTATGACGTATCCTGCGGTGCCAAGAGGCGGGTGCTGGAGAATTTCGGCCTGGCCGCGGTCTACAACATGATCGCCGTGCCGCTCGCCGTGGCCGGTCTGGTCACGCCGCTGATCGCCGCCATCGCCATGTCGGCATCCTCGGTCTTGGTTACTCTCAACGCGCTGAGGCTTGCTCGCTGATGTCTGTCCTGATCTGGCTGATACCCGTCGCCATCGCCATGGGCGGTCTGGGCCTTCTGGCCTTCATGTGGAGCCTGAAGTCCGGCCAGTTCGAGGACCTCGACGGTGCCGCAGAGCGCATCCTGATCGATGACGACAAGCCGATCGTGCCGAAAGGCTATGCCGAGGGCGAGGCGGATGAGGATGCCGACGGAGCTGCTTCCGGCGAGAAATCCCGGTAGGCGTGCCAGGTCGCCAGTGCGATCCACGGGAAAGTCACCGCAAGTCCGATCAGGAAGACAACGGATCCTGCTGCCATCATGAAGGCGATCAGCCAGGCCCAGGTGAGCATCACGAAGGGCTGGCCGATCACGGCCTTGAAGCTGGCGACGAGCGCGGTCACCGCGTCCACATCCTGATCGACCAGCATCGGGAAGGCGAGGGCGGACATTGAAAAGGCAACGGCTGCCAGGACGGCACCGATCGCCGTGCCGATGACCATCAGGCTCAGCCCGGCCGGATCGCTCAGCGCGTATTCCAGGAAGGGCCCCGGCAGAAGGGGCGTATCGGGTGCAAGGGCGACCAGCAGGAATTGTGCGATCCGGACCCAGAGCAGGAAGAGCATCAAGAGCAGCAGGCTGAGGAAACCAATCTGCGACAGCCGCGAGGGGAAGCGGGAGATGATGAAGCGGAAGCGGGGCTTTTCGCCACGTTCGATCGCTCGGGGTACCTGGTAGATGCCGATTGCCAGTGCTGGTGCGACGAGGGCGAAGCCGCTGAGCGCGACCGGGACGGCGGAGGCGAAGCCGATGGCGTTCAATCCGAGCACGATCAGGGCACCCACGCCGACAAAGATCAGGCCGTACCCCAGCGTCACCCGCGGCGCGCGTACGAGATCCTGCCATCCGGCTTTCAGCCAGGCCCAGGGTGCGTCCCGGCGCACGTGCTGGAGATGAACCATGGTGTCCTCCCTCGGAAATTCTATGCTGGCTACCGTCAGCTGTTTTGCGGCATTACGCCACACTTTATTTGTGGGCTTGTCCAGTCGAAGACAGCGCCAGGGAGTATGGCATGGCGCCGGCCGGATTGTCAGAACTGAGCCTTCTGGGCGGAATGCTCGCCGGATTCGCGTCCAGCCTGCACTGCGTCGGCATGTGCGGCGGCATTGCAGCGAGCCTGTCTGTTTCGTTTGGTGGTGACGCAGCCCGAAGCCGAACCCGGGCGCTCTTGCTCGCTCAGACCGGCCGCATCGCGGCTTATGTCGTCGCCGGCGCTGTCCTTGCAGCGCTCGGATCCCAAGCCTATTTCGCCTTTGACCGCGGCGAGGCCCACCTCATCCTGCGCTGGCTGGCGGCTGCCATGCTCGTCTATATCGGGCTCTCGGTCGCGGGCTGGGCGCCCTCCCTGGCCGGTGTCGATCGTCTCGGAGCACGCCTTCTGACCTGGATGCGGGCGCCGTTTTCGGGAGCCTTGTCACTGGCCAGTCCGCTGCTGGCCGGTTTCCTGTGGGGCTTCCTGCCGTGCGGCATGGTCTATGCCACGCTGTTCTACGCCATGCTGTCGGGCTCGGTCGCGACGGGTGCACTGATCATGCTGGGTTTCGGACTGGGCACGCTGCCAGCCGTCACTGCTGCGGCGTTTGGCGTTTCCGGACTGTTGTCGGCGGCGCGCTCGCCCCGGGTTCGAATCGCTGTCGGGCTGGCGATCGTGGCGGTCGGTGTGGCGTCTGCCGCGCTGCCCTGGCGCACGATTGCTGCATTCTGCGGCATCGAACTCGCCTGACGGGAGAAAACGCGCCGAATGCCCATTTCGCCGGTGCGTTTTTCTTAACAAAGCATTATGGTTCGGCACCAATGGGATAGGAGTTCAGCGATGTCGCTGTGGCACAGTCGAATCCTCGCGCTGACACTGGCGCTGGGGGCCGTTGCGTGTACCGGTCCGTCTGACGAGACGGTCGAATCAACCGGGCCCCAACTGGAACGACGATCTGCCGATGCGCCGCGCGCTGCGACCGAGGCGCCCGCGAACTTCGCCTTCCTGCGCTATGCGATCAGCGTCGATGGCGACACGCCGGAGGTCTGCCTAGGCTTCACGCATCCGCTCAATCCCGGCACTGACTACGAACCCTATGTCGCCGTGACGCCGCAGCGCCCGATCGCTCTGTCGGCATCCGGGCGCTCGTTGTGCGTCGGCGGTCTCACCTTCGGGGACGGCCAGAGCCTGACGCTGCGCGAGGGCCTGCCGGCTGCGAATGGCGATGCCCTGCTGGTGGACGAAACTGTCGAGATCGACTTCGGCGACCGCCCGGCCTTTGTCGGCATTGCCGGCGATGGCGTGATCCTGCCGCGCCGCGATGCCGACGGCCTGGCCATCGAGACGGTCAATGTCGATGCGGTCGAAGTTGAAGTCTGGCGGATTACCGACCGGGCGCTGGCCTTCCGCTCCATCACGACCGGCTTCAACGCGGCCCAGGGTGAATACAACTGGGTTCCCGAAGAGGAGAGCCCGCACGCGGTCGGGGAGCAGATCTGGCAGGGCCGGATGGAAACCGCCGGTGCGCCGAACACGCCGGTGACAACCGTTTTCCCGATCGCCGAAGCCATCGGCACCCTGTCTCCCGGCGCCTATTTCGTCTCGGTGCGCGAAGACAGCGAGGCCGCAGACGATGACGTTCCGGCGCGGGCCGAACGCTGGCTGGTGATCACCGATCTGGCGCTGACCGCCTATCGCGGCGCGGACGGGATCGATTTCGTGGTGCGTTCGCTGCAGACCGCGATGCCGGAGGCCGGTGTCGAGGTGCAGCTGATTGCGCGCTCCAACGAGATCCTCGCCACGGCGATGACAGATTCGAACGGCCGGGCCCGCTTTGACGGGCCGCTGACGCGCGGTGAGGGCGCCATGGCGCCGCATCTCCTGACGGCCTATGGCCGCAATAATGATTTCGCCGTGCTCGATTTCCAGCGCAACCCGGTCGATCTGTCCGGCCAGGATATCGGCGGCCGTCAGCGGCCTGATGGTGCGGATGGCTATGTCTGGCTCGACCGGGGTATCTACCGGCCGGGCGAAACGGTTCATGCCGGTGCGATGGTGCGCGATGCCGAAGCCGTGGCCATATCGGACCGGCCCGTCACGCTGACGGTCTACGGGCCGAACGGTATCGAAGCCGCCGTCTCGCGCTTTGAAGGCCTGCCGCAGGCCGGATCTGTCTTCTGGGATTATGATCTGCCCGTGGCTGCCGCGCGCGGCGAATGGCGCATTGTGGCGACGATGGACGGGTATGGCGATGTCGGCTCGACCCGCTTCTCGGTCGAGGATTTCGTGCCGCAACGCATCGCCCTGGAACTCGATGCCGACGATGAGACGCCGATTGTGCTCGGCGGCAAGCGTGAAATCGCGGCCAATGTCCGCTTCCTCTACGGCGCTCCGGGGGCGGGACTGCCGGTCGAGGGCCGCCTGCGGATCGAGACCGATCCGCGTCCGTTTGCCGACTATCCGGGCTTCAGCTTCGGCCGGCACGACGACCCCTTCCGCGACCGTACCGAGGAGCTGCCGGGCACGGTGGCCGATGGTGCCGGTGCTGCGACCCTGACCGTGAGTGCGGGCGATATCGGTGCCGACGCCACCCAGCCGCTGCGTATCCGGGCTGTGGTCTCTGCCATCGAGCCCGGCGGCCGGGCCGTCGCCGACGATGTCCGCATTCCCTACCGTCCTGCGCCGCTCTATCTCGGCCTGAAGCCGCAATTCGAGGGCCGCGCCGAGCGCAATCGCGAGAGCGCTTTCGACGTGGTCGCGGTCGATGCCGGTGGCGCGCCGGTCACGGCGGACATCGAATGGCAGTTGATGCGGATCGACTGGGATTATGACTGGTACCGCACCGATGGCGAACGCTGGCGCTGGCGCCGCACCCGCCGTGTCGTGCCGATCGAGGAAGGTGTGCTGTCGCTTGATGGTGAGGGCGCCGATCCCCTGTCGCTGCGCGCCCTCGATTGGGGCGATTATCAGCTTGTGGTGACCGACCCGCAAAGCGGCATGTCCGCCAGCGCCCAGTTCTGGGTCGGCTGGGGTGGCTCCTCCGAGCCGGGCGTCGAGGCGCCGGACCGCGTGGCTTTGTCGGGCCCTGAAGAGCCGGTCGCTGTTGGCGGCACTGCAACCGTATCCATTCGCCCGCCCTATCCCGGCGAAGCCGAGGTCGTGATTGCCAGCGACCGCGTGCTGGAAACCCGTTCGGTCAGCATTCCCGAAGGTGGTGTCGAGCTGTCCTTCAATGTCACCGAGGACTGGGGCGCCGGCGCCTATGCCATGGTGTCGGTCTACACGCCGCGCGACCCGGTCGACCGGCCGGCCCCGCGCCGGGCTGTCGGGGTTCTGCATCTGCCCGTCGACATGTCGGACCGGACGCTGGAGATCGATTTCAACGCGCCCGAGCGCATTCATCCGCGCCAAACCGTCGAGCTGGAACTGGCAATCGAGGGGCCGGTGCGCAGTGGTGCCTATGTGTCCGTGGCCGCGGTCGATGAGGGCATTCTCGCCCTGACCCGCTTTGCCTCCCCCGATCCGCAGGCCTGGTATTTCGGCAAGACGGCGCTCGATGTCGATCTGCACGATGATTATGGCCGACTGCTCGATCCGAACCAGGGCGCCGCGGCGCCCGTTCGCCAGGGTGGCGACCAGATCGGCGGTGCCGGTCTGACCGTCGTGCCGACGCAGACCGTGGCGCTGTTCACCGGCCCTGTCGAAGTGGACCGCAATGGTCGCGCGACCGTGTCTTTCGATGTGCCGGATTTCAATGGCGAGCTGCGCCTCATGGCGGTTGCCTGGAGCGGCCGCGCTGTCGGTCAGGCGGCCCAGCCGCTGACCGTGCGCGACGATGTGCCGGCCGAACTGATCCTGCCGCGCTTCCTCGCACCGGGCGACCAATCGACCGCAACGCTGACGATCGACAATATCGATGGTGCGCCTGGCGCCTATGCCGTGGCGATGGATGCCGAAGCGCCGGTCAGCATGTCTGTCACCGACACGATCGAGCTCGCCGCCGGCCAGCGTGTTGATCGCCGCTATGGGCTTACGTCCGACGATGTCGGTGTGGGCTCGGTGGGGCTGTCGGTCGAGGGGCCGGACGAATTCGCTGTCGCGCGCAGCTACCCGATCGAGGTGCGTTCGGCCTGGCTGCCATCTTCCAGCGTCCGGCGCGGACGCGTCATGCCGGGCGACAGCTGGCGCCTGTCCAGCGATGTGCTGGCCGGTTATCTGCCGGGCACGTCCGATGTGACGGTGAGCTTCTCGCCGACACCGCTGGACGAGGCGGCGCTGCTGACGGCCCTCAGCCGCTATCCCTATGGGTGTACCGAGCAGATCACCAGCCGGGCGCTGCCGCTGCTCTACGCCGATCCTCTCGCCAGCGCTGCGGGTGAAGATCCGGTCGAGGGTGCACGGGCACGCGTGCAGGAGGCCATCGCAACGCTGCTGTCACGCCAGTCCGCCGATGGCGCCATCGGTCTTTGGCGTATCGGCGATCGTGGCCTGCGGCCGTGGATCGGCGCTTACGCCACCGACTTCCTGGCCCGTGCCCAAGAGGCTGGCTACACCGTGCCGGATGCGGCGCTGGAGCGGGCCTATGCCGGCCTTGAGCATATTGCCTCCGGCGAGATGTGGCGCGTCAACGGCTATGACACCGAGATCCATCGCTGGCGCGGCCAGACCGACACGCCGGAACGTCTCAACGACCGTTCGGCCGCCTATGCGCTCTACGTTCTGGCCCGCGCCGGACGGGTTGATCGTTCGCGCCTGCGCTACATGCATGACGAGCGCCTTGAGGCGATCGAGAGCCCGCTGGCCCGGGCGCAGATCGGTGCGGCGCTCTATCTCATCGGTGACCAGTCCCGCGCCGTGAATGCCTTCGATGCGGCCGAGGCGGCGCTGGGTTTTGAAAACCCCGGCAATTACTACATGTCGTCACGGCGTGACCTGGCTGGCGTTCTGGCCCTGGCCGCCGAAGCCGGTCAGCACGAGCGTGTCGCTCGCCTCGCCGAGCGTGTCGGTCAGGACCTGCCGGAACCCGCGCGTCTGAACACTCAGGAAAAGGCCTTCCTGCTGCTCGCTGCGAATGCGCTTCGCGATGGCGGCGAGGAGATTGCTATCGACACGGCAGCCGTGGCCGACGGCCCGCTGCGCTACCGGCTGGAAGCCGGCGAGATCGGTGACGGTATCGAGTTCCGCATGAGCGGCGATGCGCCGGCCTGGGTGACGCAGATCGCTCACGGCCAGACTGTCGAGGCGCCGGATGTCGATGCCCAGGGCCTGGTGATCCAGAAGCGGATCCGCCGCCTGGACGGTTCCGAGGCCGATCTTGAGAACCTGGTCCAGGGCGACCGCCTGATCATCGATCTTGTTGTCGCGCCGCGTGAGGAACGCCTGATCCCGGCCATCGTGGAAGATCTTCTGCCGCCCGGTTTCGAGATTGAAGCTGTCGTGCGGCCGGAAGATGCCGGCAATACCGGCGTTTATTCCTGGCTCGACAATATCCGCACGCCTCGGGTGGCTGAAGCGCGCGACGACCGCTTCGTGGCGGCTCTCGACCTGCGCAACCGGCGGGCCGAGCGCATCGCCTATGTCGTGCGCGCCGTGACGCCGGGCAGCTACACACTGCCCGGTGCCGTGGTGGAGGACATGTACCGGCCGGACACGTTCGCACGCAGCGCGACCGGGCGTATCGTGATCGCACCGCGAGGCTGATGCCGTGCTGGGACTGCCGCGGATATACTGGGGAGGGGTGATCGCCCTGACCCTGTTTGCGGCGGTTCTCGCGGCCGACCATGCCCTGCCACCGCCTGTCGAGGCCGGGCGAGACGTGTCGACGGTCGTTCGGGACAGGGACGGGCAGGTGCTGCGCGCCTTCCCGGTCGCCGACGGCCGCTGGCGGCTCGAGGCTGATCTGGACGGCATCGATCCGCATTTCGTCGAGGCCCTGCTGGCCTATGAGGATGCGCGCTTCTACCAGCATTCCGGTGTCGATCCGCTGGCGCTGGTGCGTGCGGCGCGGGACAGCGCCATGGCCGGTCGCATCGTCTCCGGTGGTTCCACCCTGACCATGCAGCTTGCGCGTCTGATCGAGCCGCGCGAGCGCACGGTCGGCGCCAAGATCATCCAGATACTGCGGGCCTGGCAGCTGGAGCTGCGCTATTCCAAACGCGAGATCCTCGAACTCTATCTCACCCTGGCGCCCTATGGCGGCAATCTGGAAGGCGTCCGGGCTGCCAGCTGGGCCTATTTCGGGCGCGAGCCGGATGCGCTCACCATCGAGCAGATCGCTCTGCTGATCGCCTTGCCGCAATCGCCGGAAGCGCGGCGTCCGGATCGGCGTCCCGACAATGCGGTGCTGGCGCGCGGACGCGTGCTGGACCGTCTGGCCGAAGTGGGACTGGCGCGTGCGGATGCGTCTGCCGATGCCGCTTTCGATCCGGCACCGGGGCGCCAGGATTTCCCGGCCGATGCCTGGCATGCGGCCGATGCCCTGCGCCGGGCGGCCGGGCCCGGAGAGGCGGATATTGTCTCCACCCTCGACAGTCATCTCCAGGCGATGCTGCAGGAAGAGCTGGCGCTGGCAGCCCGGGAAACCGGACCGGACGTGCAGTTCGCCGCCATGCTCGTGGAGACGCAGACGCGGGCCGTGCGCGCCATGGCGGGGTCGGCCAGCCGGGCGCGACCGGGCGGTTGGATCGATCTGACCGACCGGCCGCGTTCTCCCGGCTCGACACTGAAACCCTTCATCTATGGCATGGCGTTCGATGACGGTCTGGCCGCCGGCGGCACACGCATTTCCGACCTGCCGCGCCGGTTTGCCGGCTACCGGCCGGACAATTTCGACCGGCGTTTCCGCGGCGATGTCACGATCGCGGAAGCCTTGCAGCATTCGCTGAACGTCCCGGCTGTCACGGCGCTGGACGGGGTGGGCGCGCGCCGTTTCAACGCTGCGCTGACCTTCGCCGGCGCCCACCCGGAACGTCCGCGCACGGCGGGAGCCGACAGCGGGCTCGCCGTGGCTCTGGGCGGCGCCGGGCTCACCCTGCGCCAGCTGGCCGTGCTCTATGCAGCCCTGGGTGATGAGGGTGTGGCGCGCCCGCTGCGCTGGCGCGAAGACGATCCGGCGGCTGAAGACGGTTATGCCGTGCTGGGCGCGGAATCGGCGGCGGAAGTGCTTGATATCCTGCGCCGGGCGCCGCATCCGGGCGGGCGCATGCCGGCTTCGCTGGCGCGCGGGGCGCCGGACATCGCCTTCAAGACGGGCACATCCTATGGCTTCCGGGACGCCTGGGCGGCCGGCGTGACCGGACGCTACACCCTCGTGGTCTGGACGGGCCGGGCAGACGGTGCGCCGCGGGAGGGGATTACCGGCCGTGAAGGCGCCCTGCCGCTGCTGTTCCGCCTCGCAGACGGTCTTGAGCGTATCGAGCCGGGCTCTGTCTCGCGCGCGGAAGACCGGGCGCCCGTGCCGGACGTTCCGGGCACGATGGCGCAATACCGCACAGACCCGGCACCGCACATCCTCTTCCCGCCGGACGGGGCCGAGGTCTGGTCGGAAGGCGAGGGGCGCGGCTTTGTCCTGGCGGCCCAGGCGCGCGGCGCGCTGGACTGGTATGCCGATGGGGAACCGGTCGACCGCAATGCGTTGGGCGAACCGGTCTGGGTGCCGCCGGGGCCGGGCTTCTATGCCGTTACGGCCGTTGATGAATCCGGCCGGATGGCGCAGTCCCGCGTGCGTATCCGCACGGGCGGTTGAGCAGCCCCGGAGCGTCTTGAGGCTTGCGCCGGGCGGCGCGAATGGCAAAGCTGAATTCAACTGATTTGGGGAGATTTCATCATGCTGCGATCTGTTCTGCCGGCGGCCTCTGCCGCGGCCCTTCTGACCCTGTCTCCGGTCCTGGCGGAGGACGGAAACTGGGCGCTTGTCGTGCATGGCGGGGCCGGTGTGATCGAGCGTGAAAGCATGACGCCGGAGACCGATGCCGCCTATCGCGCAGCCATGCATGCCGCGCTGGAGCGTGGCGAGGCGGTGCTGTCGCAGGGCGGCAGTGCGCTGGATGCGATCGAGGCGGTGATCCACGGGCTCGAGGACGATCCCATGTTCAATGCCGGGCGCGGTGCCGTGTTCACGGCGGCCGGGCGCAATGAGCTCGACGCCTCGATCATGGACGGGGCGACCCTTCAGGCGGGCGCCGTCGCAGGTGTCACACAGGTGCGACATCCGATCACCCTTGCACGCACAGTGATGCAACATTCGCGTCACGTCATGTTGCAAAGCGAGGGCGCGGAGACTTTCGCGCGGGAGCAGGGGCTGGAAATGGTCGAGCCGGCCTGGTTTTTCACCGAACGCCGCTGGGCGGCGCTGGAACGTTCGCTCGGCCGTGACGGTCTGGAAATTCCGCCGCGTCCGGAAGGCGCGCCGGATCCGGAACCGGTCCAGGAAGGCCTGCTCGAGCGTGACGCGCTGGAACACCGTTTCGGCACGGTCGGCGTCGTGGCGCTGGACGAGGCCGGCAATATCGCGGCGGGCACGTCGACGGGCGGCACGACGGCGAAGCGCTGGGGCCGGGTCGGCGACAGCCCGATCATCGGCGCGGGCACCTATGCCAATAATGACAGCTGCGGCGTCTCGGCGACGGGGACGGGCGAGTATTTCATCCGTCTGACCGTGGCCAGCCGTATCTGTGCGCTGGTCGAGATGCAGGGCCTTTCCCTGCAGGCGGCCTCCGACCAGGTGATCCAGCAAGAGCTGACGGATCTGGGCGGCGATGGCGGCATTATCGCGCTGACGGCTGAGGGCGATATCGCCTGGAGTTTCAACACGCCGGGCATGTACCGCGCCCGCCTGACCGAAGGCGGCGAGCCGGTGGTGGCGATCTACGGCGACGAGGAATGACAGTGACGGACGGCAGCGCCGCGCCGCAGATCACGGTCAACCGGCTCTTCGCCACCCCCCTGATCGAGGTGCGCCTGCCCGGTGCCGACCGGCTGGTCTGCGAACTGAAACAGGCCATCCTGGCACGCCGGGCCGCCTCGCCGGGGGTGCGGCGCTCGAACATTCATGGCTGGCATTCCGATATCGAAATGCTGGACTGGGGCGGCGAGGCGGCGATCGAGCTGGCGCGCGAGACGATGCAGGTCTGCGGCCGTTTCACCTCGGACGTGAATGCCGCCCAGGGCCGTTCGCGCTGGCAGATGGGCATGGAGATGTGGGCGAATGTCTCGCCCGCCGGCGCGTCCAACCAGATGCACGCCCATCCCGGCTCCTTCTGGTCGGCCAGCTTCTATGTCGACGATGGCGGCGATGCCGAGGACGGCTTCTTCGTCGCCCAGGATCCGCGCTTCCCGATGATCCGCATGGTCGCCCCCGACCTCGTCTTCACCGACGAGACCGGCGAAAAGCAGATGTCCCAGTTC
>MRWG01000229.1_pt1 | contig 92945 bp, 81 predicted proteins | sample 1013341 | NCBI WGS metagenome assembly MRWG01 (sample SAMN06117577, study PRJNA244670) | biofilm metagenome | biome: Water; feature: Cathode Biofilm; material: Biofilm; isolation source: microbial consortium enriched at the cathode of a solar microbial fuel cell | place: USA: District of Columbia ...
GAACAAGGATGTGGTGGTGATCGGAGGCGGCAACACCGCCGTCGAGGAAGCGCTTTATCTATCGAACCTGGCGCGCCATGTCACTGTCGTTCATCGCCGGGATGAATTCCGCGCCGAGCGCATCCTGCAGGAGCGGCTGTTTTCCAAGGACAACATCACTGTCCTTTGGGATACCGTCGTCGACGAGATCGGCGGCGCTCCCGGCAAGCCGCCCATGCCGCCTTCGGTCAACGCGATCAAGCTGAAGAATGTCCGCACAGACAAGGTTACCGAAATGCCGATCGACGGCGTGTTCGTGGCCATTGGCCATGCGCCGGCGGTCGAGCTGTTTGAAGGCAAGCTGAAGCAGAAGCCGAATGGCTATCTGTGGACGCAGCCGGGCACGACGCAGACCGACGTGCCGGGTGTGTTTGCAGCGGGCGACGTTGCCGACGATGTCTACCGTCAGGCGGTCACGGCAGCGGGCCTTGGTTGCATGGCGGCGCTTGAAGCGGAAAAATACCTGGCGGCGCTGGAAACAGAAAAGGCGGCTGCCGAATAGAGCGGGAACAACACGCAACGACAGCCGGGTGGCAACGCCCATAACGGTACGAGCGCCTGACAGAGGAGAACGAGGCGTTGGACTGGGACAAGCTCAGAGTTTTTCACGCTGCCGCAGAGGCTGGCTCGTTTACGCACGCCGCTGAGATACTGCATCTTTCGCAGTCGGCGATTTCGCGCCAGGTGAGTGCGCTGGAGCAGGAAGTGGGCGTGCCGCTTTTCCATCGGCACGCGCGCGGCCTCGTTCTGACCGAGCAGGGCGAGATGCTCTACCGCACCGCGCATGAGGTGCTGATGCAGCTCGAAAGCGTGCGCGTGCGGCTGACCGAGGCGAAGGATCGCCCATCCGGCCTGTTGAAGGTCTCCACCACGGTGGGGCTTGGCACGGGCTGGCTGACGGAGCGTCTGCCGGAGTTCATCGAACTCTATCCGGACATCGAGTTGCAGCTGATCCTCGACAATGAGGAGCTGGATCTGACCATGCGGCAGGCCGACTGCGCCATTCGCATGCGTCAGCCGCAGCAGCCGGATCTCATTCAGCGCAAGCTGTTCACCGTGCATTTCCACCTGTTCGCATCGCCATCCTATGTGAACAAGCACGGCAAGCCGTCGTCGATCGCGGATCTGGACAAGCACCGGATCGTGACGTTTGGCGAGGCGGTGCCACCGCATCTGAGCGACATGAACTGGCTGGAGACCGCTGGCCGCCCGGAGGGCCAAAAGCGCCAGACAGCGCTTCAGATCAACAACATCCTGTCGATCAAGCTGGCCGTTCAGCGTGGTGCCGGCATCGCGATGCTGCCTGATTATGTGGTCGGCAAGAGCAACGATCTCGTGCAGCTTATGCCCGAAACGGCGGTGCCATCCTTCGACACCTATTTCTGCTATCCGAACGTGATGAAAAATCAGGCAAAGCTGCATGCCTTCCGCGATTTCTTGATTTCAAAATCGCGTCATTGGGCATTTTGACGCAGTATTTCCAAAGAAATACGGCGTGTCATGCAAAATTGCATGGGTGAATTGCAAAATCATGTGGTTGTTATTTAGGCGGCGATTGCCCATATGAGAAGCACTCCCGGGGGCGTTCTCCTCCCATTTGCCCCCGCGAGTGTTCCCCTCTGGAGGTTTCGCCTATATGGCACTTCCAATGACTAAGCCGGATCTCTTTTGATCCGGCTCTTTTTTTATCTGCACCCCAAAATCGCGATTGTCAGCGATAGAGCTGTTCGTTTTCGAGCCCCGCATAAAGCGCGGCAACCTCTTCGCCATAGCCGTTGAAGAGCTGCGTGGGCACGGTCTCGCCCGTGTGGAGGACACGCTCTTCCGCCTGGCTCCAGCGCGGATGCGGAACCTGCGGGTTCACATTGGCCCAGAAGCCGTATTCGCTGGCCGCGATCTCTTCCCAGAAGCTGACGGGCCGCTCTTCCGTGAAGCTGATCCGCCGGATCGATTTGATGGACTTGAAGCCGTATTTCCAGGGCAGGGCGAGGCGCAGGGGCGCGCCGAACTGTTTTGCAAGCGGCTTGCCATAGACGCCCGTCACCATGAAGGCGAGGTCGTTGGCCGCTTCCTCCATCGTGACGCCTTCCACATAGGGCCAGGGATACCAGACCTGTTTCTGTCCGCCGGCAACGCTCGGGTCGTTGAACGTCTCGAAACGCACATAGCGGGCGGCTGAGAGCGGACTGGCGAGCGCCACAAGGGCGGAAAGCGGAAAACCCGTCCACGGAACGGTCATCGACCATGCCTCAACGCAGCGATGCCGGTAGAGACGCTCTTCCAGCGGCATGCGTTTGGCCAGATCCTCGAAGGCGATGGTCATGGGCTTTTCCACCAGACCGTCGATCTCGATGTCCCACGGATGGGTGGGCAGCGCCTGTGCGGCGCGCGCGATCTGCTTGTGGGAACCGAATTCGTAGAAATTGTTGTAGGCGCTGCTGACGTCTTCCGGCGTCACGTCACGTTCGATCGTGTAGGCCGTGTTGCTCTCTGCCGGATAAAGCGCGGCGGTGCGGGCTGCAGCGTCATCCCCGCCCTGCGCCCGTGCCATCCCGGGCAGCAACCCGGCGCCGGCAATCGCGCCCATGCCAAGCCCCAGCCCTTTCAGAATGGTCCGGCGGTTGGCGAAAACGTCTTCCGGCGTGGCCGCATGTTCGGCGACCGCCCAGCGCGGGCGGCGGTGGATGGCGGGCATGGCTTTCTCCAGCTTGCTTTTCCAGTTTGTCCAAGTGGTAGGGCCAGATGCCCGCCTGTCAAAATCACACGACTTCACGATTGTGTGCCGCAGGGGCTGAAGCCCTGCGGCTGTTGCCGCTTACGCCGCCTTCCCCTGCGCGTTCATTGCGGCGTCTGCCAGCCGCCCCGTAAGCTCGGCCATATGATCGAAGCTTGCGCGATAGCCCGCCACGCCTGCCGTGGCCGAGCGCAGTTCGATGATCAGGTCGCCGGTCTCCGATGCCGGGATCATCGCTTCCACCACGTCCCAGCCGTTCCAGCCGGGGCGCGCGTCAAAACCGAGTATCTGCCCGCGTCGCTGGGAGAGGATGGCGGTCACCCGCGCCGTCGCATCGGACGGCGTGTGAACCTCCACCTTGAGGATCGGCTCCAGCAAAACAGGCGAACAGTCGCCAAGCCCTTCTTTCATGGCCAGCCTGCCGGCAAGCTGGAAGGCCATGTCGGAGGAATCGACGCTGTGATAGGAGCCGTCTGCAAGGTTCACCGCCACATCGATGACGGGAAAGCCAAGCGGCCCGCATTTCAGATAATCGACGACGCCGGCTTCCACGGACGGGATGTACTGCTTGGGCACCACGCCACCGGTGATCGTGTCGGTGAACTCGAAGCCCGAGCCGCGGGGCAGGGGGCGGATATCCAGAACCACATCGCCGAACTGCCCGTGCCCGCCCGACTGCTTCTTGTGGCGGCCACGCTGGGTGGTGTTTTTGCGGATCGTCTCACGGTAGGCGACGCTGGGCGGGGCCGTGGTGATCGGCACCTGGTATTTGCCTTCCAGCCGCTCGCGGGTGACACGCAGGTGCATCTCGCCCTGGCCGCACAGCACCGTCTCTCCGGTTTCCTGCCGCTGTTCGAGGCCAAGTGCTGAATCTTCCTCCGCCAGCTTCTGCAGGCCGAGCGAGAGCTTTGCCTCGTCCTTTCTGTCGCCGGGGCGCACAGCCATGGAGTAGACGGGCTGAGGCGGCTCAAGCGCGATCAGCGGCGCAATCGGCGTCTTGCCGGTGGTGAGCGTATCGCCTGTCCGCACGTCGTCCAGCTTGCCGAGAGCAACCGTTTCGCCGGCCTGTGCGCTGGCGACCTTGTTCTGCTCGCGGCCAAGCAGCGTGTAGATGCCCGAGACCTTGTCGGATGCCTTCTCGTTGCGCACTTCCGTTCCGTCGGTGAGCGTGCCGCACAGCACGCGCGAGACCGAGAGCTTGCCGCCATGGGGCGTGTGGATGGTCTTCATGACCTGAAGAACCGTGTCGCCCGTCTCCTGCAGGCCAAGACGCTCGCGGGTGGCTTCGATGTCGGGTGAATCGTGCCGTATCGACTTCAGCAGCCGCAGGATGCCATTGCCCTTTTCCGCCGAGCCGATGAGAACCGGCGTAACACTGCCGTCGCGCAAATCGGCCGCCAGATCGTCGAAGATCGCATCGCGCGGCGGTTCGATCTCTTCGAGCAATTGCTCCATCAGCTTGTCGTCGTGGTCGGCCAGCGTTTCCAGCATGGAGAAGCGGGCCTCCACCTCGCGCGCCCTGTCGTCGTCGTCGATGGGCGCGATCTCGCTGCTGGCGTGTTCGCGGTAGATGTAGGCGCGCTCAAGCGCCAGATCGATGGAGCCGATGACAATGCCGTCCTTGCGCAGCGGGATCTGGCGCAGCATCAGCGGTGTGTCGCTGGTCGGCTGCAGCATCTTCAGCATGTCGCGCACGCCGAGCGTGGCATGCTCGATCTTGTTGAGAAAGATCATGCGCGGAATGCCCAGCTCGTCCAGCCGGTGGAGGGTGAGCTGAAGGGCGGCGATCTTCTTTTCGTCGGGTTCCGTCACGACGATGGCCATGTCGGCAGCCGCCAGAACGGGATCGGCCTCGTGGGCGAATTCTATCGAGCCCGGGCAGTCGACGAAGGTCATGCTCTCGCCCAGAAACTCCGTCGTGGCGATGCTCGCCTCGACGCTCATCTGGTGCTCTCTGGCCTCTGCCGAATGATCGCCGACTGTGGCGCCGGAGCCGGTCGCGGCCTGTTTCATTATGGCGCCGGTACGTTCCAGAATGGCTTCAAGAAGGGTGGTCTTACCGCTTGCAAACGGACCGACAATGGCGATGCATTTCGGTCCGCGGCTTCTTTCTCCCGAGCGTGTTCCCATGGCTGGCGGTCTCCTGTCACGCGTTTCACCCACACGTTTCATGAGCGGCGGCCGGCCTCGGCGGCCGTCGCGCGGTCGTGGCGCGTTGACGGATGATCAGGAGCATTCTGCGCCCTTGAGAAACCCGTGCGTGGCATCTGCATGCCGGAGCGCCGACGTTCTCCGTGAAAATATCGTCACACGGCTGCGGGTTTTGGGCAAGGGGCGTCAGGCCGAGAGAGCTAGCGCCCGACGTTCAGTGAGGCCGGGCGCTTCTCGAAAAGGGGGCAGAGGCTGCGGTTTTCCCAGATAATAGCCCTGAAAGCGATTGCAGCCGGCCGAGCGGGCCAGCCGGAACTCTTCCTCTGTTTCGATCCCCTCCGCCACGATGACGAGATCCTGAATGCGCGCGATCTGGGTGAGGGCGGAGACGAACACCTGGGCGATGCGGTCATCGTCCAGATTGTGAATGTAGCTGCGGTCGATCTTGATCGCATCGATGGGCAGCGTCTTGATGTAGTTGAAGCCGCAATGGCCGGTGCCGAAATCGTCGAGCGCAATGTGGAAGCCCATCTCGCGCAGCCGAACGATGCGGGCGATGATCTCCGGCGTGGCGGCGGTGGCCACGGTTTCGGTAATCTCGAGAATGAAGCGGTTGGCCTGCGCATCCGTCTCCTGCAGAACGCGGTCCAGCATGTGCACCAGACCATCACGCTTCAGCTGCTCGCCCGAGACATTGATGCTGATGCGGTTGTCGGGGAAGCGGTGCAGATCGAGGCAGGCCCGGCGGAAAACCCATTCGCCGATCATGTCGATCAGGCTTGACCGTTCGGCAATGGGGATGAACTCGCCCGGCGATATCATTCCGCGCACCGGGTGTCGCCACCGCACAAGCCCCTCCACGGCCGCGCGGTTTCGCTCCGTGTCGGTGATCACCTGATAGTGCAGTTCGAGTTCGTTGAGGTAGACGGCCGCCCTGAGTTCACGCTCGAGAAGACGGCGCTGACGTTTCTCCGACAGCATGTCCGGATCGAAAACCGTCACCCTGCCGCGTCCTGCGCCCTTGCTTTCGTAAAGAGCCAGATCCGCCAGAAGCGGCAGTTCCTTGTGGCTGCTCGCGTGTTGTGGCGCGACGGCAATGCCGATGGAAGCGCTGAGCGGCACCTGATGTCCTTCGCAGGCGCGCCCGTCCTGCAGCATGGCAAGCAGCTTCTGGGCGCGCGTGCGGCAGCGGTTGAGGTCATTGCCGTACATCAGGATGGCGAACTCATCGCCGCCCAGCCGGCCAATGGCGCAGTCGGGAAAGCAATGCCGCGCGCAGGCGACCAGATGCGCAAGCGCCTCATCGCCAAACTGGTGGCCGAAACCGTCATTGAGCTGCTTGAAATGGTCGAGATCGACGAGCAGCAGCATGATGCGTCGCGGCTTGGACAGCGTGCCGATGCTTGCGCTCAGTTCGTCAAGAAAACGGCCGCGTGTGAGCGCGGTTGTCATGAGGTCGGTTTCGGTGACCCTGTGGCGCTCGGCTTCGATGCGCACGGCATCCTGAAGCTGCTGTGAAACGGTGCGTCGCAGATAGGTGAGCAGGGCCAGGCCTGCGACACTGAGCACCATGCAGGTCAGCAGCAGCCAGGTCGTGAAAGCGCTTTCCTCAGGCGGCGCAAAATAGGCGATGGCCACCATCGCCGTCGCCGAAATCAAAAGCGCTTGAACGCCGCTGTAAAACCGTTCGCCATTACGCTGCACGGTGGAGAGGATGCTCATGCCCCCGCTTTCTCCCCAAGGCCCCTGGAGACGGAGAGAACAATACGAAACTCTAAGGGGGCGTTAAGAATGTTGCGCGGCAAAAAAGATATTTTGCCGCGCAATCAAAACGTCCCCTAAGGCAATTACTTCAGCGATGCGGTGAAGCGCTGAATCCGGTTGCAGGCTTCTTCAAGAAGCTCTTCCGACGTGGCGTAGGAAATGCGGAAGTTCGGGCCAAGACCAAAGGCCGAACCATGCACCACTGCAACGCCCTCGGCTTCCAGAAGCTCGGACACGAAGTCTTCGTCGGTCTCGATGACCTTGCCCGAAGGCGCGGTCTTGCCGATCAGCTCGGCGCAGGAAGGATAGACGTAGAATGCGCCTTCCGGCACCGGGCAGTTGATGCCCTTCGCCTGGTTGAGCATGGAAACCACCAGATCGCGGCGGCCCTGGAAGATCGCCTTGTTTTTGGTGATGAAGTCCTGCGGACCGTTGAGCGCCTCGACGGCGGCCCACTGTGCGATGCTGCATGCGCCCGAGGTCTGCTGACCCTGGATCATGTCCATCGCCTTGATGAGCTCGATGGGGCCGGCCGCATAGCCGATGCGCCAGCCGGTCATGGCATAGGCCTTGGAGACGCCGTTCATGGTCAGCGTGCGGTCATAGAGCTTCGGCTCCACCTCGGCGATGGTGAAGAATTTGAAGTCGCCATAGGTGAGGTGCTCATACATGTCGTCCGTCAGCACCCACACATGCGGATGCGCCATGAGCACGTCGGCGAGCGCCTTGAGCTCGGCTTCGGTGTAGGCTGCGCCCGACGGGTTGGACGGCGAGTTCATGATCAGCCATTTGGTCTTCGGCGTGATGGCTTTTTCAAGCGCATCCGGGGTCAGCTTGAAGCCATTGTCGATGCTGGTCTCGGCGAAGACGGGCGTGCCGCCACAGATGGAAACCATCTCGGGATAGCTGACCCAATAAGGGCTCGGGATGACAACTTCATCGCCGGGATTGAGCGTCGCCATCATGGCGTTGAATAGGATCTGCTTGCCACCGGTGGCGACGATGGTCTGCTTCCAGTCATAGTCGAGATTGTTCTCGCGCTTGAACTTGGCGGCAATCGCCTCGCGCAGCGGCTGGATGCCGGAGACCGGCGTGTATTTCGTTTCGCCGCGATTGATCGCGTCGATGGCTGCATTCTTCACATTGTCCGGCGTGTCGAAATCCGGCTCGCCTGCGCCAAGACCGATAACGTCGCGGCCCTGCGTTTTCAGTTCGCGCGCTTTCTGGGAAACCGCGATGGTAGCGGAGGGTTTTACGCGTGAAAGGGCATCGGCAAGGAAAGCCATAATGGAAGACTCCGGTTCCTGTGAGATTTTACGCTGAGGATCAGCGTTTCCCTTCTTGTCCGATCACGAGCAAAATCGCAAGCCGCCAGCGAATTTGCAGCGTTAAACCAGTCGTTAACCGCGAATAAAGGCTGGGGTGCCATTCTGCCGGGATTGAATGACGACTTGCAAGGAAGCGCAGAATGTCGCGCAGCATCGGCCTGGCCCACATCGTCCGACAGGCGGACGCAAGTGCAGTGGGTGTCTGGGGTGGCTACACATTAAGAACCGCCTTCCAGCCGATCTTCTCCTTTCGCGGTGGACGACTTCTGGTGAGCGCCTATGAGGGGCTGTTGCGCCCTTTTCGCGATGGCCAGCCCGTGGGGCCGGGCATTTTCTTCTCCAGCATTCCCGAAGTCGACCGTTTTCACGTGGAGACGCTGGCGCGAACCGTGCATCTTCTGAATGCCGGTGTATGCCTGAACCGGGGGGCTTCCCTGTTCGTCAATTTCGACCCGTCGCATTTCGTGGATGCTGCTTCTGCGACAATCGCCCTGCGGGACATTCAGACAGTGCTGGCCGAGGCAGGCGTCGAGCCGCACCGCGTGGTCTGTGAGATCACCGAGCAGGAAACCGGTTCCGATGCGTCCCTGCTTGAGTTTGTGCGCGCCCTGAAGGGCTTTGGTTACCGCGTGGCGGTGGACGATTACGGCGCCGACAATTCCGACATGAAGCGGATTGAGGCTCTGGGACCGGACATCGTGAAGTTCGACGGGGCGTGGACGGCGCGCCTGCTCGCTTCCGCCTCCGGCGTCAGCCTGCTCACCGACATGGTCAGCGCGTTTTCCGAAAAAGGCATTCGCACGGTTTTCGAAGGCATCGAAAACGGCGAGCAGCTTCAGCTGGCCGAGCGCTGTGGTGTTTCGATGGTGCAGGGTTTTGCGCTGGCGAAACCGCAGCTTGCGCCGGGTGCGTTCGATGAATTCGAAGTCGCGCGCGAGACTGCGCGCAAGGAAATCCTTTCCAATGCAGCGGCTCGTCTGGAGCGTAGCAAGCCAGCGGATGACACTTCGTCTGCGCCTGCTGCGCGTGCAAGGCGCACATTTGGCCGGCGCGGAGCGTGATGTCATGGGAGCCGTGACTGTCCCCGGCGCGCCTGCCGGATCCATCATCGCCGATGAAATCGGTCTGGAGACAGGATTCCATGGAGCCTACCGGCTGAAATCCTTTTATCAGCCGGTCTTCCGTGTCTCCGGCGAGAGCCTTGAGCCGGAGGCGCTGGATGCCTGCGCAAAGCCAATGCTCGATGGACAGTCCGTCGAGACAGAAATGTTCCTGCTGTCGGTCGCCCCGGAGCGCGAGCGGCAGGTGCGAACACTTTGCAGTCTCCTGCACATTGGAAACTGCCACCAGATGCGTGAGGACGGTCTGTCGCTGCATCTGGGGTTCGACACAGAGCGGCAGAGCGACGCGGATGCGATGAGCCATCTTGCCTTCATGCTCGCGCGGCTTGCGCAGACCGGCGTTGCGCCTCAGGCGCTTGTCTGCGGTTTCCGGGCTGCTCCGGATCCGCTGGCAGAAGTGTCGGAGCGCCTTCTGGAGACGCTGCGCAGCAGCGGTGTGCGCCTTTCGGTTGATGGTTTCGGACCGGGGCAGAGCGCGCTTGAGCGCGTCGAGAAGCTGCGGCCTGAAATCGTCAAGATTGATGGGGGCTGGTTCCGCCGGATCGCGCCCGTTGCGCCTGCCAGACGCCTCCTTGCAAAGCTCGTGCAAGGGCTGAAGCGGCAGGGAGCCAGCGTTCTTGTGAAGGGTGTGGAGACACCCCCGCAGCTCGAAGCGGCGCTGGATGCCGGGGCAGATCTGGTGCAGGGCGATCTGCTTGCAAGGCGGGCAATGGCCGGATCGGCGCAGGAGCTTGGCCCACTCGAAATCGACCGCTTTTTCCGGGATCCTGAAAAGGTTGTCGTTTCATTGCGTTAGAGCGTCGGGCCGAAAAGTGGAATCCGGTTTTCGGGCACCCCGATGTTCCATCACGGGCCTGTATCGTTCCTTGGCCTCCAGAGAAGCGACCGGCGATCCAGGCCCGGCTTGTACCGGGCCTGTAACTGAGAGCAGCTACGCGCCTGCCTTGTCCCTTGCCGGCGGTGCATCATAGGCGTCGTTCTCGCCATAGGCGGCGGTGGCGGATGCCAGATCCGTCGTGCCTTCCCGATGGTTCTGCATAAGCACGATGCTTTCTGATGCCTCCGGTTTTGCAATGCGCGAGAGCATGGAGGCAAACTGTTCGTTTCTCTGCACCTCGACTGCGGCGCGTCTTGCCCATGCTTCAACAGCTATGTCGTCATCGGCCTTTGCCGGTGCGAAGCTTCCGGAACTCGCCTGATATGTGGAGGGGCCGCCGCGCGCATGTGACGCCGCCGCTGGCTGCGCGCCCGGTCTTGCGCCTGATGCCGGTGTGCCGGACGTGTCCGCCGCCGCCGGCGACTGGCTGGTTCCACCCTGTGCTGGCGTGGCGGAAGACGGTTCGGAAGTGGAGGGGGCCGGGGCCGGTGGCCTGGAGGTGTGTCCGCCAATCAGCGGCAGATTCAAGATATTGCCGAGCAACAGGGTCTATCCTCTTTTCTGGTCGATGCGTTTGGGCGGTTGGTTGCGCCCGTTGTTCTCTTGCTACCAGAGGAGGATTTTGAAACCGTGTCTGCCTTCTCTACAATTTGATGAAAAAGCCCTTCTTTCAGGGCTTTCCTGTTGTTCAGGCCGCTGCCTGAGAGTCAATATCCGGACGCTGGCTCGAAGCGCTTCCGGCTTTTGCTGCATTCGTGCTGGCATGTTTGCGCACGACACGCAGGACGGCATTCAAGAGGTCAACGTCGATGTAATACAGCTGGGAGAGCTCGGCGGGGACCTGATCGAGCTTTATGCCGCTGGACAGGAGGCGTTTGACCTCCGCAACCATCTCGGAAGGTTCGGTCAGGCGGTCCTTGATACCGTTGTCGGTTGAATGGCGCATGGAATTCTCGTCGGTTTGAATGACACTGACGCAAAAGAGACCCAACGCTGAACAAGAATACCGCCAAGAAATCGACCGATTGGCGGCAAGATTGTGGCTGTCCCCACTAACCACCGGGACCGCCAGAATCGCTGTAATTATGCGCGACCTGTGTTTGTGCGCAAGAGCAAGATTCAACCAGAGGCTAGGGCCCTGACCCTGGAGCCCGGCTAGAATGAGAATGACGCCTGGGCTGGCTCCGCATTCGGAGAGCGGGCGTTCTCCATGGCCAGCATCTTCTGCTTGGTGGCGATGCCGCCATGAGCCGAGAATCCGCCGATCTTGCCACCGGCCGCCAGAACACGATGGCAGGGAATGATGAGCGGCATGGGATTGCGCCCCATGGCTGCGCCCGTTTCTCGGGTGGCCCTGGGAAAGCCGACGCTCTCGCAAAGCGCGCCATAGGTCGTGGTCTCGCCATAGGCGAGCCTGCGCATGGCCGTGTAGAGCGTGCGGTGAAACGGGCTGATGCCCGAGAGATCGAGGGGAAACCCGGAAAAGTCCTCTTCGCTTCCCGCGTAGTAGCGTTGCGCCGCCGTCACGAGTTCTGCCACCGCGCCGGATGGGGTGGAAGTCGCGGCATCCGGCAGCCGGGCTTTCAGCTGCTGCTCAACCGCGTCAGGCTCTGGCGTTGGCAGGACAAAGCGCACGAGGCCGGCATCGCTCCAGCCTGCGCCGCAAAAGCCGAAGGCGGTTTCAAACACATGATGGCCAGGCACGGACATGGCGCTTCCATTCCGATCGTTTCGCGGCCCAGCTCTAACATGGATACATTCTGGCACGAAGAGTGAACGAAGGGTCACCTGACAAATGATTGCCTTACCCAAGGTTGCGCGATAGAAGGCGCGCGGGTGGGGACTCGTTGATCGAAGGAATGCGCCTTGCCTCTTTTCTCCCGTTATCTCGTTGCCGGACTTGTGATCGCGCTGCCGTCGCTGGCTGCATGCACGACCGCGGGGAGCGACGTTCAGGTGAAGGCTGATGCCGCTGAAAGCCGTGCCGATGCGCAGCTTGTGGCAAACAGCCTGGTGGCAGAACAGGACGCCCAGATCAGCGATGGAGATGTGACGCCGGATGCCTTTGCGGGCCAGCGTCCGCCCAGCGCGGCCCTGACGGCGCTGGAGGCTGGCGGAAAGGTGTCGCCGGTTGCCCCGCGCAGCGCTGAGCTCGATGCACTGATCGCGCAATATGCGGGCATTTACGAGGTGCCCGAGCGGCTGGTGCGGCGTGTCGTCAAGCGCGAGAGCAATTTCAACCCGGCTGCCCGCAACCGTATCTACTGGGGTCTCATGCAGATCCGTCATGATACCGCGCAGACCATGGGCTACCGTGGGCCTGCTTCCGGTCTTCTGGATGCGGAAACGAACCTCAAATACGCCGTCAAATATCTGCGCGGCGCTTATATGACGGCCGACGGCAATGAGGATAAAGCCGTTCGTTTCTATGCAAGCGGCTATTATTACGACGCAAAGCGCAAGGGTATCCTTAAGGAAACCGGCCTGCGCAACTGACGTCAGCTGACGGCAAGAGATGTCAGCAAACCTGCCCGCTTCCCGCGAAATGCGGTTCAGGGCAGTTGCTCATTGGTGTATTTCTCCGCGCTGTCGGATTCCGCCCCCCGGATCCGTCTTGCAGCTGACAACGGGCTGCCGGAGGAACAGGCATGAACGATACTTTACCGGTTCAGACCGGTTCAGCGGCGCAGGACGCCGCGCAGCTCGCCATTTCAGTGCGCGGGCTGGTCAAGCGTTTCGGTGACGTCAAGGCGCTGGACGGGATCGATCTCGACGTGCCGCGCGGTATGATTTTCGCCATTCTCGGCCCCAATGGTGCGGGAAAGACAACGCTCATACGATTGCTGGCGACGCTGGCGCAGCCTGATGGTGGAACCGCGCGCGTCATGGGACACGATCTGGCGACCGAGCCGCATGCCGTGCGCGGCGCAATCGCGCTGACCGGGCAGTTCGCCTCGCTGGATGAGGAGCTCACGGGGCGCGAAAATCTGATCATGCTGGCGCGGCTCTGGGGCTTTGCCGGGCGCACCGCAAAGGCGAGGGCGGATGAGCTGCTTTCCGCCTTCGAGCTTTCCGCTGCGGCGAAGAAGCAGGTGAAGTCCTATTCGGGTGGCATGCGCCGGCGTCTCGACATCGCCGCGTCCCTGATCGTAACGCCGGGTGTTCTCTTTCTCGATGAGCCGACCACCGGTCTTGATCCCAAGGCGCGCCAGGGTGTCTGGAAGATGATCCGCGCGCTGGCGAAGTCGGGCGTCACCATTCTCCTGACAACACAGTATCTGGAGGAAGCCGACCAGCTTGCCGCCCGCATTGCAGTGATCGATCACGGCCGCAAGATCGCCGAGGGCACGAGCCGCGAGTTGAAGTCGGCAATCGGCTCGGGCTTTCTGCATGTGGCGGTTGCCGATACGGAGCGTCTGGATGAGGCCGAGGCCATTCTGGAGCATGCGCTGGACGGTACGGCGCAGCGCAGCGCCGAGGGGGCGACGCTCTCCATCGTCGCCGGGTCTCCGAAAGCCGCCAATGAGGCAATCGCCAGGCTGCTTGCGGCTGGCATTGAACTTTCCGATTTCTCCATGGGCTCGCCCAGCCTTGATGAAGTGTTCTTCGCGCTGACAGGCCAGCCCATCGAAGAGGATGCACAGGGAGACGTGTCATGAGTTCCGCCGAGACTGGTCCTGCCATAGAGACTGGCCCTGCCATGCTTTCCAATGTGGCGCGGCCGCCGCGGCCTTCGGCTATTGCAAATGCGCTGACCTTTGGCTGGCGGGCGGTGCTGAAATTCAAGCATGTGCCCGAGCAGCTGTTCGATCTGATCATGACGCCGCTCATGTTCACGCTGCTTTTCACATTCGTGTTTGGCGGCGCTCTCGCGGGCTCGACCAGCGATTACCTCCAGTTTTTCCTGCCGGGCATTCTCGTGCAGACGGTGGTGTTCAATTCCGTCTATTCGGGCATGGGGCTTTCGACAGATCTGTCGAAGGGGCTTTTCGAACGTTTTCGCTCACTGCCCATCTGGTCCCTTTCACCCTTTGCCGGATTGATGGTCGGAGATGTCCTGCGCCACACGATTGCGGGCCTCATCATACTGACCGTCGGGCTGGTTTTGGGATATCGGCCCGAAGCCGGGCTTACGGGCATCGTCGCCTCTTTCCTGCTGCTTATCGCAATCGGGTTTGGCACGGGCTGGATCTTCATCGTGCTCGGGCTTCTGATCCGCACGCCGATGACGGTGATGACAATCGGCTTCACCTTCATCTTCCCGCTGGTTTTCGCCTCCAACATCATGGTGCGTCCCGAAACAATGCCTGGCTGGCTGGAGGCCTTTGTGGTCCGGAACCCGGTTTCGCATATGACGACGGCTTTGAGGGGGCTGATGGCGGGAACGGCCACAGGTGGTGAAGTGCTCCTGGCGCTTCTTGCACCGGCATTGCTGACGGTCGTTCTTTCGCCAGTCGTTCTGTGGCTTTACCGTCGCCGTTAGGCGGTGCATTCTTTGCGTGAGAGAATAGAGCGCGCCCTTTAGAAGGGCGCGCTCTGCTTCATTCAATCTGCCTTGGCCTTCACCTTTTGCGGGACGAGGTCAAACCCTTCGTCCTGATACTGGAAGAGAAGGCAGTCTTGGCCTTCAGCGCAACCGCTGAAGTGGTCCAGTCGTCCCGGCAGGAAGTAGAATGATCCAGCCGGATATTCTGTACGCTCGCCGTCGACCACGGCGTAAAATGTGCCCTGCATCACCACCGTCGAAATGTCCCGACTGTGATAATGATACGGATTGCTCTTGCCGGCCGGAAACAGGACGAAAGCCTCGTAAGGGCTCTCGCCTGCAAGGTCGCCCCGAACATTCGCGTATTTTATGCCACCCGAATCCGGGAGCTCGATCCATTCGAGTTCGGATACGGGAAAGGAAATCATCCTTTTCTTGATCAATGCCTGGTCCGTACAGGCTGCTATCACAGCCAGCATTGCCACAAGAGGCAGGGCATGTCTTGTAAAGCGCTTCATTTCAGAAAAGTCCTTGGTGCTTTAAATGTATGCGCGGGGCCTTGAAATACGGAGCCCCGGATTCGCGCTCTAACGGGTTTTCAGAGCGAGAATGGCCTTCGTGTCGAGGATTTCGGCAAAGGTGTCGGAAAGCGTCACCAGCGATGCCTCGTGCAGAACGTCGTGGGAAATCACCTTCCCATCCGGTCCGGTGATGTCGCGTGTGGCGCAGGCGTCGGAGGCAACGATCACGTCATATCCGAGCGGAACCGCATCACGCGCCGCTCCCGAAACACAGGCATGGGTCATCAGTCCGGCAATGAAGAGCGTGTCGATCCCATCCACCTTGAGACGGGCATCGAGATCGGTGCTTGGGAACACGCTGACGGACGTCTTGCAAACGACATGATGATGCTTTGCCGGCCCGATTTCCGGGTGAAATGCGACCGTTTCTCCATCTTGTGCGAAGATTGGCGCACCTTTCGGCGCTACATGCTGTATATGATAAACAGAAATCTTGTTCGCGTCGGCCCATGCGATCAGCTCAAGCGCTTTGGATAGCGCTGCTTCGCCATTGGGGACAGGCATTCTGCCGGAAAAATATTCTTCTTGAAAATCAATAACAATAAGTGCTGTTTTTCCCGGATTTATCACCTCTTTTGGCGTGCTTCCTGTCATGGTTCTAATGGTCGGATGCAATGCTTCGGTCATCAATCTGCCTCTCGTTTACAGGTTCAGTTACGATAATTCGCTGCGTGATTACCAGTCGATTTGTAACGATCCGGAAAATCGTTTAACTGCCTTTCAGTCACAAGTGTCCCGGACGACAAAGAACGATGGATTTGGGCCATGAAGGGGAGTGAAGGGGTGCACAGGATTGCGGTCGTGGCTTTTGAGGGGATCAGCCCGTTCCACCTTTCGGTGCCCTGCATGGTGTTTGCCGACGATCTGGCGCGCCTGACGGCACCGCGTTACGCGTTGATCGTGTGCGCCGAGACACCGGGGCGGATCGGGACCACCTCGGGGATTTCACTGTTCGTGGAACACGATCTTTCGGCGCTTGAGACTGCGGACACAGTGATCGTACCGGCCTGGCCAGGGCCAGAGATCAGACCGCCTGAGGCGCTTCTCGAGGCTCTTCAACGCGCCCATGCACGCGGTGCGCGGCTGGTGGGGCTTTGCGTCGGGGCCTTTGTTCTGGCCGAGGCGGGCCTTCTCGATGGGCGACGGGCTTCCACCCACTGGGTGTTTGCGGAGGACTTCGCCGAGCGCTATCCGCATGTGTTTCTGGATCGCAGCGTGCTCTATGTGGATGAAGGCGATGTTCTGACCTCGGCGGGAACGGCTGCGGCCATCGATTGCTGCCTGCATCTCCTGCGGCGTGACCACGGGGCAGAGACGGCCAATCGCGTTGCGCGGCGCATGGTGGTGGCGCCGCATCGCAGCGGCGGACAGGCGCAGTATATCGAACAGCCGCTGCACAAGACGCTTCAGGGCGATCTTCTGAAGGAAACGCTGGAGTGGGCCGCCGGTAATCTCAGCGAGCCGCTCTGCCTTGACCGTCTGGCCGCGAAGGCGGCAATGAGCCGGCGCAACTTCTCGCGCCGCTTTCGCAAGGAAACCGGCACAACGGTGTCGCAGTGGATTCTTGCGCAGCGGCTGGCGCTTGTTCAGCGCCTTCTCGAAACCACGGACAGGCGGATGGAAACCATTGCCGAGGCGGCGGGTTTCGGGTCGGCCGTCACCATGCGGCAGCGCTTTGTTGATGCGTTCCGCATTTCACCCATGGCCTATCGACGGCAGTTTCGCACTGCCGGGGCGGATGAGCGCGCGCTTCCATAGGGAGAGCAAGGCGCAGCCGCCTGTCATTTGCGGGCGGCTGCGTAGTGTTGCTTGCGGTTAGCCGAAATAGCTCTGCAGCGGGCGGACTTCGAGGCTGCCGGCCTTGAGCGCCAGAATGGCCTCGGCCACGGCTTCAGCGCCCGCCATCGTGGTGTAGTAGGGCACTTTCTGCATCAGCGTTGCGCGACGCAGCGACTTGGAGTCCGACATGGCCTTCTGGCCGTCCGTCGAGTTGAAGACGAGCTGGACCTGACGGTTGCGGATGGCGTCCTCGATGTGCGGGCGGCCTTCCAGAACCTTGTTGATCTTCTCGGCTTCGATGCCGTTTTCGCGCAGGAAGCGGGCGGTGCCGCCGGTGGCCAGAACATGCCAGCCGGCATCGGCCAGACGCTTGACGGCCGGCAGGACGCGAGCCTTGTCGTCGTCACGCACCGACACGAACAGCGTGCCTTCGCGCGGCAGGTCGACGCCGGCGCCGAGCTGCGCCTTGGCAAAGGCGAGCGCGTAATCGGTGTCGAGGCCCATCACCTCGCCGGTGGACTTCATTTCCGGTCCAAGCAGTGTGTCGACGCCCGGGAAACGGGCAAACGGGAACACGGCTTCCTTGACGGCGATGTGGCCCAGCTCGCGTGCATCCGGCATGGAGCCGTAATGCGAGAAGGCGTCTCCCAGCGTCTCGCCGGCCATGATGCGGGCTGCGATCTTGGCAATCGGGCGACCGATGGTCTTGGCGACGAAGGGCACCGTACGCGAAGCGCGCGGGTTGACTTCAAGAACGTAGACCTCGCCGTTTTTCACGGCGTACTGCACGTTCATCAGGCCGCCGACCTTGAGGGCGCGGGCTAGGGCTGCCGTCTGGCGCTCCAGTTCGCTGACCAGCTCCGCGTCGAGCCCGTGAACCGGCAGCGAGCAGGCGGAATCGCCCGAATGAATGCCGGCTTCCTCGATGTGCTCCATGATGCCCGACACATAGGTCTGGCTGCCATCGGACAGGCAGTCCACGTCGATCTCGATCGCTTCGGTCAGATAGGTGTCGAACAGAAGCGGGTTCTTGGAGAGCAGCGTGTTGATCTGGCCCGTCTTGTCGGCCGGATATTTCTGGCGGATCTCCTCGGGCACGAGGCCGGGCACGGTGTCGAGCAGATAGGTCTGCAGCATCGTGTCATTGTGGATGATCTGCATGGCGCGACCACCCAGAACATAGGACGGGCGCACGACCAGCGGGAAGCCGAGTTCGGAGGCCACGACACGGGCCTGCTCGACCGAGTAGGCGATGCCGTTTTTCGGCTGCTTGAGGCCAAGCTTGATAAGCAGCTTCTGGAAGCGGTCGCGGTCTTCGGCCAGATCGATCATGTCGGGCTCGGTGCCGAGGATCGGGATGCCGGCCTTTTCCAGCGCGTCGGCAAGCTTGAGCGGCGTCTGGCCGCCAAACTGCACGATCACGCCATGCAGCGTGCCCGCCGCCTGTTCGGCGCGCAGGATCTCCAGAACGTCTTCAGGCGTCAGCGGCTCGAAATAGAGGCGGTCGGACGTGTCGTAGTCGGTGGAAACCGTCTCCGGGTTGCAGTTCACCATGATCGACTCGTAACCGGCGTCGGCCAGCGCGAAGGCGGCGTGACAGCAGCAATAGTCGAACTCGATGCCCTGGCCGATACGGTTGGGGCCACCGCCGAGGATCACCACCTTCTTGCGGTCCGAAACGCGGGCTTCATCGGCCACTTCGCCCGCAAAGGGAAGCTCGTAGGTCGAGTACATATAGGCGGTGGGCGCCGCGAACTCGGCCGCGCAGGTGTCGATGCGCTTGTAGACGGGGTGCACGCCAAGCGAATGGCGTTGCTGTTGAATCTCTTCCGCTTCTTTCTTCGTGAGCGACGCGAGGCGTGCATCCGAGAAGCCCATGGACTTCAGCAGGCGCAGGTTTTCCGCGTCTTCCGGCAGGCCATGTTCGCGAACGCGTTCTTCCATGGCGAGGATCGCGGCGATCTGCTCCAGGAACCACGGGTCGATGCGGCACATCGTGTGCACGTCTTCAAGGCTGGTGCCGAGACGGATCGCTTCGGCGACCATGCGCAGGCGGTCCGGCGTGGGCGTGCCAAGGGCCGCGCGAATGGCGTTCTTGTTTTCCGACGGATCGCCATCGACGACATAGCCCGGGATCTCGATCTCATCGAGACCGGTCAGGCCCGTCTCAAGGCCGCGCAGCGCCTTCTGGAAGGATTCCGCGAAGGTGCGGCCAATGGCCATCACTTCGCCGACCGACTTCATCGCCGTGGAGAGAACCGGCTTGGAGCCCGGGAATTTCTCGAATGCGAAGCGCGGGATCTTGGTGACCACATAGTCGATGGATGGTTCGAAGGATGCCGGCGTCGCGCCGCCCGTGATGTCGTTCTCCAGCTCGTCCAGCGTGTAGCCGACGGCGAGCTTGGCCGCGATCTTGGCGATCGGGAAGCCCGTCGCCTTGGAGGCAAGTGCGGAGGAGCGCGACACGCGCGGGTTCATCTCGATGACGACGAGACGGCCATTCTCGGGATTGACGGCGAACTGAACGTTCGAGCCGCCGGTTTCCACACCGATCTCACGCAGCACCGCAATCGATGCGTTGCGCATGATCTGGTATTCCTTGTCCGTCAGCGTCAGGGCAGGGGCCACGGTGATCGAATCGCCCGTGTGCACGCCCATCGGATCGACGTTCTCGATGGAGCAGATGATGATGCAGTTGTCCGCGCGGTCGCGAACCACTTCCATCTCATACTCCTTCCAGCCGAGTACGGATTCCTCGATCAGCACTTCCGTGGTCGGCGAGGCGTCGAGACCGGAAGAAACGATCTCGAAGAACTCTTCGCGGTTGTAGGCGATGCCGCCGCCGGTGCCGCCCAGCGTGAAGGAGGGACGGATGATTGCCGGCAGGCCGACGAAGTCGAGCGCCTGCGCGGCCACGCCCATGGCGTGGTTCATGTAGCGCTGCTTGCGGTCGCTCTCGCCGAGGTTCCACTCGTTTTCCAGATCGTCCAGGGCTGCGTCGAGCGCTTCGTCGGAGAGCGTGTCTTTCAGCTCCTGGCGCTTGACTTCGTGCTTCTGGCGGTCGGCGTTCTTGACGTCGGATGCATTGGCCAGCATCGAGCGCGGCGTCTCGAGGCCGATCTTGGCCATGGCCTCGCGGAACAGCGAGCGGTCCTCGGCCTTGTCGATGGCGTCGGGCTGCGCGCCGATCATCTCGACATTGTAGCGCTCGAGCACGCCCATGCGGCGCAGGCTGAGTGCGGTGTTGAGCGCGGTCTGGCCGCCCATGGTGGGGAGCAGCGCGTCGGGGCGCTCCTTGGCGATGATCTTGGCGACCACTTCCGGCGTGATCGGCTCGATATAAGTGGCGTCGGCAAGCTCCGGGTCGGTCATGATGGTGGCCGGGTTGGAGTTCACCAGAATGACTCGGTAGCCCTCTTCTCGCAGCGCTTTGACGGCCTGGGTGCCGGAATAGTCGAACTCGCAGGCCTGGCCGATGACGATGGGGCCGGCCCCGATGATCAGGATCGACTTGATGTCGGTGCGTTTGGGCATGGAAGTACACTCGCGCGTAGAAGCCGTCGCCGCACGGGCGGATGCCGCGCGCAGGCCGGGCAAAAAATTGTCGGGCTAGGCGCGCCTTATAGGCAATGGGCGGCCCTGACGGAACCCCGAAAATGACGATTTCAACGCGACCAAAGGTTACGAAGGCATATTGTACACGGCAAGTTGCGCTTGTGAGGGGCGGGTGGCACCGTATCGGAGCGGGGGACGCTCATTTCTGCTGCCCCGATTCTCGCAGGCGCGGCATCTCAAGCCGGCATCAAACCGTTGGGAGCAGGCCATGGGCGCACATGAAGAAACAGCCACCTATCCGCCGCTCAACACGCTGAAGCCGGTGACGGAAAATCTTTGGATTGTTGACGGCCCGACAATTCCCTTTGGTCCGCCCGGTCTCAAAATGCCGTTCCCCACGCGCATGACGATCATCCGGCTGCGCGGTGGCGGTCTTTTCGTGCATTCGCCGACGCATATGACGGAGGATCTGCGTGCGGCCGTGGAGACGCTGGGGCCGGTTCGCTTCATCGTCGCGCCGAACCGCATCCATTACTGGTGGGTGCCGGTGTGGCGCGCTGCCTTTCCCGATGCCGAAATCTGGATGGCCCCGCGCATTCGCGAACAGGCCGGGGGCCACATCGACTTCCCGACACGCGAACTCACGGGCGAGAACGGCTATCCGTGGGATGATGAAATCCGCACCCTGCCGGTTGCGGGCAGCTTCATGACGGAGGTGGAATTCTTCCACATCGAAAGCCGAACGCTGATCCTGACGGATTTCATCGAGAATTTCGAGCCGCAGAAACTCAACTGGTGGCGGCGGATCATGGCGCGGCTTGGCGGCGTTCTTGCGCCGCAAGGCGCGATGCCGCGCGACATGCGCCTCACCTTCGCCAGCCAGCGCCCCGCGTTGAAACGGGCCGTGGAAACGATGATCGGCTGGGGACCGGAGCGTGTCATCATTGCACATGGTCGCTGGTTCGAACGTGATGGTGCGGAAGCGCTGAAGCGGGCTTTCAGTTGGCTTCTGCGTTGACCGGACGGATTAGCGCCTCACCGCCTATGGTTGCTTTACTTGGGTGGAAAGCTTGGCTGTAATGCTGTCTTTGAAGCCTTCCGCGCTTCCCGCGCTTCTGGAGGGCATCGGGGAGAGGAGCCAGCTTGATGGGAATGCGCGACTGGGGAATGTCAGGCGTGAACCGCAGGCGCTTTATGGTCGGGGCAGGGGCCTTTGGAGCGGCAGGCCTGATCGGGCTGGAAGTGGCCGCAGAGCAGGTGCTCAAGGACATCAATGCGCTGAAGCCCGGTGAGTTCACCTGGCACCCGGACCGTCAGCCTTCAGGGCCGGTTGCAGTGGTCGTGTCGCTGCCGGAGCAGCGCGTGCATGTCTACCGCAACGGCATCCGCATCGCTGCCTCCACCTGCTCGACGGGCAAGCAGGGGCATGAGACGCCGACCGGTGTTTTCGTGGTTCTTCAGAAAGACAGGGACCATCGCTCCAGCACCTACAACAATGCGCCCATGCCGAACATGAACCGGCTGACCTGGTCGGGCATCGCGCTTCACGCGGGCAATCTGCCGGGATATCCCGCCTCGCATGGCTGTGTGCGCCTGCCGGTGGCCTTTTCCGAAAAGCTCTTTGAGGTTACCCATCTGGGCACGCCGGTCATCATTTCCGGCGCGCATGGAGACCCCTGGGAATTGACGCATCCGGGCATGGTCCTGTCCGGTTATGCCGAGCATGAGTTCGAGAAGATCGAAGCCTCGCTGGACGGCAAGAAGCACCCGAAGGACTGGAGCGCGGCCGAGCAATATCCCGTTACCTCGGTGATTGCCTCATCCGCCGACCGGCGCATCATGCTTGTCGAGAATGGCCGCGTTCTGGCCGAGGGAGATCTGAACATCTCCGGGCGCGGGAAGCTTGGCAGCCACGCCTTTGTGCTTCACGGCGCTGATGGAGAGGCGCAGGGCATGAGCTGGTATGTCATCAGCCATGACAGTGGCGCGGATGGCAATTTCCAGCCCGAGCAGCGACTTCTGTCGCGGCTGACCACGGACAATGCCTTTTCCGCAGCCATGCATGACCGCATGCATCCGGGCATGGTGATGATTTTAACTGACGCCCCGCTTCATCCGGAAACACGTTCGGGCAAGGACTTTGTCATCATGTCCTGAGCCGCTTCGGATATGATTCTGACGGGAAACAATCTCTGGCGTTGTGGTGTATAAGCCGATAACTAGAGTTCACTGAAGACAACTGGGAATTGCACGCATGCGCTGGAAAGGCCGCCGTCAAAGCAGCAATGTCGAAGACCGCCGGGGCCGCTCGAGCGGCGGTGGTTCTTTACCGGGTGGGTTTGGTCGATCCGGCGGGCGCATAAGGTTGCCTTCCGGTGGTAGCAGGCGCGCTGGCGGCGGCTTGTCCGGGATCATTGTTCTTGTCGTCCTGTTCTTCGTTCTGCGGGCCTGCGGGATTGATCCGCTGGGCATGCTCACCGGTGAGCCGGGCGGAGGGAGCCAGACGACCACGACACAGCGTCAGGAGACTGGCGGAGCAAGCGACGAGATGAAGCAGTTCGTCAGCGTCGTTCTCGCCGAGACGGAAGACACCTGGAACGGCATCTTCGAATCCCAGGGCCTCGATTACAAAGAACCTTCGATGGTTCTGTTCAGCGATTCCGTGCGTTCGGCCTGCGGTTTTGCTTCGGCGGCGACCGGGCCATTTTATTGCCCCGGCGACGAGAAGGTCTATATCGATCTGAGCTTCTTCGATCAGCTTGCCCGGCGTTTCGGCGCGACCGGCGATTTTGCCCAGGCCTATGTCGTGGCGCATGAGGTTGGGCATCACGTGCAGAACGTGACCGGCATCCTGCCGCGCTTCAACCAGATGCGCCAGCGCATGAGCCAGGCCGAGGCCAACGCCATGTCCATCCGTGTCGAATTGCAGGCGGATTGCTTCGCCGGCATCTGGGCGCATTACACGGCCCAGAAGGGGCTTCTGGAAGATGGCGATATCGAGGAAGCGCTGAACGCTGCCAACCAGATTGGCGACGACACCTTGCAGCGCCGCACCCAGGGATATGTGGTGCCGGAGAGTTTCAATCATGGCACGTCGCAGCAACGGCGGACATGGTTTGCGCGGGGGCTCAAAAGCGGACGGCTGGCCGATTGCGATACGTTCAACGATCCGATCTAAGCCGAAGCCGGCTGTTCTGCTGCCACCCAAGAGGTAGATCTGAACATGTTTGGAACAGGACGAATTCTCGGCCTTGCCGTGGCTTTGGCATGTGGAGCCGCAACCTCGCAGGCGCCGGAGTTCGCACAGCAATACCGCCAGCGCCTCAATGGCGCCCTGCATGAACTGAGGCTGGTGGTTTCGGCTTTCGATGCCGACGCCACCCGGAACAACCCCACCCGTGAGAGAGCGATTGTCGTCTACGAAGAGGCTGGAAGCGACTTTCTGCGTGACCGCGCCACGTCCGTTCGTGTCGCGATCGGGCGGCTTGGCGATCTGGAGCGGCAGTCGGCTGCATTTGACGAGGCTTCGCCCGTTCTGCGGCCGCTTATCGTCGCGCGCTCTCCCGATGGACCGCTTCTACAGGGCGCGCTGGATGATTATGAGCCAGCCGTGCCACTGACGCTGCACGGATTTATCTGGACAGGCGTGGGCGTTCTATTTGGCTTTTCTGTAGTCTGGCTCCTGGGACTACTGTTCCGTAGAAAAAAGCATTACCCGGCTCACAATTTACGCGTGTAAAATTTACAACTCGCGTTTAACGTGTTTTTAAAAGCAGAGAAATAGATTGCCCCAAACAATAAAAGCTTGGGTGGGCATATGATTTCTCTTTTAGAACGCTTTTTGCGTTCCGGGACGCGCTTGTGTGAGCGTTTCGGAGCGGACCGATCCGGCAATTTTGCAATGATCACGGCTCTGTCGGCGATGGCCCTCATCGGGGGCTCTGGCTTTGCCCTGGACTACGCGAATATGAGCCGCGTGCGCGCAAGTCTCCAGAACAGTCTGGACAGCGCAGCACTTGCTGTCGCGCAAAAGGGCAAGACGATCACGGATACCGAGGCGCGCGGGATCGCCGAATCCTATCTTGCGGGCAATCTTCCCGTTGTTTTCAAGAATCTGGACGTTGACCGTGTCGGTGAATCCGTCACCGTAACGGCGGACGTGGACGTCAAGTTGTTCTTCGGCGGTATTCTGGGGAAGGAAAGCATGCCGGTTTCCGCCCTGTCGAAGGCGGATGTGGCGCTGATTTCCTATGAAATCGCTCTGGTTCTGGACACGACGGGCTCCATGAGCGGACGCAAACTCCGCGACATGAAAACGGCGGTCGAGGGACTGGTCGATAACATCTCTGCGCAGGTCAAGGATCCCGAGCGCCTGCGGTTTTCGCTTGTGCCGTTCTCGACCTTCGTCAATGTCGGTCCGCAGTTTGCACCGGATTTCGACAAGAACGGCAAGATCGTCAAGGATACTGGCGCTCCATGGCTTGATCTCGAAGGCGTCAGCGAAATCCCGCAGCTTGAGCTGGAAGCCGGGGTTAGCCGCTTCGAAGCCTATCACAATATGGGGCTTGAATGGAAAGGTTGCGTTGAGACACGCATGCCCGATGGCGACAAACGTCACGATGTCGCCGACACCGAGGCCATTCAGACGCATCAGGCGTCACTGTTCGTACCCACGTTTGCGATTGATGAACCTGAGGATTATCGCAACGATTACATCGAGTCCGAGGTCGACCCGCGCGGCAATGACCGGGAAAAGAAGCTCAAGAAATACGGTTACAACGGCTACAAGCAAATCTTCAAGCGCGTCGCGCTGGAAGACCTGGAGGACAATCGCGGTCCGAACTATATGTGCGTTTCCGAGCCCCTGACGCCTTTGACGAACGACTACGCCGATCTGAAAACGAAGGTTAAAAAGCTCAAGGCAAGCGGCAACACCAACATCATGGAAGGTGTGGCGTGGGGCACGCGGGTTCTCTCGCCGCACGAGCCCTTTGCCGGCGGCGATCCGAATGACGGCATCATCAAGGTGATGGTTGTGCTGACCGACGGCAAAAACATTTTCGGTGTTCGTGATGACAGGCTGCGGTCGCGCTACTCGAGCTTTGGATACATGGTCGACGGCCGCCTTGATGGTGAAGTGAACGCCAGCTCCAGCAAGTCGACCAAGCTGATGAACAGCAAGACGCTTGAAGCCTGCACCTATGCCAAAGCGGACGGGATCGACATCTATACGATCCGGCTTGAAGAGGACGACTCCGATACAGGTACGCTGATGAGCGCCTGCGCGAGCCGGCCGGACCAGTATTACGACACCCCCTCCAGCAGTCAGCTCAAGAAGGTGTTCGAGAAAATTGGCGAGAAGATCGTCCGGCTTCGTCTGTCGACCTGACGGAAGCCGGAGTGCTGAAAAAGAAAGGGCGGCCTGTGAGCCGCCCTTTTTGCTGTGTCGTTATTCCGCCAGTGCGGGCTCGCCGCGCCGTTCGCGGATCAGATTGGCGAAGCGGCGGAAGAGATAGTGTGAGTCCTGCGGGCCGGGCGAGGCCTCCGGGTGGTGCTGCACCGAAAAGACCGGGCGTCCGGCGATGGTCAGGCCGCAATTGCTGCCGTCGAACAGCGAGACATGGGTCTCTTCCACACCTTCCGGCAGCGTGTCGCCATCCACCGCAAAGCCGTGGTTCATGGACACGATCTCCACCTTTCCGGTGGTGAAGTCCTTGACCGGGTGGTTTGCGCCATGATGACCCTGATGCATCTTCACCGTCTTGCCGCCAAGCGCCAGGGCAAGCATCTGGTGGCCGAGGCAGATGCCGAAGACCGGAATGTCGGTTTCAAGCAGTTCACGGATCATCGGTACGGCATAATCGGCGGTTGCCGCCGGATCGCCGGGGCCGTTGGAGAGGAAGATACCGTCGGGCTTCATGGCGAGGATGTCTGCGGCGCTGGTCTTGGCGGGCACCACCGTCACCTTCGCGCCGAGACCGGCCAGAAGGCGCAGAATGTTGCGCTTCGCGCCATAGTCGACAGCGACGATGTGGTGGGTCGGCTCGTCCTGCGCGCCAAACCCTTCATCCCAGACCCACGGCGTTTCCGTCCAGCCCATCGACTGGCCGGAGGTAACCTCCTTGGCGAGGTCGAGGCCGACCAGACCCGACCATTCGCGCGCCTTGCTCTTCAGGGCTTCGATGTCGAACGCGCCATCGGGATTATGTGCGATCACCGCATTGGCCGCACCCTTTTCGCGCAGAAGCGCGGTCAGCGCACGCGTGTCCACGCCGCTGATGGCCACGATGCCGCGGCGCTTCAGCCAGCCATCGAGATGGCCGCCGGAGCGGTAGTTCGAGGGGTTGGTGATGTCAGCGCGCAAAACAGCGCCGACCGCGCCAGCGCGCGCCGCCGGGTGCAGGTCTTCGATGTCTTCGTCATTGGCGCCGACATTGCCGATATGCGGGAATGTGAAGGTGACGATCTGCCCGGCATAGGACGGATCGGTCAGAACCTCCTGATAGCCGGTGAGCGCGGTGTTGAAGCAGAGCTCGCCAATGGCCTCTCCGCCAGCGCCAATGCCTTTGCCCTCTATGACAGTGCCATCGGCGAGCACGATGAGAGCCGTTGGCCGGGTCGTGCTCCATGGGGCGGTCTTGGTCGCCATTGGGAAGTCTCCATCCTTCGTGTGCCCGGGCGCGATCACGGTCATATGACCGGGCGCTCCGTTCAGGTTCCTTTAGCATGATCTGCGAGCAGACCGGTTCTCACTTTTTGCCGCCGAGCGCAAGAGGCTTGCGCCCGAGGGGCCTTGAAAGAAAGTGCCTTATAGGCCATATGGCCCATCGACATGGGTCCAGCCCCGGGCGAAATCGCCGGTGGATTCAGGCCGAAACGGAAATTGTCCATGCAGGTCGCGGACAATAGGCAAAGGCTCAAAAACGGTCAATCTGTAGCAAATAAATATTTATGCCAATGTTTCCAATGACTTATGGGGGCGTTGCGGCTTGCTTCGAGATTCGGCCGGGGCTATGTTCATCCTAGTGACTGGAGACAGGTGTTATGATGCGCGAGAAACTCGCCAGGGCGTTGAACGATGCCGTCAAACAGAAGGACAAACGCCGCGTTTCGACGCTGCGTCTGGTTCAGACCGCTATCAAGGACCGCGATATAGCCAATCGCGGAGCCGGCAAGGATCCTGTGAGTGATGAGGATATCCTCCAGATTCTCTCGAAAATGGCCAAGCAGCGTCAGGAATCGGCAAAGGCTTTCGAAGAAGGCAACCGCCTCGAGCTCGCAGAGCAGGAGCGCGAGGAGATCGTGGTGATCACCGAGTTTCTGCCGAAACCCCTTGGCGAAGACGATCTGAAGCAGGCCTGCGCCCAGGTGGTGCAGGAAGTCGGCGCAGACGGTTTGCGCGACATGGGGCGCTGCATGAACGTTCTGAAGGAAAAATTCCCCGGCCGTATGGATTTCGGCAAAGCCAGCGGCATCGTGAAGGGCATGCTGCGCTAGCGCCTTTCACATATTGCGGGAAACAGGATGTCAGGGCGGCTCGATCGGGTCGCCCTTTTTGCATTGAGGCGAAGAGGGGTTTGACCTTCCAGCGGCTGGAAGGAGTAACGCAGGAGCGAACACATATCTCTGGAGGTGTGCAATGGCCGATGCGCATAAACATGATCACGCTGAAAAAGCCTGTTGTGGCGAAAACGAAACGGCTCACGCCGAAGCCACGGCGCGTGACCCGGTTTGCGGTATGGACGTGACGATAGAGGGAGCCGGGCACACGCTGGAGCACGGCGGTGAGCGTCACTATTTCTGCTCGCAGCGCTGTCAGGACCGGTTCGAAGCTGATCCGGAGCGGTATCTGGATGGCGCGCGGCAAGAGGAGCCCATGCCCAGGGGTACCCAATACACCTGTCCCATGCATCCCGAGATCATTCGCGACGAGCCGGGTTCATGCCCCATCTGCGGCATGGCGCTGGAGCCTATGGGCGTGCCCACCGGCGAGGAGGGGCCCAATCCCGAGCTTGTGGATTTCACCCGCCGTTTCAAGGTAAGCGCAGTTCTGGCGGTTCCGCTGCTGCTGATTGCGATGGGGCCGATGGTTGGCTTGCCTTTCCGCCACTGGATCGGTGAGCCGCTTGCGGTCTGGCTGGAATTCGCGCTGGCAACGCCCGTGGTTCTGTGGGCGGCGCTGCCGTTTTTCCGTCGCGGCTACGATTCCATCGTCAATCGCAGCCCCAATATGTGGACGCTCATCTCCATCGGTGTGGGCGCGGCCTATGCCTACAGCGTCGTCGCCACCCTGATGCCGGATATCTTCCCAGCCCAGTTTCGCGGCGAAGGCGGGGTGGTGCCGGTCTATTTCGAGGCAGCGGCCGTCATCGTGGCGCTGGTCTTTCTCGGTCAGGTGCTGGAGCTGAGAGCGCGTGAGCGCACCGGCTCGGCCATCCGGGCCCTGCTCGATCTTGCACCAAAAACGGCGCGGCGCATTGCCGAGGATGGTTCTGAGGCCGATGTGCCGCTGGATGATGTGCGTGAAGGCGACCGGTTGAGGGTGCGCCCCGGCGACAGCATTCCCGTCGACGCCACGGTCGAGGAGGGGCGTTCCTCCGTCGATGAATCCATGATCACCGGCGAGCCCGTTCCCGTCGAAAAGGCCGAAGGGGACCCGGTAACGGGCGGCACGATCAACAAGAATGGCACGCTGATCGTGCGCGCCGACCGGGTCGGTTCGGAAACGGTCCTGTCGCAGATCGTCGACATGGTGGCCAAGGCCCAGCGCTCGCGCGCCCCCATTCAGGGGCTGGCCGACCGGGTTTCGTTCTACTTCGTGCCAACGGTGGTGCTGGTCGCCATCATTGCCTTTGTCGTCTGGGCGATGTTCGGTCCTGCGCCTTCAATGGTCTTCGCCATCGTCTCGGCGGTCTCGGTGCTCATCATTGCCTGCCCCTGTGCGCTTGGGCTTGCCACGCCCATGTCGATCATGACGGCGACGGGCAGGGGCGCGCAGGCGGGTGTCCTCATCAAGGACGCCGAGGCGCTGGAGCGCTTTGCCAGGGTGGACACGCTGATCGTGGACAAGACCGGAACCCTGACCGAGGGGCGTCCGAAACTGACCGATGTGGTGGTTGCCGAGGGGATCGACGAAAAACGCTTCCTCAAACTGGCGGCAAGTCTGGAGCGAGGTTCCGAACATCCGCTGGCCGAGGCAATCGTCGCTGGCGCGGAAGAGCGTGGCGTCACACTCGAAACGGCCTCCGATTTCGAGGCAATCACCGGCAAGGGTGTTTCCGGCACGGTCTCGGGCAACCATGTCGCACTGGGCAACAGGGCGATGATGGAAGAGGCCGGCGTCACGGTTGACGCTCTGGTTGAACAGGCCGACGCACTGCGCAGCGATGGCAAGACAGCCATGTTCGTTTCTGTCGACGGAAAGGCAGCCGGCCTCATTGCCGTCGCCGATCCGGTCAAGGAGACGACGGCCGATGCGATCCGCGCGCTTCATGATCTCGGCCTCACCATCATCATGGCGACCGGCGACAATGCCCGCACGGCGAAGGCGGTCGCAGAACGCCTCGGCATTGATGAAGTGCGCGCCGACATGCTGCCGGAGAGCAAGCAGGCGCTGATCGAGGAGCTGCGCGCCAAGGGAGCCAGCGTGGCGATGGCGGGCGATGGCGTGAATGATGCGCCTGCACTCGCCGCTGCCGATGTGGGCATCGCCATGGGGACCGGTGCAGACGTGGCTATGGAAAGCGCCGGCATCACGCTGGTGAAGGGCGATCTGAACGGGATTGTGCGGGCGCGCGCTCTGGCGCGGGCAACGATCCGCAACATCAAGGAGAACCTGTTCTTTGCCTTTGTCTACAATGCGCTCGGCGTGCCGGTCGCCGCTGGCATTCTCTACCCGGTCTTTGGCACGCTTCTGTCACCGATGATCGCAGCAGCGGCGATGAGCCTGTCTTCGGTTTCCGTGATCGCGAACGCCCTGCGCCTTCGCACCGTGAAGCTCGGATAGATCTGGTTCTTCGCGAAGCCAGAAATGAAAAAGCCCCGTCCTGAGCGGGGCTTTTTGTTGAGATATCTCAGGCTGCGTTCGCGTCGGAGCGCTTTTGCTCCCCCGTTTCGAACTCCCGGAGCACATCCTCGATCGGGCTGGGTCGACCCAGATAATAGCCCTGTCCGATCTGACAGAACTCGCTGGCGAGAAAGCTGAGCTCGCCCGAGGTCTCCACACCTTCCGCCAGCACGGGCAGGCCGAGGCCGCGCCCGATGCCCAGAACCGCTTTCACAATGGTTGCGGCCTGTTCGTTGGTGTCTACCTGACGAATGAAGCTGCCGTCGATCTTGATCTTGTCGAACGGGAAGGCGCGCAGGTTGGAGAGCGAGGAATAGCCGGTGCCGAAATCGTCCATCGCCACCTTGATGCCGAGCGCCTTGAGCTGGCGCAGCGTGGTGAGCGCACGGTGCATGTCGCGCACCAGGGCCGTTTCGGTGATCTCGATCTCCAGGCGATGCGGAGAGAGGCCGGTTTCCAGAAGCACGCGATGTACGGTCTGCGGAAAGTTCACACTGTGCAGCTGCACGGCGGAGACGTTGACCGCGATCATGAGATCGTCTTTCCAGCTGGCCGCTGCGCTACAGGCAGTCTGCAGAACCCATTCGCCGATCGGCACGATGGCGCCGCTTTCCTCGGCAACCGGAATGAAGACGCCCGGAGAAATGTTGCCGCGCTCGGGGTGTTTCCAGCGCAGAAGCGCCTCGTATCCGATCAGCTCGCCCGTATCGAGCTTCTTCTGTGGCTGGTAGACGAGGTGAAACTCTCTGCGGCCCACCGCATGGCGCAGCTCATGCTCCATGATGCGCCGCGCGCGCGCTTCCTGCCCCATTTCGTGTTCATAGAAGCGATAGGTATCGCGGCCCTCGGACTTTGCGCGGTAGAGCGCGGTGTCTGCATGGTTGATCAGGGTCTCCTGATCTCTGGCGTCCTGCGGATAAAGCGCAATGCCGATGCTGGTGGACATCAGGCCATCATTGCTCGCCTGCTCGTTTTCCTTGCGGAAAGCGTGAAGGATTTCCTCTGCGAGTGCCGCAGCCTCGCGCGGATCAGAAAGCCCCGGTGCAATGATCGCGAACTCATCGCCACCAAGGCGCGCAAGCATCTGCCCATGGCGAAGCGCACGGCCAGCATTGTCGGCGACCTTGCGCAGCATCGTGTCTCCGGCTGCATGGCCAAACAGGTCGTTGACCTCCTTGAAACGGTCAAGGTCGAGACAGAGAAGCGCGATGGATTTGCCTTCCGGGAGCGCTTCCATCTCTTCTTCCAGCCGGGCGGTGAAGTTGCGCCGGTTGGGCAGGTTGGTCAGCGTGTCATGCATGGCGAGCCGGCGGATATCGGCCTCCGCCTTCTTGCGCTCGCGCAGGTCGCGCACAGCGACGACGGTGTGCGGCTTGCCGCTGTAATCGATGACGCGCGAAAGAAGTTCAACAGGCTGCGTGGTGCCGTCCGCATGTTTCAGCGTGGTCTCCCAGACCGGTTCATCGGCGAGGAAGCCATTCTTCTCGATGGAGGTGAAGAGCTTGGTGAAGTCCATGCCGATGAGCTCATCGAGCGGGCGGCCGCTCAGTGTGCAAAGGCTTTGGTTTGCGGTGATGATGGTGGTGTCATCGCAGACCAGAAGCCCTTCCATGGCGGCGTTGGCGAGGCCGCGCATGCGGCGTTCTTCGGTGATTGCACGGCTGCGGTCACGGATGTCGACCCACAGCGCTACGGCCGTCATCAGGAAGATCATGAAGGCTGCGAACGCGATCGCCATGGCCAGCCACATGGACGGTATGGAGAAGGGCGAGATGGTGATCGTCGGGTCGGGAATGATCGAAACGGCGCCCATCGCGGTGAAGTGCATGGTGCAGATGGCCAGCGTGAGCGTCAGGCTCGCGGCGATGGTCTTGGCTTCATTGCTGCGGGAGAGCGCAATGCGCATCGCCAGGGCGCCAAGAACGACGCCGGCAATCAGTGAAGCGGCGACCAGCCCCATGTCCCACACGAGACGGCCTTCAACCTCGAGCGCTGCCATGCCCGTGAAGTGCATGACGGCGATGCCGGAGCCGACAATCGCGCCGCCGACCAGATGATGATCGAGTTTCTGGCGGGCGGCGACCGACATGCCAAGTCCGCTGAATAGGATGGCGAGCAGAAGGGAGACGGCTGTGAGCGGCACGTCATATGCCGTAGGAAGGCCCGGAGCGAAGGCGAGCATGGCGATGAAGTGCGTCGCCCACACGCCAAAGCCGAAGCAGATTGCGGCAACGGCGGTCCATAACCAGCGCGTGCGTCCGGTGGATTTACATAAATGCTGGAGCAGGATGATCGCTGCAAAGGATGCGATGGCTCCGATGACCCCGGCCAGAAGCACCATTCCCGGGTCGTGTTCATTGACGATGCAATTGTAAACCGTAAGCACTTTGTGTCCCGCCACCTGATCGTTTTGTCAGTCGCTGGCCGTGCATTCGGGCGCAGCGCGCTGTTCTTTGAACCAGCGTTTAGCATCACTGTTTTGAATAATCGGTTAAGTTGTATGGCGGTTATGAAGTACCAGCCTGACGGGGCAGGGCTGTGAATACCGTGAAGAAGCCGGATCTCGATTCGCCGTCGCCGACGAACGTGCTTATATGGAGCGGCTAGAGGCTCTGAACTGAACAATGCGCTTTCCGAATTCCTTTCTTGATGAGATACGCGACCGCGTTCCGATTTCGCAGGTGATCGGCACACGTGTGACGTTTGACAGGCGCAAGACAAACGCCTCGCGCGGCGACTATTGGGCCTGCTGTCCCTTCCATGGCGAGAAGTCCCCGAGTTTTCACTGCGAGGACCGCAAGGGGCGTTACCACTGTTTCGGCTGCGGCGTGTCGGGCGATCATTTCCGCTTTCTCTCCGAGCTCGATGGAATAAGCTTCCCCGAAGCGGTCGAGCGCATTGCCGACATGGCCGGTGTGCCGATGCCGCAGCGCGATCCGCAGGCGGAGCGTCGCGAGCAGAAGCGCGCCTCACTCTCCGAGGTCATGGAAATGGCGGCAGGCTATTTCCAGAGCATGCTGCAGGAGCAGCAGGGCGCCGAGGCGCGGGCCTATCTGCGTTCGCGCGGGCTCTCCAGCGCCACGCAGCAGAGCTTCCGCATCGGTTACGCACCGTCGAGCCGCAATGCGCTCAAGGAGTTTCTTGCCGGCAAGGGCGTTGGGAAGGATCAGATCGAGGCCTGCGGTCTTGTCGTGTTCGGCCCCGATATCCCGGTTTCCTATGACCGTTTCCGTGATCGCATCATGTTTCCCATCGAGGATGCGCGGGGACGGGTGATCGCTTTTGGCGGTCGCGCCATGTCCAAGGATGTGCCTGCCAAATATCTGAACTCGCCTGATACCGAGCTCTTCCACAAGGGAACGGTGCTCTACAATCTGGCGCGCGCGCGCCGTGTGTCCGCGAAGGGCGACACCGTTATCGCGGTGGAAGGCTATATGGACGTGATCGGGCTTGCGCAGGCGGGTTTTGAAAACGCCGTTGCGCCGCTCGGAACGGCGCTCACGGAAAACCAGCTCGAACTGCTCTGGCGCATGACCGGTGAGCCGGTCCTGTGTTTCGACGGCGACGAGGCGGGTCTGCGCGCTGCCTGGCGCGCTGCCGATCTCGCCCTGCCGGTGGTGCAGCCGGGGCGCAGCCTGCGCTTTGCGCTCCTGCCCGAGGGCAAGGATCCCGACGATCTGGTGCGCGAGGAGGGGCCGGACGCATTTGCGGCGGTTCTGTCCGGCGCGCGCCCGCTGGCCGACATGCTCTGGATGCGCGAAACCTCCGGCAAGGTGTTCGATACACCCGAACGCCGCGCTGAGCTGGAGCGCAATCTGCAGGCGCTGACGGCGCAGATCCGCGACGAAAACCTCAAGCGCCACTACAGCCAGGACATGCGTGAGCGTGCGCGCACCTTCTTTGGGGGCGAGCAGTCGAAGCGTGGCGGCCAGCGTGGCTACCGCGATGGCGGCGGTGGTGGTGGGCGCAATCGCGGTTTCAGCGGCAGGCCCGGTGGGGCGTCAGGACGGCTTGCGGTTTCCGAAAGCCTGGCCCGCTCGGCTCTGGTGCGCAGTTCCAAACCCGCAATGCCGCTGCGCGAGGCAACCCTCCTCGTGACGCTGGTAAATCATCCGGGCCTTCTGGATGAGTATTTCGATGCGCTCGATCAGATGCTTCTGGCCAGTGCCGATCTCGGTCGGCTGCGCATGTCTCTTCTGGATGCGGTGGCGCACAACCCCGCGCATGACCGGGACATGATCCTCAAAAAGATCGAGGATGACGGACTGGTCGGGATCTGGAAGCAGGCGGAGGCGCGCGTGAAGGGCGCTTACATGTGGCCGGCCCTTGAGAATGCTGCTCTGGACGATGCGCGGGAGGCTTTTGCGCAGACCCTCTACTTGCACCGGCGCGCAGGCTCTCTACATAAGGAGCTGAAAGCGGCCGAACTGGCGCTCGCAAACGATTGGAATGAAGAGGATGCGCGGCATCTGACTGAGATCCAGGCGGAGCTGAGCAATCTGCAGGCAACTGAAGCGCTCATTGAAGGCTTCGGTCTTCTATCAGGGCGTGCGAATCGATCTTGAGCGTGACAAACCTATCTGGTTGGCTAAAAACCGGCCGAAACGGGAAAAAGCACGAGAATCACCCTCTGATTCGCTTTTTTACTCCGAATCAGGGTGCTTCGGCTTGACGTTGCGCCGGAATGCAGGAATCAGGTTCGATTCGAGAATGGGCTGTGCCGACGCCGCGAAAAGCGCGGCACGCAAGAGAAAAGATACTGAAATTGGACACGATAGGGAGTCCACCTAAGTATCAGGGTTAATCCGACATTAACGCGGCCGGCGCTAGACCACGAATCAGGTTGCGGGATGTCGTGACGGACAGCCGTTGCAGCGGCGGCGACGGGGTGGCATGGAACCCCGCTCGGTTGGAGAAGGCAAAGCATGGCGACAAAAGAGAAGGAAGAGGTCGAAACCGAACGCGAGGGCACCGACGGCCCTTTGCTCGACCTTTCCGATGACGCAGTCAAGAAGATGATCAAGGCCGCGAAGAAGCGCGGCTATGTGACAATGGACGAGCTTAATGCCGTTCTTCCTTCTGGCCAGGTCAGTTCCGAACAAATCGAAGACACCATGGCGATGCTCTCGGATATGGGCATCAATGTGGTCGAGGATGAGGAAGCTGCGGAAGACAACGATTCCAATGACAGTGAGGAAAGCAGCGAGCTGACCACGCAGTCGGGAACGGCTGTCGCCACGACGACCAAGAAAGAGCCGACGGACCGTACCGACGATCCGGTGCGCATGTATCTGCGCGAAATGGGCTCGGTCGAGCTTCTGTCGCGCGAAGGCGAAATCGCCATCGCGAAGCGCATCGAGGCTGGCCGCGAGACGATGATCGCGGGGCTTTGCGAAAGCCCGCTGACCTTTCAGGCGCTCATCATCTGGCGTGACGAACTCAACGAAGGCAAGATCCTGCTGCGCGAGATCATCGATCTCGAAGCGACCTATGCCGGCCCGGAAGCCAAGCAGGCACCGGTCGTTCAGCGCCCTGATGAAGAGAACAAGCCTGCTGATGACAAGTCCGCGCGTTCGCGCAGCGACGACGTCACCAATGTAGGCGGCGAGGGCCAGAGCGAGGAAGAGGACGACGAAGAGGATGAGGCCAACCTGTCGCTTGCCGCGATGGAGGCCGAACTCAAGCCCGGCGTCATGGAGACGCTGGACTTCATCGCCGACACCTACAAGAAACTGCGCAAGCTGCAGGACCAGAAGGTGGAATCGAGCCTGGCCGACGCCGACAGCCTGTCGAGCAGCCAGGAACGCCGCTACAAGCAGTTGAAGGGCGAGCTGATCACTTCGGTGAAGTCGCTTTCGCTCAACAATGCGCGTATCGAGACGCTGGTCGAGCAGCTTTACGACATCAACAAGCGCCTTGTGCAGAACGAGGGCCGTCTGCTGCGGCTCGCCGAAAGCTATGGCGTGAAGCGCGAATCCTTCCTCAAGGAGTATCAGGGGTCCGAGCTCGACACGAACTGGACCGAGCGCGTTGCAACGCTTTCCGGCAAGGGCTGGAAGGAGTTCTCGAAGAACGAAGCCAAGGCGATCGAAGATCTGCGCACCGAGATCCAGAATCTCGCGCAGGAAACCGCGATCTCCATCGGCGAGTTCCGTCGCATCGTGAACCAGGTGCAGAAGGGCGAGCGCGAAGCTGCAATCGCCAAGAAGGAGATGGTCGAGGCCAATCTGCGTCTCGTGATCTCCATCGCCAAGAAGTACACGAACCGCGGCCTTCAGTTCCTGGATCTGATCCAGGAGGGCAATATCGGCCTGATGAAGGCGGTGGACAAGTTCGAGTACCGCCGCGGCTACAAGTTCTCCACCTACGCGACCTGGTGGATCAGGCAGGCAATCACCCGTTCGATTGCCGACCAGGCCCGCACGATCCGCATCCCGGTCCACATGATTGAGACGATCAACAAGATCGTCCGCACCTCGCGCCAGATGCTGCACGAGATCGGCCGCGAGCCGACCCCGGAAGAGCTGGCCGAAAAGCTGGCCATGCCGCTGGAGAAGGTGCGCAAGGTGCTCAAGATCGCCAAGGAGCCGATCTCGCTCGAAACCCCGGTGGGTGACGAGGAAGATTCGCATCTCGGCGACTTCATCGAGGACAAGGGCGCTGTCCTGCCGATCGACGCGGCCATTCAGGCGAACCTGCGTGAGACCACCACCCGTGTTCTCGCTTCGCTGACCCCGCGCGAGGAACGCGTGCTGCGCATGCGTTTCGGCATCGGCATGAACACCGACCACACGCTGGAAGAAGTCGGCCAGCAGTTCTCGGTGACGCGTGAGCGTATCCGCCAGATCGAGGCGAAGGCGCTGCGCAAGCTCAAGCACCCGAGCCGCTCCAGAAAGCTGCGGAGCTTCCTGGACAGCTAATCAGAGGTCACTCACGACCTGCGATAAAAACCCGGCTGCAAAGCCGGGTTTTTTGTAATCTAAATTTGTAAAACAATAATTCTATATTCGTCCGTGATCGCCTTTCCTTTCTGATCTATAATTTGATTTGTTCTGTTTATTTAAGCGGCGCCCTTGGCGTGCTCGGCGTTTTCATTGAGCCGGGAGAGCGTGATGAGAGCTTTGAAAGCCTCGCGGCTGTCTTTCCTGGCAAGGTGCAGGGCAGTGCGTCGGTTGCGGATGTCGACCCGGGCGGGCTCCTGCCGGACGACCTTGCCTATTGGTTCTATGAGGGCTCGCTCACGACGCCGCCTTGCGCCGAAATCGTCGACTGGATGGTTTTGCGCACACCAAAGCGGGTCGCGGCTGAAGACATTCGTCGGTTCACGGCGCTCTATTCGGGCAATGCAAGGCCCGTGCTCCAGTCAAACCGGCGCTTCATCCTCGCTTCGCAGTGATTGGCATCAGGTTCTTTCGCCGGCATGCGCGGGCATATTCGGAATGATGAGGGCCGGGCTTCGTGTCCGGCCTCCTTCATTCTCCGTAAGGTCCTGTTTTACCTCCAAAGCCCAGCTTGCAACGCCAGTGTGGCAGGCGGCAGGATTTGTTGCAGGCGGTATGGGCGATGAAGGGCGCATCCGGTCGGTAGCCGGTGTGCGTCGCAGGGAGGTGTGACATGACCACCTACATCATTCTCATCAACTGGACCGACCAGGGCATCAAGAATGTGAAGGATTCGCCAAACCGGCTGGAAAGCGCGAAGGCTGCGCTTTCCAAAATGGGTGGCACCCTGCGGGCGTTCTATCTGACCATGGGTGAATACGACATGGTCGCCGTGTCCGAGGCCCCTGACGATGAGGTTGCGGCGCGCTTTGCGCTGACGCTCGGCATGGGCGGCAATGTGCGCACGAAGGTGGTGAAGGCCTTCCCCGAAGCCGCCTATCGCGACATCATCGGCTCGCTCGGTTAGGGATAAGCTCGCTCCGGTGCGCTTGACAGGTTCGGCTCGCCGGGGCACCACCTCCGGATGCGACAGGCAATTCTCTCCGTGTCGACCATGGGCGCGGGGCTTTACGAATTTACCGATCGGGTTGAGGATTTCGTCAGGGAGGCAGGCGTTGAGGCCGGTCTCCTGACGGTCTTCGTGCGTCATACATCCTGCTCCCTGACCATTCAGGAAAACGCGGACCCGGATGTGAAGCGGGATCTGGAGGTGTTCTTTCGTCGTCTCGTGCCGCCCGCGGATGATGCTTCCATGAGCTGGGTGGTTCACCGTCTCGAAGGTCCCGACGACATGCCGGCCCACATCAAGGCGGCGCTGACACAGGTTTCCATCGGTATTCCGGTGGTGCGGTGGCGTCTGGCGCTTGGAACCTGGCAGGGGATCTACCTCTTCGAGCACCGCACACATCCGCACCAGCGCGAGGTGGTATTGCACCTCTCCTGAGGAGAGAGTGTTCGCAATGGTTTCGCAGCAATGCTTCTGCGGGTAAAACGATATCAAATATCGAATTTGACGGGAGTAAGCGTATGTCATTCTTGAAGCGGCTTTTCGGGGGCGGGGGCAGCGCGCCGGAAACGGGTGAGGCAAAGCCTGTCGGAGACGCGGTGGAGCACAAGGGCTTCACGATCCAGCCGACGCCCTTCTCCGAAGGCGGCCAGTTCCAGACCTGCGCGCTTATCACCAAGGACGTGGATGGCGAACGCAGGGAACACCGGCTGGTGCGCGCGGACCGTTTCCCCAGCGCTGAATTCGCCGCCGATCAGTCGATCCGCAAGGCGCGGCAGATGATCGATGAGCAGGGCGAGAAGATCTTCACCTGATCTTCATCGAGCGGGTCTGGTTCGCTGGTTCTTTGCGCTGAAAGGGATTGCACGTTGACGCTTGCGGCATCGCTGTTTCCGATCCTGTGCTGGATCTTCTACACCGTCTTCGCCAGCTGGCTGGAGAAGCGCCGGCCGTCTCTGTCCATCATCATGGGCGCGCAGCGCCATCGCTGGGTGCGCAATGCCGTCCGTCGCGAAACGCCCATGGATGCAATCCTGTCGGGCAATCTCATGGGGGCGGTGTCTTTCTTCGCCTCCACGACGGTGCTGATCATTCTGGCGATGATTGCCGTCTTCGGGCAGGTCAATGCGGTGCTGGACGCGGTGACGGTGATGCAGCCGGCGCTCGATGTCGACAAGGCGGCGGTCGAGCGGCATCTGGTGATCTTTCTGCTGATGTTCGTGATGGCGTTTCTGTCGTTCACGCTTTCGCTGCGCCAGTTCAACCATTTCTGCATCATGCTTGGCGCTGCCGACGATTCCGAGGAAAGCGACCCGGAAGAAATCTACATCATGGCCGCGCTCAACACGATTGCGGCGCGCAACTTCAATCAGGGCATTCGCGCCTACTACTTCTCGATCGGCATGATTGCGTGGTTTGTCTCCGCCTGGGCGGCGATTGCGGTCAGTCTCGTCATCTTCGCCTCCATTCTCTACCGGGAATTCTTCTCCGCCGCACGCGAGCTCGTGGCGGGTCTCAAGGTCGAAGTCATCGAACCGGCTGGGAAAAAGGGCCAAGTGGGCGCGAAGACGGTGGGCGAGAAGACGGGTGCGCAGAAGCCCTGACCGGCTTCTGTTCAAAGCTGGCTATGCCTGTCCGGTTTTCCGTCTGGCAGCATCAGCCCATTGGCTGAGTACTGCGAACGTATCGGCCTCGCGCGTTCGGTCGATGGTCATGCGCACCAGTCCATTGTTCCAGATCTTGCAGGGCAGGTCTTCAAGAAGTCTGCGCGGCAGGATTTCCTTGCCATCCGGCGTGCGGTTTTGAAAGCTCACGAAATTGGCGTTGGCCGGATAGACCTTCAGCCCCCGTATCGTTTCAAGCAGATTTTTGAGTCTGACTGCCGCCTGATGGACAAGCCGGCCCTCCTGAATAGCGAGTGCGTACCAGTTCTCCTCAAACAGGGTCCCGAGCGCCGTGATCTGCGCAAAATCCAGCATGTAGCGTGGCTGGTTTCTCGAAATCCTCTGCAAAAGCGTTGCCGGAGCAATGATTGCTCCAAGTCGCATGCCAGCCACCCCAAACGCTTTTGAAAACGACAGGAGATTGATGAAGCCGTATGCCAGATAGGATCTGAAGAGCGCCGGGCCGAAGTCGGGCCGGAAAAATGCATACGTACTGTCGATGGCGATGTGGCGTCTGGTCGATACGGGGATGGCATGCAGATCCTCTGCGCACAGCCAGTCGCCTGTCGGATTGTTCGGGTTGCAGACCAGAAGGTGGCTGTTGGCGTCGGGAACAAAGTTCATGAGGGACGCCGGGTCGTAATGCTCGACGGCCAATCCGCTCGCCTGCATGATCGTCCCGTATGCAAAATAGCCGGGGGAGGGCAGCGCCACGCTTGCAGCTTCGGTCGCTGCAAAGCGTGCGAGCAAATCCAGCGCCTCCGTGCAGCCATTGGTTGGAAGCACATTTTCTGGAGCCATGCCGAACCTTGCGCCTATGCATCGCCGGGCGGCCATGGCGGAATTCGCGGGATAGCGCCGCCAGTCCAGGTTGCGCAGGCGTGACGCCACCGCCTCCTTGAATGCATCGGGGAAGGACCAGTCTGACAGGGTCATGTCGATGCCCCCGGGTGGTTCTTCATAGATCTTGGTTGTCACGTCTCGTCTCCTTCTCAACGGTCGGGCAGGGTGCGCGGCGCCAGTAAGCCATTGCTGGCTTGAAGTTGAAGCAGGCAGGCAAACAGAAGGCGTCCGAAGAGGAGGGTGAGCCAGGTGGCTTCAAGTGTCAGGCGACCTGTGAACCACAGCCCTCCGACAATGGGCAGCACAAAGCCCCAGAGCGAGCCGGCAAGCGCCAGTAGAACCTGAAACGGCGACATCGTGACCTTCATCACTGCGGCCCTGAATGCCGCACAGGGTTCGATCAGGAACTGTATGGCGATGGCGCACAGGATGAGTGGTCCGCTTGTCGTCCAGAAGCAGCTCGTGCTGAACGGAGACAGGCCCGCATTCCAGGCTGCTATTCCCAGAAGTGTCAGTGAGAGAAGCGCGCAGATCGAAACAATCGCCATGAATATGGAGCGCTCGGTGGCTTCAAGGTTCTCTGTTCTGTCGAGGGTGCGCAGCATTCGCCCTGCGACCACGCCGAAAGACTTGAGCGGCACGATGAAGGTGCGAACAATCGTAAAGCCGATCGACGTGTAGGTGGCGGCGGCGGGGTCGGTTGCACGCAGGGCTGTCAGTACAAGCCAGAATGTCGAGGAGAGAACGATGATATCGCTGCCGGAAGCGAGCGCCTGGCCGGAGATCGCGTAGCCTGCGCGCCATGAGCCTGTCGGCTGGAACAGGGTTCTGAGGTGATTGGTGATGCGCAGCGCTATGCAATAGCGCAGGCTGATGTAAAGCTGCGTCGTGAGGCTGATCATCCCCACAAAGCTGAGCAGAAGTGCGGGATTTGCTGGAAGAAACTGAAGGGCGCTTGCTGCCGTCAACTGCAGGAGAATTGCCTGAAAGGTGACGGCGAGCTGAGTGTTTTCCATCTGTGCACGTACCAGATAGCCTCCCATGAGTGCGTTCAGGCCGGTGATGGGAAAACCAATCGCGCAGAAGACAAGATAGGCTGGGAGCAGCGAAAACAGATCGTCCGAGATGAGGAGAATGGTCGTTGATGTCACGCCGAAAAGAAGCAAAAGGCTTCCGCAGAGGAGATAAAAGGCTTCTGCCATTCCCTTGATTCTGAAAGGGCGGGACTGCTTTCTGCGTTGAGAAATCACAACGATCCGAAAGCCGGAGAGTGGGACGGAGAAGGCGGCGCAGAGAAACCACCCCATGCCATGCGCGGCTGCGGCCTGGGTGCTGGTTGTCGCCAGCGCGACCGAGAATATAAGTCCGCTGATGCCGGCTGCAAATATCGCGAATGAAAGTTGGCCGCCTCTCTTGAGAAAATCGCGCGTCGTGCGCTGCAGGAATCGTGTGTTCATTTTTCGCCAGATTGAGGCGGTGGGATTTCCTGCGCCTGCTTTGAGCCGATATCATTGATTTGAGCCAGTGAAAGGCCGAGTTCGTTCTTGAGAAAACGACATATGGTCCAGTAGTCGGATATTTTATCGGTAAACGGTCCAAATCTATTTATGTATTTTGGTAGCCATTCGAGCATCTGATCTACCATTTGTTCTTTTCCTACCTTCTTGCTGTATTCCTCCATGCTGATGGTTTCGTGATGTATGAAGCGCTTTCCGGGGAGTTTCTTGCAGAGGTTGTCGTAGGACGCGGTCTGCATGATGAACTCATGCCAGATGTCATCAACTTCGGCGTTCAGCGGGATGAAGGATGTGTCTTCATCCGAGGCAATCGTCATGAACTTCAAGAACTCTTCAACCTGTAGAACGAGTACGGCGTCACTGCGTTCGGGAAGGTTTTCTTTCAGGACATCCCACATTTTCGCAGTTACATATTTTTCGGCAAGCATATGACTCTCCTGCGTTGTCGGAGACAGGGCGCTTGAAAGCGCCCTGTCTTTGCACTCATACAAATTGGTATTCTTCTTCCTGATTAACGGCGCAGCATGAGTGTCCGTAGGACAGAAGCTTCAGGAAGTGGCGCTTCAGGATAACTTCGCGGATATTTTCGTAGGTCATTTTCGTCTCCACTAATTTTCACGCGTCTCGTCTGAGGCGCGTATTTATTTAAATATTGTTTTCGTTTGATTTCAACATCTATAAATAAAAAACAATGTAAGTGATATACTATATTTGTTATACTTGTTTTGCTTTTTGGGAGTTATTATTAATGATTGCATTGTTATGTTGGGTGTATTTCGAAGTAATTCTTCGGTGAACTTGAAATTTCTGGCAGGCGAGCAGTGATGTGGTGCGCCTGGCGCCCCGACCGCGTGTTGCGGGGGCGAAGCTATGGCGGCCAGAAGCGCTGCAAGGCGCGATGCACCGCGCTTTGCAGAGAGCCGTCAGGGGGAGGCATGGTGCCCCGATATGAAAGGCGGGTTATGTCAGGCTTGCCGAGTGGGGGCCGGGGCTGTGGTGAGGCCTTCGATAAGCCCGTTCAGGGCCGCGATCTGCGCATCCGCATCGCTGCCCGCGTCGATGGCAAGGGCTGCCCGATCAAAGGCGGCTGCCAGCAGGCCCGTCAGTGCATCCAGTGGCAGGGCGCGAAGTGCGCCTGCCTCGATGGCAGCTTGAAGCCCTTCCCGCAGGGTTCTGTTGCCGTGGCGATCTTCGATTTCATCCATCCGCCTGCGACCCAGGACGGCCGGGCCGTCAAGCAGGAGGAGGCGTGTTCTTCCAGGGTGGGTCATGGCGTTGAGGTAGGCTGCGCCGCCGTCGATTAGCGCGGCTGTTGCGGAGGTCGTGTCCAGAGCGCCCGTCTCGATTTCACGCGCAACACTTTCGGCTTCCCGTTCCGCTACGGCGGCGAACAGCGCCTGCTTGTCTGCAAAGTGATGATAGAGCGCGCCGCGTGTCACGCCGGCTTCGCGGACGATCTCCGGCGTGCCCGTTTCCGCGTAGGACTTCTCGACGAAGAGGCGGCGGGCCGCCCTGATCAGCCTGTCGCGCGTGTCTTCACTGCGTTCGCGGTTTGAACGGCGGGGTGTGGTCTGTTGCATACATGCAGCCTGTATGTTAATCGATAATACATGCAGTCTGTATGTTTATAGGCGCATCGCCCGCGTCTTGCCAAGACCTCCGGCCTGTCTGCCGGGCGGCAGGAGGCCGGGCAGCGGCGAGGGTCGGGCAAAGGGGCGGTGCGACGACCCGCAGGGAAAGCGGCTGCATGAGAAACGCGGTGAGGGAGAAGACCGATGAAAGTCACCAGCTACTACCCGGTCATTATGACGGGAAACGTGGCCGAAACGGCTGCATTCTATTGCGATCATTTCGGTTTCCAGCCGGCATTTGAGGCCGACTGGTATGTCCATCTTCAGTCAAAGGAAGATCCGGGCGTAAATCTCGCCATACTGGATGGATCGCACCCGACGGTGCCGGAGGCGGCGCAGGGTAACGTGACGGGCCTGATCCTCAATTTCGAGGTCGAAGATCCCGATGCCGAATATGCGAGGTTAAAGGGGGCAGGCCTGCCGATCCTGCTCGAACTGCGCGACGAGGCATTCGGTCAGCGCCACTTCATCACGGCCGATCCCAATGGCGTTTTGATCGATGTGATCAAGCCGATCCCGCCATCGGCGGAATTCGCGGAGCAGTATGCACAGGATGCATTGCCGCAGTAGCGGGGGGCCATATGGGGAGCCGCGGCGCTTTTGCGGCGGCGGCTCCCGGCCGGCTCAATCAGCCGGCGACGACTTCGACGATCTCGATCTCGAAGACCAGGTCGTGCCCAGCCAGCGGGTGGTTGGCGTCGACGGTGATCTCGGCTTCGGAAACGCCGACAACCGTCAGCGAAATCTGGTTGCCGTCCGGGGTGGTGGCCTGAAGGTTGGAGCCGACCTGCACTTCCATCTCCGGCGGAAGCGCGGTGCGCGGAACCACCTGAACCTGGTTTTCGTCCCGTGCGCCATAGGCTTCTGCGGCAGGAATGGTCAGCGTTCCGCTCTCACCCTGCTTCATGCCCTGAATCTGCCGGTCGAGGCCGGGAATGATCTGGCCGCTGCCGACCTTGAACTCAAGCGGCTCGCGTCCGGCTGATGAATCGAACTGCGTGCCGTCAGCCAGCTTGCCAGTGTAATGAATCCTCACGACATCGCCGCTTTTGACCTGGCTCATGTCTGTCTCTCAATCGCTTTTGTGTGAGAAGATGGTGACGCGGCATAGCGCTCAGCGTCGGTGAACAGGGGGTGCGGCAGCGCCCTTCACCCCTTGCCGACACAGCCTAGTGCGTCAGATACGGCCCTGTAAAGCGATTGTGGCAAAACGGCCAGGGACAGCGCGGCGTCCCCGGCCTTTGCGGCAGTTCTTTCTGGCCCGGCGCTTGGGGAGCTGGTTGATGCGGACCAACCGCCGCGATCTCTGACGGTCTACTTTCCGGTGATGGCCCAGTTCACGCCAAACGGATCGCGGATCTGCCCGTAGCGGTCTCCCCAGAACATGCGCTCAAGCGGCATCACGACTTCCACGCCCGCGCCAACGGCGCGCGACCACCACCCGTCCACATCCTCCACGGCCAGTGTGAGCGTGTATCCGGAGTGCTCACGCAGTGGCTGGCCGTATTCCGGGTAGGCATCGCTCAGCATGATCGAGCCACCATGGATAAGGAGGTGGATGTGCATGGTGCGGCCGCTCTCATCCTCGGGATGGCGATGGATTTCGGTCGCGGCGAAGGCCTGCTCATAAAACGTGGCCGCCTTCGATGCGCCGTCCACCATCAGATAGGGGGCGACACCGCCCTGAACTTTGGGCAGCTCCTGATTTTCATCAACGGTTACGCTGGTTTCGGACATGATGGCTCTCTCCTCATTGGGGACCGGAAAGTCGGCCCATGTCGGAAGGACGAACAGCGTTTCGCCCTTCCGACAGTGAGCGTGTGTATTCTTGAAAAAAAGTGGGAGAGAGGCTTCAGTCTGCCGAGACCCGTTGGGACAGCCTGTCGAGATGTTCGCGAATATGGCTCGCCTCGGCGGGCGTGCGCGCAAGGGCGATTGCGCGGTTGAAGGCCTCGCGGGCCTCCGCCATGCGTCCGATCTCACTGAGATATGCGCCCCGAACGCCATGGAAATAGAAATAGCCCGAAAGGCGGTCGGCAAGCGGGGCAATGAGCTTCAATGCGGCTTCCGGCCCCTTCGTCTTCGACACGGCAACCGACCGGTTCAGCGTGATGACCGGGGAAGGCGTCAGGTGTTCGAGCATCTGATAGAGCAGGTCGATCTCTTCCCAGTCCGTGTCCGCAGCCGTCCCGGCGCGAGAGTGCAGTGCGGCAATGGCCGCCTGAACCTGATAGGCCCCCGGCTGACGGTGGCGCAGCGCCTTGTCGACCAGCGCCAGCCCTTCATCGATGTTCGCCCTCTTCCAGAGTGTGCGGTCCTGATCTTCCAGAAGCACGGCCTTGCCTTCGGGGTCCGTGCGGGCGGGGCTTCGGGCATGTTGAAGCAGCATCAGGGCCAGAAGCCCCATGATCTCGGGTTCTGCCGGAAACAGGCGCAACAGCAGGCGGCAAAGCCGGATCGCCTCGTCACAGAGTGAAGCGCGCACGGTCTCATCGCCGCCCGAGGCTGAATAGCCCTCGTTGAAGACGAGATAGATCATGGCCGCAACTGCGCCGAGGCGCGCCGAACGCTCCACCGCATCGGGCGCGGCAAAAGGAATGTTCGCTTCCGCCACCCGGCGCTTGGCGCGCGTAATGCGCTGTTCCATGGCGCGTTCATTGACGAGAAAGGCGCTCGCCACCTCCCGCACGCTGAGGCCGGAAACGATGCGCAGCGCCAGCGCCACCTGCTGCGTGGCAGGCAGGTCCGGGTGGCAGCACACGAACATGAGGCGCAGGATGTCGTCGCGATAATGCGCGTCGTCCAGCCGTTCGGCGATGTCGGTTTCCGCATCCTCAAGATCGGAAATCCGGTCCTCGGGCGGCAGGGCGGTGTTGCGCCGGTCGCGCCGCACGCTGTCGAGCGCGGCATTGCGTCCGACAAAAATGAGCCAGGCAGCCGGATCGCGCGGCGGTCCCTTGAGCGGCCAGGTCTTCAGGGCGCGCAGGCACGCTTCCTGAAAGGCTTCTTCGGCCCGGTCCAGATCGCGGAAGTAACGCAGCAGCGCGCCCATCGCCTGTGGGCGAGCGCTTGTCAGCGCGTTCTCGATCCAGGCCAGTTCGGTCATAAGGTCAGGGTTTCCTTTCCAGTGAGATTGCCCTTTTCAAAGATCTGCATCGGGCGGATTTCGAAGGTGACGCTCTCGCCTTCCTTCATTCGCTTGGCGAAATCGACAACTTCATCAAGATTGTCGCAATCGACCACGTAGAAACCGAGAAGCTGTTCCTTGGTCTCGGCAAAGGGGCCGTCGAGCACGAGCTGTTCGCTGCCGGATGCGCGGATCGTGGTCGCAGCAGATGTGGGCATGAGGCGGATCGCAGGACCCATGCGCCCCTTGTCGACAAGCTCTTTCTGGACCCGGCGGCGCTTGGCCAGCACCGCGTCATCCTCTTCCTTGGACCAGGACATGACCACGTCTTCATTGTGGTAGCAGAGAATTGCATAGAGCATTCCGGTTCCTCTCTCGATTGGAAGACGGCGAAGCTTGCCGCAGTCCGACACGACGCGTCGAGAAAAAACTTCTGCGGATGGCGCAAAGCCATCCACCGGAATATTGTCAAGAAAACTTCCTACCGGCGTTCAATCCTGATAGCTGAAAGCCGCGTCACCAACCGAGAGCCAGCCATGTTCGCCAACACATTCCCTGATCGCGCCTTGATCGCCGAGACCGTGGCCAAGATGCTGATCGAGATCAAGGCGGTGCATTTTCGCGCCGATGAACCCTATACCTTCACTTCCGGGCTGAAGAGCCCCGTCTATATTGACTGCCGGAAACTGATTTCCTACCCGCGCATCCGCTCGGCCATCATGGACTTTGCGGCCTCCGTCGTGCTTCGCGACGCGGGCTTCGAGAAGTTCGATGCCGTTGCCGGCGGCGAGACGGCAGGCATTCCCTTCGCAGCCTGGCTTTCCGACAAGCTCGGCCTGCCCATGCTCTACGTGCGCAAGAAGCCCAAGGGCTTTGGCCGCGATGCGCAGATTGAAGGCGATCTGAATGAGGGCGCACGCCTTCTTCTGGTCGAAGACCTGACCACCGACGGCGGCAGCAAGCTGAAATTCGCCGAAGCCGTCCGCAAGGCCGGCGCCGAGGTAACCGACACCTTCGCCGTTTTCTACTACGGCATCTTCCCCGAAACGCCGAAGCGTCTGGAAGACGCCGGCATGCGCCTGCACTACCTCACCACTTGGTGGGATGTGCTGAAAGTTGCGCGTGCGGAGAAGCTGTTCGACGAGAAGACGCTCGACGAGGTGGAGAAGTTCCTCAACAAGCCGCTCGAATGGTCCGCTGCCAATGGCGGCATCGCCGAGCTTGGTGAAAAGGCCGGCTGATCGAGAGCCTTCCGGCCTCCGGGCCTGTAAAAAATAAAAAGCGGCAGTTCGGCTGGTCGGAACTGCCGCTTTCATTTTTCAGAAGCTTCCACCGCCCGGTGCATTTTGGTGACGCAGCACCGGCGGTGGGAGACGATATTCAGAGCGGGATTTCGTCGAGCGCCGCCTTCTGCGCGCTGGTGAGTGGCATGTGCGGCGGCAACGGCGCTTCAAAGCCGCTATCCCCGTGCAGCTTGCCCGTCAGATATTTCACAGCCGGAATGAGCGGCTGCGCCGAAATGGCCGTGCGCGCCGCCGAGGCCGCTTCCAGCGCATCGTCATTGGTCGGTTCCGACCAGAGCTTCGCAACGAGCGGAGCCGTCACGCTGGCGGTGGCCGATATGCAGCCGGCATAGCCTTCCGCCTCGGCTTTTGACAGAGCGGCTTCATTGCTTGGGAAAACGTCGAACCCTTCAATCTTCGCCAGTTTCGAGGCGTAATCGAGATCGCCGGAACTGTCTTTCGCGCCGATGATGCGCTGCGGGAAGGCGGCTTTCAGCCGGGCAGCGAATTCCGGCGAGAAGGTCAGTCCCGTCATCTGCGGGAAATTGTAGAGATAAATGTCGATGGGTGCGTCCGCCGTGGCCGTGACGAGGCGCTCGAACCAGGCAAACAGGCCGTCATCGCTGACACCCTTGTAGTAATAGGGCGGCAGAACGAGTGCTGCGGCAAACCCAAGCGCGTGCGCGCGCCGCGTCAGTGCGATGGTCGTTTTGAGGTCGGGTGTGCCGGTGCCCACCATCAGCCGGGCCTTGTCGAGAGAACCGGCGGCGGCTTCCATGAGCGCAATGCGCTGATCCTGCGAGAATGAATTCGCCTCGCCAGTGGTGCCAAGCACGTTCAGCGCATCGCAGCCATTGTCGAGCGCCCATTCTGCATGGCGCAGGAAACGCTTGATGTCGGGATCGCCGGTTTCGGTCACGGGGGTGGGAACGGCGGCAATGACACCGCTTAAGCGTTTAGAGGTCACGGAAGAACTCCTTTGGATATGCGCTTCGATGTGTAGAGCATTTTGCACCGGGCAGGAAACAACCGACCATTGGGCCATTGGGCCGGGCCGCCCGGCTGCCGGCAAATGAAAACCCGGCCGGAGGAGGGAACGTCCGGCCGGGCTCTTTTCGCCCGCCCGGTTGCCCCGGGCTCACGGCGGAAAGCTGTGCCTGGTTAGTTAGCGCTCGCGACCGGTGCGACAAGCGGGGTGATGCGTCTGAGCGCTACACGCCGGTTCTCACGCTCGCGCGCCTGCGTGTCGATCTTCAGGTAGCGCTCGCCATAGCCCTGCGTGACCAGGTTTTCCGGCGGAATGCCGAACACATCGGTCAGTGCGCGGGCGACGGATTCCGCGCGACGGTCCGAAAGCGCCAGATTGGCGAAATCAGAGCCCACCGCATCCGTATGGCCCTCGATCAGGAAGGTTTCGGCCGGATTCCTCTCCAGCATGCGGTCGATGGCCGTGGCGATTGCCTCGAGCTCGTCGATCTCGCTTTCCTGAATTTCAGCCGAGCCGAACCCGAATTCGACCGTGTCGAGGTCGATGCGGCGCACCATGTCGCGCACCCGGGCCGAGCGCTTCACTTCCTCGAGAGAGTACATGCGGCGCACCGGCTCCACCGGCGGCTTCTCAAGGAAGGTGTAATAGCGGTCGGGGTTTTCCACCCGCTCTGCCTCAAGAATGTAATCGCTCACCGGGATCGTGAGGCGCAGCGGCGGCAGGTCACGTGCCGGATCGCGCCAGCGATCGACCGTGTCCAGACGCTCATCCGGCACGAAGACCAGCACCTGCTCGCGCCCGTCCGGTGCAACACGCACGCGTCGGATCACGTCGCCATAGCGGTTGCGCACGGTGATCAGGCGAACGCCATTGGGGCGTGTCACCACCTCGCGCACGCGGCCGCGCTGTAACTCCTCGTAATAGACCTCGTCCTCATCAAGGATCAGGCGGTCGCTGTCCGGGCTTTCAACGAAGATCTGGTTGTTGATCTCCACGATGGTGCGGTTGTCGTTGAACTCCTGCACGATTTCCGCATCCTCGCGCTGCTGACGCAGCTCCCGGCGGCGTTCGCGGCGCTCTTCGCGCGTCGTACCCATCTCGATCCGCTCGCCCTGTTCTTCAAGAATGTTGCGGATTTCGGTACGCAGCGCCTCCGGATCCAGTGCCTCGGCCTGCGCCTCCGCATCGCTTTCAGGCGGCGGTGCGGCAGCTTCGGCTTCAGGAGCTGCCGTTCGGGTTTCAGCCGGAGCGTCCGCATTGCCTTCCGGCTGCGCCTCGTCCTGCACTTCAGGCTCTTTCTGGCTGTCGAGAACAGGTGCGGCGTTTTCCGGCAGTACCTCTTCTTCAGCCGCCTCGGCATCGGTCCCGGCTTCCGCCTCTACCTCTGCGCTGTCTGCTTTGGGTTCCTCGTTTGCCTGGCTTTCATCGGCAGCAGGCTCATCCGGGGCAGGGGCGGCTTCCGGCTGCTCAGTCTCCGTTTCAACCGGTTCTTCGACAGCCGGCTCTTCGGTGGCCGTTTCGGGGGCAGCCGGTTCGGGCTCCGCCGTCTCGACAGCAAGCGCGTCTTCAGCGGGACTCGTCTCGGCCGCCGGCTGTTCTTCTTCGCTTTCCTGAGCTTCAGGTTCTGCCGGCTGCTCCTCAGTGGGTGCCGCAGGCTCTTCTTCCTCAGCCTCAACCGGAGCGGGTTCGGACGTCTCCGCCGCGGGTTCTTCCTCTGTCTCTACCGCTGGTTCTTCGGCTTCGGGGGCAGCCTCCTCCGGTGCGGGGTTCTCTGGCCGCGCCTCTGGCACGGGTGTTTCTTCAGCAGCCGGTGCAGCCTCCGGCTCGGCCGGGGCCTCGGCTTCCGGTTCGGCAATGGGCGCGGGCGGTGCCTCGTCAGCCTCGGGCGCCGCTTCAGGCGCCTCATCGACAGGGGCTGGTGCTGGGGCTGCCGCAGGCGCTTCCGGGGCGGGCTCTTCTGCCTCGCCAGCCTCTTCGTCAGCGCTTTCTTCCTGCTTGCCGCCGCCGCGTTTCTTCAAAAGGGCGCGCCATGCTTCTTCCGACATGCCCTCGGGCTTTTCCGCCTGCGCCAGCACCATGCCGGCATTGCGCTCCTGTGCGAGCGCCGGCTGGACGGCAAGCGGTGTGGCCGCGATGAGCAGGCCAAGGGCCGTGGTCGTCATGATCCGCTTTCGCGTCGTCATAAAATCTCTCCTGTGTGGGCGTCCCATCGCCGCCTAAACCGCTCCACGGGCAATCGGTTCCCATTTCGGTGCATTTGACACCGCTGCGTGTGAAAGCATGGCCGGGCGATGGCGCAGGCATGGCGAAAATGCGCCCAACAGCTCGCTTGACGCGCGCGAAAAGGCGGTCCAAAGCTCTGCCATGACAACGAATGAATTCTGGAAAACCAAACCGCTTTCCGAGCTCAGCAAGAGGGAATGGGAGGCCCTGTGCGATGGCTGCGGCAAGTGCTGCCTCGCCAAGCTTGAGGATGAGGATACCGGCGACATCTACTGGACCAGTGTGGGCTGCCGCCTGTTCGACGGGGCAAGCTGCCGGTGCCATGATTATGAAAACCGCCTCGCGCGCGTGCCCGACTGCGTGCAGCTGACGCCCGAGAATGTCGGAACCATCCCCTGGCTGCCGGCAACCTGTGGCTATCGTCTCGTGGCGGAGGGCAAGGATCTCCTCTGGTGGCACCCGCTCATTTCCGGTGATCCCGAAACGGTGCATGAAGCCGGCATCTCCATGCGCGGGCGCGTGAAGGCCAGCGAAGACGATCTGGCGCAGCCGGAGGATTATTTCTCTTTCATCCTGGATGAGGAACCATAGGCCGCGAACGCGGCTTTTCTTCAGGCGAAAGAGCAAACACGGAGCAATGACCATGTCGGACGATGAAACGCTGAGCCTCGTGCAGTCCTTTCTGGATGCGCTGAACGCCAATGACCACGATGCCGCACTGGCGCTGGTGAGCGAAGACGTTGCGCATGATCCTTTCGACGGTGAACGCGAGATCGGGCGCGACAGGCTGCGCTGGCGTCTGGGGCTCGAGGCGCGGCATTTCGATGAATGTTTCGCCGACATTGCGCTGATGAGCGCACCGGGCGGCGTGCGGGCTGCGGCCGAGTTCACCGTGCGCGGGACCTATCGCGCAACGGCCGAAGGCCTGCCGGAAGCGACCGGCCAGAATTACACGCTGCCGGGTGGCATGTTCTTCGAGATCGATGGCGGCGAAATCACCCGCATCAGCGAGCAGCGCAACCCGGTGCAGTGGCGCGCCGCATTGTCGCCCAGTCGCTGAATGCCATGTGAACGGCTCATTCCCGGGCCGTTCAGGCACACCCTGACAAAGTGCTTTTCATCACGGGGCGCGGAAGAAGTCCTGACCAACCGAGGAAAGCACCATGTTACACAAGCTCAAGATCGCAACCCTTTCGGCAATGATCGGTCTCGGCACGCTGGCAGCGGCCCCGACCACGGCGCAGGCGGACAATCTCTATTTCGGTTTCGGCATCGGCGGCCCCTCGGGTGGCTATGTCTACGGCCATAACGGACGCGGCCATCGCGCAGAACGCCCCCGCCGCAACCGCGCCTGCACGCCGCGTCAGGCAGTTCGCAAGGCTGAGCGTTTCGGCATGCGCCGGGCGCGCGTGGTGAAGGCCAACCGCAACATCATCCGCGTTGTCGGACGCACCCATTGGGGCCGCCAGCACATCGTGTTTGCACGCGCCCCGCGTTGCCCGGTGATCCGTTAAAGCAATTCCAGGAAAAGTGGGAACCGGTTTTCCGTCCGGAATTGCGTAAAAACAATTGGTTAGGGAGTTCCTCTGTTCAACGAAAAGCGGAGTTTCTCTAACCAGTCTGTCGACCGGCAAGAAACACCCATTCAAAAAGAGAAAAGCCGCTGGCAGGGCGCCAGCGGCTTTTTTGTGCGTCACATGCTCTGTCTTGAGCGCTCTCCCGACAGGCAGGGGCCTGACGGGAAAGCCAAGTAGGCCTAGTTGTCCAGTTCGAACGTGACGTTGACCTGCACCTGATAGGTGTTTTCGCCTGCTTCCACCGGAACGGATTCGGCCGACGCCTGCATCCGCACGGCCTTGCCGGCATAGGGCATGGGCGGGCGCTGCTGCATCTGCTCGGAGATCTCGACAATGTCGCCGAGCTTCAGGCCGGCGGCCTCTGCAAGCGTCTTCGCCTTGTCCATCGCGTTTGCCACCGCGCGCTTGCGCGCTTCGGTAACGGTTTCCGACGGATCGTCGTTGGTGAAGTTCAGGCCACCACCCTGGTTGACGCCGAGCGACACGGAGCGGTCGAGAATTGCGCCGACCTTGTCCAGATCGCGGATGCGCACGGTCAGCGTGTTGCCCACCTCGTAACCGATGATGCGCGGGGCTTTCTCGTCATTCTTGTCGTTGGGGTAGACATAGCGCGGGTTGATCGACAGGCCGCCGGTCTGCAGATCGCGGGCTTCGACGCCGTCTTCCTTCATCGCGTCGATGACGGCGGTCATTGCCTCATTGTTGGCGTCGAGCGCCTCGCGCGCCGTCTCGGCCTCTCGCACGACGGCGATGTTGAGGATCGCCATGTCGGGGCTGACGGCGGCTTCTCCCTCGCCGGTCACGATGATTCGTCCGTCCTTGTCGCTGGCGACTGCCGGGCCGGCTGCCAGCAGCGAAGCGGCCAGCATCGGGGCTGCGAAGGCGGCGGGGAAGATGGATTTGGTCATGGAAATCTCCTTTTGCGATGTCCGCATACGGCAAGTAGACAGCGATTGTGTATCGATTGCGGCAAGATGACTTGTGCAGCGATGAAAAAGCAACTAATCCATCGCCCACCGGGCCTGTAGCTCAATTGGTTAGAGCCGGCGGCTCATAACCGCTTGGTTGGGGGTTCGAGTCCCTCCGGGCCCACCAATGACTTTTCAGTCGTTGATTTTGTTGGTCTTTTCCCGGTCTCTTCTGAGTTTTTCTTGAGTTTCAGATGCGTTGCTGCATCGCAGGATCCCGGGTGCCGACGGGCGAAAGGGTTCGTTCCGCGACCTCGAGCTTGGGGCAGGAGGACGGATGTTTCGCCCGCCAGCGCCGCCAAGCTACCCGACTGGAATGTGTATTCTACTGGTGCGATAACGTAGTTGCCCATCGCCTGCTGTCGGGCAGGCCGACGCCTACGGCAGGGCGGATGAGGCGTCGGCCAGGCGGTCCGGGTCAGGTCCGCCGCATGCGCAGATGGCCGGATTCTCAACCAAAATGCGAATGACGAAATGTTGCTCGGGGTAACCGTTATACTCTGGAAGCAGTCGCTGCACCCGATCCTGCCTCCGTCAGGCATTCACTGGCGGACCAGTGTGAAGCGGATGCCATCGTCCACCACGCCGCCGGCACGGCGTGCACTGCCATTGCGGGACAGATAGACCGTGCCGATGCCGGGCTGCGCTATGCCCGACAGGGTGATGGTGTCGCCATCGCGCGCCCATTTGTTGACATCTGCGAACCCGTGAAGGCCGCCAAGACCGCTCACCTGATGGCAGGCGAATGGGGACACGCGCCCGCTGGTTCCGCCACTGCCGGCGCTGAAGGTAACGGTGCAGCTGTCGGTGCCGGTGCTCACGGCCGGTTCCACACGCCATTTGCCGATGATCGGGTCGCGGCTTTCGGAAAGTGTCGCGACAGGCGCGGTTGAAGGTCCGGGGCTTGTGCTTTCGGACACACAGCCGGCGAGAGCGACAACTGCCAGAAGGCCGAGTGTTGATGAGCGCCGCATTGCTTCCCCCTGAATTTGAAACACCAAAGACCCGCAGCCTTTTCGCATGACTGAGGGTTCTCCAAAGCGCATTCTATCGAACACGCATCATGCCGTGTGTCTCAGGCCTGTGCCGTTTGTCTCAAAGTGCTGGAAGAGGCCGATCTTTCGAAGAACCCCGCCGGCGGACCGGCGGGGCGTTTTCAGCGTACCGGCTTATTGCAACCGGCTGCCATCATTGCGTGGCTGCAGGAGCTGCGGGACCACGCGAAGCGGCACATTCGTCTGCGGCTGCTGGATCTTGCGGCAGTTCGGCGGTGTGCCGACAGTGCCACGCGGGCAGCGGGGCGCGACGATGGGACGGCAGTTCGGATAATTGCCCGTTGTGCCCTGCGGGCAGCGACGCTGCACGACCGGACGGCAGTTTGGGAACGTGCCTGTCGTGCCGCGCGGGCAGCGCGGCCGCACGATGGGCGCGCAATTGGGATAGCGCCCCGTCGTTCCGGGCGGGCATTGACGCTGCACTTCCGGCCTGCGGCAGGCACCGGCCACCAGCCGCGTTCCGCGCGGGCAGACACAACGTCCGTCCTGGGTGCGGATCTGGCCCGGAAGCAGGCGGCACTGCTGGCGGATCGGCCGGCAGTTGGGCGGTGTGCCCGTCGTGCCGCGCGGGCAATCCCGCTCCACCTGCGGTGTTACGCAGCGCCCGTTGGTCAGGCGTGTTCCGCGCGGGCAGACACAGCGTCCGTCCCGTGTGCGGATCTGCCCCGGCAGAAGCCGGCATTGCGGCCGGGGATCGGCCTGCGGCTTCGGATCCGGCTCACGCGGGGGTGTGGGGCGCGGCGTGGGCAGCGGCACCGGCGCGGTCTGCACGCCAATGCACTGGCCATTGCGGAAGGTGGTGCCTTCCGGACAGACACAGCGCCCCGCATTGTTGAGAACGAGACCCGGCGAACATTGCTGGTCCTCTTCCTCGTCCGCCAGAACCGTGAAGTCATGGCAGTCATAGGCGCGGTCGTCTTCTGCTCCGCCTGGTGCGCCCGAGAGCGAAGGCGCGGTGCGCACATCCGCTTCACGGTCGATCACGGCGGCGCAGTTCAGCCCGTTTGCGCCATTGGCCACCGCGTCGGCCAGACCGCCATCCACCGGCAGTTCGACGATCACCTCATGCGTGCGGCTTTCGCCGGCCGCAAGGGCAAGGTCGGTTTCGCAGGCAAATGGCAGTTCGGTCGGTTCCGGCGAGCAGCCGAAGGGTGGGTTCACCGAGACGATCCGCGCAGGCACGCCACCGAAACCCTCGACCCGAAGCGCATCGCCGATGCGAACCGGACCGGAGATGGAGGCGGGCCCCTCGTTACGGATGGTGATCTGGAACCGGCACGGCTGGCCGATAAGGCACTCGGCATCGCCGGTCTTCTCGACCGAGATCTGCGTTCCGCCCTGCGCACAGGCTTCGCCGATGGGATAGACGATGTCGTCTCCCGGAGCCGGGCCGTAGGAACCGCGTGCGCAGTTCTCGAACCGCTCATTGGTCGAGACATTGACCGTCACATCGAAGTGTCGCGAGATGCCAGGCGTTATGACCGCACCGGGGATCTGGCAGGTGAGGTTCGCTGCCGGAACCGCCCCGCACGACCATTCGGGACCATCCGGCGTAACCGTCTGAATGTCGACGGGCGCGCCACTGCCGATGATTTCCGCTGCATCGTTGACCCGAACCGGGCCGACGGGTGCGGCCGTGCCCGCATTGGTGATGCGGATGCGGCAGGCGACGCCTGTGGTCATGGACAGGACGGGTTCGCACGTCTTTTCGATGCGCATTTCCGCCTTGCCTTCCGGGACGCCCGGAATGGTCGCCGTGGCGCAGGCCTCGTTATTGGCGAGGTTCGTTTCGCCTTCAAGCGGCGTCACCTTCGCGCAGTTTTCCACCACATTGGTCGGATAGTCGCCGACCACCGTGGTCACCAGAATGTCCGTCGATGCGCCGGGCACGAGATTCAGTCCCGGATGATCGCACTGGAACATGTTGCCGGCGAGCGGCGCACAGATCCAGGGCGGCGAAGGGCTGAAGCCTGCCGAGGCGACGTCGCCAGCCGGGAACGTGTCCACGAAGCTGACGGGGCCGTTGATCGGCGTTGCGCCTGCATTGAGGATGGTGACGACATAGGTGCAGAGCCCGTCAGGCGTGCAGATCGAAGGATCGGCGCGCTTGCGCACGGCAATGTCCGGCGTGTCGTCATCCGGTGGCGTGCAGCCGGGTGTGCCCGGCAGGCAGATCGCGATGGAGGCGCAGGCCTTGTCGTTGGTCGGATCACCGAACGGGTCCTTGCCACTGGCCGTGTAGTCATATTCGGCGCAGTTGCGGATTGCGCCCCAGACCCATGCCGGTCCCGGCTGGAAGCCGAGTTTGAGCTCCACGAAAGCGCCCGGATCGAGCGTGGTTTCGGGATGCTCGCATGACATCGGGCTCATCATCGGGGCGCAGACCCACGGTGCGTTGGGGCCGGAGACCACCGTTGCATTGCCGGGTGTCGTCACCTCTTCCAGCACGATCTTGCCGGTGTAGGGGGCGTCGCCCGCATTGGTGACGCGAATGGTGAAATCGCACGAACCGTCGATTTCGCATTCGCTTTCGTCGGCCCGTTTTTCGACCTTGATGTCGGGTTCGCCCTCATCATCGGGCGGACATTCGAGGTCTTCCGGGATCTCGATGTCGACCATTTGCGAACAGCACAGGCCAACGCCCTCGGCCGGACCCGCATAGGTCTCGATGCCGGTGACGATCAGATGCACCGTATCGCCGGGAAGCGCACCGGTGATCTCCCATTCAAGCGTGCCGCCGCCGGCAGGAACCACCTGATCTGGCGGATCAATGGTGATGCCCGGCGTGGTCGAGGTCACGGTGACGACATTGCCCGCCATCTCGGGGCCCACGTCCATGCGATAGATATAGGCGCCGCCACCGGGCAGACAGTCCACCTCGCCGGTTTCGACCGAGAAACAGGCCTCGTCCGGCCCGTCGTCCGGGGGTGGTGGAGGCGGTGGCGGCTCGCAATCCGTCACGTCGATGGTGATGGTTGTCGGATCGCCGGTTTTCCAGTCGCCATCATCCGGCAGAGCCGGGTCATGCGACGGGATGTTAGCCACGAGGCTGCCTGTCGCCGTGCGGATCACGGCCACATTGGCCTGATTGTCCACATTGACGATGGCGGGGAAGGCTGCCTGATCGATCTTCGCCTTGATGGTGATGTCGATGGCGCGTTCCGTCAGGCTGCCGTCGCCGTCGAGATCGGCGGCTGTCAGATGGAAATCCGACTGGGTGAGCGTGTCGTCCATGGTCGCGGTCGTGCTCACCACATGAGGTGAAACCGGCACGCCGCCAACGCCGATTATATCGCCGCTGAAGGTCACGTCCACGATCGCCAGATTGGCGGGAAGCTGGTCCGTGAACTCGAATTTCACATTGGACAGGAATGCACCGAGACCCGGATGGGAAATCATGTCGGGTTCTCCGCGCACGCCAAGGCGCAGGCGGTATTCCACATAATCGCAATCAAGCTGTCTTCCGCGCTTTTCGAGGAACGGCGTCAGCACGGGCTCGACTTCAGGCATTTTCGGTTCGAGCTCGATGCGCGGGCCGTCTGCGTCGCCCGGTGTTTCAAGCACTTCGATTTCTTCAAGCACACGCCCTTGAGCGTGGGCCTGACCGATGCCGGCAAACGGCATGAGCGCTGTGGAGAGCGCCATGCCGGCCACCAGCAGCCAGCGCGGCGTGCGCGCTTTGTCTGCAAGGGGTTTGATGATCGTCTCCATGACGGTGTTGAACGTGAACCGTTCGGCGGGATGGGTGAACATGGTCATCTCTCCCTCCCTCACGGCGCACAGGATTCAAGCGGCGTTTCAAGCGGCAACGTCACCTTGCAACAGGGGAAGTAGCCACCCGCATCGGCATCGGACTTTCTGAAGAAGCAAAGGCCGAGATCGATGGTTTCACCAGGGATATGGCCATTGATGCCGAGCGTGAACGGCGTGGCCAGACCGGGAACCGTCTGCCTGGACGGGGAAACGTCGATGCCGGGCGTCAGCGATTTGGCAGAAAGCGTATCGCCGCCGATGCCGGCGCGGTCATGGATGTAAAGATCGGCTTCGAGCCCTGCCGGCGTACAGAAATACGCTGCCGTCTCCAGCTCGATACAGGGCGGGAGATCGTTGGGGGGCGGGAAGCCGGGTGGCCAGCCGGGAACGGGAATTTCACCCGGATAGGGGATTGGTTCGTAGTAGCCGGCGCGGCCCTCACAGGGACGCCAGACCTCCACGTCGCCCACATGGCCCTTCACCTCGGGGTCTTCGAAAAAACCGTCGTAATCGGCAAACCAGGAGCCGAAGGGCGGTTCGTTCTTCGGCCGCACAAGGGTGCTTCGCGTGAGCTGCGCCCCGTGAACGGCAAGAGGCCCGCCTTCGATGAGCTGTTCTTCAAGGGCAGGGTTGTCGCGCAGCCTGTCGCCGGTCTTCACCAGCGTGCTTGCGCATGCATTGCGGTTGAAGAAGCCTTCGGCATCGTACCCGTATTGCAGGTCGATGCCGCCGGCCGTCTGACGATAGGGTTCGGGAAACCCGACCGCATATTCCTGGGGCGTCGGTACCCAGATGCTATCGGTTTCCGGGTCATCGGGGCTTTCGCGCCAGTAGCGCAGCACCGATGCCTCGCCGCTGTCGGCAAAGCTGGAATAGTCGTAGCGGTTTTCAACCTCGCCGCGCTGGGCGAGATACATGAAACCGCGCGTGTCGAAGGCGATGTCGGTGACCGGGAGTTCTTCCTCGGCTTCCACCGTCAGCTCCCAGCGCGGATCGCCGGCAAATGCGCCGTCACGGGCAATGCCCACCGACCAGATTTCCGCCTCTTCGCCGACCGCGTAGTAGAGGCGTCCGCCATGCATGGCGAGGCCATAAATGCGGCGCTCTTCCTGCGTGTAGCCCCAGCTCTTCGGCTCTTCCGTGTCGAAGGCTGCGCCCTGAATGTCCATCACCGCGCCATCGTCGGCCACGGGATCGAGCCCGCGCGCCGGTCGCCCGTCAACGCCGTGATCGAACGTGTCGATCAGATTGCCGTCGATATCGATGCGGTGAATGAGGCCGCTGTCGAGATCGGAGGCGAAGAACTGGCGGTGCGAGCGGTCAAAGGCGATGTTGCCGATGCCCGGACCACTATTGGTGTCGATATCGGCAAACAGTGTGACCGCGCCGGTTATCCCGTCGATCTTCCAGATCGAACCGGGACCGCCGCCATTCTTTTCGCCGAACTGGCCCTCCATGAAACGTGCGCCGGCCTTGCCGCGGCGCTGCCGCTCGGGCCGCCCGTCCTCATCCTCGTCCTCCGTAACGATCTGGAGGCCGTGCATGGATGTGGCTGCGGCATAGAGATTGGGCACGATGGCCGTGGTCTCTTCGCGCCTGCCATCATCATAGGCAAGGCCGAACACCTGACCGATTTCGGAGGCCGGTGTCTCGAAGGGCGGTGGCGTGAAGACCACCTGTCCGGTCGGCGGGCCGCCGAGCCAGGTCATGTCGAAGATGCGCAGCGAGGCGCGAGCGGTGTCGATGAAGGTTTCGTCCACCGGGTCCACACCCGGCAGAAGCCCCTCTTCGAAACCGGGAATGACCGTGCCGGGAAATCCCGTCATGGCCATGAAGCCCGGCTGGATGATCGCGCCGTCCTGTGCGTGTGCAGGTGCGTGCAGCGCAAATCCCGCCATCATGGCGAGCGTGATGGCTGCGGTGCCTGCGCGAAGATGTCTGGTGAAAAAAGCGGGTCGCAGAATTGCGCGCCCGTCACCTCGTGCCGGGAACCGGTGGTCCTGCCGCATAACGTGCCTCCCGATACCGTTTCGGGAGGTGCCCGGCCGGGCGTCCCTGGTGCGCCCGATCCCCTTGATTCCGGTGTGTTCCCCCGAAGCGAGGTTCTTTTCTACCCCGTCTGGATCAAGACTACGCCTCGGCTTACCCAAGGTCAACAAAGCCGCCCCGGCCATGCGCCGCGGCGGCTTCAACAACCGTTTGCAGTTGATATGCCGTGTCATCACAACACTCCTTTCCGGGCGCGCACCATGCGTACCCTGAAGCCTGTGTCGGTCGCGGCGGGGAAAAGGGTCACGCCGGGGGAAACTGGTGGGGGGCTGGCAGGGGAACAGGTGGGGAATTGGCTTGTGCTGCGCCGGGGTTGAACGATGGGCCTGTTCCCACAGCCTGGCAAATGGACTAGTTTTTTCGGGAGTTGGGGGAAAAGCGATGAACCGGAACGTCCCGTCGCGACACACACTCTCGAAGAGCCGGTCATGAGCGGTGCCACGGGCCAGACGTCCGACGCCGAACTCGTGGCCAGAACGGCGCGCGGCGATAAGGCGGCGCTGAGGCTCTTGTTCATGCGTCATCACACGCGGGTCTACCGCTTCGTGATGCGCCAGACGGGATCGGAAACCATGGCGGACGAAATCGCGAATGAAGTGTTCCTGGAGGTGTGGCGTCAGGCGCCCCGCTTCGAGGCGCGCTCGCAGGTCACCACCTGGCTTCTGGGCATTGCCCGCTTCAAGGCGCTTTCCATGTTGCGCAAGCGCCGGGAAAGCGCTCTGGAAGAAGGGCAGGCCGAGGCCGTGCCGGACGGCGCGGACACGCCGGAGGTCGCAACAATGAAGGACGACAAGGCGACGGCGCTGCGCGGCTTCGTCAATGAATTGTCCGAAGAGCACCGCACTGTGGTCGATCTTGCCTATTATCACGGCAAGTCGGTGACCGAGATCGGCGAGATCCTCTCGGTGCCCGTCGCAACGGTAAAAACCAGAATGTTTTACGCCCGCAAGAAGCTTGGAGAAGCGCTGCAGGCGTCAGGATATGATCGAGGCTGGCCATGAGCGAGAACGCACAATCGAACCGGCGCGACCGGCTGGAAGCGCTGCTGCCGTTCTTCCTGAATGGCACGCTCTCGGGCGCTGAACTGCGTGAGGTGGAAGAATGGCTCGCCTCCGATCCCGAGGCGCTTGCCTCTCTTGCCGAAGCCGAGGGCGAGTATTCGGCAACCCTTGCCGACAATGAGGCGATCCACCCGCCGGCCGATGCGCTGGCGCGCTTCTCGGCGGCGCTCGCCGAAGAGGCCGGGCCTGACCGTGCGGCAGGGCTCTCGCTGCGCGAACGATTCGCCCGCTTCCTCCCCTCGCTTCCCGTACAGGCGGCCTGGGTGGCCGCCGGGCTGGCGCTCGCCATTCTCGTCGGCCAGACCGTCTGGCTCAACCTGTCCCAGAACGAGCAATTCTCCGTCGCTGGCGCAGATCGTGAAGCGGCCCCCTTCGTTTTCGTGACCTTCAGGGCCGATGCGTCCATGGCTGACGTGTCGGCGCTGCTCGATGAAAGCGGTGTCGAGATCGCTGCCGGGCCGCTGCCGGGCGGGCTCTACCGTGTGCTTGTGCCCGCAGAAACGGCTGCCCAATATGACGGGATCGCTGCCGCGCTGGCGGAGGCAAGCGTGGTGGAAACCGTTGTGACGGGGCGCAGACCTGCCGATGAATAGGCCTCTCACGCGCATTCTGACCGGCGTCCTGCTCATCGCCTTCGCGGGTGGTCCCGCATTCGCCCAGACCACGCCCGACCCGCAGGCTGCACCGGACGGGATGCGCGTCGAGACACAGCCCTCCGGGCGTCACGTAATCTATCTGCCGCAGATGCTGGCCGAGCTTTTCGGGCCTGGAGCGGGCCGCTATGCGCCTGCACAGCCCGCCACACCCGGTGGCGGACCCACGCCGACCCTTCCTACACCCGCCGGGGCAGGAGCCTTTTCCCTGCCGGTCGCGCCGCAGCGCGCCATATCCGGGGCTTTCGTGCCCGACGAAGTGCTTGTCACGCTGGATGGCGATGAAGGCGTGGCGGCCGCCGTTGCCGCGCAGTTCGGGCTTGAACTGCGTTCCGCCCGTGCGTCCACGCTTCTGGGCCGCACCGTTGCGCGGTTTGGCATTCCCGATGGCCGCCCGGTGGGCTTCATTCTTGCCCAGCTTGCCGGCGATGGCCGGCTGGCGGATCGTGTGCCCAACCATGTTTTCCAGCTTCAGCAGGCGGCGGGCGTGGTGAACTACGCCTTTGAACGCATCGCGCTCGATGCCGGTGCTGCAAGCGGCGAGAATGTGAGCGTGGCGGTCATCGACACCGCGCTTGACGGGAACCACCCGGCTTTGAAGGGGCGTGTCGCGGGCACGTTCGATGCGCTGCCCGACATGGAGGTGGCTGACCGGGATCATGGCACATCGATCTCCGGCCTGATCGCCGGCGGCGAGACCTTTCGCGGCATCGCGCCGGGCGTACGCCTGCTTCATGCGCGCGCTTTCGAGAGCGGCGTGTCCAGCACGAATGTGCTGCTCGCCGCACTCGACTGGGCGGTGGAAGAGGGCGCGCAGATCGTGAATATGAGCTTTGTCGGGCCGGAAAACCCGCTCTTTTCCGCTGCCTGCAACAATGCGATGGCGCGTGGCGTCGTTCTGGTGGCTGCGGCCGGCAATAATGGACCGGGCGCGCCTTTCGGTTATCCGGCAGCCTATGAGGATGTGATCGCCGTGACCGCCACCGACGTTCACGACCGGCTGATGGGGCAGGCCAATCGCGGCCGCTACATCGACCTTTCCGCACCGGGCGTGAACGTTGTCGCGCCCATCCCCGGTGGTATGGATGTGGTGACGGGCACGTCTTTCGCCGCCGCGATCGTTTCCGGTGCGATTGCCAATCTCATGCATGCCGGCGAGGACGCCGCGCCCGAAGCGCTGGCCGAACTTCTGCGCACCACTGCGGTGGATCTGGGAGCGCCGGGCCGGGATGAAGAGTTCGGCGATGGTCTTCTGAATGCCAAGGCGGCCATGGCGGAGCGTACCGGCAATTAGTCTCTGTTCTGACTTTTTGTGAGGCCGACGGGGGCGATGATGAGGCCATCTTCGTCGCGTGCGCGATGGGCCTTCACGCCATAGATCTCCGCCAGATGCGCTTCCGAAAGAACGGTTTCCGGTGAGCCGAAGGCTGTCAGCCTGCCCTTGTTCAGGAGCATAACCCGGCCGCACCAGCGCGCTGCCAGCGTCAGATCATGGAGCGATACCAGAACCGTGCGCCCTTCATTCTCTGCAAGCCGCTTCAGCGACTGCATGAGGGTGATCTGATGTGCCGGGTCGAGGCCGGAGGCCGGTTCGTCAGCGATCAGCAGCGGGGTCTGCTGCGCAATGGCGCGCGCCATCAGTACACGCGCCTGCTCGCCGCCTGAAAGCTCGGTGGCGATCCGGTCGGCGAGCGGGGTCACATCGGCCATCTCCATCGCGCGGGCGATGGCCGCTTCATCACCGGCATCCGGGCGGCGTCCGAAGGCGCGCCAGGGCAGGCGGCCCAGCGCCACCAGATCGCGCACGGTGAGACGCCAGCCAATAATGCGCTGTTGCGGCAGATAGGCGATAAGGCGCGCGCGTTCGGCCGGGCTGATCGCGGTGAGATCGTGCGCGCCGAGCCGCATCGCGCCTTCAGCCGGCAATTGCCCGGTCAGCGCACGCATCAGTGTGGACTTGCCTGCGCCATTGGGACCGAGCAGCCCGATCACCTGACCCGGTTCGATGTCGAAACCGACGCCCTCAAGCACCAGCCTGCCACCAAGCTTCACGCTGATATTGTCCGCCTGCAGCCTCATCACAGCATCTCCCGGCGGGCGCGGATCACGAGCCACAGGAAGAAGGGCGCGCCGATCAGCGCCGTCAGAACGCCGACATTCAGTTCGCCCGCCGGCAAAACGAGCCGGGCGGCAATGTCGGCAGCCAGAAGCAGCGCCGCGCCGCCGAGGCCGGCCGGCAGCAAGAGACTGCTTGGCATGCGGTTCGTGAGCGGGCGGATCAGATGCGGCACCACGAGGCCGATGAAGCCGATGGTGCCGGCCACCGCCGTCGCCGCCCCCACCGAAAGCGCCACGCCTGCAACGATCAGGAAACGCGCGCGTCCCATGTGAATGCCGAGATTGCCGGCAGCCTCTTCGCCGAGCGACAGCGCATCGATGGCGCGCGCCGAAAGCGCAATCAGCAGCCAGCCGGCGGCCATCAGCGGCAGGGCAAGCAGCACATGCTCCATGGAGCGGTCCTTGAGCGAGCCCAGCAGCCAGAAGATGATTTCATAGGCGGCGAACGGATTGGGCGAGAGGTTGAGCACCAGAGAGGTCAGCGCGCCGGCAAGGCTCGATAGCGCGACGCCGGCCAGAATGAGTGTGAGCGTGGAGCCCTGACGCGCTGCAATGGCAAGCAGGATGAGCACGGCGGCAAGCGCACCGATCAGCGCCCCGGCGGGCAGCGCGTAGAGCGAGCTTCCCGCAAGCCCCGAATAGAACACGGCGACCGCGCCGAGTGCGGCCATGGACGAAACGCCGATCACGCCGGGTTCGGCGAGCGGGTTGCGCAGAAACCCTTGCAGAACCGCGCCGGAAAGGCCGAGTGAAAAGCCGATGGCAAGGCCGAGCAGGGCGCGCGGCAGGCGGATTTCGCGCATGATGATGGCGGCTGCTTCACCGCCGCCGGCGAAAAGCCCTGCAATGCTGTCTCCGATCCCAAGCGCAGCCGGCCCGACCAGCAGCGAGAGGATGAAGAGTGCAAGGGCGAGCATTGCCAGCGAGATGGAGAGCTTCATTGCGTGGCGTCTTGCGGGCAGGGCGCGATTTCGGCGCGCAGGCTTGCCAGCGCGCGCACGGCTTCAATCACGGCGGGCGACCCGCAGGACCATGCGCCGGCAGGCACGAATGCGCCGATGCGCGTGTCGGGCAGCGCGGCAATTGCCGGATGGCGCGGCACATGTTCGCCAAGGGTGGGCGCGCCCTCTGACGCGCTGGTGACGATCACGTCGGGCCGGGCGGCGATGACCTGTTCGAGTGGGAAGGGCGCAACGCCCACCAGTCCGAGATCAGCCGCGAGATTGGCAAAGCCCGCCGCCTGCATAACGGAATCGGCCAGCGTTCCGCTGCCAAGCGCGACCCCGTTCTGATCATAGGCGATCATGGTGGGGCGCATGTCGCACTGGCTTTTTGCGATGGCATCAAGCTCCTGCGAAAAATCCTCGGCCAGCTTCTCGGCCCGCGCTTCCTGACCGAGAAGCGCGCCCATACGGCGGATTTCGCCCGGAATGGTGTCGAGCGTCTGCACGAAGGAAAACTCCTCGATCCTGAAGCCGAGCCGTTTCAGAAGTGCGGTCGTGTTGTGCAGCGAGTAGGTGCCGGTCACCACGAGGTCCGGCTTTTCCAGAAACACTTCTTCGGCAAGACCCCGATTGACAGGAAAACCCTGCGCCTTCTCATGCAGCATGGAAAGGTCCGGCTCGCGGGCAAGGAAGGAAACCGAGATCAGCTGTTCCGGTTCGGCAAGCGTCATGGCCAGCTGATCGGTGCACAGATTGAGCGACATGACCCGCTCGGGCGCAGCTGAAACCGGCGCACTGAGAAGCGCGCCGGCCAGAAATGTCAGGCCGGAAAGGCGGGAGAGGCGTTTCCGGCGCTCATGCATCAGGGCGCGAACTTTGCCTGGAACCCGGCGAACACCGAGAAGCCGGGCGTGTTGTAGCCGCGCACCGTCTGATAATCCTGATCGAGCAGGTTCTCCGCGCGCACATAGAGCTCGGTGTCCTCGGTCGGCTTGTAGGCCACCTTGGCGTTGACCAGCAGGTAATCGTCCAGCTTGAAATTGCCCGTGTCCACCGTGTCGATGGCAGCCTTGGCCGAGGCCGAAATGGTCCATTTCTCGGCAGGCCGAACGCTGGCGACCAGCCCGATCTCGTGGCGCGGCACGCGCGGCAGCCGTGCATCGTTCTGATCCACCGAATGCGTGTAGGTGTAGGCTCCGGTGAGATCCAGCCAGTCGGTCGCGGCATAGCTGAGCGAGGCCTCGACACCGCGCATGCGCGACGTGCCGGGGATCTGGTCATACTGGGTCGTGTAACCGATCAGATCGTCGATCTCGAGCTGGAAATAGGTGATGTCGGCGATTGCCCTGTCGTTCCAGAAACGCTGCTCCACGCCAATGTCGAAACCGAAGCTGGTTTCAGGCCGTAGATTGGGGTTTGCCCCGAACGGACCAAAAAGCTCGTTGAGGCTGGGTGCACGGAAGCCGGTTCCCACCGAGCCGTGCAGACGCGTTCCGGTCGCATCGATGAGATAGGAGGCGGTTGCCCGGTATGTGGTGTGCCCGCCGAATTCGCTGTGCTCGTCCTGCCTGAGGCCGGCTGTCAGCGTCAGGTTTTCAACCGGCGTGGCAATGGCCTCGCCCCAGACGCCTGCGATCCAGAAATCGGAATCGATCTGGGGGTTGAACATGCCGGCGGGAAAGACTGCGCTCTGGCGTTCGTAATCCGCGCCACCCTGAACCGTCAGCCATTCATTGACGTCGAATGCGCCCAGATAATCGGCCTTGTAGCGGCGACCGTCATAAGAGCCGTCGAACGCGGTGCCGGTGATGGAGCGTTCCAGGTCGAAGGCCTGCACGGAAACCGTGTTGCGGAAGCGGCCGTCCATCAGGTCGAGATTGAAGCCGGCGCGGCCGGCCAGCTGTTTGCTGTGGTTGGTCGCCGTCAGATTGTCGCTCGGCAGAATGGTGCCGAAGCCCTGATTGTCGAACTCGGCTTCCGCGTCGATGTAGAGCGCCGAGCCGAATACGGAGAACACGTCGGAAAATGCATGCTCGGCATTCACGTCGAAGGTGACGTTCTCATAGCCATCGCGCTCCGTGCCCGTAGCCGCAGCCGAAATGCCGTCGGTGCGGTAGCCGGTTGCGTTGATGGAGAGTTTCGACTGTTCGTTCGCCGCCCTGAAACCGTAGGAGCCGCCGACCGTGCCGTGCGAGCCGCCTTCGCCCTGAATGATATGGGCGATGCCCGGTTCGATGTCGCCCAGCGTCGACAGGCTGATCACACCGGCAATCGCATCGGAGCCGTAAAGCGTGCTCTGCGATCCCTTCAGCACTTCGATGCTCTGCAGGCCGCCCGATAGAAGATACTGGTAGGACGTCTGCACCTGCGGGCTGGTCGGATCGGAAATGTCGATGCCGTTATAGAGCGTCTTCACATAGCGGCGCGGCGCGCCGCGGATCGAAAGGCTGCCCTCCGCGCCAACGCCACCCGGCGATGAGAGGCTCACACCCGGCAGCAGGTCGAGATACTCGACGGCCAGCGGCAGGGACTGTTCCTCGATCTCTTCACGACCCACCACGTTCACCGTCGACCCCACGGTGGATGCCTCTGCCGGTGTGCGGTTGGGCGTGATGACCAGTTTTTCAAGCACATAGTCTTCTGCGCCCGCCATGGTGGCTGAAAGGCCCGTCAGCAGCGCCGAAGCGCTGAGCAGGAGCCGGGTGCGATAACGTCTGGATGGCATGCGTGCTCTCCATGAGAATGCTGCTTCTTTTGCTGGAGAGCGATGGCTGTCTGAATCTGTCCCCCGCCAGCGATGACATTTCGTCACCACTGCGAGATCCACAGCCCCGGAAGCGTCCCGCATCCGGTCGGTGACGGCTCAAGGCAGGTTTCCTGGCTCGCGCTTCATCGGCTTCCTCGCCTTCCCGGGGCATTGCACCCAGTGGCATAGGAGGAGCCTCGGCGCTCACAGTTGCGGGAGCAGCCACGGCTGCGGCCTGATCATGCAGGGCCGTTCCGTGTTCCCTTTTCCCCGGCATGCGAGTGCCTGCCGGAGCACCTCAAGCGAACAAAAAATCGCTTACCAACTGGCTCCGGCAGCGTCAATCGCGGCCTGTGGGGCGGCTGTTGCGCCCATAACGGCGCAGGTGGCGGGGATTGTCAGTACAGGTTTCGGAAATTGTTGCGAAATCGGCTTTATTTGTCAGTTTTGCGGCTCATTTGTCGCAAACTCGTCATTTCAACGGTCGAAAAACCTGCAAAACTTACCATTGGCCCCGGTCGTTTTTTGACATCGCTGGCGCGATGGGAAATGCTGAACACAAACTGATAACGGCAAGAAATGGGAGTGCGTCGATGACGTTTTTCAAGAGCAATGGCGAGAAAGTGCCAGCCCGCGTCGCCGAAATGGCGAACGAAGCGCGCGTCGGAAAAATGGACAGACGTGAGTTCCTGGCGCTCGCAAGCGCACTCGGCGCATCGACAGCCGCCGCCTACGGCATGCTCGGCCTTGCCGCGCCCACACATGCGCTCGCTCAGGAGCCCAAGATGGGCGGCACGCTGCGTGTGGCCATGTTCATCAAGGATCCGAAAGACCCGCGCACGGCCGACTGGTCCGAGATCGCCAACGCCATGCGCCAGACGCTTGAGCCGCTGGTGAAATACACGCGCGACTTCACCTTTGAGGGCCGGCTTCTGGAGAGCTGGGAGGTCAACGAAGACGCCACCGAGTACATTCTCCACGTGCGTCCGGGCGTGACCTGGAACAATGGCGACGCCTTTACCGCAGACGATGTGATCTACAACTTCAACCGCTGGTGCGATCAGACGGTGGAGGGCAACTCCATGCCCGCCCGCATGGCTGCACTCATCGATCCGGAGACCAAGAAGGCGCGCGAAGGCGCGATCGAGAAGGTCGACGACATGACGGTGAAGCTCAACCTGTCTGCCCCTGACATTTCCATCATTCCCGGCATGGCCGACTATCCGGGCCTGATCGTGCATCCGAGCTTTGATGAGACGGGCCGTGATTTCATCGCCAATCCCATCGGCACCGGTCCCTTCGAACTCGTTTCATACGAAGTGGGCAACCGCGTCGAACTGAAGAAGCGCGAAGACGGCAAGTGGTGGGGCGGCGAGGCCTATCTCGATGGCATCGAGTTCATCGATTACGGCACCGATCCATCGGCCATGGTAAGCGCCTTTGAATCCGGCGAGATCCACACCAATTACGAGACCACCGCCGATTTCGTGGACATTCTCGACGCCATTGGCCTGGTCAAGTCCGAGGTCACCACGGCAACGACGATTGTGGCCCGCACCAATGTCAACAACAAGCCGTATGACGATGAGCGGGTGCGCCGCGCGCTGCAGATGGCCGTGGACAACGCCACAGTTCTGGCGCTTGGCTACGACAATGCCGGCGAGGTGGCCGAGAACCACCATGTTTGCCCGATCCATCCCGAATATGCGGAACTGCCCAAGATCGAGCGCAATGTGGACGCGGCCAAGGCGCTCATGGAAGAGGCCGGCCAGATGGAGCATGAGCACGAGCTGATTTCGGTCGACGAGGACTGGCACAAGAACACCGGCGACGCCATTGCCGCGCAGCTTCGCGAGGCGGGTTTCAAGGTCAAGCGCACCGTTCTGCCGGGCTCGACCTTCTGGAACGACTGGACGAAATACCCGCTGTCCATGACCAACTGGAACATGCGCCCGCTCGGCATTCAGGTGGTCGCGCTCGCTTATCGCACCGGCGAGGCGTGGAACGAGTCCGCCTATTCCAATCCCGAACTCGACAAGCTGATCGAACAGGCGCTGGCCATTCCGGACCCCGACAGCCGCCGCGAGGTGATGAAGCAGATCGAAGAGATCCTTCAGGGCTCCGGCATCATCATCCAGCCCTATTGGCGCAAACTCTACAATCACTCCGTGGAGACCGTGATGAACCACGGCATGCACCAGACCTTCGAGATCGACCTGGAAAAGGTCTGGCTCGACGAGGGCTGAGACCCGGAACAGGGGGCCGCACGGGCCCCCATTTGCGCAGGCAACCAACAACAACCTCCGTAAACGGGGGAAGGGGAAACCGTGCTTGGATTTATTCTGAGACGTATGGGCGTCATGGCATTGACGATGCTGTGCCTGACCCTTGTCGTGTTCTTTCTGGTCAATCTGGAGCCCAATCTCAAAAAGCTAGCGATCAGCCAGCTCGACATGCGCTCCTCGGCTGAAGAGCTTGAAAGCTGGCTTGAGAAGAACGGCTACCGGCAGAATTTCTTTGTGCGCTATGGCCAATGGCTCGGCGTCGTCCAGAAACAGCCCAACATCGACCCCGAGACGGGCGTCGCCACGCCACGGTTTTCCTATTGCGACGAACCCGCCGAACCCTATTACGGCGGCATTCTGCAGGGTGATTTCGGCTGCTCCACCAAGTTCAAGGTGCCGGTGGCCGAGAAACTCTTTCCGGCCCTGGGCGCGACCGGCATCCTCATGTTCTGGGTGATGGTGGTGATGGTGCCCGTGGCGCTTCTGATCGGCGTTCTGGCTGGAATGCGGGAGGGCAGCCGCACTGACCGCACCCTTTCGGTCGCCTCCATCGCCACCACGGCGACGCCCGAATATGTGTCGGGCGTGATCTTCGCCGTCATCTTCGCTTCCTGGCTCGGCTGGCTCAACGGCTCCGCCGCCACCGCCACGCGACAGGGCATTTCGTTCTACAATTTCACCCTGCCGGTCATGACCATGGCGATCTACGGCATCGGCTATATCGCCCGCATGACGCGGGCCTCGATGGTCGAGGTGATGACGCAGCAATACATCCGCACGGCGCGCCTCAAGGGGCTCGGCTTCCGCACCGTCGTGCTCAAACACGCGCTGCGCAATGCGCTGATCGCACCGTTCACGGTCATCATGCTCCAGTTCCCCTGGCTCTTGACCGGCGTGGTCATCGTCGAGGTGATGTTCCGGTACCAGGGGTTTGGCTTCACGCTGGTGGAGGCGGCGAGCAACAACGATATCGACCTGTTGCTCGGCTGCTCGCTGGTCTCGGTTTTCGTGGTTTTGTCGACGCAGCTCATTTCCGATGTCGGCTATGCCTATCTCAATCCGCGCATCCGCGTGCAGTAGGGAGGACGCGCGATGCAAGTGGATTATCTTGGAACTTTCGGCATCATTCTTGGCGTTCTGGCGCGCTTCTGGCCGGTCTGGGTGGCGCTGGCGATCATTCTGGTTTTAAGCCTGCGCTTTCGCAGCCGGCTCGGCCTCTACGGCCAGCTTTTCGACACGGGCGTTGGCATTACCGGCGTCATGATCTGCTGCTTCTGGCTGTTCACCGCAATCTTCGCCGGCACGGTCGCCCCCTTCGACCCGCTGGCGCAGTTCCCGATCATGAAGAACGTGCTGCCCGGCGCCATCGAGCCGGAGACGGGACAGGCTTTCCTCTTCGGTGGCGACAGGCTCGCGCGTGACGTCTTTTCGCGCATGGTCTATGGCAGCCAGATCGTGCTGATCATCGCCCCGGCGGCCACGCTGTTTGCGCTGATGGTCGGCACCACGCTTGGTCTGCCCGCCGGCTATTATGGCGGGCGCATCGACAGTCTCCTGTCGTTCCTCGCCAATCTGGTGCTGGCCTTCCCGGTCATCCTGCTTTTCTACCTGCTGGTCACGCCGGGCATTCGCGAAACACCGATCCCGCAATGGATGGCGGGCACATTCTTCATTTTCCCGATCATCTTTTTCGTGACGTTGTTCTGGACGCGCTATCGCAGCCGCCCGCAATTGCTGGCCATCCAGCTCGCGCTGACGCTTCTGATCGGCGGCTGGATTTATGTCGGCCTCGTCTTCGACGCCGATCCGCTCGGCATCATCTCGATCAGCTCGAACCAGCTCAATATTTTCGTTGCGGTGGTGTTTGCTTCATCGCCCGGCGTTTTCCGCATCGTGCGGGGCCTCGTCATGGACATCAAGACGCGGGACTATGTGGCCGCCGCCCAGACGCGGGGTGAAACGCCCTGGTACATCATGCTCTGGGAAGTGCTGCCCAATGCGCGCGGGCCGCTCATTGTCGATGTGTGCCTGCGCATCGGCTACACAACCATTCTGCTCGGCACGCTTGGCTATTTCGGCCTCGGTCTTGCGCCCGAAAGTCCCGACTGGGGCACCGGCATCAAGGAATCGAGCCGCCTTCTGCGCGCCTATGTGCATCCTGCGCTTCCGCCCGTCTTCGCCCTCATGTCCTTCGTTCTGGGGCTGAACCTGCTCGCCGATGCGCTGCGTGAGCAATCGCTGAAGGATTGAGTGGATGAACACTGAAAGCGACGCCATGAACGAAGCCATCAGCACGACGCGCAGCGTGAATGCTGACGAACCGATCCTCGAGATCGAGAACCTGTCCATCTCCTTCTTCACGCGGGCCGGTGAGATACCGGCGGTGATGGATTTCTCCTGCAGGGTCATGCCGGGCGAGGCCATGGGCATTGTCGGCGAATCCGGCTGCGGCAAGTCCACCGTGGCGCTCGGCATCATGCGCGATCTCTCCAATGTGGGGCAGATCGTCGGCGGCCGCATCCGCTTCAAGGGGCGGGACATGGCCGGGATGAGCGAGGAGGAGTTGCGCCAGATCCGCGGCAACGAGATCGCCATGATCTATCAGGAGCCGATGGCGAGTCTGAACCCGGCCATGAAGATCGGCAAACAGCTCATGGAAGTGCCAATCATCCATGACCGTGTGTCGAAGGATGAAGCCTGGAACCGCGCCCTGGAGATGGTTGAGGCCGTTCGCCTGCCGGACCCGGAGCGCATCATGCGCTCGTTCCCGCACCAGCTTTCAGGCGGCCAGCAACAGCGCATCGTCATCGCCATGGCGCTTCTGTCAAAGCCGGCACTGCTTCTTCTGGACGAGCCAACCACCGCGCTCGATGTCACGGTCGAGGCGGGCATCGTGGAACTGGTGAAGGGGCTCGGCAAGAAATACGGTACGTCGATGATCTTCGTGTCGCACAATCTGGGCCTGATCCTGGAAACCTGCGACCGCGTCACCGTCATGTATTCCGGCGAGGCGGTGGAAACGGGCCGTGTCGAGGATGTCTTCGACCGCATGAGGCACCCCTATACACAGGGCCTGTTCCGCTCGATCCCGTTGCCCGGCGCAGACAAGAACGCCCGGCCGCTGATCGCCATCCCCGGCCAGTTGCCGCTGCCGCATGAGCGTCCCGATGGCTGTAATTTCGGCCCACGCTGCCAGCACTTCAAGGCGGGCCTGTGCGATGCCGGCGATATTCCCATGCGCGCGATCGAGGGGCATGAGCAGCACCGTTCGCGCTGCGTGCGTTTCGACGATATCGACTGGAAGGCGCTGCCGGAGGGGGCGCTTGTGGAGCAGGAGCCCGTCGCGCCCGGCGCTCCCATGCTCCGCATCGAAAATCTCAAAAAATACTACCACGTTGCCGCAAACAGCATTTTCGGCGGTGGCGACACCAAGACGGTGAAGGCCAACGAGCAGATCAGCTTCGAGGCGCGCGAGTCCGAGACGGTGGCCATCGTTGGCGAATCCGGCTGCGGAAAGTCGACGCTCGCCAAGGTGCTTCTGGGGCTTGAGACGGCGACTGATGGCACGGTGATGCTCGGCAATGAACCGATCCAGGCGACGCCGGTCGAAGACCGCTCCACCGGCACGGTCGCCAGCATCCAGATGGTGTTCCAGAACCCGTTCGACACGCTCAATCCAAGCCATTCCGTCGGCTCGCAGATCATCCGCACGCTGGAAAAATTCAACATCGGGAAGACGCTGGCCGACCGAAAGCAGCGCATGCTGGAGCTGCTCGACCTGGTCAAGCTGCCGCGCGCCTTCGCCGAGCGCATGCCACGCCAGCTTTCGGGCGGTCAGAAGCAGCGCATAGGCGTCGCCCGGGCCTTTGCCGGAAATGCAAAGGTTGTTGTGGCAGACGAGCCGGTCTCCGCGCTCGATGTTTCGGTGCAGGCGGCGGTGACCGAGCTGCTGATGGATATCCAGCGCAAGAACAAGACGACCATGCTGTTCATCAGCCACGATCTCTCGGTCGTGCGCTATCTCGCCGACCGGGTGGTGGTCATGTATCTCGGCCACATTGTCGAGCAGGGCACGACCGACCAGATCTTCGCGCCGCCCTACCACCCCTATACGGAGGCGCTTCTTTCCGCGATCCCCATCGCCGATACCTCGGTGCACAAGAAGCACATCGTTCTGGAAGGGGACATACCCTCAGCCATGAACCCGCCCTCGGGCTGCCCGTTCCAGACGCGCTGCCGCTACAAGGATCAGGTTCCGGGCGGAAAGTGCGAGCGCGAAGTGCCGCCACTGAAGGATCTGGGCAATGGCCATTTCAGCCTTTGCTGGTTGGATGACACGGCACTTGCGGGCATGGAGCCGGTCATCAGCTTCGACGCGCCATCGGATTGATCGGCCCGAACGGCCGGAGGGCAGGCCGTGGCGTTTGCGCCCCGCGCCCTCTCTGCGCCTGTCGTCAACATCATCGTTTTGCTCAATGACTTCTGGATATGCGGCTGATTTTCCATCACTTTGCGCCGACTAACCGGATTGCAACAGGAGATTCGCATGCCCTCGGGGTTCTTCCGCTTCCTTCTCATGGCGTTCGCCGCTCTTGGCCTGGCGGCCGCGCTGTCGGTTCCGGCGCGCGCGCAGCAGAATGTTCAGGCAGTGGTCACGACCGATCTCAACATGCGCGAAGGCCCCGGCACACGCTATCGCGTGGTTCTGACCATTCCGAATGGCGCGCGCGTGGTGACGCTGCGCTGTACTGATCGTTACGAATGGTGCGAAGTGGGTTATGCGGGGCGCACGGGCTGGGTTTCCGCGCGCTATCTGCGCGACACAAGGCCGGCTTACAGGGATCGCCCGATCTCCGATATCGGATCGACGCTCGGGCTCAAACTGTTCGATTTCGTCATGCGCGAGCTGGATGATCGCCGCCGTGACGACACCGCCTTCGACAATGATGACCGTTTCGACGGCGACCGCCGTCCGACCCCGCGCAATGTGTGCTTTTACGATCGTCCGAACTTTCAGGGCCGCCGTCTCTGCGCCGGCATTGGCGATGATGCGCGCGTGATGGATCGCAACTGGGATGGCCGCGTGGCCTCGATCCGCGTTGGCGAGCGCACCTCCGTCGAGATTTGCTCAAGGATCGACTATGCCGGTCGCTGCGATCTCCTCACCCGTGATGTGCCTTCTCTGCGCCGGGGCGACACGGTTTCGTCCTTCCGGGTCTATCGCCGCCGGCCGGGCGACGAGGGCAGCTATGACCGGGTCCGTCGCGCCTGTTTTTACGAGCGTGTCGATTTCCGGGGCGCGAGCATCTGTTTCGATGCCGGTGACGGCACGGCGCGCCTGCCGCGCGAATGGAACAACCGCATTTCCTCGGTGACGCTTGAGGGCGGTGCCGAGGCGCGTGTCTGCGAGCGGCGCAATTTCGGCGGCTGGTGTGAAACCATCCGTCGCGACACCCGCCGACTGCGCGACATTTACAACGACGACATCAGTTCCATCGAGGTCTTCTGATCGCCCATTGCAGGGCCGTCCGCATCGCAAACGCCGCCCTTGCCGGGCGGCGTTTTTTGTTTGATATCCGCGGCTTGTAAATATGAATTGTAAATTCATGTTTTAATTCAAGAGGATGCGGCGGGGGCGAAAATTTGACCGATTGATAAAAAAAAGAAACTGCGCTAGCCTTTCCCCAATAATAAAAGGGGAATACGGAATGGCTGATGGTCTCTACGCGGACGGCATCGCCGCCGGCCGCCTTTCCGGTGAGGAATACGAAAAGAACTTCGCCGACCTGCATCCACCGCTCGACCGCCATGAGGCGGCCGTCGAGGCGGACAGGTGCTACTTCTGCTTCGATGCGCCGTGCACCACGGCGTGTCCGACATCGATCGACATACCCATGTTCATCCGGCAGATCGCAACGGACAATCCGTTGGGTTCGGCCAGAACGATCTTCGACCAGAACATTCTGGGCGGCATGTGCGCCCGCGTCTGTCCCACGGAGACCCTTTGTGAAGAGGCCTGCGTGCGTGAGGAGGCGGAGGGCAAGCCGGTCCAGATCGGCAGGCTGCAGCGCTATGCCACGGATGTGGCAATGGAGGCTGAGGCGCAGTTCTATGAACGCGCTGCTCCAACCGGCAAGAGCGTTGCCATTGTCGGGGCAGGGCCAGCGGGGCTTGCCTGCGCGCACCGTCTGGCCATGCATGGTCATGACGTGACGATCCTTGAGGCGCGGCCCAAGCCCGGCGGGCTCAACGAGTTCGGCATTGCCGCCTACAAGACGCCGAATGGTTTCGCCCAGGCCGAGGTGGATTACCTGATGGCCATTGGCGGCATCCGGCTTGAGGAAGGAAAGGCGCTGGGGCGCGATTTCTCGCTTGGCGATCTCACGCGCGATCATGACGCCGTCTTCCTTGGCATGGGGCTTGCCGGCGTCAATGCGCTCGGTGCGGAAGGCGAAGCGGCGGACGGCGTCGAAAGCGCGGTCGACTACATCGCCCATCTGCGTCAGGCGAAAGATCTCGCCAGCCTGCCGGTCGGTCGGCGTGTCGTCGTCATCGGCGGCGGCATGACGGCCATCGACGCAGCCGTTCAGGCGCGGCTTCTGGGCGCGGAGGAGGTCACGATCTGCTACCGGCGCGGTCAGGAACACATGAATGCCTCGGCGTTCGAGCAGGATCTGGCGGCGTCCAAAGGCGTCACCATAAGGCACTGGCTGCAGCCAACGCGCATCATCGCCGACAATGGCAGGGTGAGTGGCATCGAGCTTGAATACACGGCGCTCAAGGACGGCCGGCTTTCCGGAACGGGCGAAACGCTGACGCTGCGCGCCGATCAGGTCTTCAAGGCCATCGGCCAGTCCTTCGAGGCGGGTGTGCTCAACGGCAGCACCGCGTCGGTTGAGCTTGAGGGGCGCCGCATCAGGACCGATGCGGAAGGGCGCACCTCCATGCCGAACGTCTGGGCCGGTGGCGATTGCATCGCCGGCGGCGACGATCTCACCGTTTCGGCGGTTGCGCAGGGGCGCGACGCAGCCGAGAGCATTCATCGCGCATTGGCCGGCTGAGGAGCGGAAAACCCATGGCAGACATTCGCAGCAATTTCGTCGGCATCAAGTCTCCCAATCCCTTCTGGCTTGCTTCCGCACCACCCGCAGACAAGGCCTACAATGTCGAGCGCGCCTTCAAGGCGGGCTGGGGTGGCGTCGTCTGGAAGACACTGGGCGAGGAGGGGCCTCCGGTCGTCAATGTCAACGGACCCCGCTACGGCGCGATCTGGGGCGCGGACCGCCGGCTGCTCGGCCTCAACAACATCGAGCTCATCACCGACCGCGACCTTTATCTGAACCTGCGCGAAATCAAGCAGGTGAAAAAGAACTGGCCGGACCGGGCGCTCATCGTTTCGCTCATGGTGCCGTGTGAGGAGCAGGCGTGGAAAGCCATCCTTCCGCTGGTGGAAGAGACGGAAGCCGATGGCATCGAGCTCAATTTCGGCTGTCCGCACGGCATGAGCGAGCGCGGGATGGGCGCAGCCGTTGGCCAGGTGCCCGAATATGTCGAGATGGTGGTGCGCTGGTGCAAGCAGAACACGCGCATGCCCGTCATCACCAAGCTCACGCCCAACATCACCGATGTGCGCCAGCCCGCCCGCGCGGCCCATGCCGGCGGCACGGATGCGGTGTCGCTCATCAACACGATCAATTCCATCACCTCGGTCAATCTCGACAATTTCGCGCCCGAACCCACGATTGACGGCAAGGGCTCCCATGGCGGCTATTGCGGCCCGGCGGTGAAGCCCATCGCGCTCAACATGGTGGCCGAGATCGCCCGCGATCCGCAGACCGCTGGCCTGCCCATCTCCGGCATTGGCGGCATCACCACATGGCGCGATGCCGCCGAGTTCCTGGCGCTGGGGTCCGGTACGGTTCAGGTCTGCACCGCCGCCATGACCTACGGTTTCAAGATCGTCGAGGAGATGATCGAGGGGCTTGAAAACTGGATGGACGCCAAGGGGCACGCCACGCTCGATGACGTGATCGGCCGCGCGGCGCCCAATGTCACCGACTGGCAGTATCTGAACCTCAACTATGTCACCAAGGCGCGCATTGATCAGGACCAGTGCATCAAGTGCGGTCGCTGCCACATCGCCTGCGAGGACACGTCTCATCAGGCAATCACGGCCATGGTCGACGGCAAGCGTCATTTCGAGGTGATCGAAGAGGAGTGCGTCGGCTGCAATCTGTGCGTCAATGTCTGTCCGGTGGAGGGCTGCATCGACATGGTGCCGCTGGCCGCCGGGGCGCTCGACAAGCGCACGGGCGAGAAGGTCGAGCCGGTCTACGCCAACTGGACGACGCATCCGAACAACCCTTCCAAAGTGGCTGCAGAATAGCTCTGGCGGCGGCGGTTATCCGCCGCCGTTTTTCTTTGAGCGTCTGTCAGGAAGTGGCAGAAGCAACGTCTACTCCTATTGCGGATAACTATTATCCAGGATATATTTTATCCGCAATAGGGAGGTCGACATGAAACTGAGTGAAGGCGTTGAGGCGGCGATCCATTGCGCCACGCTTCTTGCGCAGCTGGAAGAGGGGCGCACCATGCCGGCCGGCGCGCTTGCCGAATATCACGGCCTCTCGCCAAGTTATCTGCTCAAACATTTGAAAACGCTGACGGCCGCCCGCATTCTGGAATCGGTTTCCGGGCCCCATGGCGGCTATCGTCTGGCGCGGTCGGCGGATGCGATCACCCTGCTGGACGTGGTGCTTGCCATCGAGGGGCCGCAGCCGGCCTTTCGCTGTGCGGAGATCCGCCAGCGCGGGCCGGGCGCGCTGGAACCCGAGGTCTATGCCGCGCCCTGCAACATCAACGCCGCCATGCTGCGCGCCGAGCAGGCCTATCGCGCCGAGCTGCGCAAGACGCGGCTGAGTGACGTGATCTCCGACTATCTGGGGGAGGCCGATCCGCGCGCGCTCGCCTTCAGCTGCGCCTTCGTTGCGCGAAACCAGCGTCCGCAGGGCTGACGCCATCTTCTGAAATGGAAAGGACTGATCATGCAAGAACGCCTGAACTACGTGAAGACCGAGCCGAAACTGCTTGGCGCGATCTTCAATCTCAAGAAGGCGGTGAACGAAAGCGGCCTCGATCAAGGGCTGATCCATCTGGTGAACCTGCGCGCCTCGCAGATCAATGGCTGCTCCTATTGTGTCGACATGCACACCCGCGAAGCGCGGCGCGATGGTGAGAGCGAGCAGCGTGTGCATCTCGTATCGGCATGGCGTGAATCCCCGCTCTATACCGGGCGTGAGCGCGCAGCCCTTGCCTGGACCGAGCGTCTGACGCACATCTCCGACGGCCCGGTCGAGGATGCGCTCTACAATGAGATGCTGGAGCATTTCTCCGAGCAGGAGCTGGTGCAGCTTACCGTGCTGGTCGGTCTCATCAATGTGTGGAACCGCATCGCGATCCCGTTCCGCTCGGTCCATCCCGTGATCGCGGATGATGCGTCGGCTGCCGCCTGATCCCTTTTAAGCCAGAACACGCCTTTCTGCCGAGCAGCCCGAAATCCGGTTTGGATTTCCGGGCTGTTCCTTTAGGCTGAATGGCGTTCTTCGGGGGATGTATTGACCGACACGGTAGAGACAAAGGCCGCGCGGCGCGAGGCGTATCGCACCAGCGCGACGGGGGTGCAAAAGCGGCTTGGCCATTTGGCCATGCTGGCCTTTGCAACACTGGTCGCCGGCTCCTTCTCTCTGGGGTCGATGGCCGCGCAGCATATCGGCCCGGTCGCGCTCAATGCCGCCCGTTTCCTGATCGGCATTGTCTTCATGGGGCTGGTGGTGCGCTTTGTGCTGCGCCAGCCGCTTCCCTTCCCGAAAGCCCCGTGGCGCTTTCTGGTTCTGGGCGGCCTGATGGCGTTCTATTTCGTCACCATGTTCGTGGCGCTCGGCATGACCAGCCCGGTCTCGACCGGCGCGGTCTTCACGCTGATGCCGCTGCTCAGCGCCTTTTTCGGTTATCTCTTCCTGCGGCAGGTGCCGCGCGGGCTCGTTATCCCGAGTCTCGTTCTGGCCGGTCTCGGCTCGGTCTGGGTCATTTTCGACGGCAATTTCGAAGCCATGCGCCGCTTCGACATGGGCGAGGGGGAGCTGATTTTCTTTGTCGGGGTCATCGGGCATGCGGCCTATGCCTCGCTCGTCCGGCTCTACAATCGCGGCGAGCCGGTCTTCGCCTTCACCTTCTGGACGCTGCTGGCCACAGGCGTGCTGATTGCGCTTTACGGCGTGGGCGAGATCGCCGCGACCGACTGGTTCGCCCTGCCGTCGATCACCTGGCTGGCGATCTTCTATCTGGCGATCTTCACCACGGCCGGCACGTTCTTCCTGCTCCAGTTTGCCGCCCTGCGGCTGCCCGCCTCCAAGGTGCTCGCCTATAACTACCTCACACCGACGCTGATCATCGTGTTCGAAGGCCTGCTCGGCCATGGCTGGGCGAGCCTTTCGGTGATGGTTGGCGCCGTGGTGACCATTCTCGGCCTGGTCATTCTGGCGCTGTCGCCCGAAGGCTGAGTTCAGTCGCCGAAGCGCCGTCCGAACCCTTTTGGATCAACCAGCGCCGGCAGGCCGGTTTCATCGAGCCACGCTTCGCTCGGTGCGCTCAGTCTGCGATAGATGTCGCGCACCAGCCTGCGTGCCGTCTCGCCCGGCCAGTCCTGTGGCAGGAGCGCGGTCGGCAGGCCGGGGTCGCGCAGCACGATGCGTCGCCAGTCATGAATGAGCAGGGTTCGCGCTGCCATCGCGTCGATGGGCGCGGGCATATGCGTGCCGGCAAGCTGATCCGCCAGCGGCGTGTAATCGGCAATCAGTTCCGCATAGGCGGCGGCGATCTCGTCTGAAGGCCAGAGGCTGCGCAGCATTTCGGGATGTTCGGCGCTTGAACCGTGGATCACCAGCATGTCCGCGAGCACGGCGTCACCGTTCGGCATTCTGGTGCGCGGCAGCAGGTGAACGCCTTCCGCGATCTTCAGGAAGCCGCGCTCCTTCAGCGCCTCATCATGTTCGCCATTGCCGTTGGGCGGCGTGATCGCCACCGTCCACGAGCCATCCCAGTCGGGCGCGCTCGCTGCATAGATGCGCCGTGTCGCCAGGTCGAAGGCGTGTTGGCCATGCCGGTCCAGCGAGAAGAAGGAGTTGCGGCCCCGCCGTTCTCGCACCACCCAGCCATCACCGGCAAGCCGCGACATGGCGGTGCGCAGCGCACCGGCCTCGATGCCCAGCCGCGCCATCACGGTTTGAAGTGCGGCCAGCGGCGCTTCGCCGCCACGCGGCACGATGGCGTCGCCGAACAGGGTGATCACCAGCGACCAGACCCTGAGGCGGCCGCGCCCGTGCAGGCGGTCGATCAGATCGGAAAGGGCGGTTTCTGCAGTTTCGGTCGGCGCATCCATGCCATCCACATGCCACGGGACGGGGAGGCGGGCAAGATTGTCAGTCGAGCCCCTTCACGCCACTCACCAGAAGATGCGTGGCAAGCTTCGCATAGTCCTGCCGGGAGATGCCGCGATCCTCGCGGAACCACATGTAAAACCAGTTGAGCATGCCGAACAGGCTCATCGTCACCGGTTTCAGAAGCGGCCGGTTGTCGAAGACTTCCGGGTTCACCTGCCGCACCGCTTCGGCAAACAGCGCAACCAGCCGGCGCTCCAGCGCTTTCAGCTCTTCCTGCTGTGCGTCGGGCAGAAGCTGGAGGCCGGAAAGCTGTACACGGTGCTCATTGTCCGCATCGCGATAGGCGTCGAGCAGCGCCGTCACCAGCCCTTCCAGCCGCTCCTGCGGAGCTTCATGGGGCTGGTCAGCCTCTTCCACGGCTTCCACCAGTTCCTGCAAATGCGTTTCGATGATGTCGAAAAGCAGCGCTTCCTTGGAGGTGTAGTAGTGATAGAGCAGCGCCTTCGAAACGCCGAGTTCCGTTGCAAGCTGGTTCATCGAGGCGCGGTCATAGCCGTCACGCGCGAAGATGCGCGCTGCGCCATGCAGCATGGCGTCGCGCTTGTCGTCATAATCCTTGGCTCGGGTGCGGGCCATCAATGCATATCCCGGGGGCGTTTGTGCGTTTGTGCGTCCGTGTCGCCCCTCGCGCCGTTCACGGGCGGGAAGGGGCGAGTCACTGTTGAAATGAGCGTCGGTACTCTCACTGTTTGTCGCGCTTGTCGATGATGCGCACGGCCTTGCCCTGGCTGCGGGCCACGCCGCCGGGGTCGGTCGCGTTGACGCGCACCGTCACACCGACCACATCCTTGATGCGTTCGCCGAGCTGGCGGCAGGCCGCAAGCCGCACTTCTTCGCCCGCTTCCAGCGCTTCCATCTCCACATGAATGGTCATCGCATCCATGCGGCCTTCCTGCGTCAGCTCGATCTGGAAATGCGGCGCGAGCCCGTTGACGGTAAGAATCTGTTCCTCGATCTGGGTGGGAAACACATTGACCCCGCGCAGGATCATCATGTCGTCCGAGCGGCCGGTGATCTTCTCCATGCGGCGCATGGAGCGCGCCGTGCCCGGCAGAAGCCGCGTCAGGTCGCGCGTGCGGTAGCGCACGATGGGGAATGCTTCCTTGGTGAGCGAGGTGAAAACCAGCTCGCCCTTTTCGCCGTCCGGCAGCACTTCGCCGGTCTCCGGGTCGATGATCTCGGGATAGAAATGGTCTTCCCAGATGTGCAGCCCGTCCTTGGTCTCCACGCACTCATTGGCAACACCCGGTCCCATCACTTCCGACAGGCCGTAAATGTCGACCGCATGCATGTCGAATGCATCTTCGATCTCGGCGCGCATGGCGTTGGTCCATGGCTCGGCGCCGAAAATGCCCACCTTGAGCGGGCTCTTGCGCGGGTCGAGGCCGCGCGCGCGGTATTCATCGAGGATCGACAGCATGTAGGAGGGCGTGACCATGATCGTGTCGGCCCGAAAATCCTCGATCAGCGTCACTTGGCGCGTGGTCATGCCGCCCGATGCCGGCACCACCGTCGCGCCCAGCCGCTCCGCGCCGTAATGCGCACCCAGACCGCCGGTGAAGAGGCCATAGCCATAGGCCACGTGAACGATGTCGCCCGCCCGCGTGCCGGATGCGCGGATCGAGCGCGCCATCACCTCGGCCCAGGTGTCGATGTCCTTTGCGGTGTAGCCCACAACGGTGGGCTTGCCGGTCGTGCCGGATGAGGCGTGAATGCGCGCCACCTTCTCGCGCGGCACGGCGAACATGCCGAACGGATAATTGTCGCGCAGGTCCGTCTTCACCGTGAAGGGGAATTTCGACAGATCGGAAAGCTGCTTCAGATCGTCGGGATGAACACCGGCGGCGTCGAAGCTCTTCTTGTAATGCGGTACGTTTTCATAGGCGTGCCTGAGCGACCATTTGAGGCGCACAAGCTGCAGGGCCTGGATTTCATCGCGCGAGGCGATTTCGATCGGGTCCAGGTCTTCCTTTTTGGGGGTCAGGTCTTTCATCATTATCTCCCGAAGATGAGGATGCCGTCAGGCGTCTTCCTCGAAATGCTTGCCGCCAATGACGCGGGAATTGCCGCGAAACTCCGCGATGACTTTGCCGTTCTGGTTCTCCACGCGAACATCATAGATGCCCGAGCGCCCGAACCGCGCCACCTCGCGCGCCACCGCTGTAAGCCGGTCGCCGAGCGCGCCGGGCGCAACGAAGGTGATGGAATTGTGCTGCGCGACAACGATCTGGTTGTAGGAGTTGCACGCAAAGGCGAAGGCGGAATCCGCCAGTGTGAAGATGTAGCCGCCGTGGCAGATGTCGTGCCCGTTCGTGTGGTGCGTTTCCACCGTCATCGACAGGGTGGCGCTGCCCGGCGCCACCGCATCAAGGCTGCATCCGAGCCATTGCGAGGCGTCGTCGCGCGCCCACATGGCTGCTGCGCTGCGCTCTGCGATCTCCTGTGGAGACAGTTGCATTTGTGACATCTAGGCTCCTCCCAACGGCGTCGGTGAAAGCAGACTTGCATAAACCGACCGGTCGGTCAATAATACTGTTGAGAGGAGGCGGTGGGGCCGCTTCCGGGAGGAGAGCATGACAAAAACGGCAGACAACGCTGCAACCAATGGCGAGAAACTGGCGGAGGACTTTGAATTGACGGCGCTGCCCGCGGGCTTCGTGGACGATCCGTTTCCGGTCTATCACGCACTTCTGGAGCACGCGCCCCTGAAGCGTTTCGCCGACGGCTCGGTCATGCTGTCGCGCTATGAGGATCTCGACCGCGTCTATCGCGACACGAAAACCTTTTCCTCCGACAAGAAGGCCGAGTTCCTGCCGAAGTTCGGCGACACGCCGCTTTACGAGCATCACACGACGAGCCTCGTCTTCAACGATCCGCCGCTCCACACACGGGTGCGCAAGATCATGATGGGCGCGCTCACGCCGCGTGCGCTGGCAGCGCTTGAGCCGGGTCTGATCACGCTGGTCGATGGCCTGCTCGACCGTATGGAAGAGAAGGGCGAGGTCGATCTCATCGAGGATTTCGCCGCCGCGATCCCCATCGAGGTGATCGGCAATCTGTTCGATATTCCCCACGAGGCGCGCGAGCCGCTGCGCGACTGGTCGCTTGCCATTCTCGGTGCGCTCGAGCCGGTTCTCACCGACGAGCAGCTCAAATGGGGCAACACCTCTGTCACCGATTTCAAGGCGTTCCTGAAGGAGATTGCCGATGATCGCCGGCGCAATCCCGGTGATCCGGCGACCGACGTCCTGACCCGTCTCATCAATGGCAATGAGGGCGAAGAACTCTCCGAGGTGGAGCTTCTGCAGAACTGCATCTTCATCCTCAATGCCGGTCACGAGACCACCACGAACCTGATCGGCAATGCCCTTTATGAGCTGTTGCAGTGGCCTGAAGAGAAGGCGCGGCTTGAAGCCGACCCGGACCTGATCGCAACGGCGGTCGATGAGTTCCTGCGTTTCCAGAGCCCCAACCAGCTCGGCAACCGCATGGCGGTGGAGCCGGTGGAGTTCCATGGCGAAACCGTGGAGCCGGGCACGCCGATCCATCTGTGCATTGGTGCTGCCAACCGCGATCCGCGCCAGTTTGCCGATCCGGACCGGCTTGATGTGGGGCGCAGGCCCAACAAGCATCTGGCCTTTGCCGGTGGGCCTCATCTGTGCGCGGGCTTTTCGCTTGCGCGCATGGAAGGGCGCATCGGCATTTCGCATTTTCTCAAACGTTTCCCCGACTACCGGATGACGGGCGAGCCGGAACGCACCGGACGTGTGCGCTTTCGCGGCTTCTCCCGGCTGCCGGCGCGGGTGCGCTGATCAATAAAGGAGTTTTCCATGAGCGTGATGCGGCTTGAAAGCTATGCGGCAGGGGCGTGGGTTGCGCCCTCGGGCGACCTCAAACCCCTGCGGAGTGCGGTCACCGGCGATGTGGTTGCCGAACTCGGTTCGCAGAAGCTGGATTTCGCCGGCATGGCCGATCATGCCCGCCAGGTGGGCGGGCCGGCGCTGCGCGCGATGACGTTCCACGACCGCGCCTTCGCCATCAAGGCGCTGGCGCAGTATCTGAACGACCGCCGCGAAGCGCTCTACGAGCTTTCCTACGAGACCGGTGCGACCAGGCCTGACTCGATGATCGACATTGATGGCGGCATCGGCACGCTGTTCGTCTATTCGTCCAAGGCCCGGCGTGAGCTGCCCGATGACAGGGTCTATGTGGATGGCGCGCTGGAGCAGCTTTCCCGCTCCGGAAACTTCGTTGGCCAGCACGTGGCGACCCCGCTTCAGGGCGTGGCCGTCCACATCAACGCCTTCAACTTCCCCGTCTGGGGCATGCTGGAAAAGCTTGCGCCGACGCTGATCGCCGGCGTTCCGGCCATCGTCAAACCGGCCTCTGCCACCGCGTGGCTCGCTGAAGCCTGCTTCCGCATGATCGTGGAATCCGGCCTGTTCCCGGAAGGCGCGGTTCAGTTCATCGCGGGTTCCACCGGAGACCTGCTTGACCGCCTGACCGGTCAGGACGTGGTGTCCTTCACGGGCTCCGCCTCCACCGCATCCATGCTGCGCGCCAACCCGAAGATCATCGGCAATTCCGTGCGCTTCGTGGCCGAGCAGGATTCGCTCAACGCCTCGGTGCTTGGGCCGGATGCAGCCCCCGGAACGCCTGAATTCGACGCCTTCATCAAGGAAGTGCACCGCGAGATGACAGCCAAGGCCGGCCAGAAATGCACCGCTGTGCGCCGTATTTTCGTGCCCGACGCACACCGCGATGCGGTCACCGACGCGCTCATCGCCCGGCTTGAGAAGACCGTGGTCGGCAATCCGCGCAGCGAAGGCGTGCGGATGGGCGCGCTCGCAAGCCTCGCCCAGCGCGACGACGTTCTTGAGAAGGCCGGCATTCTCGCCACCGAGGCCCGCCGTGTCTTCGGGGATCCGGATGCGTTCTCGGTCACCGATGCCGATGCCGGAGCGGGCGCATTCGTGCCGCCCATGCTGTTCTCCTGCGACGATCCCGATGGCGCTCAGAAGCTGCATTCAGTCGAGGCGTTCGGCCCCGTGTCCACCATCATGCCGTACCGGGATCTCGGCCATGCGCTGAAACTCGCCAATCGCGGCGAGGGCTCGCTTGTCGCCTCGGTCTTCACGCATGATCCGGCGGTGGCCCGGCAGGCGGTCCTGGAAGCGGGCGCTTTCCATGGCCGGCTCTATTTCGCCAACCGCGACACTGGCAAGGAGGCAACCGGCCACGGTTCGCCGCTGCCGCACATGGTGCATGGCGGTCCGGGCCGCGCCGGCGGCGGCGAGGAGCTGGGCGGTGTCCGCGGCGTGATGCACTACATGCAGCGCACCGCGATCCAGGCGAGCCCCGATCTGATCGCCGGCATCACCAACCGCTATGTGGCTGGCGCTTCGACCGAAGAGAAAGAGCCGCATCCCTTCCGCCTGACCTTTGGCGAACTGGAGCCCGGCCGCACGCTCTGGGCCGGTCCGCGCGAGGTGACGCTGGCGGACATCGAGCATTTCGCCGAGTTCACCGGTGATACGTTCTACGCGCATATGGACGAGGAGGCGGCTGCCGCCAATCCGTTCTTCCCCGGCCGCGTCGCCCATGGCTATCTCATTCTGTCCTTCGCGGCAGGCATGTTCGTTGAGGCTGCACCCGGCCCGGTGCTTGCCAATTACGGCCTCGACAATCTGCGTTTCATGAAGCCGGTCTCCCCCGGCGACACGCTGAAAGTGCGCCTCACGGTCAAGCAGAAGACCCGCCGCAAGGATGAATATGGCGAAGTGCGCTGGGATGTCGGCGTCTACAATCAGGAAGGCGAGCAGGTTGCGGCCTACGAACTCCTGACCATGAACGCCATGTAGTGTGGGGAGATTTGGGGCGTCCTTTGCCATGTCCTCCCGCTTTCGGGAGAACCGGCGCAGCGCCCCTCATCCCCCTGCCGGGACCTTCTCCCCGCCTGCGGGGAGAAGGCAGCGTTGCGCCACTGCGTTTCTCAGGAGCACCATCGGCTGAACATTTCCCCGCCACGTCGAGGTCTCCCTCTCCCCGCTGGCGGGGAGAGGGTAAGGGTGAGGGGCGGGCGCCGACGGTCGCCCGGCAACATCGCGCCCCGCTAGGCGCTCCTGGCCTTGAAGGCCAGCCCGTCCACCAGTTCCGAAGCCTTGAGCAGCGCCGCACCCGTTGCGACAACCATCTGCGGCAGAAGCATCCATTCCAGCGTCCATGCCGCGCCGGAGCGTTCGTTTTCATGCACCAGCGCCTGATGCACGCCACCCACCAGCGTGGCGTTGAAGCGCGCGAGCGTCACCAGCGCTTCGGCGGCGACCGGGTTCTTCTTGTGCGGCATGGCGGAAGATCCGCCGCCCGCCGCGAGTTCGATCTCACCAATTTCGCTCTGCGCGGCAAGCACGATGTCCTGCCCCATCTTGCCGAGGCTTCCGCTGATCAGCGAGAGAACGGAGGCAAAAGCGGCGATCCCGTCGCGCTCGCTGTGGCGGGCATGGTCGGCCTGCGCAAGGCCAAGCCGTGCCGCCAGCCGCCCGGCAACGGCCTCGCCCTTGTGGCCGAGCTTGTCGAGCGTGCCGGCTGCGCCACCGAAATGCAGCACCGCGATGTCGCCCTGAACCGTCTCCAGCCGTTGCACATCGCGGATGAGCGGTTCGCGCCATGACCGGATTTTCCGGCTGGCGGAAACGGGAATGGCGGCCTGCATGCGCGTATGCGCCATCACTTTGGTCTGTCCGTCCCGCGTCTCCAGCGCCGCCAGCGCGTCGATCAGCCCGGCAAGCCGCCGCGCAAGGATCGCCATCGCCTCGCGCGCCCGCAGCGCAAATCCCGTATCGATCACGTCCTGGCTGGTCGCGCCGAAATGGAGATGCGCCCTGACGTCTTCGGGAAGGGCTGCGCGTAATTCCCTGACCAGCGCCGGCACAACCACCCCGTCCTGCGCCACGCCGGCCTTCAGACCGGCCACATCCGGGCTGAAGCGCGCTAGCGTCGCGGTGATCGCCTCCGCCGCCGGGCGCGGAATGACGCCCTCATCGGCTTCGGCTTCGGCAAGCGCGGCCTCGAATTTCAGCATCGCGTCGAGTTCCGCCCGCGCGGAAAAGAGATGCGCGAGCTCCTCATCGCCAAGCAGGCCTGAAAGGATGGGATGATCGAACACGGAGATGGTCATGCGGCAAATGTCCCGGTTGGCGTTCTGAGTAGCTCAATAACACATCTGCCGCCGGGCGATTGGCCCGGCGGCAGGTTGATGCGGCAAAAAAGAAAGCGGGGTGTCGTTCAGATGTCGAAGAACACCGTTTCCATCTCCCCCTGGAGATGGATGTCGAACGTGTAGACGTCGCCGTCGCGGCTGGCGATCAGCGTCGGCACGCGGTTTCGATGTTCGATCCGCGCGAGCACCGGGTCCTCGGCGTTTGCTGCCTCTTCGTCACCGAAATACAGGCGCGTCGCCAGCCCCAGATTGATGCCGCGCGCCACGATCCAGAGATTGATGTGCGGCGCCATCATGCGTCCACCGGGGAAGGGAACCGGTCCGGGCTTGATCGTCTCGAAGCGGATTTCGCCGCTTTCCATGTCGGAGGGAAACCGCCCCCAGCCGCTGAAGGCAGGGTCCGCCGCGCCGCGCGTCTCCGAAGGGGAGTTGTAAAGCCCCTCGGCGTCCGCCTGCCAGGTTTCCACCAGCGCGTCCTTCAGAACCGAGCCTGTTCCGTCAAACACGCGGATCACCACGCTGATGCGCTCGCCCTTCGTCTGGTCGCTGACGAGCGATGCGCCGAGATCTTCAGGGAAGATGCCTTCAATGCCGCAGAAATTCGGCGTCAGGCCGATATGGACGTAAGGGCCGGCGGTCTGCGACGCGCTTTCCTTCAGGCGATTGAGATCCTGGGCCATCAATTGCCCTCCATGCGGTTTTCAAAAAGGGTCGAGCGGCGGCCACGCAGAACGATGTCGAACTTGTAGGCGCGCGCATCCATCGGCACGGTCGCCTCCATGTCGAGCGCCGCGATCAGCCCCTCAATGGCCCTGCGGTCGGGAATGGTGCCGACAATCGGGCATTTCCAGATCATCGGATCGCCCTCGAAATACATCTGCGTGATCAGGCGCTGCACGAAACCGTGTCCGAACACGGAGAAGTGGATATGCGCCGGCCGCCAGTCATTGATGCCGTTCGGCCAGGGATAGGCTCCCGGCATGATCGTGCGGAAGGAATAATTGCCGTCTTCGTCGGTGATGGTGCGCCCGCAGCCGCCGAAATTGGGGTCCAGCGGGGCGAGGTAGCCGTCCTTCTTGTGCCGGTAGCGGCCGCCTGCATTGGCCTGCCAGAACTCGACCAGAACATTGGGGACGGGGCGCGCATTCTCGTCCAGAACCCGGCCATAGACGATGATGCGCGGTCCAATCGCGCTTTCGCCGGAGCGCGCATGGTTCAGCGTCAGGTCGTTGTCGAGCGCGCCCAGAATGCCGTGCCCGAATGTCGGTCCGGTGATCTCAGACGGCGTGTGCGGAAAGGCGATCGGCGCTTTCTGCGGCGAGCGCACGACGGATGTCTTGTAAAGCGGGGTCAGCGCTGGCGGTTGCCAGGCGCGGTCGCGCTGGAAGAAGCCGCCGGTTTCCGGTCTCTGGTTCTTCATGCCTTGTCTTCCTCCATCGCCGCAAGCGTCTGCTTGACGATCTTGATTGCATGGTTTGCCGCAGGCACGCCGGCATAGATGGCCACGTGCAGCATGGCCTCGCGCAGATCCTCCGCGCTCGCTCCTGTATTGGCGGTGGCGCGCACATGCATGGCCAGTTCCTCGTCCTGTCCGAGCGCTGCCAGAAGCGCGATGGTCACCATCGAGCGCTCACGCTTTGTCCATTCGGGCCGCGACCAGACGTGTCCCCAGGCGGCTTCCGTGATGAGTTCCTGAAAAGGCTCGTCGAAGGCGGTCTTGCGGGCTTGCGCATTGTCCACCCAGGCATCGCCCAGCACCGCGCGACGCGTCTTCATGCCCTCCTTGTGTCGGGCGCTTTCTTCCTTGCTGGACATGCTATTCTCCTTGGTAGTCTGGGGCCCGACCGTAGGGTCGGGTATTCTAATGGCAGGGGATCAGAAGGGCAGGCCGACATAGTTTTCGGCGAGCATGGTAAGTGCTGCGCGCGACTGGAACAGATAGTCGAGCTCCGCATGCTGGATGCGCTGGCCGAATGTGCCCTGATCGGGGAAGCGGTGAAGCGTGCTGGTCATCCACCAGGAAAACCGCTCCGCTTTCCACACGCGGGCCAGCGCCTTCTGCGAATAGGCGTCGAGGCCGGCCGTGGATTTTTCGATGTAATATTCTCGAAGCGCATCAAAGAGATAGCGCACGTCGCTCGCAGCGAGATTCAGGCCCTTTGCGCCGGTTGGCGGCACGATATGCGCCGCGTCGCCGGCGAGGAATAATCGGCCAAAGCGCATGGGCTCGGCGACAAAGGAGCGTAACGGCGCGATGGATTTCTCGATGGAGGCGCCGGTGGTCATGGCCTCGGCGGTGGCGTCCGGCAGGCGGCGGCGGATCTCGTCCCAGAAGCGCGCATCCGTCCATTCCTCGACGCGCTCATCGGCGGCCACCTGCACATAATAGCGGCTGCGTGTGGTGGAGCGCATGGAGCATAAGGCAAAGCCGCGCGGATGATTGGCGTAGATCAGTTCGTCGCCCACCGGCGGCACGTCGGCGATGATGCCAAGCCAGCCAAACGGGTAGATGCGCTCGAACGTCTCCAGCGCCTCATGCGGGATCGACTGCCGCGCAATGCCGTGAAACCCGTCGCAGCCGGCGATGAAATCACAGGCGATGCGGTGCGTCTGGCCGTCTTTCTCATAAGTCACGGAAGGGGTGTCGGTATCGAAACCGTGTGGCTGCACGTCCCGCGCTTCGTAGACCGTCTGCGCGCCGATGGCGTCGCGCCCGTCCATCAGATCATGAGTGACTTCGGTCTGCCCGTAGACGAGAACCCGTTTGCCGCCGGTCAGCGTGTGAAGGTCGACCCGGTGGCGGCGATTGTCGAAGGCCAGATCGAAACCGTCATGCGGCAGGCCCTCGGCCCGCATGCGTGCGCCGACGCCGGCTTCGTCCAGCATGGCGGCGGTGCCTTCCTCCAGAACGCCGGCGCGGATGCGCGAAAGCACATGCGCTCTGGATGCGCGCTCCAAAATCACATTGTCGATCCCGGCGCGCGATAAGAGCTGCCCCAATAATAACCCGGCCGGGCCGGAGCCGATGATGGCGACCTGAGTCCGCACGATGGCAATCCTCCCAATTGCATCGCGAAGAGTGGTTGTTTCCGCCCGGCGCGGCAATGGACATTTCCGGCAAACGATTGCACTATTCGCGCATCGTGAGGGAGGGGGCCGGTGCAGAGATCGATACCGAATTACAGACTTTACCAAGAAAAAACAGGCGAATCTCCTGATTTCTGGCTGCATTGCGAAACGCTCTCCGTTCGCAGTTCACTGCACAATTGGGAAATTTCGGTGCACCGCCATTCCGCGCTTTTCCAGGTATTCTGG
>MRWG01000230.1_pt1 | contig 91911 bp, 90 predicted proteins | sample 1013341 | NCBI WGS metagenome assembly MRWG01 (sample SAMN06117577, study PRJNA244670) | biofilm metagenome | biome: Water; feature: Cathode Biofilm; material: Biofilm; isolation source: microbial consortium enriched at the cathode of a solar microbial fuel cell | place: USA: District of Columbia ...
AGCGCGGCGAGCGCGGCGAGCGCCATCACCACACTGCTCAGCGTTCCGATCTCTTGCCACAGCGATTGCACGAAGGCTTCTCCCGCTTACGATCCTCGCCGCTGGAAGCCGCCGCAGCGGAAATGGAGATAGAGCAGCACCAGCAGCCAGATCGCGACGAAACCGTCGGCGAAGATCATCAGGAAATTGTACGGCGCGTAATTGTCCGCGGTGACGGTCTGGTAGACGTGGCCGGCGGCGGCGCCGAGCATGAACAGGGACCAGCCGAGCCCGGTGGCGAGCCAGAACAGGCCGCCGATCCAAATGCACAGAAATCCCAGCACGCCCCAGGCGCCGTCGTGAACGCCGACCTCGAATTGGAACGGGCTCGGCGACCAGCCAATCATCTTGGCGGCCTGATCGGGAAAGAAGACATGGGGAATGAAGCCGAACACGAAGCCGAAAACGCCGACGTCGAGCACGAGCGCGTAGAGCAAGAGCACACGAACGACGCGCGCCTTGGTCCGGGGTTCGCGGGTCAGCGCAAGATGCAGCAGCGGCAGGACGACGCTCAGGGCGGCGATGGCTAGGCCGATCATTGTTGTCCCCCCCTCGCCGACCGAAGCCCCGAAGGGCTCAAGCGATCACTTTGCCTTCGGCCCCGGCCCAGCGTCAACGTCGCGGCCCGTCTCGTCGTCCTTCTTGCGGTACCACCACACGGTGAGCTGACGCCGCCAGCGCCGCACGGCGGGCAGATCGACCGACAGCACGAGGAAGCCGAGCGGGATCATCCAGAAGCCGAGCACCGGCAGGAAGCCCAGGAGGCCGCAGCCGATCAGCACGATGCCGAGGCCGATGCGCAAGGGCTTCGACTTGGGCAGATGCCAGTGACTGTTGAAGAGGCGGACCTTGTGGGCCATGCGCGTTTCCTGGGGGCCGGACGCTGGAGTCCGGACGCCCGACATAGGGGTTCGGCGGAGGCGCCGCAAGGCGGGCGAATTTCGCGGCCGCCCGAGGGCGCAAAGCGCTGGAAAGGCGCCCGGCGTTTTGCTATCACCCCCTTCAGCGCAGCTCGACGAAGAGCCTGCGCTCTGCTCCCCGGTAGCTCAGTTGGTAGAGCAAGCGGCTGTTAACCGCTGGGTCGCTGGTTCGAGTCCGGCCCGGGGAGCCAATTACTTCAAAGAGTTATTTGATTTGTGGCCACGCACACCGTCCGTCATAACTACAGGATGTACGGTATGTGTACGGCGCCATAGGCGAAAGACGCGTTGCCACTGGCCGATTACACCACCCCTTCGGCGCCCTCGCCCGGCAAGGTTCCTAGGTAGGCCGCGCATCCCTCTATTTCGATCCGCCAAACGGTCTCTGCGTCGGCGCCCGCGCTCCTAATTCTCCATCTCTTATCGGGCTCAAGGCTGTACTCCCGCACCCAAGCTTGGTTCTCCTTTGTAATCTTCAGATCGTACTTGGGCCTCGGTGATTTGATGGGAGCATGAAACTTGAAAAGTAGGTCACCCTCTTCTGCATAAAGTTCGTCCAGGAAGATGCCCATACGCATGAAGACGGATCGCCGTTGTTCGACGAGAAGCTCTGGAGATTCTACTCCGGCCTCATTGAGGAGGTGCTCCAATGTCCTCAGTTCGTGTTGAGTACGGCAAACAACCCGTGACAGATGAGCAAGGTCCAAGCCTCCTTTGACGACAACCTCCGACATCCGCTTGTTGTTGATGTCTCCCACGGCAGCAGCGGGTAATGGCCCGTCGTGGTAGATTAGATCGAAATCCAAGGTGTCGAAGGCCTTGTCGCCGTGGAGAGGGGTGGCATCCGCCCTTGCGAAATTCCCATAGAGAAAGGCGGACTCGTCCAGGGTCATCACTTTCGCGAAGTCGAACGCAAACGCTATCGGAATCGACATGTGCGGATCCACTCTGTAGGGATCGGTCGAGGACTTGATACCTTCGGTTTTTAGATGGAACCAATTTTTTGGTCGGAAATACAGTCGCGCGTGTTCGTTCGCTTCGGGGTTGTTCCAAACCGCGCCTTGATTGGCGACATCACAAATCAGACAAGGCACGTCATTTCGACTTTTGAGAATGCCATCCTGAATGATCGCCGCTGCGACCTCTAACTGACAAGTGTGGAATAGATAGTTTGGCCAACTCGCTCGGGTGCCGAATTTTGCAAGCTTCTTTCCCCAGTCGGCGGTGTGTTTCTCCGCGCGCCCTAGTGAAATAGCCATTGCTGCTCTGGCCGTTTGGCTTCCGCAGTCTCAAGGCCCGGATAGCCTCTTCGATCAAAGAACAGTCCCACGGCCGGCGCGGAGGCCGTGCTGCCGGCTTTCTGCATGGGCGCTTGCCTGACATACGGTAGCGACGCAAGTATGGGAAAAAGATAGCTCTTGTAGCGTCGTGAACTCTCGTCACCGTAGAGGTATATCGACAGGATTCCATCCCGCAGGCCTATCCACGCGCGTTCCAACTCCTCGGCAGGGATCGTTCTTCGGCCTCCCTCGGTAGTAATATGGATATTGCTCTCGTCGTCCATCGAAGCGCTGAATTCACTCTTTTTGTCGAGGGTACTAAATTGACCTCGGTTTCTGTAGATCGCGCCAGCGACATTTAGCAAGAATGTATCAAAGTCAGTTGGTCTCGCCGCAGGCGGCTCACAGTGTTCAGGAACGAACTCCGGCCCGAAGTGCATATTGTGGATGTAAACGGGGATACTGAGGTTCTCTAGATAGTGCTCCATTACCGGTCGCACCTCTTTCCATTCCAGTTCACCATTCCCACAGCCCAACGGCGGGAAGGCAACGGAGGTGATGCCGATTTGCTGATACACGGCACGGAAGGTCTCTAGGCCTGCAACGAGATAATCGAGCGAAGAAGGCTTCCTCCATGTCGTCTTAGTCGGAAAGTTGATGACCCAGTGTTCCGCCCCCTTCCATAATTGAAGTTTGCCGATGACGAGCTCACCCGCATCACACAATTTCTTGTACTCTTTGAACATTGCTGGGTACTCGCTTTTGAAGCGCTTTGCGATGCCCTTCCCCATGACGCCCTCGGTGTTCACGGTGTTCACGAGTGTCTGTGCGGGAGACTCAAAGAGGCTGCTGTAGAGGTAGACCAACATTCATTTTTCCTAGGGGGCCTCAGCGGGACGTACATTATCCCGATTCGGGAAGCGTGCTCATTGGGATCGGGAGGCAGACGCTTCAGTCCGCGTCCCCTGATGCAGTTAGGCCTCACTATAGCCCGGCACGTCGCTCCAGAGGTCTAGGGCGCCTGGTTCGACGCACCCGAGCCGCTGCGCGTCGGCGAGGGCCGAGCGGATGAAGTCGAAGATATCGTCACTGGGCACTGTTGGCGTCCGCCCCCAGTCTCCGCTTAAAGCGAGTTTGATAGCAATACCGGCCGGTCCTTCGGCAGGGATGCGTAGCAGTTCAGAAAGCAGCTCTCGTCGGCGCTGCGCGGATAGTCTCGATTTCGACGAGTTCGCCTCGACCTTGTACTCAGAGAATAAGCGCTGGAGTTCGGCGTCTGAACCATCCGTGGTAGTGGGATCAGTGGTCATGCTGGCCTCCTTTCTAGGCTGGCATCGGCAAGTGCCGGGCGCCTGTTTGCGCGGGCGCCCGGCGCGACTCGAATCGTGCCCCTCTCCCCAACAAAGGGCAAGCAGGATGACGATCCATTTGTGGAACTATGACGGTGCATCTCTGGAACTACGCGCGGCCCCCTTTTCAACCGATGTAGAAGTCAATTCCCTCCAAGAGGTGCCCTCCCTTCCAGCCCTGGCAAGCAACACGCGCTCGGAAGTCCTTTGGTCATTGGGCACTTGGAAGGCACGAAGGGAATGGAAGGCATGCCGGGCTCATCCTATAGGAGCTATGGTGTTCAGCGATGAGGAGCGCCACAACGCCCTATCCCATGGCCTTTTGATTTTGGGAGTAAGACCTGCGACGGAGCGTTCTTGCTGTCCATGCCTTCCAAGCCCTTGCTTCCAAAGCCGTGGCGACGGAAGGCAAGTTGGAAGGCAGGAAGGCAAAAAGGGAATCTCGGCTTGCGCCTTTCCCAAGATGAAAGGTCAACCGTGTTAACCGGCGTCAACCAGTAAACCGTGTAAACCCTATTTTTGCGGTGACTTACTGGGAAGGCGCCGGGGCGCGAATTACCCGCTAAAGGGGGTGGTCAAGGAAGGACCCGCACGCACCGCGCTGTTGATCGAAACTCTCCTGGACGCGAAAGCCGCATAAGGACGGCCCTCGCTAGATCGAGGAGGGGGCGCGGGGGCGGCGAGAGGCCCATCACGAGGGGCGGCGCCGCAGCGCTTCTCTGTGGGCGGCTACAGCCTCTCGGACGGCCTCGACGATAAGATCGTCCACAGCCTCTCCTCGAGTCGCCTGGACATCATCCCAAAGCGCCACGAGCGCGGCCTCGATCTCGCGCTGCACTTTCTCCTCAGACCAGCCTTCGGCCACCCGCTGCTCACCGGCCGTCGCAAGCAATTGAGCGAACGGGTCGAACCGTGCCCGAGCCCGTCTCTTGGCTCTGTCTTTTAGAAAGTCATCGGACGTCATTTGGGTTATCTCCTCGTCGGCGGGGTGCGCACGCCCATTTGCCCAAGCGCGCGGTTCGGCGCCGAGCCGGGTTGCGTCATTTGCTTGGCCGCCGAGTTGCCGATGATCACATCGATGTCGAGCCCGCCCGAGCCATTCTCGCGCTCGCGCTTCGACGACTCCTCGCCCGAATAGTTGTGAACCGACACGTTGTTGACGACACCGCCCTCCCCGCCGCCGCGCATCGGCACCACCGAGCCCGCCTGCGAGGGCACGATCCACTCGTCTTTATGGACGCGATAGACGCGGCCGGGCGCGAGATCGCCGCCGCCCGCGCGCGAGCCGCCGAACAGGGAGCCGAGCGCGCCCGCAATGCCGCCTGGCCCCGAGCCCGTCGAGGCCGTGCCGAGGAAATCCGCGAACGGCCCCCCGCCCATGATCGCCGCTTGCAGCACGAGCTTTGCCATCGCCTGCCCGATGTCACCGAGCACATCGGCGAGATTGTCGCCCCGCAGCGCAAGGCGGTCGATGAAGTCGATGGCGGTGTCGCCGCCATATTCGAGGAGATCGTTGAAGTTCTTTTGAGCCTGCTGAGCCTCATAAAGCGCCGCCGTCTCGGTGGCGATGGCGGCCCCCATCGATGAGGTAAGCGAGACGTTCGCCGTCTTGAGGTTCGCATAAATCTCTTGTTCGAGATTGGTGCGGGCGAGCTGCTCGCGCTCAAACCTGATTTTCTCGATCAAGTCTTGCGTCTTAACCGAGGCCGCCGCCGCCGCGTCACCATAACCCTCAGTGGAAGCCGTCGCTTCGTCAACGGTGGTCTTCCACGACTTGGGATCGGCCGGATCGGAGAACCCCACGAGCTTCTCTCGCTCGCGCTCAATCGAAACGCGCGGCGAGCCTGCGTACACATCAGGCTGCGCGATCGGATCGATCTTGAGGCTTGGAAAATTGTCTTCGATATAATCGACAATCCCCTCAACCCAGTCGAGCCAAGCCTCGCGCGTCTTTGCCTTGTCAGGCGTCATCTCGGCGATGTTCGTCGTCCACGCCGAATATTGCTCGGCTACTTTTTCGAGCGCGCCCGAGATAGTGACTTGTAGCTCCGACGCCCAAATGCGCCATTGCGAGAGATTCGCGGCAGTCTTGTAGCCGTTGATTTCGAGCTGCTTGTTCAGCTCGTCAACCTTGGCCCTTGTCGCCGCGAGGCTATCGACGGCATCGCGGCCGAGAACTTGCCCCACCTCCCGCGCCTTAGTGCTGAGCCGGTCGAGACCATCCGAGCCTTCGCGCGCGAGATTGGAGAGGCGCGCCAGTTCGTCGCCGCCAGCACGAGAAAGCACGCGTAGACGCTCCTGCGGGTCCCTGAGGCGCGATACCACGTCGAAGAGATCGCGCAGCACCGTCTCGGCATCACGTGCGCGACCGGCGTTGTCGAAGAGCGAGACGTTGTACTGCTTGAGGACATCGACACTCTTGCCCGTGCCTTGCTGCGCCTCGCCGAGCCGCCGCGTCCAAGAAGCGAGCGCGGCGTCGGCGTCCTCATAGGCGGCGCCGGTCGCCTTCGCGGCATAGCGATACTCTTGCAGCCGGTCGGTGCTGAGCTGAAGCTTGTCGGCCTGCGCCTTGAGCGTGTCCGCGAAGTTCATCGCGTCGTCGGTGAGTTTAGCAAAAGACAACGCGAGCGCACCGATGCTGAGCGGCACGCCCACTGTGCTCAACGCCGAGCGTAAAGTGGTGCCGGTCAATAGCGCGTTGCGCTTCACGTTCTCGAAGGCCACGCGCGAGAGATCGTTGCCGATGATGTCGAAGCGGAGATGCTTGGCAAGCGCAGGACCGGCCATCTAGAACGCCCCTCTCAGCTTGTGCGAGAAGCGCACGAGACGTTTTTCGGTGTCGGTAAGCCCCTTGGGCAGCGCCGCCGTCACCCTTGCCTCTTGCTCTTGCGTGATCGGCACGCCGCTCGCGGCGGCAAGCGTCCGCTCGAAGCGCGCTTGGTGCGCTTGTCTCGCCTTTCGGGCGCGGCGGGCGAAGGCGACGAGCCGCGCATTTTGATCCGGCTCCGGGCTTGGGCAACTGGCGATCGCGCCGCACGCCGCACGCGCGGCCTCGGGCGACATGCCCTCGTCAGACTTTGCGGGGCGCCGCTGCTTGGCTTTGGCGTCTCGCGCGGGCGGCTTCAAGCGCATCGAGTTAATCAGGTAGGTGCTCATCTCATCGGTTCCTCTCTTCGAGTAGGTGGCGCGCCGGGGATCAAAGAGGCTTCCCGCCACCCCCAGCGCGCCGTTTCCCAAACCGGGCGGGAAGGTTCTTATAGCGGTGGCAGACTTTCGCCCGTCGCCAGCACGGCACGCGGTTCGGCGCCCGGCCGACGCCGGATGGCGAGGCCGACTGATTTTGCATCGCGAATGAGACGCTCCTCGATGCACTCAAGATCGAGCAGCTCCTTCTCAATATCGCTCCGACGCTCCTCCCGCTCGCGCGCCGAGATTCCGTCGCGTTCCTCGTAATAAGCGTCGAGCAGTGTTGCCATGGCTTTGCGGGGACCATCCCCACAGAACGCGATCATAAGCGCGATGACATCATCGGCGCCCAACCCACTTCTCGGCGCGATCGAGGGCAACCGCACCCTCGCAGCACCTCCCTTGGGATTCGGCTGCGTGATGGGGCGAACATCGATCTGCGCCATGCCCCGCTTCACCAAGGTCTCAAGTTGTGCGTCCCAGTGAGCCGCCGCCTCTTCGCGCGAGTACGGCGCTCGGGCGAGCCGATGCAGCTCCTCGCGCAAGGGAGCGATTTTCTGACGAATTGATTCGACGGTGTCCGTGAACTCGCCGAATGCGTCGGCGGTTTTTTTAAGTAGAGCTGACATTGTTGAGATTCTCTCCGTTAGCGCCCTAGGGGCCGGTTTGCCAAGATCGAGCGGCTGTCACGCATGGGCACTTGCGGCGGCAAAATGATCTCGCCAGCCCGTGCGCGCGCCTCCAAAAATTTGCGACAACGCGTGGCAAGCTCGCGCGTATCGCGCGCCTCGGCCGCGGCCCTGGCGGCTGTGTCCTCGGCGGCCTCGTAGGCGCGTTGCAGACTCTCCACTTTGCCTCGCGCCCGCTGCTGCGCGGCGCGCAAGCGCTGGCTTTCGCTGCCCTTGCTGATCTTCACCATGCCCTCGGGCTCGTCTGCGCCGAGGTGCCAACGGCGCTCGTTCATGCGATCGTGGGCGATGGCCTCTTCAAGCGCATCCTCGATCGTCGCGAGTTCTTTGCGCGCCTCTGCGAGCGCGCTCCAATGATCACCTTGCCGGTCGTCAGCCTCCTGCGCCGCACGCGCGGCGAGGTTGGCGTCGGACTCGATTTCAAGGATGCGCGCGGGATCAATCTTCACCATTTGCCTCGTCCTCCTCTTGTTCGGGATCACCATCGATCAGGGATTGAATATTCAAAAGCCCCGAACCATTTTCGCGCAGAATGGCCCGGAGCCGTGCCACACCCGGCATTGGCCAGTCGTTAGTCAGCAGGAGCCACCATGTTGCGCGGGGCTCGTCTTGCGGTGCTGGGCCCCGCCGCTCGCGCGACCAGCAGCGCCGCACGTAGGTGTCGAAATTAGTCCACATCGCTCGCGCCGCGTCGGAAGCGCTGAGGTGTCCCCATCGCTCGGCCCACGCGCGCCGGAGAGCGTCGTTGCGCATTTCGAGCTCGATCACGCGGCGTGGGCTCAGCGGTCCGCGCTCGCTCACTCCCAGGACCGCCCCGATAGGCTCGCGCGCGCCGTTGGCGAACCAAGCGCTTAGGCCGACGCCGATCTGCCGGAAGCGCGGCTCCTCCACTTGCTGCAAAAATTCTGACAAGTCCGCGAGATCGATCATGCTGGCGCGCACGCTCATGCCGAGCCCCGCGCCAATGTTTCACGCGCAACAATATGTGCTGCATTTTTCTCATCCAGGAGACGGGATGTTTCTTCTATGGGATCAGTGCTCACGCGGGCGTGTTTCATTCCGCTCGCCTCGATATGACCCAAGTAGTCACGCCGCTGTGGATTTTATCGACATCAATCCCCGCCTCGTAGAGCAGCGGGATGCAGCGCATGATGCGCTTACCGAGCGCGGCGGCGTTGGCAGGCCACTCGCGCGACTTGAGGAAGTTCTCGCGAAGCTTGGCGTCACCGCCGCCGCGTATGCGTTGGGCAAGCTCTTCGAGGAGCTTCGTCGCGCTGCCGGTCCACCGGTCGCAACCTCGGCGCCATGCATCGTTGTCGGCATCGGGATCGCCGAAGACGAGATTCTTGATGGCCACCGCCACGGCATCCGCCTCAAGCGTGGCCCTCGCGGATTGTTCTCGGTTCTCGGCGTATAATGCGAGGTACTGGCCCTCCTCCCAGCCGAGCGCCGGAGCGCACGCCTCGACCCAGGTCACATAGTCGGCGAGACGAGGCGGCGCGGGAATGTGCACCTCGTGCTGACGCCGGAGGCCGGTCGCAACCGCGTCGAACAATGCCCCCAATATTTCGGGCTTGTCGGCATTGAAGCGTTTCCAAAAATCCGTTTCGGTGACGCGGGCCTCGTCGGGGATGCGCTGAAGCTCTATCGCGATCATGCGCGAGTTCGCATCTGCCGCAGCATCGAACGCGATGCCATTCACAGCCAGAGCGTTGGGGTGGTTAGTTACAACCTCGCCCAAGTTCGTGTGGAGCTGCCGCGAGACAACCCCTTCGCCGGACGCAAGACGGCATAGGGTATCCGAAGCTTCCTGACTTAGTCGGCTCGTGTTGTTGATGCCGACGGCGAATCGGTTTGCAACGCTCGCCACGAGGTCTCGCACGTCGCGCGTCAGGCTGATCATCTCCGGCTCGCGTGGATCGATCAGGCTGCACAACGTGCGCGTCAATGAACTCTTCGCCGTGCCATGAGAACCCGAAATTTTTAGGATTGGAATGGGTGCCTCCCCACGCAAGGCGCCGAGGAGCCAACCGTCGAGATGCATGTACCCAGCGTCATTAGTGTTCCAGTACTGATGGACTTGGTTAATCAGCCCTCCTGGCTCAGGGATGGCTTGTGGCCGCATGCCATCGGAGCGCTCGAACTCGACGGGGCAACGGTCGTGGTGAATGTCCCAGCGCCCCGGAACGACTCGCACGTAGGACCAATTGGGGAGGCCGAGGTCATAGAGCAGAACATCCGGCGACTGCCTGGCCACCCGGCAATAGACAGTCCGCTCGTCGCCTTCCAAGACAGCGCGCGCCGATAGGTGGCGAAGTGAGATGTTGAAAACGTCTGCCCCGAGGGCTTGGCTCGTCTCGCTGTAGACCGCGTGATGGAGGAGATACGCAAAACTCGTCGAGACGAGCGCGTGAGTTTCCCAATGACCGGCCCAGGGCACCCTTGCGTAGGGGCGCCTGCGCCGATCGTGAAAAAACTCCCAAGAGGCCACAACCCGCAGCACAACGTCGAATTGGCGCGGGCGCGCGCCCTGCCCCGATCCGGCCGACGAGAGATCGGGCGCCTCGGCACTCGGCTCACCATCGGCGGCGGACGTGTCGTCGCCGGTTTGCATTTGCGTCGTGTCCCGCTTGGAACCTTTCGCGCGCGCCCGGCTCTTCGACTTCTCGATCCCTTCGTTCCATTGCGGCGCGAACGGCCTAGCATTGCGCATGATCTCCGCGATCTGGCGCTTGTTGGTTTCGTTCGCCGTCATCGGCGCGGCCACATGTCGTGCGGCGACATCTCGTTTTCTAGCGCGCGCCGTGCCCGACGTGATGCGCGAATAACTTGTCTGCGCGTCAGCTTTGGATTAAGAGCTTCGCAGTCTTGGTCCCCAAGACGCGGCTTGATTTGAGGCTCGGTGTCGCAAGCACCGGGCCTCTCGTTTTTTTGACGCATGGCTCATGCGCCCCTTTGCGCAGCGAGCTTCTCAAGCGCTGCAACACACTCGTCTTTTAGCCAGCGGCTTGCGCTTCGGCCGATCTTAATCGGCTTGGGGTAAAGACGATCCCGAACACCTCGATAGAGTGTTGCCGGATGGATTGGCCGGGTGCCGCCGAAAAAGCGGCAAGCAGCCTCGATGTCGAGCAACTCCGGATCGGTAAGAGATTTTTTGATCATAGCGGCGCCTCACAGCAGGTTTAACTGCGAGACGCTGAGCCCAGGTGCGAAGCCCTGTCACGATGTCCAAGAAAATTTGGACTGGAACTAGTCCGCGTGGACTTGGACTAGTTGGGCGCCGCAAAGCTCTTTTACCATCCACTCTTCGGGCGCTGGAATGGCAAGAGGTGCAGGTTCAATTTTCAAATTGGCGGGAGGGGTAAAGGCGATGTCCGCAGCAAGCAGCGGCTCCCTGGCACCCCGTGCCAATTGCAGCTCCGCCTTCCGGCGAAGCCACTCCGCTTCGGATAGGAACAAGAGAAGACTTCGCTCATCCGGTGGATCGGCACTGTCCGGCGAAAAGACCGCCCAAAGATGCGCGACAGCCTTGAAGCCCCCCCATGCCTCCATGACTTCCGTGCGGGAGCAACTCCGGGCCCGACAAACAATTTTCACAGCCTTGTTGAGACCTTTCAATTCCGGCAAGTGCGCTCCGAACCTCAGGGATGTCCACAACACCCCAGCGGCGAGCTGCGCCGGGCGGTGCGATTTCATGGCCTCGCCAAGAGCGGGTTGAAATTGATCAGCACGTCCCACGATGTCGGAAAAGTGCTGAGGCTTACACTCAGTCCGCATGGCGCGGTCATCTGCCATGCTGCGAAGAGTGAAGGACGCCGCCATGCCGTCACCGAAGCGCTCTGCTTTGCTTTCATCGCGGGGGAAATACATGGTGCCGAGCGTGTACGCCCAGGCCATCGGTCCCGGAAGAAGGGCGCCGCGTGCATCACATATCGGCAGCGCTCTCACGACGCTTTCTTTCTGAGCGGTATCAACTTCGCCGAGGGCGCGCCCGCCACGATTGCCAATAAACGTTCGGACCAACTATCGAGCGCCTCGCGTTTTTCGCGGTCATAGGTGTAGTGACTGTAGACGTTCAGTGTGACACCGGCCTTGGTAACGCTGCGATGATTGATGACGTGGCCCAAAATGATTGGCGCGATCCCAAGAGAGGCCATGTTAGAGACAGCGGTTCGGCGAAGGTCATGCGCCGTCCAATGCGACAGCCCAAATCGATCCTGCGCCTTGGTGATCGTCTTGGCGACGGCGTGGCCCGGCAGTGATCCGTCGCCTTCCTCGTTGAGGAACACGAAATCGCTCTCATCAGCGTCGGCCAGCGCGTCCTTGATTATCTCGACCGCCAGATCGCTGAGCGGAACGGAATGCGCGTGCTTGTTCTTGGTCCGCGAGCCGGGGATCGACCAAAGCTTAGCATCCAAGTCAAGTTCGTTAAGCCGCATGCCCGAAACCTCGCCGACGCGCTGAGCCGTGACGAGGCATAACTTGACGATTCGCTGGCAGCTCTTCGAGCGCGGCAGCGCCTCGGGCAAGCCTTTCCACAAGGTGCCAATCTCACCGTCTGACAGTATACGCTCGCGCGGCTTCGCCTCCCCCGGTTTCCGCATGCCCTCGGCCGGGTTGTGATCGAGATCGCCGCGCGACACACCCCACCGGAACACCGCCCGTATGTCCTCGAAACATCTTGCCGACTCAACGGGGCTTCTCCGTGCCAGGATCGGATCGATAACTCGGCTCACCTCGCGCCTGTGCAGGTCGGCCAAAGCTAGCTCTCCGATGATCGGCAGCACGTTCTTGTTGAAGCGGCGCTCGATCGCGTCCGCACTCCGAAGGTTCGGCCGCACATGCTTTTCAAGATAGGACGTGACGAGCTGCCTGACGGTCATAGCACCCGCCTGGGCGGCGCGAACGTCGCGCGGGTCCTGGCCCTCATCAGCGTGGCCGCGCGCCTCTATGGCGAGTGTGCGGGCTCTGGCAAGTGAAGTCTGAGGATAGCGGCCGAGTGTGACGCGGGCGCGCTTGCCATCTTTGGGCGACGTGTAAACGGTGAACCATGACTTTACGCCGTTCGGAGTCACACGAAGATTGAGCCCGGCCGTCTTGGCATCGAAGTAGTCGCCTGCCTTGGCGCCAGCAACGAAGCGATCGGTGAGTTCTACCCTCGGCACGGCCCGTGCATCCGTCATTGAAAGCCAAGATCAGCGACCCAAGCGGTGCTTTTCCGCTTGCGACCATCGCCGCAGCCCGTACATCGCGTGTACGTATGCATGCGCTTGGCCGCTATTCTCTGCAAGTCACTGCTCTGATTTGCGAGGAATAGTCCACAGATTTCCGTGACCTAGCCGTTGCGCCGGGACGCACCGTCTCGCAGAAAATTGCATCAGGATTGTCTGTTAACCGCTGGGTCGCTGGTTCGAGTCCGGCCCGGGGAGCCAATTTTTTCAGCCAAATTTCCTTCCGTTTTTGACAGTCGAGAGCAGGCAACAGCGCGCTGCTAGAGGCCGTGCGTTCCGGCATAGGCAGCCCTCGCGAGCAGCGCTCCCTGACAGTCTCCTAAGGCCCAAAGTCCGGCCCGTTTACCGGGTGCCAAACGCAGCATTCCGGCGATGATCTCTGGCATCCCCGGCGCGGAAAATGTGTTGCCGGGGATTTGGAAGGTTTGACCTTGATTGAGCACCGAAAGAAGGCCCCCGTTGTAGGGCCGCAAAATGCGGCGGGAGGACCGTTTCCCGGAAGGGGCGACGGCATCAATCGGTAGCACTAACTACCAGGGAGAGAACGCAATGACCAAGTACTGGGCCGCTTTCATTTCGGCCGCTTTCGTTTCGGCTCTGCTGCTTTCGGGAACGCCCGCTGTCGCCGCCAGCTGGGCTGACGGTTTCAAGGCTTGCGACGCCGACGGCAGCGGCACCATCAGCCGCGTGGAGTGGAACAGCTGCGAATCGAAGGTGGGCGATCCGACGATGAACCCGACCTTCACGATGATGGACAAGGACACCAACAACAGCATCGATCAGGCCGAATGGGCCGGCGGCGCAAAGCAGAAGACGGCCATCGGCAATAACTGCAAAGAGGCCGAGGGCTCCTGGTGTCCGTGCCAGAACAATCCCGACGATCCGGCATGTCAGCAGGCCAATTAGCCTGACCTTCCGGCACCACTTCAAAGGCGGTTGGCGCTAACGCCAATCGCCTTTTTCATTCTCGGCGCGTTCATTCCGGCGCCTACGCGCCCGCGCCGTGGCCGAGCCATGCGCGCCAGCCGCCGAACGCGGTGATGTCTTGCGCGCCCTGGACCGCGTGGGCCTCACAGAGAAAGCCTTTCACGCTCCGTCCATCGGCAAGCGTCACCGTGCCGATGCCTAGCGGCGCCGGAATGCTTGCGACGAAGCTGCCGAAGGCGCCCTCCTCCATCTCCCAGATCTCGACCTCGATGGCGCCGGCGCCGCTTCCGTCAAAGACAAGACCCGGCTTCGACGGCGACGTGTCGGCGAGCGCATAGAGGCTGTAGCCTGCGCCCGTGCGCGTCGTTTCGATGAGCTTCGCATTGCGCTCAAGAAGCTGGCCGTTGAGCGGCTGGCCGGACAGATGTGCGCCGACCACGGCGACCGCGATCGCTTTCCTCGCCGCAGCGGCGACCTGTGGGGTCGCGGACAACGGCGCTCCCGTCGCGCCGAGCGGCGCATTAGAAAGCGATCTGTGCAGCGCATCGCCGGCGCAAGCGAGCATGCCGTCGGACAAAGCCGGACCGATCAGCGTCACGCCGAAGGGAATGCCGTCTTCGCGGAAGCCCGCGGGCACGGCCAAGGCCGCGAGGTCCATCAGGTTCACGAAGTTCGTGTAAGCGCCGAGATCCGTATTGCGCTTGACCGGCTCGGCCAGCATGCCGGCGATGGTGAAGGTGGTGCCGGCCGTCGGGAGCAGCATGAGATCCATCTTCGCCCATTCGTGTGCGGAGGCCCGGGTCAGCGCGGCAAGCGCGTAGAAGGCCTTGAAGGTCTCGACCGCGGTCTTGTCGCGCGCGCCGAGCAAGAGACCGCGGACGACCGGGTGGATCGCGCCGGGATCGTTGTCGGCAAGGTCTTCGACGGCCGCCAAACGTTCCGCGACCCAGGGCCCCGCGTAGAGCATGGAGGCGGCTTGCGCGAAGGGCGCGTAGTCGATGGCGACGATCTCGGCGCCGAGGCTCGCCACACGGTCGATGGCGGCGCGATAGAGAGACTCGTAGGCGGTGTCGCCGAAGAACGGAATCGGTCCTTCGGGCACGCCGACCCTTAGTTTGTTGGGCGCCGCTTCCACGGCAAAGGGCGGCGCGGCCACGCGGGCATAAGCGTCCGCTGCGTCGTACCGGCAGACGACCGTGGCGATCTTGGCCGCGTCGGCCACGGTGAGCGCCAGGATGGAGACGACGTCTTGGCTGCGGCAGGCCGGCACCACACCATGGGTGCTGATGAGGCCTTTGGTCGGCTTGAGCCCGACGAGATTGTTGAACGCGGCGGGCACCCGCCCCGACCCCGCCGTATCAGTGCCGAGCGCGAACGACACCAGTCCCGCCGCGACGGCCACGGCCGAGCCTGAGCTCGATCCGCCGGAGATATAGGCGGGGTCGAACGTGCTCGCCGGAACGCCATAGGGCGAGCGGGTGCCGTTCAGCCCCGTGGCGAATTGATCGAGATTCGTCTTGCCGATCAGGATCGCGCCCGCCTGCTCCAGCAGGTCCACGACCGTGGCGGAGCGCACCGCCGTATAGGCAAAGGCCGGACAGGCGCAGGTCGTGGGCAGTCCGGCGACGTCGATATTGTCCTTCACCGCGAACGGAATGCCGTAGAGGGACCCGCGCGGCGCATTGCGCGCGCGCTCGAGCGCCGCGTCCTCTTCGACAAGCGTGATCCAATCCGGCAGAACGCCCCGCGCCGCGATGCGCGCATAGACTTCGCGGATGACATTTTCCGGCGTGGTCTCGCCGGCGGCGTAGAGTCGTTCGAGAGTGGCGATGTCGAGCGAGAGCGTCATGCGCTTGCCGAAGCCATGATGACCAGGGCCTGGCCGAGCTGCACGGCGCGGCCCTCGGCGCAGCGCACCTCGCGCACGACGCCCGACCACGGCGCGCAGACATTGATCTCCATCTTCATGGACTCCACGACGATCAGCGCCTCTCCTTCGGCAACGGTGCGGCCCGGCTCGACGAGGATCTTCCATACGCTGCCGGGCACCGGGCTTTCGACCGCAATCGCGCCCTCGGGCAGTGCCGCCTCCTCGGCGGCCGGCCCCACATCGGCGGGGCCGCCGTTCCAGACCGCGCCCGCTTCCTGCCAACGTGCGCGCTCGGCGTCGAACGCCGCCTGCTGACGCGCTTTGAAGGCGGCAATGCTGTCGGCGTGCTCTTCCGTGAAGGCGCGATAGTCCGCGAGGCGGAAGCGGCCCGGAACGATCTCGACCTCGCGCTTGCCTTCCAGGAAGGCATCACGGAAATCGAGAAGCTCGTCGCCCGAGACGGGATAGAACTCAATGCGATCGAAGTAGCGCAGGAGCCAGGGCTTGCCGGGCTCGAACGCGCCCGTCACGCGATAGGTGTTCCACATCTGGCAGGTGCGCCCGAACAGCTGATAGCCGCCCGGCCCCTCCATGCCGTAGACGCAGAGATAGGCGCCGCCGATGCCGACGACATTGTCCGGCGTCCAGGTGCGGGCGGGGTCGTATTTGGTGGTGACGAGCCGGTGGCGCGGGTCGATGGGCGAGGCGACGGGCGCGCCGAGATAGACGTCGCCCAAGCCGAACACGAGATAGGTCGCGCCGAACACGATGCGCTTCACGTCGTCGGCGGTGTCGAGGCCGTTGATGCGGCGAATGAACTCGATATTGGAGGGGCACCACGGCGCATCGGCGCGCACGCCGCGTATATATTTGTTGATGGTGGCCTGGACGGCGGCATCGTCCCACGAGAGCGGCAGCCGCACGAGGCGGGAGTCCACCTCGATGCCGGCGAGATCCCCGAGATCGTCGTCCATCGCTTGAAGCGCTATGACCAGATCCTCGAGCGGCAGGATGCGCGGGTCGTAGTGGATCTGCAGCGAACGGATGCCGGGCGTCAGATCGACGATGCCGGCGAGTTTCTTCGACTCCACGGCCCGGCCGACCGCCTGCATCAGCGCGTGGGCGCGGAGCCGCAAGCCCATGTCGAGAACGATGGGGCCGTATTCGATCAGGAGATAGGCATCGCCCGCGCGGCGATAGGCGACGCAGGGCCGGTCGCCGTCCGCCTCCCGTGACGCCACGATGCAATCGTCGGCGCCGAATTTCTCGTGCGGGGTGCGCGGCGATGTCTCGGGCTTGAGCGTCGCGATCTCGGCATCCTGCTTGGCCAGCCGCAGCGCCCCCTCCTCCGGGGTAAGCCGCGTGAAGCGCACGGTGTCGCCCGGGCGGAGCTGGCCGATCTTCCACAGCTCGGACTGCGCGATGGTGGCGGGGCAGACGAAGCCGCCGAGCGAGGGGCCGTCGGGCCCGAGGATGACCGGCATGTCGCCGGTGAAGTCGATGCTGCCGATGGCGTAGGCGTTGTCGTGAATGTTGCTGGGATGAAGCCCCGCCTCGCCGCCGTCGAGCCGCGCCCAGACCGGCTTCGGGCCGATGAGCCGGACGCCCGTCGGGTTGGAGTTGTAGTGCACCTCCCAATCGGCGGCGAAGAAGGTGTCGATATAGCCGGGCGCGAAGAAGTCCGGCGCGCCGTGGGGCCCGTAGAGCACGCCGATCTCCCAGCGATGGGTGAGAGGGGGTCTCAGCGCGTCATCGAGCGACGCCACTTGCTCGCCGCGTGGCGCGGCGCCGATATGCAGCACGTCGCCCGTCATCAGAACGCGTCCCGCGTGGCCGCCGAACTTGCCGAGCGTGAAGGTCGACCGGCTGTCAAGATAGAGTGGCACGTCGATGCCGCCGCGCACGGCGATATAGGCCCGCGTGCCAGGGCCTTGAACGCCGCCCAGTCTCAGCACCTGCCCCGTCTTGACTGGGACGGCCTGCCAATAGGGCACGGGCTCCCCGTCGAGAGTGGCGGCAAGCTCGGCGCCGCCCAGCGCGACGACGGTATCGGTGTTGAATTTCAGCGTGGGGCCCGACAGCGTCGTCTCGATGCCGGCCGCGTCGTCGTCGTTGCCGACCAGGCGGTTCACCAGCCGAAACGACAGTGGATCCATGGGGCCGGAGGGCGGAACGCCGACCGCCCAGTAGCCGATGCGCCCAGGCCAATCTTGAATGGTGGTCTGCGTGCCCGGAACCAGAACCTCGATCGTGTCCGCCTGATAGGCGAGGCTCTGCAGCGTGCTCGTCAGCACTTCGCCGCGCGTCAGGGTCTCGAGCCGCGACAATTGCCGCAGATAGTCGAGATTGGTCTCAAGGCCGCCGATCTCGGTCTCATCGAGCGCCGTTTGAAGGTTCAGCAAGGCCTCGTCGCGGGCGGCGCCCTTGGCGATGATCTTCGCCAGCATGGGATCGTAGAACGGCGAGACCTCGGCGCCGCTCCGCACCCAGGTCTCGATGCGCGCATGCTGGGGCCAGGCCACATGGGTCAAGAGGCCCGCGCTCGGGCGGAAGTCGCGGCCGGGGTCCTCGGCATAAAGGCGCGCCTGGATCGCGGCGCCCTTCGGCTTGATCGCATCCTGGTCCAAGGGCGGCAATTCGCCGGCCGCCTGGCGGATCATCCACTCGACGAGGTCGACGCCGACGACCTCCTCGGTCACGCCGTGCTCAACCTGGAGCCGCGTGTTGACCTCGAGGAAGTAGAACGCGCCGGTCGCCGCATCGTAGAGATATTCGACGGTGCCGGCGCTCTCATAGGCGACGGAGCGGCCGAGGCGGCACGCGGCCTCCCACAGCGCCGCGCGGGTCTCATCGGGCAGGTTCGGCGCCGGCGTTTCCTCGATGACTTTTTGGTTGCGCCGCTGCGCCGAGCAATCGCGTTCGCCGAGCGAGACGACGTTTCCCTTGCCGTCGCCGAAGATCTGCACCTCGATATGCCGGCCGCGCGCGACGAATTTCTCGATGAAGATGCCGGCATCCTTGAAATTGTTGCGCGCCAGCCGCTCGACTTTCTCAAATGTCAACGGAAGCTCCTCGGGCGCCGACACGCGCTGCAGGCCGATGCCGCCACCGCCAGCCGTGCTCTTGATCATCACCGGGTAGCCGATGCGCGCCGCCTCGCGCTGCGCGTGGGCCATATCGCGGATCAGCTCCGAGCCGGGGGCGACCGGTACGTCCGCTTCAATCGCAAGCGCGCGGGCCCGATGCTTTAGGCCGAAGGCGCGCATATGCTCCGGTCGCGGCCCGATGAACGCGATCCCTGCCTTCGCGCAGCCTTCGGCGAAATCCGGATTCTCGGAGAGGAAACCGTAGCCTGGATGGATCGCTTCGGCGCCCGTGGCGCGCGCCGCATCGAGGATGGCTTCGGCGTTCAGGTAGCTCTCGGCGGCCGGCGGCGGCCCGATGGCAACCGCCTGCCCCGCCATGCCCACATGCATCGAGTGGCGATCCGCGTCGGAGTAGACCGCCACGCTCGCGATGCCCATGCGGTCGAGCGTGCGCATGATGCGGCAGGCGACGGCCCCGCGATTGGCGATGAGGACTTTCTTGAACATGAGCCCGTCACGCGCCCCAGATCAGAACTTCGATCGGCGTCGGGTTGTACGCGTTGCACGGGTTGTTGAGCTGCGGGCAGTTCGAGATCAGCGCGATGACATTCATGTTCGCGATCATCTCGACATATTTGCCAGGGCCCGACAGGCCGTCCTCGAAGCGGAGCCCGCCGTCGGGGGTGACCGGCACGTTCATGAAGAAGTTGATGTTGTGGGCGATGTCCCGCTTGGACAGGCCGAACTGCTCGTTCTCCGCGACGGCCAGCAGATAGTTGTCGCGGCAGGAATGCATCGTCCTCTTGTCGAGGGCGTAGCGCACGGTATTACTCTCGGCGGAGCACGCACCGCCCAGCGTGTCGTGACGGCCGACCGTATCGGCGGAGATGGTGAGCAGCGGCCGGCACAAATTGGACATGAGCACGGAGCCGCAGGTGAGATAGATGTTGCCCTGCTCGCGGATGGTGTCGCAGGCGGAGTAGTGCTCCGCCGGATCGTCCGCGTTGTAGAACAGCGTGTCGGCGGCCTGGTTGCCTTCGAGATCGAGAATGCGCAGCGTCTCACCGTGACGAATGACATGCATCCAGTAGTCGCCGGCGGGCACAATTTTGCGGTAGTGCGCGGCGCTTGCATCGAGCGTGCTGTCCTTGCGCATGATCAGCAGACCTCCGTGCAGCAGGCCATCTGGGTGAGGCGGTTATTCTCGAAGCCGCGGCCGTTCTCGGGCGCCGACAGGCGATTGGGGTCGTCGGCCGCGGCCGGCGGACCGTCGAAGATGTCGAACTGCACGGGCTTTCGCGGAAACGCAGGCGCGGTGTCGAGGGGGTGCGCGCAGGTGTGGAACAGCACGAGCGTATCCATCTCGAAGCGCAGCTCGACGGAGGCCCCCGGCGTTGCCGCCGTTTGGTCCAAAGACAACGACCCGTCATCGGCGGCGACGGTCTTGCTGAACCAGTTCACGTTGGCGGGAAGATCGCGCGGGCCGAGGCCGTATTTGGCGCCTTCGATGAGCAGGCTGTCGCGGCCGTTCTGGTACCAATCGTTGCGGTAGTCCTGGTAGCTGTGCTCACCCCATTTCGCGGCGACGGACGCCTTGGTGGTATTGCCGCAAACCGTGTCGTGCCACCCGAAGCTGTCCGCGACGATCGAGCAAAAAATGCGCCCCATGTCCGAGTAGAGGCAGTGCCCTTGGGTGAGCTTGAAGGTGTGCTGGCATTTCAGCGTGTCCGGCGCGTTGTAGCGCTCGAGCACATTCAGCGGGTTGAAGAAGACCATGCCGACATTGGCGCCGCCTTCGAGATCGGTCAGCTTGAGGCGCTTGTTCCGCCCAAGCACCAGCGACCGGTGCTTGGCTCCCGGAAGCGTCTCCGACGCGATGTGTTCCATTTTCGACCTCCAAACGGCCCGCGTCGTTGCGCGGGCTTTCGATGCGCCGGGCCGTCCCGGCATTCTGGAGATCCGCGAGAGGCCGTCCCCCCGCGGCACTTGCGGCCGGTCAGGACGGTTTCGTCGCCGCCTTGGGCCTTGTGTCACTGCCGGCGATCTTCGCGGGCCAGAGCGAGATGTCCTTGGTGATCGTCGCCCCCTGACGCGGGGGCGCTTGACTGGCCGCGGGCTTGGTATCGCCAACAAGCGTGGCCCCGTAGCGCTCGCGCTCTTCGGGTAGATCGCGCGGCCGTTCGAAGGCGATGATCCGCGTGCCGAGCGCGAAGGCTTCACGCAGATCGTGGGTGACCATCACCACGGTGAGGTCCGTCTCGTTCCAGATGCGCTTCATCAAGACATGGATGTCGGCGCGAATGCCTGGGTCGAGCGCGCCGAACGGCTCGTCGAGCAGCAGGACGCGCGGCTTGCGCATGAGCGCCTGGGCGAGCGCGAGCCGCTGCTGCATGCCGCCGGACATGGCCGATGGATATTTGGTCTCGTTGCCGGAGAGCCCCACCTCGGCGAGAAGCGCTTCCGCCTCCTCGCGCGCGGCGCGGCGTTTCGCGCCCAGCAGGTGACCGAAGAGACCCGCCCTCTCGAACTCACGGCCGACCATGACGTTCTCGACCGCCGTCAAATGGGGAAACACGGAATAGCGCTGGAACACCACGCCCCGGTCGAAATCCGGCTCGGGCTTGAGCGGCTTGTTCTCCAGCAGGATCGCGCCCCGCGTCGGCCGCTCCTCGCCGAGCAGCATGCGAAGAAACGTGGTCTTGCCGCAGCCGGACGGACCGACGAGCACGAGAAAGGCGCGCGGCTCGATCTCGAGGTCGATCTGCTCGAGCACGACGTGGTCGCCGTACTCCTTCCAGACATGCTCGAAGACGATTTCGCTCATGCCTTCCTCGCTTCGGCGAACCACGGATAGGCTTTGCGCTGCAGCAGACGCAGGGCGAGATCCATGAGGAAGGCGAGAAGCGTGATCCACACCACGTAGGGGATGATCACGTCCATGGAGAGATAGCGGCGCACGAGGAAGATGCGATAGCCGAGACCGCTATCGGCGGCGATGGCTTCCGCCGCGATCAGGAACAGCCAAGCCGGGCCGATCTCGAGGCGAAGGGCATCGAGAAGCCGCGGCATGGTTTGCGGGAACACCACGCGCGAGGCGATCTGCGCCGTGGAGGCGCCGAGCGTTTGCGCCTTGATGAGCTGCTCTCTTGGGATGTCGCCGACGCGCAAGGCCACGTCGCGGATGAGCTTCAGCGACGTGCCGATGACGATCAGCGCGATCTTCGACGCTTCCCCGAGCCCCATGACGATGAACAGGATCGGCAGGAGAGCCAGCGGCGGTACCATCGACATCACGGCGACGAAGGGGCCGAGGGTGGCGCCCATCACCGGCAAGAGCCCGATGAGGACGCCAAAGACGAGCGCGATCAAGGCCGCGATGCCGAGACCGCTCAAGAGCCGCTTCAAGCTCGCCGCAGTGTCCGACCATAAAAGATATTGGCCGGTCCGGGGGTCGGGCTCGAACGCATAGGCCTTGATCGCCTCGCCCATGGTCTCGAAGCTCGGGAGCAGCTTGTCGTTTGGATTTTCCGCGAGACGGAGATTCGATCCAATCGTATAGGCGACAAGCAGCGCCACGAACGGGAGCAGCGCGAGCGCGATGCGCGCCGTACGGCTCAGGCGCAAGTTGATGGCGCGCATGGTGCCCTGCTCCGCCGACCCCGTTCCCGCCGGCCCCCTAGAGCTTCCCGTCCGCGGCCTCTTTCATGAAGGTCTCGTCGTAGCGGAACTTCACGTTGTCTTTGTCGCCGAACACGGTCTTGTCGGGGAACTCGACGCCGATCGCGCCCGCGGTCTTAGCGTCCTTGCCGAGCAGAGACTTCTCGAACAGGAATTTGGAGACGCGCTCCGTCGTGGTCTTGAGGTCGTCGCTGGTGACGAATGCGACCGCGTCCTTCGGCTCGGTGAACAGCTCCGTCGTCTCGAGCATGCCGTCGAAGCCGGCGACATCGGTGCCGGACGCCTTGGCCATCGACTCCTTGGCCTCGGCCTCGGACTCCAAGGCCTTCATCGTGTCGTACCAGATCCCGGCGAGGGCCTTGCCGAACTTCGGATTGTCCCTGAGGACCTCCGTGTTGGCGACCATGAGATCGATGATCTCGCCGGGAATCTGCGAACTGTCGAACACGAGGTTCGCATCCGGGGATTCGAGGACCGTGGACACGATCGGCTTCCAGGTCACCACCGCCGTGACGTCGTCGGTCTTGTAGGCGGCGGCCATGTCGGCATCGGAGGTGTTGACGACCTTCAGGTCCTTCTCCTCGGCGCCGATGCTCTCGAGGGCGCGCGCCAGAAGATAATGCGACACCGAAAACTCGACGAGATTGACGTCCTGGCCCTTGATCGCTTCGAGCTTGTCCTTGTCCTTCAGGATCACGGCGTCGTTGCCGTTCGAGAAGTCGCCGACGATCACGGCGGTGGTGTCGATGCCGCCCGCCGAGGGAATCGACAGCGCATCCATGTTGGTGATCGTCACCGCGTCGAAGGCGCCGGCGGTAAACTGATTGATCGACTCGACGTAATCGTTGAACTGTTTGACCTCGATATTGATGCCGTATTTGTCGGCCCACTTCTTCACGATGCCCGCCTCGTCGGCATAGCCCCAGGGCATCCAGCCGACATAGATCGACCAGGCGACCTTGAAGTCCTTTTTCTCCTCTGCCTTCGCAGGCGAAAGCGCGACCCCCGCCAGGACCGCGACGGCCATGGCTCCGGTGAGAACGAATTTTGTGAAACTGCGCATTGGCACCCCCTGTGCTCGCATGACCACGTTTTCGGCCGCGCGGGGGCTTCGATGCGAAACGGAAAGACCTCAGGAGAGCGAAAGCGGAGGCCTGTCCGTTCGCGTGCCGAAGCACCGCGCGGTATAGGTCTCCCGGGCTTTTATCCCGCCGTGGCTCCGCCTCTCACATGAGACGGGAGAGCCTCTCTCGGACCTGACGCTGACAAGCCGGAACCCTAGAGGCGTTATGCGGACAACTTTGCAGGGGTCATGCCAGTCGCCGCGGACTTGAAATCTCCGGCAAAAATCGACCGGCCTCGCGCCGGCGGCGGCGTTTCTGCCTTATCGCTGTGCAGGGCGTCCAAATACTAGGCGTGGATGATCTCGCCACATGAGCGAAAGGGGCCGTCTCCGACCCCTTCACCCCCGTACCCGTACGGCAGGCGGGATACGCAGAACAATCCCCGCCAAGGGTCCACAACGCGGCACCTTCGGGATGGTTCCAAATTAATTTCGGATACTCGAAAAAAGAGGCGCGCGGCCCCGATTGGGGGCCACGCGAGGGGGGAGGCTAGGCGGGGATAAACTTGAGCGAAACGCCGTTGATGCAGTAGCGCAGGCCCGTAGGCTTCGGGCCGTCGTTGAAGACGTGGCCGAGATGCCCGCCGCAGCGGCGGCAATGCACCTCCTCGCGGAGCCCAAAGCTCCAGTCCTCTTTGGTCCCGACGGCGCCCTCGATCGGCGCATAGAAGCTCGGCCAGCCGGTACCGGATTCGAACTTGGTCTTCGAGGAGAACAGCGGCAGGTCGCAGGCGGCGCAGGCGAAGGTGCCCTTGCGCTTCTCCTTGTTGAGCGGGCTCGTCCACGGCCGCTCCGTGTCCTCCTCGCGGAGAACCGCATATTGCTGCGGCGTGAGAATTTCCCGCCACTCCTCCGGCGTCTTGGTGACCTCGAAATGGTTCTCGGTGGCCGCGGTGGCCTCGCTGCCGCGCCATTTCAGGAGGCCGACGCCGGCAGCCGCGACGGCGGCGACGCCGGCGGTACCTAGGAGGATGGTTCGTCGCGTGACCATGATGGCTCCTTGCAAATTGCCCCTCAGGGGCGAAATCTCGTATTGAATCTAAGACTTCCACCGCAGGCTTCAATTCAACTTGCGCGCACGAACGTTCACGACGGCTTTATTAGGTGGGCGCCGCTTTTCGGGCGCTTTCAGGCCCGAAAGGAAGGCGATGTCTCAATTACGCGTGCTTGTCGTTGTGAACCCCAAGGCCTCCCGGGCCGAGGATGCGCTTTCCGCCCTGCCCGACTGGTTTGCCGCGCGCGCCGCCTCGAAGACGATCGTGACCGACTCCCGAGACGCTCTGAACCAGGCCATCGCCGCGCATGGCGCGGAGGCCGACCGCATCGTCATCGGCGGCGGCGACGGCACCATCTCCCAGGCCCTCCCCCACCTGCTTACCCTCGGCAAGCCGCTCGCCGTGCTGCCGCTCGGCACCGCCAACGACTTCGCCAATACGTTGGGCGTTCCAGCCGACGTCATGAAAGCGGCCGAGATCGCGCTGGAGGGCCGCCCGCACCAGATCGACGTCGGGCTGGTCAACGGCCAGCCCTTTTTGAATGTGGCGAGCATCGGGGTGGCAGCAACCGCGGTCCATGCCCAGACGACTGAACTGAAGCACCGCTGGCGCATGCTCTCCTACCCGATCAGCCTGCTTCACGCGGCCCGGGACTCGAAGCCCTTCGTGGTCACGATCACCGTGGATGGGAAGACGTCCTGGACGGGGGCGGTCTATCAGGTGAGCGTCGGCAACGGCCGTTTCCACGGCGGCGGCCTCACGGTCGCCGACCACGCCACCATCGACGACGGCAAGCTCGATCTCTATCTCGTGGCGCCGGGGACCGCGTGGCAACTCATGGCCTGCATCACCCATCTGAAGTTCGGCTTCAGCGCCCCGGCCCTGCTGCATCGAAGCTGCGCCACGCGCGTCACGCTCACCACATCGAAGCCGCGCGCGGTCAATGCCGACGGTGAGATCCAGACGCAGACGCCGGCGGAGTTCTCGTTGCGCCGTCAGGGCCTCACGGTGATCGTGCCAAGAACGCTGCCGGCCGGACACCAGGGTCTGTCGCCGATGCAGGAGGAAGAGACGCCGGCGCTAGCCCCGTGACGTCACGTGCGCGGCCGGGATCACGATCTCGCAGTGAACGCCCTTGACGGGGAAGGACAGCGTGACGTCGCCGGCCAGCGCCTTGCCGACGACAGTCTCCAACATGGCGCGGCCGAAGCCGGACCGTGACGGCTCGCTGACTTTGGGCCCGCCACTCTCGTCCCAGGTCAGCTTCAGCTTCTTGGCGTCCTCGCAATAATCCCACCTGATGTGGATCTCACCGCCGGGCTTGGACAGCGAACCGTATTTCTCGGCGTTGGCCGTGAGCTCGTGCAAGGCGAGGCCGAGATTGTGGACGGCCTCGGGCTTCAGCATGACGTCCTCGCCTTCGATGGCGATGCCCCGCCCGAACGCATCGGCATGCGATTCCAATTGCTGCTCCACCAGCATGCGCAGCGAGGCGCCATGCCAATCGTCGGCGACGAGCAGGTCGTGCGACATGCCGATGGCGTAGAGCCGCGCGCTGAAGCGATCGAGAAACCCTTCGACCGACGTGGTGCGCGCGGCGGTCTGGCGGGCGATGGCGTGGATCACGGCCAACAGGTTCTTCGAGCGGTGCGTCAGCTCTCGCAGCAAGAGGCGGAGTTGATACTCGTTGGCCTTGCGCTCGGTGACGTCGACGGCAACCGAGGCCGCGCCGACGATCTTGCCGGCTTCGTCGCTGAGTGGCTCGATCACGAAATAGAAGGAGCGTTCGCGACGATAGAGCTCGAAATCGATCTCGAGCTCCTGCGACTTGCCGGTCTTCATGGCCTCCTGCTTGGCAGCAATGATCTTGACCGCCGCCTCGGGAGGAAAGATGTCGGCGTCCGTTTTGCCGATGAGATCCTCGGACTTCAGCCCGGTCGGCAGGTTGTGCGCCCAGGTAAAACGCAGATCCGCGTCCTGGCTGAACACCGAGATGGGCGAGCCGCGCAAGGCGATCTCGAAGCGCTGCTTGGCCTCGGCGAGCTCTTGGGTGCGCTCGTCCACGCGCGCTTCGAGCTGCTGCCGTGTGGACTTGAGTTCCTCCAAGGTCGTCAGGTGCGCGGAGATTTCCGCCTGAAGCCGGTCGCGTGAGGGCAGACCGAGGAGATGCGGCGCGAGCCATAACAGGCCGATGGCGGTGGCGAGCGCCAGCAAGGCCGCGGCGCCCTTCAGCAAGCCTTCCAGCACGGGCGCCTTGAGCCATGGCGCCAGCAGAGCGGCGAAATGGACAAGACCCACGGCAAACACGAAGAGCAGAAACAGTTTCACCAGCGCGGCTTCGCGCTCACTGCTCTCGCCACGGCGCCTGTACAAATAAAGCAGCACCGCGGGTACGAGCAGGAAGGTGGCGGCAATGACACCGTCGGCAACGGCATGGAGCAGCGGCAGGCTTCCCGGCCAAGCCAAACCCTGTCCGTCGGTCTCAAGCATGGCGAGCGAGCTTTCCATCGCGGCCCGTCATCCCGCTACGCCGCCGCGCCCCTAGGTAAGAACTGGTGCGCACTAGACAACCGCCGCGATGAGGGTGACGAGGAATACCACGAGGAAGATGAAGAACAGGATGCGGGCAATGCCGCCTGCGGCCGACGCCACGCCCCCGAAACCGAATACGCCGGCCACCAGGGCCACCACCGCGAAAATAAGCGCCCAGTACAGCAGCATGCCTCACCTCACCTCGTCCTTCAAAATCGACAATTCGGCGTGGCGCTTGCGACCTTCGCCCACCTCGCCACGCACGAGGCAAACGTCCGGTTTCGTGAATTTGTTGCAGCGCTTTGGTGTCAAAATCCGGCAACCGCCTCGAGAAGGTCCTTGTCGGTAAAGGGTTTCCTGACCAACGGAGCGGCGCGATGGGCGGGAGGCAGGCTCTCCGGGCCGTAGCCGCTGACAAAAGCGAAGGGGAGTCCGCGCGCGGCAAGCAGGTCGGCGATCTGTCCCGCCGATTCGCCACCCAAATGCGCGTCGAGGAGCGCGCCGCGCAGCGGCTCGCGTTCGATGGCGGCGAGCGCATCGCCGACGGTGCTTGCGGGACCAACGACCGCGTGGCCCGCGTTCTCCAGCGCCGCGACGATGTCGAGGGCGATGAGGAACTCGTCCTCCACGACGAGAATGGGATGCGTGCTAACCAAGTGACCCCCTTCCTTCGAACAGCAGTGTAACAGTTCTGTGGCTTCGTTGGTTCACCGAGGGAACGCGGAGGCGATCGCGGGCGTTTTAACACCTCTACGCAACGCAGGCCCACCCCCCGGGCCCAACCAACAGGAGTAGATTTCCATGAACTGGGATCGGATCGAAGGCAATTGGAAGCAGTTCAGCGGCAAGGCCCAACAGCAATGGGGCAAGCTCACCAACGACGACCTGGATGTCGTCGAAGGCCGCCGCACCGAACTCGTCGGCAAGATCCAAGAGCGCTACGGCGTCGGCAAAGACGAGGCCGAACGTCAGGTCGATAGTTGGATTGAAAACATGTAATATTTGAGTCGGTCCGTCGCGGCGCCGGTGGTGGCTCTTTAGCCCCGTCGGCCCACGGCGGCCGGTTTATATTTCGCGCGCTCTACCCTGATCCGTACCTTCGGAAATTCATGGGGCACGACGTTCTTGGGCACGACAATTCTTCTCATCATCCTGATCGCGGTGCTTCTCGCTGTATTGCCGACTTGGCCCTACAGCCGAACTTGGGGGCCTCTTCCGTCAGGTTTCGTGGGCGCGATCATAGCGCTCTTAATCATCCTCCTCGTTCTCGAGAAGGTCTAGCCGGCCAGAAGGCCAATCGGTGAACCATGCTGACAACCATCCTGATCATCATCTTGATCCTCGTCCTCATCGGCGCGGTCCCGGCCTGGCCGCATAGCCGCGGTTGGGGCTACGGCCCCTCCGGCATTCTCGGCCTCGTGCTCGTGATTCTGCTGATCCTGCTCCTGCTCGGAAAGATCTAACGGCCGAGACCCAGTCGGAGCGCCTAGCTCTTGCGCTTGGCGCTCCGCTCGAAGAACAGCGCCTGCGAAACGATCGCCTTCACGGTATCGGGTTGATACGGCTTGGTGATGAGGAACGCAGGCTCGGGCCGCTCGCCCGTGAGCAACCGGTCCGGATAGGCCGTGATGAAGATCACCGGCACCTCGAACGTGCCCAGCATCTCATTGACCGCGTCCAAACCCGAGCTTCCGTCGGCAAGCTGAATATCGGCGAGCACGAGGCCGGGCTTTTCCGCCGAGACGGCACTCACCGCTTCGGAGTGCGTGCGGGCGACGCCCGCCACGCGATGACCGAGACCTTCGACGATACTCTCAAGATCCATGGCGATCATCGGCTCGTCTTCAATGATGAGAACGTCGGTGGCGACTTGCGCAGAGATCTCGCGGCCTGCGTCGTCGATCAGCGCCTCGACGTTGCTCTCGCTCGTGTTCAGGATCGTGGCGGCCTCTTCCCCGCTGAAGCCCTCCACGGAGCACAGCAGAAAGGCTTGGCGCGCCAGCGGCGTGATCTGTTCGAGCTGGCGGTCGGCCGGCGTTCCCCCACCTTCGAATGTTTCGGCCTTCAGATTCAGGCCAACGGAATTCCACAGGCTCAGGAAGGTACGGTAGAGCGCGACGCGCGGATCGAGACTCACGTCGAACAGCGAAGGGTCCTCGGCCAGAACCTGCAGCGTCGCCGCGACATAGGCGTCACCGGCGTTTTGAGAGCCCGCGAGGGCGCGGGCGAAACGCCGTAGGAGCGGAAGATGGGGCGCGATCGTTTTGGACAAGGGCATTGATTGATCTACTCCGAGGGCAAAAATGATTGACCCTATTGTCTCACAAAGCGGGGTGGAGGATATACGGGCATTGGTGGGTAGGAGTCTGATGAAATGCCGGTAATCGCGCCAAAGTTCCCCACATTTTGGAACTCTTTGAAGCTTGATGGGTTTTTCGGGTCATACAGGCGGCGGAATCCGGTTACAATCGCATTTGCCGATAGCATCGACAAGGAACCGCTGTGAACCGAAACGACAATAAAAAGGCTCCCAGGCGCATGACCGTAGACGCCAGGAAAAGCGCTGATCGGCAAGACCAAGACAGCAAGAACATTGCGCCGGGGACGAAGCAAGGGAAAGCCATGTCCCCCGCCCTGCAGGCCCATATCGGCCGGCAAGTTCGCGCCATGTTCGACGAGGTCGCCGAAGAACCCGTTCCGGATCATCTCCTGAAATTGCTCCAGGATCTCGATCGAAACGGAGATAATTGATTTGCCGCGCAATGTGTCCCCGGCCCTGAGAGACTCTCTCGTAGGCCAAATCGGCAGCCTACGAGCGTTCGCCGTGTCGCTTTGCGGCGACCGCGACCGGGCGGACGATCTCGTCCAGGAAACCCTGTTCAAGGCGTGGAACCATCTCGATTCCTTCAAGGAAGGCACGAATCTGAAGGCGTGGCTCTTTACCATCCTGCGCAACACGTACTTCTCCGAGCGGCGCAAGCGGAAGCGGGAAGTTGAAGACGCCGACGGCAGCTACGCGGCGCGGCTCTCCTCGAAGCCGGAGCAGCCGGGCCATATGGACATGCGGGATTTCCAGGAAGCGCTTTCGCACCTGCCCGAGGATCAGCGTGAGGCGCTGGTCCTGGTCGGCGCCGCGGGCTTCTCCTACGAAGAGGCCGCGGAGATTTCAGGCTGTGCGGTCGGCACCATCAAGAGCCGCGTCAACCGCGCCAGGGGCCGCCTCGCCGCTACGCTGCAGCTCGGCGACAGCGATGACACCGCCGAGGCGGTGACGCTTCCGACGCCCAAGAGTGCGTAAGCGCGCGCGAGCACGCAGGTCCATTAGAGCAAGAGCCAGATGAAGGCGCTCATGGTGAGAAGCGAGCCAAGGGTGCTGAACATCAAAGCCGACGCCGTCTCGGGGATGGCGACCCGGTATTGAACAGCGAGCATGACAACGAGCGTGACCGGCGGGAGCGCGCTCGTCACCACCGCTTCTCCAAGGAGCGGGTCGCCGTATCCCAACCAGAGCATGCCGGCACAGACCAGCCCGGGCTGCACCACGTTCTTGACGAAGACGAGGGACATGACGGTTACGTTCACGATGATCTTGTAGCCGGCCAAGATGATGCCCGCGGTGAACAGGGCCACGCCCGCCGAGGCATCGCCCAGCAGCGCCAGCGAATCGTCGAACACTTTCGGCGTTTCGACATCGAAGATCATGAGGACGAAACCGCAGAACGGCAGCCAGACCACGGGCTGCTTCAGGGCATTCAGGATCTTGCCCCCGACGTCGATGTCTTGAGGCGCCGCTTGCGCGGCGGCAGTGCCCTGCCCGTGCTTGGCGACGGGTTGCGCCTCCGTGCCCAGCGACAGCAGGATCAGCGTGGCGGGGACGAGGCAGACCACGATAATGATGCTGCCGACCGCAACGGGGATGTCGCCCTTGTCCCCGTAGAGATAGCCGAGCACCGGCGTACCGACAAAGGCGGTGCTCGGCGCCGCCGCCGTCAGCGCACGAAGCGCGCTCAAGCCCGGCGAGCAGCGAAAGGCGAAAACGCCAAGGAGGAGAACCGCCGCATACATGCCGATGAACGCGGCGGCGAGGAACGCCACCAGCGGCAGATCGGCGAGAAGCTCGGCGCGCCCAGCGCTGACAACGCCGACGAAGAGCGAGAGCGGCAGCGCATAGCTCATCACCATCCGATTGAGGGTCGGCACCTCTGTCTGCTTGAAGTCGTGATGGCGCGCGGCGAAGTAGCCGAGCAGAATGGTGATGACCGCGGGGAGCAGCGCGCCTAGAATCTTTTCGAGCATTTCGGGATCCTTGAACGCGAACGGAGGGTTCGCGGAAATCGCCTCCGAAAAGACCACAGGAGATTTGATAAAGCTTATAGATGAGGAGGCCCACCCTGCCATGAAGACCCTCTCAGCCGCCGATATCGCGCAAGCCAAGCTCGATCCTGCGTCCGTCTTTCACGGGCCGGAGGACGTGCTTCAGGCATCGCTGGCACCCGAGGACAAGAAATCTATCCTGCTGCGCTGGGAAGAGGATGCGGACGCGCTGATTCGCGCCACGGACGAAGGCATGGAGCCCTCCGACAATCGCCGCAGCCCAGGGGAGCTCCTGGGAGCGATCCAAGCGGCCCTCGAAACGCTCGAGGACGGCGCCTAGCCCGCGCAGTCGAAGCAGCTCCTGCCCTCACCCGATATCTGCGGATTGGCGTGGAACCTTTGCGGCGCTTTGCGCGTTTTCCAAGCACATCCGTACAATCTGACGACGAGAGGAGGACGTTCATGGCAACGACCAAGATCGACCGCGATGGCGAAGCCCATACCGAGATGACCACCACCGAGGCCCGTCAGGGCGCTCATGCGGGGGTGATCTGGGTCCTCAGCGTTTCCCTTGCGCTTGCCGTTATCGCGGGTTTCGCGCTCGGCTTCGGCTGGATTACTCTGCCCTGGTAGGGCGTGACCCCTTGATGTCCGGGCCGCGAGCACAAATCTTTGTGGTTAAGCCGTCCCGCCAGGAGGGGATGAACCATGAGATCGTGTCTGGCCGGTTTGAGCGTGGCTCTTGTGTCCGAACCGTTCTGGTTCGGCACCCTGCCCGCTTCCGCCAAGCCAGCGGATTCCCAGGGCAATTCCTTTCACACCGATCTTGACCGCGACGCCTCCGCGTTGACGGCGGAGGGCAAGCGGGCGCTGACCGCCGCAGCCGACGCGGTTTCACACGCCGTGCACGACGGCAGCGTCACCCTTCCTGGCGGCGCCACCCTTGCCGAAGCCGAAGCGGACGGCGCCAAGCACGCCCAAGAATTTCGCGCAGCGTTAAACGAGCGGAAAGCCAGACTCGGCATGATCGGCGCGGAAACCGACCACCCCCACCGACCAAGATGATGCGGCGGAACTCACCACCCCCACTGACCAAGATTGAGAGAGCAACATGACCAACGAGACGCAAAAACTGGAAAAGGCCGAGAAAGAGTGGGCCGATTTGCAACGTGACCTCGATACGCTCGGCGAGCAGCTGAATTCGCTCCGCGAGCATACGGCCGCCCTCGGCGGGACCGTCGTCGCGGATATGGAGAGCCGCTTCCAAGACGTCCGCGCCCACGCGCTCGGCTTCCGCTCGGCGACCGAGGAGCAGTTCGAAGCGCTGCGCAAGCTCGCCATGGAACAGGCCGCGCAGACCCAGAGCACGATCACCGAGACGGGCCTCAAATCGGCCGAGATGGCCAAGGACACCGCGCGCCAGATGTGGGACCGCGCCGAGCCGCTCCGCCAGGGCGCGCAAGAGGTCGGACAGGGTTTCGTCCGTGCCTGGTCGGAAATCGCCGCGTCGTTCGGCAAGGCAGCCGAGAAAGTTCAGTCCGAACGGGACAAGACGGCCACCGGCGAGGAAAACCACAAGGCGGGCTAGCCGCTTAAGAGCGCACACCAAAGAGGGTGCCCGGGTCTTCATGGGCCCGGGCATTTTCGTTTTGTGCCTAGCCGGCGTGGGCCGGCGCACGCGACGGCGCGTCCGCAGACTGCATCAGCTCGGCGCGGACAAGACCGCGCACGGAGTTGCCAAGATAGAGGCGGTCGGCGCGCGCCAGATCCAAAGGCGACAGTACCGCCTCGCTGGCCGCGGCCCGCGGCAGATCGAGCAACTCTTCCCGCAAGGTACCCGGCAGAAGACCGCAGGCCAGCGCGGGCGTGAACAAGCGTCCGTCCTGCTCGACGAACAGCGTGGAGCGGGTCCCCTCCGTAAGCTCGCCGCGCGTGTTCAGGAACACCACCTCGTCACAACCGGTCAGCGTCTTATGGCGCTCCATCTCGGCGTCGTAGAACTGCCGGCGCGTGGTCTTGTGATAAAAGAGCGGGTCCTTCTCGTCGACGCGCCGATCAGAGATGACAAAGCGCCAGACCGTGTCCTTGGTCGGCAGCTCGATCTCCCGCGCGGAAACGGTGATGGCGCCGTCTTCGCCGAGCAGCAAGCGCACCAGCGCCACGTCCGCCGTGATGCGGGCCGCTTCCTCATCGAGCGCTGTGAGTACGGCCGCCCGCGAGAACGGATAGCCGAAATGGTGCGCCGAGGCTTGAAGCCGCGCCAGATGCCGCTCCAGAAGGTGATAGCCCTTTGCCTTCTCGTAACGCAGCGTCTCGATCAGCTCGAACGGCGCATCGACCTTGGTGAGGAAATGCGCCTTGAGAAGGCATTCCTCGAATTCGGAGTCTTCCTTGGAGTCGGCGACGATGCCGCCGCCGATGCCCATCTCGCCCTTTTGCCCATCGAGCACCACGGTGCGGATCGCCACGTTGAATTGACAATCGCCCGACGGCGCGATGTGGCCGATCGCGCCCGTATAGACGCCGCGCGGGCCGCCTTCGAGCTCGCGAATGATCTCCATGGCCCGGACTTTCGGCGCGCCGGTGACGGAGCCGCAAGGGAACAGCGCGTGCAGCATGTCGCCCAAGCCCATGTCGGAGCGGAGCTCCGCGGTGATGCCGGACGTCATCTGATGCACCGAACGGTAGGTCTCCACGGTGAAGAGGTCGGTGACCTCGACGGAGCCGATGCGCGAGACGCGCGCAAGGTCGTTGCGCAGCAGATCGACGATCATCAGGTTCTCGGCGCGCTGCTTCTCGTCCATGGCGAGCCACGTCTTGAGCCGGGCGTCCTCGCGCGGCGTGCGGCCTCTGGGCGCGGTGCCTTTCATCGGCCGCGTGGACATGTGCTGGCCTTCGCGGCGGAAGAACAGCTCAGGCGACAGCGACAGCACGGAAAGCTCGGGCGTCGCGATCAAGGCGCCATAGGCCACACGCTGCTTTCTGCGGAGGGCCGCATAGAGCGCAGCCGCATCGCCTTCGAAGTCGAAGAAGAATTTCTGGGTGAGATTGATCTGATAGACGTCGCCGGCGGCGATGTAGTCCTTCACGGACCTGAAGGCTGCGCCGTATTGCTCGCGCGTCCAGGACAGGCGGAGATCGGAGATCTTGGCGCGCTCCGCGCCACCGTTGGCTTCCAGCCAGCTTCGCGTCTCGTCGTCGTTGAGCGGCCGAGGTTCCTTGAAGAGACCGATCCAAAATAGTGGCACATCGCGGCCTTCGGGGAGCAGGTCCTTCAATTTCGGCTCGAGGCAATAGCCGAGTTCGTAGGCGAAATAGCCCGCCGCATGGAGCCCGCGCGCCAAGCCGTCGGAAACCTTTTGGAGCGCGGCCTCGACGCCTCCCGGCTCGCTGACACAGACGATCTCTTCCGGCGCGGTGAACAGCAGGCTGCGGCCACCGGCGGTGAGGCTGTCGTCGAGAAGAACGTAAGGCAGATCGGTCATAAGAAGCGCCGCCCAGAAGTCGCTTACGCGTCAAGCATAGAAGATATGGGGCTTTCGTGGGTCGAGATCGAGGCTCCTTAAGAAGCCTCTTTGGTCTCAAGCGAGGATCAGCATCTCGCCTTTGCCGAGCACGGCCATGTCGCCCATGAGGCGGCGGGCCCGCGCGCCGAAGCGGATGCGCAAGCCCTGGTCCCGCAGCCAGGTTTCGAGCAGGCGCAGATAATCGAACTCCATCACGCCGCAATCGCTGTAGGTCGGCAGGATGTTCCGCGGCTGCTCCAGGAAGATCAGGCTGCCGCGGCGGTTGCCGTAGCCCGCATAGCGGCCGGCTCCCTGCTTCAAGAGCAACGTGCCGGCGATCATGCGCGCGCCGGCATAGTCGCCCGCGTTGCCGCCGACGACGATGAGCCCGCGGCGTAAGCGTTCGCCAAGCAGCGCCCCGGCGTCGCCGCCGATCGAGATGAAGCCGCCTTTCATGCCCATGGTCTCGCCGAAGGCCGCGGCGCCCGCCTGGTCGCCCACGTCGCGGCGAACCGCAATCTCGCCGCCAGCCATGCTCGCGCCGGTGAGCACGCCCGTGCTGCCCGTCACGCCGATCTTGCCGCGCTTCATCTTGGCGCCGAGGAGCATGCCCGCATCGCCCTCGACAACGATCGCGCCCCCGGCAAGACCTGCGCCGATCTTGTCGCAGCGCTCGTCGGTGCCCTCGAAGCGGATGTTCTCGGCGTCCTTGCCCTTGATCTTGAAGGCCTCGCCCACGGTGAGCTTCGTGCGCGTGGTATTGATGGCGAGCGCCTCGATCTCCTTGCGGCTCAAGCCGTCAAGGCGCGCAGGCACCAGCGGCGACAGATCGAGCCGCTGATCGGGCGTGTGCTTCAACTGGAAGGTCAGCGCGCTCACCCGACGATCTCCTTGAGGTGGAAGTGGTGGGGGCCGAGATTGCCGCCGTAATTGCCGGCGGTGATATGGGTAATGCCCTCGCGCGCACCGCCCCTGGCGATGGCGTGGATGCCCGCATGCATGGCCGCGTGGATTGCGTCGGCCGTGAGCCCGTCGATGACGATCTCGAGCACCGCCTCGATGTTGAGCGGCAAATCGGACTTCACGGCGCCCTTCAGGCCTGGGCAGTAGGCGTCGTTGGTCGAAGCGATCTGGCCTTTGTACTGGGAGCCGACCTTGGAGCCGGAGCGCACGATGCCGCCCGGGAACGGCGTGATGACATCAGGCATCTCGGACATGGCCTTGACTGCACGCGTACAGGCCGCGAGCACCGCCGCGTGAGACTTGCCAAGCACAAGCAGATTGCCGCCGCCCACGGCTTTCTTGGTGAGACCGGTCTTGTCCTCGCAGACGAACTCCCCGCCCATCACCGGAATGCGCCAATAGCGGCGGCCGCCGATGACCTTGGACACCTGCCAGCCGTCGCCGAAAAAGCGCAAGGAGGCGCCGAGCTTCAGCTTCTTCTCGCCTTCGAGCCCGGCATAGCAGGCCGAGCCCGGGCTCGTGAGCACGCATTGACCGACGCGGTTGCGCAACTGCTTCTGGAGCTTGTCGGCATCCATGGTGAAGAGCAGCACGGCGACGCCGGGCCGCCCGTCGGGCGTTTCCTTCTTGGAGAGCGTGCGCTCGATGCCGGCTTCCGCGCCGCAGGCGATCACCGAGGTGGCGAAGCCGGTCATGGTCCGCGCGGAGATCATCGCCCATTCCAGCGTGGGCGCCGTGATGATGACCCGCGTGCCGACCATGGGAAAGGCCTCGGCAAACGTCTCGACAATCGTGACGCCTTTGACTTTCAGCTCTGGCATGTCAGCTCTTCGAGCAGGGGATCGTCGCGAAACGGTCGGGACGATGAATGGCATCGGAGACGTCGAACCAGGACGGGTCGGCGCCGAAATAGCGGTCGTAGAAGGCGCTCACGCGCTTTTCGATCTGCGAGTCGAAGCCGGGCTCCACGTGATAGCAGCGGCCCCACGTGACGCGCACGACGTTCCCCTTGCGCACCACGAGGTTGCCCGACTTGAACACGAGGTCGGCGGCGGAGAACATCTTCGTCTTGTTCTTCTGGTCGGTGTAGACGGCGATGTCGGCGACGGCGCCGGGCGCGAGATGGCCGCGGTCGGTGAGGCCCAAAAGCTTCGCCGGTGCGGCGCGCGTGATGACGGCAAGCTCCGACAAGGTCAGCTCGCGCGCGATGCCGGCAAGATTGGACGCGGCGCGCGAGGCCTCCGGCAATCCGTCGAGCCAGCGGGCGCGCTCATCCCGGTCCATGAGCAGATGGAAGATCTCCGGATAGCGCACGAACAGCGCGCCGTTCGGGTGGTCGGTCGAGAACAGCACCCGCCAGGGATCCTCGGCCAGGAGGAAGATCTCGAGCCCGATGGCCCATTGCAGCGCGTTGACGAAGCTCTTTTTCTTGTAGTTGTAGGGCACGACGCCGGTGCCGTTGCCCTCGCCCTGGCTGATGATCCACTTCTTCGGGTTCGCGGCGCGGCGCCCGTCGAACTGGCGCAGCACGTCGCCGGAGATGGTGATGGTCTGGCCGAACATGACCTGGCCCACGTCGACTGTGGCGTTCTTATGCTTGTTGACCGCCTCCATCAGGCGCGGCGCGCCGGAGGAGAAGCCCTTCTCCCCTTCGTCGCCATAGCCATAGAACTGGATGTGGGCGAAGTGGATGGGACGGCCTTGGGTCGCCTCGAGCGTCGCGACCGCGGTCTCCACATTGCCGGCGATGCCGAGATTGTTGCAGTGGACATGGGGAGGATGCGGCACGCCGAGATCCTCGACCGCCTGCTGCATGGCCTCGACGATTCCGCGCGAGGTGACACCATAATCCGGCACCACGTCGTCGAGGCCGAACTTGCGCGCGTTGAACTTGAAGGCTTCGGAGCCGCCGGCGTTGATGACCTTGAGGCCCAGCGCCTTCGAGTGTGAGAGCGTCCAGGCGACATAGTCCTTGAGCTCGTCGCTCTTGGCCTTGCCGTTCCGCAAGAGGCCGAGCGAGTAATCATCGTTGCCGAGAATGACGAGGCCGGCCACGTCGATGATCGGGATCGCGGCGAGCTCCGCGTGCGCCTCGATGGCGTGGGTCGGGATCATCGCCGGCTCGATCACCGTGGTGTAGCCCATCTCGGCATAGCGAATGCCCGTGGCGTAGGACCCCCAGGCGGCGGGCGACGGCAGGATCGGCTGACCGCCTTCGGCCGCGAGCAAAGGCAACTCCGGCATCAGCTGGCGGCCGAGAGTGACGTTGGTCCCGGCGATGTGCGAATGCACGTCGATGGCGCCGGCCATGACGATCTTGCCGGAGACGTCGTGGACCTCGTCGGGCTCGCGCCCGTCCGGCTTGGCCACGATGCGGCCGTTCTCCACATAGAGATCGCCGACCTCGTCGCGATCGTTCGCGGGATCGATGATCCGGCCGCCCTTGAGCATGATGAGCATCAGGCAGCCCTCTTGGCGTCGATCAGCCCGGCGATGCGGGTCAGCACCTCGGCTACCGAGGGCTTGTCTTTGTTCGCGGCCTTCGCCTTGACCATGCCGATGCCGGCGATGGGCGGCAGATAGAGCGCCGCGTCATGATCGGCCCCGGCAGCACCAACCTCGATGACGATGTCGCCCCGCGTTGCCCTGGCAGATTTGGAGGTGAGCACGATCGCCGGCGCGCCTTTGGGCCGCGCCGCGCCTTCGCCGTCCAGCGCATCGATCCACACCAGCGCGTCGGCCTCGCCGCTCTGCAACAGACGCTGGGTCTCGTAGGCCCACATATTGTTGTCCGGCACCTTGCCCGCGAAGCTCGTGCGCACGGGCAGGCCGCAGGTCCAGGTCGCGCAGAGATTGACGCCCTCGCCGTTGCCGGGCGCGGCGAGCGACATGGTCGCGGCGCGCGTGGTCTTGACGAGAAGACGGACCGTTTCGAGCACGGTATGCAGCACCGGCTCCTCCAGCTCGGCCGGGTCGTAGACGAACACGGCGAAAGCGGAGTCGCGCAGCCGCGCGGCCGCCTTTTCGATTTTGTCGCGAAGAGCCTTGTCGCGGAGGTCGAAGCGGCCCTCGCGCACGGAGGCAGCGAGCAGCGCCACGAGGTCCGGCACGGACGTCTTGCCGTTGATGACAGTGGCGGGCACGCCTTTCGGCGTCTTCGCCTTGTCGAGGCCGAGAAGAATCAGCTCGCGCTTGTTCTTGCCGGGACGCGGCAGGCCGGGCTCAGCCGGAAAGAGCTTGTCGAGGAGTTGGGGGTCGCGGGCGAGCGGCCCCTGGCCGATCACCACCACCGTATCGGCGCGGTTCCTGACCTCGCCGAAGCTTGCGGGGGCCACGCCCGTCTCGCGCATGACGCGAGCGGCGCGGCTCAGCCCTTCGCTGGCGCCATGATCGATCACGCCGCCAAGCTTCTCGGCGAGCGAGATCGCTGCCGTGGCACCCTCGATATCGGTGAATAGGCCGCCGAAAACTGGGAGACACGCGCGGGCAAGCAGCTCTGCGGCACGTTCGAGCGTGCTGTCCAACTCGTTCTCCTCCTCGGCCCTTCCTTGGGCGCACAAATAAACAGGTGACCGGTGAGGCGCAAGCGTGGCAATGCGCCTCTCCAGGCCTAATCGGCCCGCAGCGCCCGCAAGCTCCGATTCGATGGATGATAAAACGATGCATGCCCGTCGAATGGGCATGACACGCTGGCCGATCCTTGGGCTAGTCTTTGGGCTTGTCGTACTTGATGTAGGAAAAGCGCATGTCGTCGGCGGGCGTGCCTTCGAGCGCGCCGCCTTCGAGCCCGGGCTGCCAGTTCACCACGTCCTCGATCTTCTTGGCGAGTTCGAAGTCCTTGTCGGTGATGCCCTTCGCCGCGTGGTTCATCAGCCGCACCTCGACCCAGGCATAGGAGGCGGTGATGTCCGGGTGATGCCAGGCCGCTTCGGAGAGATGGCCGACGGTGTTGATGACCATCAGCGTGCCCTTCCAGCTGTTGGTCTTGAACTTCCGCCGGATCCAGCCGCCTTCGAGATGCCAGTGCGGCAGCTCCTTCTTGAGCCGCTCCTCAACCTCGGCGTCGCTATACGTACGCTCTTTCGTTGCCATAGCTTCCGTCTTTTGAAAAAGTGAGCCGCATTCCGCTATTCGCTTTCAAGAGCATATCCGGGGGCTTCGAACCGATCAATGGAGGCCGGGCCACGCACATGCCGGACCTGGAACGCAATAAAGAGACGGTCGTGGCCTTTTACGACATGGCCTTCAACCAGTCGCGGCCGCGCGAAGCCATGGCGCTATATGCAGGGTCCGTGTACATCCAGCACAATCCGGTGGTGAAGGACGGCAAAGACGGTTTCATCGCCTATTTCGAGGAGATGGACCGGCGTTATCCAGGCAAGCGCGTTCATTTCAAACGCATCATCGCCGAGGGAAATTACGTGGTGCTGCACTGCTTGCAGGAATGGCCCGGCGATCGCGACTGGGTTGGCATCGACATTTTCCGGTTGGATGAGGCGGGAAAGATTGTAGAGCACTGGGATGTATTGCAGGTCGCGCCGGAAGACTCGGCGAACCTGAACGGCATGTTCTGACACCCATTCATTTTTTTGCGATCCGATTTGTCCGAGTCCTTCACGTCACACACCCCTTCGTCCGTCACCGTCACCACGACGGCACGGCTGCATTTCGGCTTCCTCGATCCGAGTGGCCGCGGCGCGGAACCTTTCGGCAGTTTTGGTCTGTCGCTCGATCAGCCCTGCACGCGGCTCACCTTGCACTCCGCCGAGGCGGACAGTGCAAGCGGCCCCGAATCCGACCGCGCCGCGCGTTACCTCAAGACCATCGCCCAAAGCTGCGGAGTCTCTCGCGCCTACCGGCTCCACATGGAAGCGGCGATTCCCTCCCATGCGGGTCTCGGCTCGGGCACCCAACTCGCGCTCGCCGTGGGCTCCGCCTTCGCCGCGCTCGAAGGGCTCGATCTTACACCCATCGAGATCGCCGCACGGCTCGGCCGCGGCGCGCGTTCGGGAATCGGCATTGCCACCTACGAGGCGGGCGGGGCCGTGCTCGACAGCGGGCCGCGAGACGGTGCGCTCCCGGAGCTGGTGGCGCGCGTCCCCTTCCCCGAAGACTGGCGCGTGCTCTTGATCTTCGATCCCACCACCAAGGGCCTCGACGGCGCCGACGAGGTGGCCGCCTTCGAGACCCTTCCAAGCTTCCCCGAGGCCGAACGGGCCGACCTGGAGGCCCGGATCATGGACCGGGCGCTGCCGGCACTCACCCAGGGCGATTTCGCCGGGTTCTGCCACGAGGTGGGACATCTCCAGGCGCGCATGGGCGCCTATTTCGCCTCCCTACAGGGCGGCGTCTTCACGAGCCCGCGCGTGGCGGCCGTGCTCGACGCCTTGCGCGAGGATGGAGTCACCGGGCTTGGCCAGAGTTCGTGGGGGCCGACGGGTTTCGCCTTCGCGCCGTCCGAGGACGCAGGCGAGAGGTTGCTGGCGGCGGCACGCACAAGCGATGCGACTGGAACCTTGCAGTTCACGCTCGCAAGGGGCCGGAACCAAGGCGCCGAGATCGCGTCGGGTTGAGAAAAATCGCCATTGGGCGCCTCCGAGGCCCTTTGCCGCCTCGCCCGATGTGCTAAAGCGAGGCAGTCAACGCACGCGGTTCGCGTACAAACCTCAAAGAAGCTGGGAGATGTAAGCGATGGCCCTGCCACGCATTGTGCACATGATCACGCCGCTCAAGCATATGAGCCCGTTCGACGTGAACATGGCGCTCGACGCCGGTTACGACGACGCCATTCCCTATACCAACGTGACGATCGAGGACGTCTACGGCCTCGTGCAGGACGCCATCTTTTCGCGCAGCCCCGACGGCATCAAGCGCACCGCCATGTTCATCGGCGGCAAGCGGGCCATCGAGGCGCTCGACATGATGGACAAGGCCAAGAAGGCGATGGTACCGCCCTTCGAGATCTCGGTGTTCGCCGATCCGGCCGGCTCCTTCACCACGGCCGCGGCGATGGTCGCCTGCGCCAAGAAGGCGCTCAAAGAAAAGTTCAAGACCGACCTCAAGGGCAAGCGCGTGGTCGTGTTCGGCGGCACGGGCGTGGTGGCCTTCGCCGCCGCCGTGATCGCCACCACCGATGGCGCCAAGGCGGTCCTGGTCGGCTATGACGGGCCGGAGCGCGTGCGGCGCCTGACGATGGAGGCGAACGACCGCTTCGACGTCGATCTCGGCTATGCCGATGGCACCACCGAGGAGCAGAAGGCGGAGCTGGCCAAGGAGGCCGACCTCGTGTTTTCCGCGGGCCCCGCGGGACGTCAAATTCTCAGCCTCGACCAGATCAAGCAGTCCAAGAACCTGAAAGTCGCCGCCGATGTGAATGCGGTGCCGCCGCTCGGCGTCGAAGGCGTCGGCATCAAGGACAAGGGCACGCCGATCGAGGGCACGAACGCCGTCGGCATCGGCGCGCTCGCCATTGGCGACGTGAAGTACAAGACGGAGTCGGGGCTGTTCAAAGAAATGATCCAGGCCGAGAAGCCGGTCTATCTCGATTTCCGTGCCGCCTACAGACTCGCCCAAGACCTCGTCTCCTAGGCGCTCGCGCGGGTCGCTGCTGATCGCCGCGGTCTCGGGCCGGGCGCTGGCGCGCGCGGCTGTGGACGCCGGTTATGTGCCGCTCGTGGCGGATTTCTTTGCCGACGCCGATACGCAGGAATTGGCCCATGCCTGCCGCAAGATGCCGGGCGATCTGGCCCGCGGCTTTCAGTGGCGGAGCTTGGGACCGGCGCTTGGGACCCTTGCGCAAGCCGCCCCCGCCCCCGTGCTCGGGGTCGTGTACGGGGCGGGCTTCGAGGACCGCACGCATCTCCTGTCGCGGATCGCCGAACGCTGGCCCCTGCTCGGCAACGACGCCGGCACCGTCGAGACCATCAAGGCGCCGGAGCGGTTCTTCGCGCTGCTCGACGATTTGGCGATCCCCCATCCCGTCACGGTGACGGCGCGGCCGCGCACTACCACAGGCTGGGTCGCCAAGCGCCGCGGCGGCGCGGGGGGCAGCCACGTGGTCCCGGCGGCCCGGCTCCAGACGCGCGCGGCCAATGTCTACTACCAGAGGCTGATCGAGGGTCGCGCCGTCTCCGCGCTGTTCATCGCCAATGGACGGAACGCGCGCGTGCTCGGCTTCAGCGAACAATGGACGGCGCCGGCGCCGGGCAAGCCGTGGCGCTATGGCGGCGCGGTGCGGCCGGCGTCCCTCTCAGACGGCGCAGCGGAAGAGATGTCGCGCATCGTGATCTCCGCCGCCCGGGCCTCGAGACTAAAGGGGCTGGCCTCCGCCGACTTCATGCTCGGCCAGAATCATCCCTATCTGATTGAGATCAACCCGCGACCTGGCGCCACACTCGATATCTTCGCAGGCGCGGCAAGGCCGCTGCTTCGTCTCCATGTGGAGGCGGTGCGCGACGGCAGGCTTCCTTGGAAAACCCCTGTCTTCGAAGGGGCTGCGGCCATGGGCTACGTCCACGCGCCAAAGGCCTTGATTGTGCCGCGCAACATGATTTGGCCCGCCTGGGCGGCCGACCTCCCGGCACCCGGTGAGCGGATCGACAAACAGCGTCCGATATGCACTGTACTGGCCCGCGCCGGGACCAGAAGACGGGCGAAACGCCTCATAGAAGAGCGCAAAGCCAGCGTCCTCGCCATAATACAAAAGTCTAAGGGGGAGCAGGGTGAACAAGAAAAACAACGAAGGACGCGTAAGCCAAGACATGAAGAAACCGAGTATCAACACGCTGGTCGCGCCATTGGTGCGCGACCTCATCGATAACGCCGATGCGTTGCGCGTCGACGTGACGACCGGCTCGCTGGGCGAGACCCTGGTCGATTGTGGGGTGAAGGCCGTTGGCGGCCTGGAGGCGGGCCGGAGACTGTCCGAGATCTGCCTTGGCGGTCTGGGCCAGGTGACATTCGAGACCACCGGCACCGAGGACCCCTGGCCGTTCATGGTGACCGTGCACACGAGCCAGCCCGTGCTCGCCTGCCTCGGTTCGCAATATGCCGGGTGGAGCCTCTCGGTCGAGGACAACGGGAAGAAATTCAACGTGCTCGGCTCCGGCCCGGCCCGCGCCATGGGCTCTTCGGAGAAGCTGTTCGACGAGCTCGGCTATCGCGACACGGCGAAGACCGTCGCGCTGGTCATCGAGGCGGACAAGGCGCCGCCGGCGGCGCTGGTGAAGAAGATCGCGGAGGCCTGCAAGATCGCGCCGGACAAGCTGACGATCCTCTACGCGCCGACCTCGAGCCTCGCCGGCACGGTACAGATCGCGGCGCGCTGCCTCGAAGTCGCGCTGCACAAGGCGCATGAGCTGCACTTCCCGCTGGACGACATCGTCGACGGCATCGCCACGGTTCCGGTGCCGCCGCCGGCGCCCGGCTTCATCGAGGCCATGGGCCGGACCAACGACGCCATCATCTATGCCGGTCGCACCCAGCTCTATGTCACGGGCGAAGCGGACGCCGCCAAGAAGCTCGCCGACGAGTTGCCGAGCGCCAATTCGAAGGACTACGGCAAGCCGTTCGCCGAAATTTTCGCGGCGGTGAAAGGCGATTTCTATCAGATCGACCCGATGCTGTTCAGCCCGGCCAAAGTCACGGTGACGTCGCTCAAGACCGGCGAGAGCTTCCACAGCGGCAAGATCGACGACGCCGTGCTGCAACGCTCCTTCGCCTGACCCCATGGCTGCCGAACCCGCCATCACCCCGTCCATCGTCCTGTTCGGCGATGGACGGGATTGGCATGGCAAGAGCCTCTTGCGCGCCTTCAAGCGGCGGGGCATCCGCCCCATCGTGGCGCCGCTGCCTTCTTGCGGCTTTTCCACGGAGACCGCGACCGGGCTCTCTATTCCATGGCTCGGCGATCACCGGCCCGAAGGCGCCTTCGTGCGCTTCATTCCCGGGGGCAGCTTCGAGCAGGTGACGCTCTATCTCGGGGTACTCCATGCGCTGCGCGAGCTCGGCGTGACGGTATGGAACGACGCCCGCGCCATCGAGCGCTGCGTGGACAAATCCACCACGACGTTCTTCCTGCAAAAAGCCGGGCTGCCGACGCCCAGGACGTTTGCCGGCGTCGATAGGAGCACGGCGGAAGCGATCGTCGCCCGGCTCGCCGCGGAAGGACACCGCGCCGTCGAGAAGCCGCTGTTCGGCGCCCAAGGCAACGGTCTGCGTCTGATCGAAGCGGCCTCCGACCTGTCGCCGCCCGAAGCGGTGAACGGCGTCTACTATCTGCAAGAATTCGTTCCCGGGGCCCATGGGCGCTACCAGGATTGGCGGCTGTTCGTCTGCGCCGGCCGTGTTGTTGCCGCGATGATCCGCCATGGCGAAAGCTGGATCACCAATATCAAGCAGGGCGCCCGTGCCGAGGCGGCCATTGCCGGCCAGGACCTGAGCGATCTCGCCGTGCGCGCCGCGGCGGCGGTGGGCGCCGACTATGCGGGCGTCGATGTGATCCAGGCGCCCGATGGGAGATTTCTCGTGCTCGAAGTGAACTCCATGCCCGCCTGGAACGGCCTCCAGAAGGTGACGCGGCTGCGCATCTCGGACCATCTAGTCGATGCGTTTCTCGATGCGGCGCTGCCCGCGGGCGGACGCAAGACCCGAGAGGAAGCGTGACCGCACCCCTCACCTCCGAACGTATTGTCTCGAGCTTCCATGAGGCTTGCCTGGCCGAGCTCGAGGCGCTCAAGCCCGGCAACGTGCATCGCTTCGCCAACGGCCACAATATGAGCGTCGGCGACTTCGAGAAGAGCGCCGCGGCCGCGGCGCCGGCGATCGGCGCTCCCGATCTGTCGGTGGGCGAGCGCATCGAGGCCGCCGTGGAGGCCACGCGCGAGGCCGTCGGCCAAAACACCAATCTCGGCATCGTGCTTCTTGCCGCCCCCCTCGCCCAGGCGGCGCTCGACCCTTCGGGCCACAGCCTGGAAGACCGGCTCAAGGAGGTTCTCGGGTCTCTCACCGTCGAGGACGCTTGCGCGGCCTATCGCGCGATCCGGCTGGCAGAGCCCGGCGGGCTTGGGCAAGCGCCTTACCATGACGTGGCGGCGGAGCCCGGGGTCACCCTGTATGAAGCGATGCAGGCGGCGGAGACCCGGGACCGGATCGCCTGGAATTACACCCACGGCTTCGTCGATATCTTCAAGCTGGGGCTCAAATGGCTCGACGGCGGCACGAAACGCTGGGGTCCGGTGGCCTGGGTCACGACCTATGTCTATCTCGGTTTTCTCGCCCACATCCCCGACACCCTGATCGAGCGCAAGTTCGGCGGGGCGGCCGCGAGCGAGGTCCGGGACGAAGCGCGGCCGATCGAAGCGGGATTGTCTCACTGCCACGATCCGCAAGACATGGCGGGGCCGCTGACCGCGTTCGACGCCTCGCTCAAGGAACGGGGGCTGAATCCGGGAACTTCCGCCGATTTGACCGTGGCCACGCTGTTCGCCGCCGCGCTGCAAGGCCGGTAAATGGCCCGATAAGGAACATTCGGGCCACGCAAAAACGGCCAATAATCGACTTGCCGATCCTTCTAGCCCCGGCTTATGTTGCGCCAGCGGAACTCCGACCAGGAGTTGCGGACGGAGGAGCGTTCACCCAGGAGCACTTTCGTCGGCTCGTCGCCGGGTCTTAAGGCCGGTGGCCGCCGTTTTGTCTGATCATCCTAGTACTAGGGAGGGGTTGCCTCATGGCCAAAATCACTGGTGTTTGTGTCGGCGAGTCGCTCGTCGGCGACGGCAACGAAGTTGCCCATATCGATCTACTGCTCGGTCCGCGCGGTAGCGCCGTCGAAACGGCTTTCTGCAACGCGCTGACCAACAACAAGGACGGCTTCACCACGCTTCTGGCGGTTGTCGCGCCGAACCTGCTCTGCAAGCCGCCGACGATCCTTTACAACAAGGTGACCATCAAGGACGCCCGCCAGGCCGTCCAGATGTTCGGTCCTGCCCAATACGCCGTGGCGAAGGCCGTGGCCGACTCCGTGGCCGAAGGTGTGATCCCCGCCAACGAGGCAGACGATCTTTTTGTCTGCGTCGGCGTGTTCATCCATTGGGAAGCCAAGGACGACAAGAAGATCCAGGAATTCAACTACACGGCCACCAAGGAAGCCCTCGCCCGCGCAGTCGCCGGCGAGCCGAAGGCCTCCGACGTGACCGCCAAGAAGGACTCGGCCACGCATCCTTTCGCCGCTGGCTGAAAAGGAGAACCCCCAGGTCGGGACGACCCCGGCAGTGGAAACGGGCCGGGCCCGATTCGGCGGTGGCTACAAAAGCTCGGTTTCTAGGAAACAGAGCTGACCGCATATCAAGTCTGAGATCGCCGCTTTCCCAGGAGAGCGGCGATTTCTTTTTGGCTGATGGCGCCTGAGTGCAACGCCGTGGCCGCGAGCACGCCGGCCGCACCGGCCTGCGCAACCTTGGCGATGTCGTCGAGACCGGCCACGCCGCCGCCGACGTAGACGGACCTGCCGCCCGCGCGCGCCAGCATCTCCTGCAAGCGTGCCATGTCCGGGCCCGTCTCGGTGCCCACGCGTCCCAGACTCATAAGAATGAGCCTGTCGGGCCAGAGCGACGGGTCGGCCATTACCTTTTCGGGGCCGCGCAAGCCCTGCTCGTCGAAATCGAGAGACAGCACGAGGTTAGGACCAAAGCTGCCGCGGATATTCTCCCAGGCGTCCACGCTGGCGATCGTCTCGCTGCCGATGACGAGGGTAGCGCCGAGCGGGAGCCAAAAGGCGCAATCGCTCACGTCGGAAAAGCCGGCGTCGATCCACAGATCGGTGCTGGGAAGGATGTAGCCCAGCTCCCGGCAGAGTTCGAAATTGTTGCCCCGGCCGAGGATCGCATCGAGATCGGCGATATAAAGGGCCGGCGAGAAGGTGATGCCGAGCATCGCCCGCGCTATTGCCGCGGCGTCATGGGGCGGGCCGAAGGGGGTGGCGATCGGCCGGTACTCGGCGCGTTTTCCCGCGTGAGCCTGCTTGCCCGCGCGCGCATGGACGACTAACCCATCCTTCAGGTCGAGCACGGGGATGACGGCGAACGCGCCCGAGGCGTGGTTCACGGAGACCTCGGACTGAAGCGTCATGGCGCCATGCCTCCCGATGCTTCTTCCTATCATGACCTGGAATATCGTCTTGGCAAATGAGGGCCGAATGGAAGCGTCTTTTGGGTGGGATTTAGGCGGCGCCAATCTGAAGCTGGCGCGAATCGAGGATGGCCGGATCGTGTCGGTGACGCAGATCCCCTGCCCCGCGATTCCAGATCCCGCCAAATTCAACCAGGCCTTGGACGAGGCGCTGACTTTATGCCCGGAGGGTAGCCGGCACGCAGTCACCATGACGGGAGAGCTTTCGGATGTGTTTCCGTCGCGGGCGGCGGGCGTGGCCTATCTCGTCGGGCTGATGCGGAAAGCCACCGGCGAGAACACACTCTTCTATAGCCTGCGCGACGGGCTGATCGGCGCCGATGCGGTGCGCGACCATTGGCAGGACGTGGCGTCGGCCAATTGGCATGCCAGCGCCACGCTCACCGCGTCGCTTGCGGGCGACGGGGTCCTGATCGATATCGGCACCACCACCACGGACCTCGTTCCCCTCAAAGACGGCAAGCCCGCTGCGATCGGATTGAATGACGGCGAACGCCTGACCGAAGGCGAGCTGATCTATGGCGGGGTGGTGCGCACGCCCGTCATGGCGATGGCGCAAACCGCCCCCTTCAAAGGCCGCATGCAAGGCATCGCCGCGGAACGCTTCGCCACCATGGCCGACGTCTACCGCCTGACCGGGGAATTGCCCGAGGACGCCGACCCCTACCCCGCAGCCGACCAGCGCGGGAAGAGCCTCGATGAAAGCGCCGCGCGATTGGCGCGCATGCTGGGACGCGATGCGGACGATGCGGACTTCATCGCCTGGAAAGCCCTCGCCCATTTCCTGGCGCGCCGGCAACTTGCGCAGATCGAGGCCGACGCGAAAGTCCTCGTCGACCGCGAGAGCCTCGCCGCGGACGCGCCCATCATCGGGGCCGGCTGCGGCCGCTTCCTCGCAGAAACCCTGGCCGGGCGGCTGGACCGTTCCTATCGCGATTTCGCCGAGCTCATCGATTGCGCGGCGGAGGCGCGGGAGATGGCCGCCCGCTGCGCTCCCGCCGTGGCCGTGGGTCTGCTTGCATCGGCGCCGCCACATGACTAGATGACGGGGACTGGCGGCTCCGCCGCCACCGCCATATCTGGCCTTTTTCCCCAAAAAAGCGCTAAATAGACGGACCAAGAACAAGAGGATTCTGCCCCTATGCCGACCGACGCCGCCCTTCCCGAGGAGCATGACGATATCGTCTATCCGTCCGCGATTCCTTTCGTCTTGGTTCATCTTGCCTGTTTCGGGGCCATCTGGTCCGGGGTCACCTGGCAGGCGCTGGTCCTTTGCGTGGCGCTCTACTGGCTGCGCATCTTCGCCATCGGCGCCGGCTATCACCGCCTGTTCTCGCACCGCGCCTATTCCACCAGCCGGGCCTTCCGCTTCGTCCTCGCGCTTCTCGCCCAAAGCACCGCGCAAAAGAGCGTGCTGTGGTGGGCGGCCAAGCACCGGCATCACCATCTCCATTCCGACACCGAGCACGACGTGCATTCGCCGCGCCACACGGGCTTTCTCTATAGCCATCTGGGCTGGATCTTCTCGCGCCGCCACGACACGTTCGACGAAGCGACCGTCGCCGATCTTGCGCGCTACCCTGAGCTCAAGTGGCTGCACAAGTACGAGCTGGCGCCGGCCGCCGTGCTCGCCCTGCTCTGCTTCCTGATCGCCGGATGGTCCGGCCTGTTCGTCGGATTCTTCTGGAGCACGGTGCTCGTCTATCACGCCACGTTCTGCATCAACTCCCTTGCGCATGTCAGCGGCCGCAAGCGCTATGTCACCGGCGACGATTCCCGCAACAACTGGCTGCTCGCCGTGTTCACCATGGGCGAAGGCTGGCACAACAATCACCACGCCTTCCAATCGAGCGTGCGGCAAGGCTTCCGCTGGTGGGAGATTGACCCGACCTTCTACATCCTCAAGGCCTTGTCCTGGGTCGGCGTGGTTTGGGATCTGAGAATGCCCCCCAAGCAGGTGGTGCAGAACGAGCACGGTCTCGGCGCATCCGTCATCAATCGCGCGGCCGAGCAGCTCGCGGCGCATTTCAATTCCGAGCGCATCGCGAACTCCATCGCCGCAGCCCTGCAAGGGTCGGAGCTGACGGCCCTTCGGGAGAGGCTCGCCCGGGCCCATGACCGCACGGCCGAGGTACTGGCCACGATGCATCTTCCGCATGTGCCGCACATGCCGAGCCGCGAAGAGCTTACGGCCAAGGCCAGAGCGATGTTCGCCAAGACCAAGTCGATGGAAGAGATCGCCGACCGGGCCTACGAGATGCTGCTCGCTTCGGTCGGCGCCAAGCTCGCCGGCGCCGTCGAAAGCCGGCCTTAGCCCGTCCGTCGATTGGCCCCTGGGACAGTCGGAAACCCATTATTGTTCATGCGCCCTTGGTTTGAACCGAAAGCAGCGCTCAACCGTTATTCAAACGACGGGTAGGACCAACCAAGGAGCGTGACATGCGAATTCTTCTGACGTCTGCTGCGGCCCTCGTGGCAGGAAGCCTTGCTCTTGGCGTTGGCGCGAAAAGCGTGACGGCAAGCCCGGTTCCAGCCGTCACCCATCTTTCCGCCGATCAGAGCGCCGTTCAAACCGTCGGTTGGCGGGAGCGCTACTACCGGCGGAACGGCGTGTGGCCGTCCGGGCCGCGCCGCGCCATCGACGACGATGTGGTCGTTGCCCCAATAGGCGGCGACGGCGACGTTGTGATCATCGCCCCGGCACGCCCGAGCAGCTGCGGCCAGTACCATTACTGGAATGGCGTGGCCTGCGTCGATGCCCGCTACAACGACCCGTATCTCGGCCCGAAATAGCCGGATCCGAGGGGCCGAGCGGCCACCTCGGATCGCCGCGTCATTTGCCTAGTGATGCGCCGACACGTGCCTTACGCATTCGGATAGCAGCGCGTTCGGTGCCGCCTCTCCGACATCACCCAGGCTGAGCATGCCGACCATCCGCTTGTCCTTGTCGATCACGGGCAGCCTGCGGATCTGGAGCTGCTCCATGTGATGGACCGCCTTGTCCAGATCGTCGTCTTCCCGGCAACAATGGATGCCGGAACTCATGACATCCCGGGCCGTCATGCTGGCATCGAGCCCGTTCTTTGCCAGACCGTTGCAGACGATGTCGCGGTCCGTGACCATTCCGACGAGCTTGTCGCCGTCGCCGACCGGGATGCAGCCGATGTCATGCCCGCGCATCAACTTGGCGATTTCGCTGATGGGCGTGTCTGGGCTGACCCAATCGACGCCCCGATGCATTGCATTTTTGACTTTCATGGGTGGACCTCCAGTGTTGGAGCTTCGCTACTTGTGCCCCTTGCAGCCCCCGGTCCCTCCCGTCGCGCAATTATAGCAGGGATGGGACGACCTGACACGGGTGGAAGTACAAGGCCGCCGCGCCGGAGCGGACTTGTTGGGGCGCGACCATAAGGGTTCGCGCCCCGCGGTGCCTACGCGGCAGCCCGCTCGATCACGACGGGAACCGGGCGGCAGACCGTGTTGCACACCGGAGATTGGGTCCGCGCCACGTCCAACAGATCTTCCAACATCTCGTCGGAGCAATCCGCCTCGATCTTCATGAGAATGCGGATTTGTTCGTAACCCGGGGACACGCTCTCATCGAGTCCAAGCATCCCTCGCATGTCGATCTCCCCTTCGAGCTTCGTCGAGAGATGCCGGATCGTGATACCGCGTGCCGCCGCGTGCAACACCAGCGTGGTGGTGGCGCATCCCGCCATGGCGTGCAGGAGAAACTCCACTGGGTTGGCGCCCTCGTTGTCGCCGAGCAGCACCGGCGGCTCTCCGTTCGTGAACTCGAACGGTTCCTTCCGTGAGTCGTCCTCACGACCCGCTCCGTAGAAGTCGCGAATGGTGGAGCGGTTCGTGCCGCCGCTGATCCACGTATTGGCGGCTCGGAACCGGAACCTAGCCAAGCCCGGATCGGCCTTGATGGCATCAATCGTCTCGAACGCTGCCTGTACATCGAGGCCATTGACCGTGACCGGCTGTGTCATTGCTTGTTGCGTGCTCATATTCTTCCTCCTGGAATTTCGCCATCCGCACCCGTGCGGCGGCTCCTGGAGCTAAAGGTAGAGAACGCCGCTCCTCGCCCTCAGATCGTTTTTCGTCAAAAAGGGTCGATTCGTGCCAAGATCGGCCCATGAACGAGACCGTTTCCGTCGAAGCCCTCATTGTCGCCGTGCCCGAAACCGCGGGCTCCGCGCTTTACGGCATGATCGACGTCCTATCGTCCGCCGGCTCGCTCTGGCAGCAATTGGCGGGCGCAGAACCACAGCGGCAAACGATCCATGTCCGGATCGTTTCGCCATCGAAGGCCCCGTTCACCTGCGGACACAGGATTCCGGTCCAGCCCGATCTCAGTATCGAAGACGACCCCCGCGCCGATATCGTTATCTTGCCGGAGCTGTGGCTTGCGCCCGACGATGACATGGCAGGCCGGTATCCATCGCTGCTGGCGTGGGTCCGCGAGCGCTACCGTGACGGCAGCACCATCTACTCGGCCTGCTCGGGATCGGTGATGCTGGCCGCGACGGGTCTCCTGGACAACAGGGACGCCACCTCGCACTGGGGCTACGCGGATTTGTTCCGGACCCGATTCCCACAGGTCCGGTTCCGGCCGGAACCCGCGCTGGTGTTCGCCGACCCTGCAGGCCGCATCGTAACCGCCGGCGGCACCACGTCGTGGCACGACCTCGCGCTGCACATCATCGCGCGGCATATGAGTCCCGGCGAGGCTTTGCGCATTGCCAAGGTCTACCTGCTCAAATGGCACAGCGAGGGGCAGTTGCCTTATGCCGCGCTGGTGCGGGCACAGCCGCATGCGGATTCGGTCGTACGGACCTGCGAGCAGTGGCTCGCCGAGCACTATCGCGACGCCGACGCCGTAGCCAAGGCCGTTACCATCGCCGGTATCCCCGAGCGCAGCGTCAAGCGGCGCTTCAAGGCCGCGACCGGTACAACGCTGATCGGCTATGTGCAGAACTTACGTGTGGAGGAGGCCAAGCGGCGCCTCGAGACCGAGGACGTTCCGTTCGAGACCATCGCTGCCGATCTCGGCTACGAGAACCTCCCCTTCTTCCGCAAACTGTTCAAGCGCTCGACCGGACTGACGCCCGGTCAGTATCGGAAAATGTTCCGGCCTTTCGTTTCTGCGGCGGAACCCGCGCTGCCTTCGCCCTAGACCGGCGCGTGCTTGTAGAAGTCCTCGATCTTCTCAACCAGGATCCGCCAGGCCTCGTGCTCGCGCGGGCCCGCCGTCTTCTCCACGGCGATCTGGAGATAGGCGAGTTCCTGCTCGATCTTCTCGCGCGGCAGCATCTTAAGGCGGCTGGCGAGGATCGCCGTCTCGATGACCGCGGCTTGGGCGCGGTTGAAGCCCCTGAAGGGCGCATGAATGGCTTCATGCACGATCCGGCAATGGAAGCGCGGTCGCAGCTCGTCCTCCTCCACGCGCTCGACGGCAAGCTCCGCATGGGAAAGGGACCCATCGAGCACGGCGCCGGGGATTTCGGCGGCGCTACGCGTCGGCCAGTCCTTGTTGCCGGTGAGACAGCCGGCGAAGACCAGCACGTCGTCGGTGAAATTCGCCACGGCGAACGGCGTGGTGCGCAGATTGTCCAGCGTGGCCGAGGGCCGGAACGGGGCGATGATCCAGCCGTCGCCGTCCTCGATGAGGCCGAGCGGGGCGATATGCACCCTGCCCTCCTCACCCAGCGTGGTGACGATGCATTCGCGGATCATCGGCATGGGGCAATCCTTCCCGGCGTCATGAGGCCTTGCTCGCCTTCTTCTTCTTTTTCGCAAGCAGCGTGTGTCCGGCATCCTTCAGCCGGGTCCGGTCGTCGATCGGGGAATCGGCGGCGACGCCCCAATCGAGCGGCTCGTCTTGAGCGTAACGCTTGCCGAGACGCCAAGCGATCTCGGCCTTGGTCAACTCAGCGGCCAGATAGAAGGCGTGCGGCGCGTCCTCGTCGATCCCCAGTTTCGGAAACAGCTCGAACACGTCCTGCGCGACGTGGTGGCCGTCCCGGTTGTAGATGTGCACGCCATCCTCGCCGACCTCGATGCGATAATTCTTGTCGCGCACGGCGGCGGCGTTCTCGCCGATCTCCTCGCGCGTCTGCGGAAAGGGCCGCTTGTCGTGGAGGCCGAGCAACTGGTCGGTGTACCCCTTCGGCAGCTCGGCGTCGGCGCGCGAGGCGAACATCATGCGCCGTGCGATGTCGTGCTCCTCGTAGGTCCGCCGTGTATGGGGGCTGACCTGCACCACCAGCACATTCTTGATTCCGAGCTCGGACGCGATGCCGATCAACACGGCGGTGATGCCCGTGGTATCGGCGTCAGTCAACTCGGTGAGATTGCCGGTGCCGAGCAGGATATCGACCTCCGGCCGCTCCCGGCGAAGCTGCGCGTAGCGTTCGAGAGACTGCATGAAGCCGAAATTGATCGGATCGAGCACGGGGTCGGCGAGATACGGCAGGCCTTTGGTATCGAGCGCGTCCATCGCCCGGTTGAGCGAGGCCATGTCGCCATGGTCCTTGGGGATGAGGACCGGGACGGATGCGACCTCGTCGGCGATGTGGAGCGTGGATTCGTTGAGGCTCAGCAGATAGTCAGCACCCGCCCTGCCGCCACGCAGTAGCTCGTCCGGGTCCGCGGAGTCGATGCTGACCTTGTAACTGTGCTTCTTGAGCGCCCCCACCGCCTCTTCGAGATGGGGAAACGGCGTATCGGGCAGGCAGCCCAGATCGATCACGTTCGCGCCCTTGTGGGAGTACTCCTCGGCGCGCTCGAGGATCTCCTCGATGCTCAGGGTCGTGGCATCGATGATCTCCGCGAAGATTTGGATGTCGTATTGCGTCATGTCGGAGGCTTTGCGCGCACGGCCAAAGTAGGTCGGGATATCCTTGACCTCGTCCGGTCCGCGCACGACCGGCACCCCGTAATGCGCGCTCAGCCGGTCGAGATCGGCGCGGCAGCGGCCGGGCAGCATGATCTTCTCCGCAGCGCCCGCCGACTCCAGCCGGCGGAGGATGATCTCCTCGGTCATCAGCGCCGCGACCTTCACGCCAATATCGCACACCTTCCAGTCGAACTCCGCGTCCATGCCGTCGAGCACGGCCTCCAGGCGAGGCTGCGCCAGATGTCCGGTCAGAAACAGAATGTTCTCGGCCATGGTCTTCAGCCTATTCGATCAGAAGTCCGGCGTGCGCCGCGTCGCCGGCGAGCACCTCGGCCAGCGCCTGCTGATCGCCTTGGCCGAACATCGCCACGCGGACGCCCGTGTCGGCGAGCATGGCCGGGAAGGCTTCGTCCACCACACCCTCGGCCGCGAGCGCCTGCGCGCTTCTCGTACCGCGCACTGCTGCGACCGACTTTATGAGGTAGCAATGCTCGGCGCCGAGCTTGCCGGCAAGCCAAAGCGCCAGGCTGTCGGAGGTCAGCCGCCAGGTGGCCTCGATATCGGTGCGTTCGGCGATCAACGCCGATGGCGCCCAGACCGCGACGAGTCCGCGGCCGAGGATAGCCCGCAAGGCTTCCTCCGCGGTGCCCACTTCGAAGCCAGACCGGACACCCGCGACCGCCCAGGCAAGCTGGTCCATGGCCAGCAGCGCCATGCGATGGGCGGACGCCTCGCCGAATCCGAGCTGCTGCTGGCAGCTGCGCACTTCGTCGGCGAGCGCCCCTCCCCCCGGCACGATCACCACGGGGATATCGGCGCCGGCAATGACCTCGAGCCAGGAGGCAAGCGCGCCTGAGCGGACCACGCTGCCGCCAAGCTTGACCACGATGAGACGGGGGGTCGACGCGCGCGGGACGGACGCGGCTCCTTGCAGCGCGGCGTCCATCTCAGTCCTCCCGCTTCCTCCGGACGATCTCGACGCCGACGGCGCCGGGGTCCTTGTCGAGCTTCTCGATGACAACCTTGACCCAGGCCGTGCGCGGATGGGCCAGGCAATGCCGCGCCACCTCCTCGGCCAGGGTCTCCACCAGATTGATGTGTCCTCGGGCGATGATCTCTTTGATGCCGTTGATGACATAGTCGTAGTCGAGGGTGCGCGCGATGTCGTCATCGAGAGCGCCCGTGCTCGGCGCGACGTCGATGTCGACGGAGAAGCGCACGCGCTGCGTCACGCCTTTCTCGTTATGGTGCACCCCGATCTCCACATCGAGCACGTAATCGTGCACGAAAATCCGGTCGAGGGTGTCGCCCGTTTCGCGCGTGGAGGACACGCGTCCCAGTCGCTGTTCCATCATTCGCTCCGGTCCTGTCGGGGCTTACGGGTCGTGCCGAAGCTCTAGCACAGAGCGGCGGCGCGCGGCTCCTGGAAACGCTGCTCGTCCGCCTGAGCCGCCGGTATCAAGGCCCGGATCCGACGGCAGGCTTTCGGATCGAGGCCGCGCTCCCGCACCCCGTCGCGGCACAGCGCGCCGCGAAAGCCGATCACGTCGGGCTCAAGCGCAAGCAGCGGCGCCACATGGGAGGCCCGCAGAGACCCGGCCACGCCGACCATGAGCCCCGCGCGGCGCCCCGCCTTCACGAAGCGCGCGATGTCGTCCATGGCCATATGGTCGGGGAGCGCGCCCGTCCCCTTGCCGGCGGTGTCGAGCATCAGTCCCCGTGCGCCCGCGGCGATCGCCGCCGCCACCGGATCGAAGGCCGGCATGGCGTCGGCGAAGAACACGAGGATCAGCCCCGTGCGCAGGTCGGGCGCACGCAAAGCGGCAAAACAGCCTTGCGGATCGCCGCCGGGGAGAACGCCGAGCTTCACATCGTCAACGCCCAAGGCCGCTGTCGCCGCCACCGCTTGCGCAACGCTGGCCGGCTCCATGGGGAGATCGCCCACCGTGGCGCTCGCCGGCGCGCGGCGCGCGATTTCCGCCACACACGCCTCGATAAGCTCCGGCGCGACAGCGCCGAGTGCGCCCTGCGCCGGGTCCTTGAGATCGACGATATCGGCGCCCGCGGCGAGGACCGTCTCCGCCTCTGCGGGGTCGCGCACGCTGGCGAGAAACCGGGTCATGACTGTCTTTGGCACGCGCCGGCAATCCGCATCAGCGGAACAGCCAATCGAGCATGCCGGGGCTACCGCCGCCTCCGCCGCCACCGCTGCGGCGTTGCGTTCTCTGGCGGCTTCGGCTCTGGCCGCCGAAAAACCCGTCGTCCTGGCGGCGGGCCACAGGGGCGGATTGACGAACCTTGCGCAAGGCAACCTCGTTGGAATGGCCGTCCGGATCGGTCACCACGACCGAAACGGCCTGCCAGGTCCAGGTGGCGGGTTTCGACCCCCAACGCTCCGGCTCGATGGAGACGATCTTGTTGGCGCGGGTATCGATAATGGCCACATATTCCAGGTCGCCGTCCTCGCCGACACTGCCGGCGTAGTATTTCAGCAACCCGATGCCGGACAGGGCGCCGCGCATCAGCTTCCATTCCAGGATCTTGGGCTGACCCTTGCCGAACATCTCGATCTCGGCGCGCAGGCCGCGGTAGTCCGGGTTGGTGGCGATGTAGCGGTCGGGCGACGGCTCGCTGACGACCCAGCCGTCGACGGGCTCGCCGAGCGGCTGGCCGGTCTCCGCCGGCAGCTCTTGATCGAGACGGACAAGCGCGGCGCGCGCCTCGGCCTGGAACGGGTCCTTGGTCAGGGCCTTTTGATAATCGTAGATGGCGTCGCCGACGCGCTCCTCCGCCTCGTAAATGTTGCCGCGGATGCGCAAGGCGAGCGGATCGCCGAGGCTTAGGAGAAGCGCCTGGTTGACGTCGGTCAACGCTTCACCCGGCGCGTCCTGCTTCAACTTCGCCTCGGCGCGCATGGCGAAGGCCTTGGCGTTCTTAGGATCCATCTCGATGGCGCGATTGTAATCGCCGATGGCGTCGTCGTAGCGGTTGTTCTTGGCGAACAGCACGCCGCGCTCCACGTAAGCTTCGATCAAATTGGGGTCGAGTTCGAGCGCCCGGTCGAAGTCGGCAATCGCTTCGCGGAATTTGTTTTCTGCGGCGTAGGCTTCGGCGCGCAGCAGCACGAGCTTTGGTTGTGGCCGGTCAGGCTCCAGATCGAGCGCTTGGGTGGCGTCCTCCGCCGCTTCGCCGTAATTGCCGAGGGCGAAATTGGCTTCGGCGCGGTTGCGGTACGCGGCGGCATATTTCTGGTCGAGTTCGATGGCACGGGTCAGGTCGCGTATGGCCGCGTGATAGCGGTCGAGCTCGGTGTGCGTGCGTCCGCGCCCGTTGAAGGGCGCAGGGCTCTTCGGCAGAAGCGTCGTGGCGTTGCGGAAAGACTGGAACGCGGCGTCATAGTCATGCAGGGCGGCATAGGCGTTGCCGCGGTTGTTGTAGGCGGCGCCGTAGGACGGCTGAAGCTGAATCGCGCGGTCGAAGTCCTTGATGGCCTCCTCAGGATGCCCGAGATCCATCAGCGCGTTGCCACGGTTGTTGTAGACGGTGGCGCTTTCCGGCGAGAGCTGGATGGACTCGTTGAAGTCGTCGACCGCTTCCCGGGTCTGCTTCATGCGCCATTTGGCGACGCCGCGATCGCTGTAGATGCTGGCCTGGACGAATTTGGAAACGTCCGGCGTGGCCAAGGCCTCGTCGTAGAGAGAGACCGCGCGCTCGAACTGCCCCCGGATCATGGCCGCGGCGCCTTCGCGGGCGCGCAGCAGAACCTGATCCTCGGCCTGGGCCGCGCCCAGTACTGCGACAGCGGCGGCTATTCCGGCGGCAAGGGTCAGACAAATTTTCGCGCGAAAGGATGCCATGGCGGCGTCGGCTCGGCCTCTCCGATAGGGCTGCTACCCTTCATGTCCCCCATAACCTCGGAGTGTGTCAATAAACGGTCGCGCCCCGCCTTGGGAGCCGTCCACAGGCTGCGGTCAGCCCTGCGCCCGGTCCCTTTCCAGGCCCCGAAAGACCTGAGGCAGCATCTCCGGCAGATCCTCGGCGATCAGCCCCGGCCCGAAGATCTTGGCCGCCTGGCCGTGCATCCATACGGCAGCACTCGCCGCGAGAAAGCCCGTCATGCCTTGGGCCAGGAGGCCGAGAACCATGCCCCCCAACACGTCGCCGGACCCTGCCGTGGCGAGCCACGGAGTCCCGTTGGCATCGATGACAGCCTCGCCGCTTGGCGCGGCAATCACCGTGTCGGCGCCTTTGAGAACCACGGTCGCGCCGGCCCGAGACGCGGCGGCGCGCGCCTTCTCGACCTTTGAGTCTCCCGCGACATCGCCAAACAGGCGGGCGAACTCGCCCTCATGCGGGGTCATCACCACGGGCGCTTCACGCGCCCGGATCGCCTTGAACAGCGCCTCCTTGTCGTCCGCAAACGATGTCAGCGCGTCGGCATCGAGCACCACGGCCGGTCCCGCCTTGAGGGCCGCGAGCACCATGGCCCTCGTCTCTTCGCCGACACCATGGCCGGGGCCGATGAGAAAGGCATTCTTGCGCGGATCGGCAAGCAGCGCGGCGATGCCTTGGGGGCCGTCCGCCTCGCGCACCATGATCGCGGTGAGCTGTGCCGCGTTGACGGCGAGCGCGCCACGCGGCGATGCGACGGTGACGAGCCCAGCGCCGGCCCTCAGCGCACCGCGCGCGGCCAGTCGCGCGGCCCCGGTCGCGTCCATCGGACCGGAGGCGACCAGCGCGTGACCGCGCAGATATTTGTGCCCCTCCTCCGTGGGCCAGGGAAACACGGGAAGCCACAAGCCGGGCTCATTGGCAAACGTGTTGGGCCTCACCGTTTCCAGAACGGACGCCGGGATGCCGATATCGACGACGCGCACGGCACCGCAGTAAAGCCTGCCCGGCAGCAGGAGATGCCCAGGCTTGCGCCGGAAGAAGGTGACCGTTGCGGCGGCACGTATGGCCGTGCCGCGGACGGCGCCGGTCGTGCCGTCAATGCCGCTCGGCACGTCGATGGCCATGATCGGCGCCCCGCATTCGTTGGCTTGATCGATCAGCGCGGCAAGCTTGCCTTCGATCGGCCGCGCAAGCCCTGCCCCGAACAGCCCATCGACGATCACTTCGGCATCGGCCAGCAGATCGGGGCCAAGCGATCCGACGGCGCCCCTGAACCGTGCCGCCATCTGAGCGGCATCGGCCGGGAGCTTGGCCGGGTCGCCATCGAAGCCGAGGCGCACGCGATATCCGCGCTCCAGGAGATGCCGCGCCGCGACGAAACCGTCGCCGCCGTTGTTGCCGGGACCGCACAGCACCGCGACCGTCGAGGCATCGGGAAACCGCGCCGAAATTTCATCGGCGACGCCGCGGCCCGCATTCTCCATGAGCACCGCACCGGCCACGCCGCCCTCGATCGTGATGCGGTCGGCGCGTCCCATTTCCTCCGCGGTCAACAGCTCATGCATGGCTTTGCCTTCCGCCGATGCGTTCGGGTCCGACGCATTTCTGCACGAATATTAGGCGCGCCGCCTATATAGTGGGCACGCGTCCAATTCATTTCGCCTTCACAATTTGCGATTAGGCGATATGGTGCTGGAATCATTTGAAAAACTTTCGCACATAAAGTTGGCACATTGCGTGCTTTGGCTGGCGCGTAGTGCTTTTAATTAGCGGCGCGACTTCGCGGCGAAGGGCTGCTGTGCGTTGCTGGGAGGTATCACGAAGAATGAAAAAGATTGAAGCGATCATCAAGCCCTTCAAGCTCGACGAGGTGAAGGAAGCCCTGCAAGAGATTGGGCTACAGGGCATCACTGTAACCGAGGCCAAGGGGTTCGGCCGGCAAAAGGGGCACACCGAACTTTACCGCGGCGCCGAGTATGTCGTTGATTTCCTGCCCAAAGTGAAGCTCGAGCTCGTGCTTGGCGACACCATGGTGGAAAAGGCCGTCGAAGCCATCATCGCCTCGGCCAAGACCGGCCGTATCGGCGACGGAAAGATTTTCGTCTCCAACGTTGAGGAAGCCGTGCGGATCCGGACGGGCGAAACCGGAAACGATGCTATCTGACAACTGACGGTCCGGAGAAGTTCAGACTATAAATGGAAGCAACCTAACAGCCGCCCTTCGAACGGGCGGCTCAAGCACGCATGACAGGGAGTGGAAATGGCAGACGCAAAGAGCATTGCTAAGAAACTCAAAGACGAGGAGATCAAGTTCGTCGATCTGCGCTTCACCGATCCCCGGGGGAAGATGCAGCACGTGACGATGGACTCGGCCCTCATGGACGAAGAGGCTTTTGCCGAGGGCGTGATGTTCGACGGTTCGTCGATTGCCGGCTGGAAGGCGATCAACGAGTCGGACATGAAGCTCATGCCGGACTGCAACTCGGCAGTGATCGACCCGTTTTTCGCGCAGAGCACGCTGGCCGTGTTCTGCGACGTGCTCGAGCCGCTCACCAACGAGCCCTACGAGCGCGATCCGCGCTCCATCGCCGGCAAGGCGCAAGCCTATATGCAGCAGACGGGCGTGGGCGACACGGCCGTGTTCGGCCCCGAGGCCGAGTTCTTCGTCTTCGACGACGTCCGCTTCACGGCCGAGCCCTATAGCTGCGGCTACCGCATCGACTCCACGGAGCTGCCGTCAAACATGGGCACCGAGTACGAGATGGGCAATCTTGGCCACCGGCCGCGCACCAAGGGCGGGTACTTCCCCGTGCCGCCGGTCGATTCCGCGCAAGACCTCCGCTCGGAGATGCTTTCGGTGATGTCCGAGATGGGCGTCAGCACCGAGAAGCACCACCACGAGGTGGGCGCCGCCCAGCACGAGCTCGGCATCAAGTTCGGCCCGATCATCGAGACCGGCGACGCGATGCAGATCTACAAATACGTGATCCACAACGTGGCGCATGTCTACGGCAAGACCGCGACCTTCATGCCGAAGCCGGTGTTCGGCGACAATGGCTCGGGCATGCATACCCACCAGTCGATCTGGAAGGACGGCAGCCCGATTTTCGCCGGCGACAAATACGCCGATCTGTCGGACATGGCGCTGCACTACATCGCCGGCATCCTGAAGCACGCCAAGGCGCTGAACGCCTTCACCAACCCCAGCACCAACTCCTATAAGCGTCTAGTGCCGGGCTACGAGGCGCCGGTGCTGCTGGCCTACTCCTCGCGCAACCGCTCCGCATCCTGCCGCATTCCGCTCGGCACGGGTCCGAAGTCGAAGCGCGTCGAGGTGCGCTTCCCCGATCCGACCGCGAACCCGTATCTCGCTTTCGCCGCCATGCTCATGGCCGGCCTCGACGGCATCGAGAACAAGCTCGATCCGGGCGATCCGATCGACAAGAACCTCTACGATCTGCCGCCGGAGGAGCTCGAGAAAGTGCCGACCGTATGCGGGTCGCTGCGCGAAGCTTGCGAGTCGCTGGACGCCGACCGCGCCTTCCTCAAGAAGGGCAACGTGTTCACCGACGATGCGATCGACGCCTATCTGGAGCTGAAGATGGAAGAGGTGGAGCGCTTCGAGATGATGCCTCACCCGATCGAGTTCGACATGTATTACAGCGTCTAGGCCGCTTCGGCTTTAGAGCGTTCAGACAAGATGGGGCGACCGCTTACCCGAGCGGCCGCCCCTCTTTCGCCCGGCCTTGCAAACCTCTAGCCCTTTTCCTCCCGCGTTCCCCCGTCGGACGCGGGAAGCCATTGGTTCTTGCCAGGCTCCCCCAAACTCCGAGCCTTTCGGCTACATCAAATAAAACACCCCGTAGATCAGAGCTCCGCCGCCGGCCAAGACCAGCCAGGATTTGTTGTCGCGGTACCAATCGTCCATCATGGAGGGCAGGCCGAAGATCACGAAGCGGCCGAGCGACAGGGTGATGAAAGCCGCGATCAGGCCGAGCACCCATAGCGACAGGTTCGTCTTCGGCGCGCCCTGCCCCGCATCGACCACCATCATGCCGGCATTGCTCGCGCCGAGGTTGACGGCGCCCCAAATGGCCGCCGCCGCCGCTCCCACCAGCATGGCGTATCGGATCAACATGCCGCGTAAATTCCCCTCGATTTGGGATGAATTTTAGCGACACGCAGGTAAAGAAACGGAAAAGCCGTAGACTTAAGCGGGGGTTTAACGGTGACCCAAAACGCTCACGCAGCCTTCCACTTGATGGAACAGCCGATGGAGGGCGTTTGCTGCCGCGGGCCTTGACTTGTCTCGGCGACTTGCTTCATCGCCTCGAACAATTCGCGGCGCACGTCGGGCCCCGCGGGGTCACGTCCGCTCTCGTCGAGCCGGCCGCGATACTGAAGTTCCAGGTCTTTATTGAAGCCGAAAAAGTCCGGCGTGCAGGCCGCGTCATAGGCGCGGGCGACATCTTGGGTCTCGTCGTGGAGATACGGAAAGGTGAAGCCGTGCTCTTGCGCGAAGTCCTTCATGTGCTCGAACGAATCGTCCGGACGTGTCGTCGCGTCATTGGAGCAGATGGCCACGGTGTTGACGCCGAGCGCCTTCAGCTCCGTGGCGTCGCGCACGAGACGGTCGATCACCGCCTTCACGTAGGGACAGTGATTGCAGATGAAGACGACGAGCGTGCCGTTCGGACCTTTCAGCGCGTCCAAGCTGTAGGTCTTGCCGTCGACACCGGGAAGCGTGAATCCGGGCGCTTTCCAGCCGAAATCGCAGACGGGGGTATGCTCAGCCACAAAGGTCTCCTCTTCGCAAATCTGTCATGGCCGCCCACTAGCTTCAGGCTGGCCTTGTGCCGCATGCTAGCGCATGGGGCCGGTCCGGATCAAAACCAAGCAGGATTGAAGGGAAAGGCCGACAGGATGAGGCGATTTCTTTTAACGCTGGCCGTGTCAGTGGCCTCTTGTCTGACTGCGGCCATCCCCGCGAGCGCGGCCTTCCAGCTCGACAGCCGCTACCAGGACGAAGACGGCGACATGATCGCCGATATTCCGGCCGATGCGTCCGCGCAGGTCGATCCCTCAATGCTGATCTTTGCCTATACGCCGGTCGAGGACCCGGCCGTCTACGCCGAGGTGTGGCAGGAATTCCTCGACCATTTGACCGAGGTCACGGGTAAGCGCGTGCAGTTCTTTCCCGTGCAGTCGAACGCCGCGCAGATCGAGGCGATGCGCGCAGGCCGCTTGCACGTCGCGGGATTCAACACCGGCTCGAACCCGCTTGCCGTGGCGTGCGCGGGCTTCCGCCCCTTCACCATGATGGCGGGCGAGGACGGCTCGTTCGGCTACGAGATGGAGATCATCACCTATCCGGGCTCGGGCATCGAGAAGCCGCAAGACCTCAAGGGCAAGACCATGGCTTTCACCTCGGAGACGTCGAACTCCGGCTACAAGGCGCCGTCGGCTTTGCTGAAATCGGAATTCGGCCTGGAGGCCGAGCGCGACTACGCGCCGAGGTTCTCCGGCGCGCACGATACCTCGGTGCTCGGCGTCGCCAACAAGGACTATGACGCCGCGGCGGTCGCCAACTCGATCAAGGCGCGCATGATCGACCGGGGACTGGTGGAGAAGGATCAGCTCAAGACCATCTATACCTCGCAGACTTTTCCCACCACGGGCTTCGGTGTCGCCCATAATCTCACGCCAGAGCTTCAGGCGAAGATCAAAGAGGCGTTTTTCTCCTTCGATTGGGACGGCACCAAGCTGCTCGAGGAGTTCTCGAAGTCCGGCGACACCACGTTCATCCCCATCAGCTTCAAGGACGATTGGTCGGTAATCCGAAAAATCGACGAGGCGAACGGCGTCGTCTATTCCTGCAATTGACGCAATCTCTTAGCCCGGCCCACTGATGAGTTTGCGGCGCGGAGCCTTTCCCATACCATGCCGGAACCTTTGGGCCCGGATGTGAGCGATGCTGCGCGTCTCCTCTCTCAGCAAACGGTATAGGACCGGCGATCACGCGCTCGACGGCGTCTCGTTCGAGGTGCCCGCCGGACAGGTTGTGGGGCTGATCGGGCCGTCCGGGGCGGGCAAGTCCACGCTCATCCGCTGCATCAACCGGCTGGTCGAGCCGACAAGCGGCCAGGTGCAGCTCAACGACACCGATATCACGCGGCTCGGGCGCGCAGGCTTGCGGCGCGCGCGCCGGCGCATGGGCATGATCTTTCAGGAATACGCGCTGGTCGAACGGCTCACGGTCATGGAGAACGTGCTCTCGGGGCGTCTGGGCTACGTGCCGTTCTGGCGTTCTTATCTCCGGCGCTTTCCCCAAGCCGATGTGGACAAGGCCTTCATGCTGCTCGACCGGGTCGGGCTGACCGAGCAGGCCGACAAACGGGCCAGCGCGCTCTCCGGCGGCCAACGGCAGCGCGTGGGCATCGCCCGGGCGCTCGAGCAGGATCCCGAACTTCTGCTGGTCGACGAGCCCACCGCCTCGCTCGACCCGAAGACGGCGCGGCAGATCATGCGGCTCATCTGCGAGATCGCCTGCGAGCGCACGCTTCCCGCGATCATCAGCCTGCACGACGTGCTGCTGGCCAAGATGTTCGTCGACCGCATCGTCGGCCTGCGCGCAGGGCAGATCGTGTTCGACGGCGCGCCGGCCGCACTCAACACCGCCATGCTCACCGAAATCTACGGTGAGGAGGACTGGACGCAGATCCACGACGACAGCGACGACGGCGAGACCGCGTTGGATCCGCAGGCCCGCGAGGAACGCATGGCCGGGCTAGTATGAGCACGGCGCTTGCTCAGCCGCGCCGCTGGAAGCGGCCGCCGCTCATCGCCAATCCGTGGCTGCGCTGGAGCCTCTATCTCGGCGCCCTGGTCTATCTCGCCGCGGCGCTCTCCACCCTCGACGTCAACTGGGAGCGCATCGGCGAAGGTCTGAGCCAAGGCGCGCGCTTCCTCGAAGGCTTCCTCGTGCCGGACTTCACGACACGATCCCGCGATATCTGGCGCGGCATGGAAGAGAGCCTGACCATGACAGTCACCTCCACCGTGGTGGGCTGCCTGATCTCGATCCCCATTGGCCTGGGCGCCGCACGTAACATCGCACCGCTGCCGGTTTATGCGGTTTGCCGCGCCATCATCGCGCTGTCGCGCGCGTTCCAAGAGGTGATCATCGCCATCCTGTTCGTGGCCATGTTCGGCTTCGGCCCGTTCGCCGGGTTCCTGACGCTGTCCTTCGCAACCATCGGCTTCATGGCAAAATTGCTTGCCGAAGACATCGAGGACATCAACGAGGCGCAGGCAGAAGCCATCCGCGCCACCGGCGCCAATTGGTGGCAGGTGATCAATTACGGCATTCAGCCTCAGGTGCTGCCGCGGCTCATCGGCCTGTCGCTCTACCGGCTCGACATCAATTTCCGCGAGAGCGCTGTGATCGGCATTGTCGGCGCGGGCGGCATCGGCGCCACGCTCAATACGGCGATGCAGCGTTACGACTACGACACGGCGGGCGCGATTCTAATCATGATCATCCTCATCGTGCTCGCCGCCGAATACGCCTCCAGTCACTTACGGAAATGGGTGCAGTGATGCCGGTGACGACCGTAAACGACCGGCTCATCTGGCAGCGCCGCACACCGTTGGAGCAATGGGCGATCTGGGCCGGATGGCTGGCGCTCGCGGTTCTGTTCGTCCTGTGCTGGGAGGTGATGAACAAGAACACGATCTGGCTGTTCGTCGAGGACGCGCCGCGCCAGGCGGGCGATCTTCTCGCCCGCGCCTGGCCGCCGCGCTGGTCCTATCTCGACCGGCTGTGGGGACCGCTCTGGGACACGCTCAACATGGCCACGCTCGGCACGGCGCTCGGTCTTGTCCTGGCGACGCCTGTCGCGTTTCTCGCCGCGCGCAACACGACGCCGAGCGCGGCGCTGGTCAGGCCGCTGGCGCTGCTCGTGATCGTCGCCTCGCGCTCGATCAACTCGCTGATCTGGGCGCTGCTGCTGGTCGCGATCATCGGCCCCGGCCTGATGGCGGGCATCGTCGCCATCGCGCTGCGTTCCATCGGCTTCATCGGCAAGCTGCTCTACGAGGCGATCGAGGAGATCGACGAGGCCCAAGTCGAATCCGTCGCCGCCACGGGCGCCTCGCGCTGGCAGGTCATGGACTATGCCGTCTGGCCCCAGATCGCGCCCGCCTTCGCCGGGATCTCCGTGTTCCGCTGGGACATCAACATCCGGGAGTCGACCATTCTCGGCCTGGTGGGCGCCGGGGGCATCGGGCTTCAGCTCCAGTCGTCGCTCGCCCGGCTCGCCTGGGCGGAGGTCACCGTCATCTTCATCGTCATCCTGGTGACGGTCGCCATCTCCGAATGGATCTCGGCACGCGTCCGCGCGGCGATCATCTGACAGGCATGGCGCCAGGCTCTTGAAAAAGCCCAAAGCCCGTGCGAGCTAACGAGCAGTTCCAAAAGTCGTTGATTCTCTCGGGATTCGCGAGGGCGACACGCCTTCCGGCATGAGGAGTCCGTCCATAGCCACCAAACGCAAATCCGCCTCACCGGACGATCTGTTCGACGCCGCTCCGAAAAGGAGGCCCGCGACCGCCAAGACGCCCGCGAAAAAGGCCCCTACGGCCCGCGGCGCCGGCGAAGACGCCTATACGGCCGCGGACATCGAGGTGCTGGAGGGGCTCGAGCCGGTCCGCCGGCGCCCGGGCATGTATATCGGCGGCACCGACGAGAAGGCGATGCACCACCTCTTCGCCGAGGTGCTGGACAATGCCATGGACGAGGCGGTGGAGGGACATGCGAGCCGTATCGAGGTCGACTTCGACGCGGACGGGACCCTCACGGTGACCGACAACGGCCGCGGCATTCCGGTCGATCCGCATCCCAAGTTCAAGAAGAAGTCCGCGCTCGAAGTCATCATGACCACGCTGCACGCGGGCGGCAAATTCGACTCCAAGGTCTACGCGACCAGCGGCGGCCTGCACGGGGTCGGCGTGTCGGTGGCGAATGCGCTGTCCGAGACGCTCGAGGTCGAGGTCGCGCGCGGCCAGAAGCTTTACCGGCAGAGCTATACGCGCGGCGTGCCCGATGGCCCGGTCAAAAACCTCGGACCAATCAAGAACCGGCGCGGCACACGCATCAGCTTCAAGCCCGATCCCAAAATCTTCGGCAAGGGGCCGGCCTTCAAGCCGTCGCGCCTGTTCCGCATGGCGCGGTCCAAGGCCTATCTGTTCCGCGGCGTCGAGATCCGCTGGTCCTGCGCCAAGGCGTTGCTCGGCAATGACGCCGAGACGCCCGAAACCGCAGTGCTACATTTCCCCGGCGGTCTGAAAGACTTCCTCGCCGACCGCATCGAAGGTCTGACCACCGTCACCAACGACATGTTTGCCGGACGTGTCGAGAAATCAGAAGGGCATGGTTCGGTCGAGTGGGCGATTGCCTGGGTCAATGCCGACGGATTCTTGAACTCCTACTGCAACACCGTGCCGACACCGGACGGCGGCACGCACGAGGCGGGCTTGCGCGCGGCGCTGACCAAGGGCTTGCGCGCCTATGGCGAACTCGCCGGGGTCAAGCGCGTGTCCCAGATCACCGCCGATGACGTGCTCGGCACGGCCGCCGCCATGCTGTCGGTGTTCATCCGCGAACCTGAATTTCAGGGCCAGACCAAGGACCGGCTGGCAACGCAGGAAGCGGCGCGCATCGTCGAGAACACCGTGCGCGATTCCTTCGATCATTGGCTGACCGGCCATCCCAATCAGGCGAGCCGCCTGCTCGACTGGGTGGTGGATCGTTCCGAGGAGCGCCTGAGGCGGCGCAAAGAGAAAGAAGTCGGGCGGCAGACGGCGACACGGCGCTTGCGCCTGCCCGGCAAGCTCGCCGATTGTGCCTCGACCGGCGCCGAAGGCACCGAAATCTTCATTGTCGAGGGCGATTCCGCCGGGGGCTCCGCCAAGCAGGCGCGCGACCGCGCGACGCAGGCCGTGCTGCCTTTGCGCGGCAAGATCCTCAACGTGGCGAGCGCGAGCTCGGCCAAGCTTGCCGACAATCAGCTCTTGAGCGATCTCATCCAGGCGCTCGGCTGCGGCACGGGCACCCGCTACAGCGAGGACGACCTGCGCTACGAGAAAGTCGTCGTGATGACCGACGCCGACGTGGACGGCATGCATATCGCCTCGCTGCTCATCACCTTCTTCTATCAGGAGATGAAGGGGCTGGTCGAAGGCGGACATCTTTATCTCGCCGTGCCTCCGCTCTACCGGCTGAGCCAGGGCGCGAAGACGCTCTACGCCCGCAATGACGCCCACAAAGATCAGTTGATGGCGTCGGAGTTCAACGGGCGCGGCAAGGTTGACGTGAGTCGTTTCAAAGGCTTGGGCGAGATGCTTCCAAAGCAGCTCAAAGAAACGACCATGAATCGTGCGACGCGTACGCTGCTGCGCGTGGAAATCGACGAAGACGACCGCACGGGCACCACCAAGCTGGTCGATCAGCTTATGGGCAACAAGCCCGAGGCCCGCTTCAAGTTCATCCAGGAGCGCGCCGCCTTCGCCGAACCGGAGGAGCTCGACATCTAGCCTCAGAGCCAGCGCGGCACGCGCGTCGCGTAAGCGCGGTAGGCGTCGCCGAACTTGCGCTCCAGATACGCTTCCTCGCGGCGTACGACGCCGCGCTGAAGGATCAGCACCACGGGCAAGAGGAGCAGCAGGATCCAGACGCTCGTCAGCACGATCGACAGGCCGAAATAGACTAGCACGAAGCCGATATAGATGGGGTTCCGCGTGAAGCGGTAAGGCCCCGCGGTGACCAGAGCGGCCGCGGGCTGGCCGGGCGCCACATGGGTGCCGGCGCGGCGGAACATTTGGATGGCACAGATGGCCAGTGCGAAGCCAACGGCGACAAAAATCAGGCCCACCGTGAGGCCGAGCCCGTTCGGCGAGGCGAGACCCGGGCCGATGGGAACGTAGCGGGTCAGGACATAGCCCAGCGCCAGAGCCGCCAGGAAGAGGAGCGGCGGCTTGATCGCCACGTCAGCATAGTCGTTCGTCTTCATCCGCCTTTCGCCCTTTGCCACCTGGATTTCGCGTCTTGGAGCCAAAAACAGCCCCAAGCCGGGCTATTTACCCTGACTGTGCGAACTTTTGCCCCTTGCGCGGCCCGTTCATGCCGCCTATGTCATGGACAAGCTATCCACGGTCATAAGGCCGTAATGCTTCGATGGTCACTTGCGCGAAGCCCGCGAATCGTAGCAGCAAATCTTTGCGCCCTTAGAAAGAAGACGCGCGGCCTAACAGGTCAGCGCGGTAATATTGCTAACGCATGAGCTTTTCTAATCTTGGCTTAAGCCCCAAAGTCGAAGCTGCCGTGGAAGCGGCAGGTTTCGATATACCCACCCCGATTCAAGCGAGCGCCATTCCGATCGCGGTCACCGGCCGCGACGTCCTTGGCATCGCACAAACCGGCACCGGCAAGACGGCATCCTTCGTGCTGCCCATGCTGACGCGGCTTGAACGCGGACGCGCCAGAGCACGGATGCCGCGGACACTTATCCTGGAGCCGACGCGAGAACTCGCCGCCCAGGTGGCCGAAGCCTTCGAGCTCCTCGGCAAGAGCCACAAGCTGACGGTGGCGCTTCTGATCGGCGGTGTGTCCTACGACGAACAGGATAAGAAGCTCGATCGCGGCGCCGACGTGGTGATCGCGACCCCGGGCCGACTTCTCGATCATCGCGAGCGCGGCAAGCTTCTCCTCAACGGCGTCGAGATCCTGGTGGTCGACGAAGCCGATCGAATGCTCGACATGGGCTTCATTCCCGACATCGAGCGTATCTGCAAAATGCTTCCCTTCACGCGGCAGACCCTCTTTTTCTCGGCGACCATGCCGCCCGAAATCGCCCGTCTCGCCGACAACTTCCTTCACAATCCCGAACGCATCGAAGTGTCGGCGCCGGCCACCGCCGCGACGACCATCGTGCAACGCCTGAAGAAGACGTCGGATGAGCCCGCCGCCAAGCGCCAGGCCCTTCGCGAGCTGATGAAAGAGGTGGACGTCAAGAACGCCATCATCTTCTGCAACCGCAAAAAAGACGTCGGTGTCGTGTTCCGCTCGCTGCAACGTCATGGCTTCAATGTCGGGGCGCTTCACGGCGATATGGACCAACGGCAGCGCACGGCGACACTGGACGCGTTCCGCAACGGCACGATCGCCTTTCTTGCCGCGAGCGATGTGGCGGCGCGCGGGCTCGATATTCCCGCGGTGAGCCACATTTTCAATTACGACGTGCCGGTGCACCCGGAAGACTACATCCACCGCATCGGCCGCACAGGCCGCGCAGGCCGCGAAGGTTTCGCGGCCATGCTGGTGACGCCTAAGGACCGCAAGGCCCTGAAAGCCATCGAGGCGATGCTGCGCCAGGAGATTCCTTGGCTCGACGGCGCCTCCACCTCCTCTGCTCCCGAAGAGCCTGCGGAGACCGAAACGTCGGAGCGCGGCAATGGGCGGGGTCGCCGGCGCGGCGGCCGCTCGCGGCGCGGCGGTCAGAAATCGGCCAGCCCTTCGAGCGAGGCAAAACCGGCTCGACGCAACGAGGCGGCGACGCCGGCGACAAGCCCTGAAGCCTCCGAAAGCAACAGCCGTCCACCTAAGGCTGCCGAAGGCAACGGCCGGCCCCAGAAGGCCGCCGAAGGTAATGGCAGGTCACAGAAGCCGCGCGAGGCTCAAGGCCGTGACGGCCGGCGTGAGAAGCAGGGATCGAAGGACGATTCCAGGCGCTCCGATCAACCACAGGCCAAGGCGCGCGGCATGGGCGACCACGTCCCGGCCTTCATGATGCGCTCCGTGCGCGTGCCGTAGGCGCCTTCTGAAGATAATGCTTTTGTCGTGGCCGGGCCTGTCCCGGCCATTCGCATTTTTAGGGGCGACAATGCGCAGCCGGCACGTGGCTTATGATCTGGGAAGTCTTAGTCGGAAGAGGCTTCGGCGGTATCGCGCTCGGTGGCAGCCTGCAACATCACCGACTCGCCGCAGCCGCAGGCGCTCGTCTGGTTCGGGTTGTTGAACACGAAGCCAGAGCGCATCTCATTCACCTGATAATCCATCTCGGTGCCGAGCAGGAACATCACGGCCGTGGGGTCGATCAGGAGCCGGACCCCCCTGTCCTCCACCACCTCGTCATGCGGCCCGCGCTCTTGCGCGTATTCCATGGTGTATTCCATGCCGGCGCAGCCACCGTTCTTCACGCCGATGCGCACGCCGTCGATCTCCGTGCCCGAGTCGGCGGAGAGCTTGCGGATGCGCTCCGCGGCGGCTTCGGTGAGGCGCATGGCTTGGGGTCGAGGACGCGTGTTCATGAGTGAAACTTGGGCCTATTTGGTCAGGCGTTCAAGGGCTTGAATCTTAGAACATATTTAAAGCGAGGCGGGCCTCGTCGGACATGCGGGACATGTCCCAGGGCGGGTCAAAGGTGAGATTCACCTTCACCTGGCCGACGCCGGGCACCGAGGACACAGCATTTTCGACCCAGCCCGGCATGTCGCCGGCCACCGGGCACCCCGGCGCCGTCAACGTCATGTCGATCTCGATATTGCGGTCGTCGTCGACGTCGATCTTGTAGATGAGCCCAAGCTCATAGATATCGACGGGGATCTCCGGATCGAACACGGTCTTGAGCGCGGCAACGAGATCCTCGCGCAAGCGCTCAAGCTCCTCGGGCGGAATGGAGGACGGCGCGTCCTCCTCGATCGCCGCAGGGTCCGGCGCGGCACCAGGCTCACCCGGCGCCGGCGCTTCGCCAGGCGCCTGCACGTGACCGGGCGCGGACTGGCCCATGCCCGGCGACAGATCGTCGGCCGCTTCCTCGGTCTCGTTTCGCTGAGTCTTTTCAATCATCTCGCTTGTCTCTCTTAAGAGAACATCTCACGGGTCTTCCGCAGCGCATCCGCCAGCCGGTCGACCTCCTCGAAGGTATTATACATGGCGAATGAGGCACGGCATGTCGAGGTCACGCCAAACCGGGCGAGCAGCGGCTCGCAGCAATGGGTGCCGGCGCGCACGGCCACGCCGTGGCGGTCCAGGATGGTGCTCACATCGTGGGCGTGAGCGCCTTCCACCTCGAAGGAAATGATGCTGCCTTTGTCCTTGGCGCGGCCGAAAATCCTCAGCCAATTCAGTTCCCCGAGCTTCTCCATGGCGTAATCGAGAATCGCCCGCTCATGGGCGGCGATGCGCTCGCGGCCGATCCCCTCCACGTAGTCGATGGCCGCGCCGAGCCCGATCGCCTGGACGATGGCCGGGGTGCCCGCCTCGAAGCGGTGCGGCGGCTTGCCGTAGGTGATCTCGTCGGTCGTGACGTAGCCGATCATCTCCCCGCCCCCCTGATAAGGCGGCATCTCGTCGAGCAGCTCCTTCTTGCCGTAGAGAACGCCGATGCCGGTGGGACCGTAGAGCTTGTGACCGGTGAAGGCGTAGAAGTCGCAATCGAGGTCCTGCACGTCGACCGGCATGTGCACGGCGCCTTGGGCGCCATCGACCAGTACAGGAATGCCGCGTTCGTGGGCGATGCGCACGATCTCCTTCACCGGCACGATCGTGCCCAGCACGTTCGACATATGCGGAATGGCGATCATCTTGGTGCGCGGCGTGATGAGCTTCTCGAACTCCTCGAGCAGAAACTCGCCTTCGTCCGACACCGGCGCCCATTTCAGCACCGCGCCTTGCCGTTCGCGAATGAAGTGCCAGGGCACGATGTTCGAGTGATGCTCCATGATGGTGAGCAGAATCTCATCGCCGGCGCCGATGCGCGGCCGCCCGAAGGACGAGGCCACGAGGTTGATGGCCTCGGTGGCGTTGCGGGTGAAGATGATCTCCTCGTCGGCGCGCGCATTGAGGAACGCCCGCACCTTCCCGCGCGCCTCTTCGAAATTGGTGGTGGCCAAATTCGACAGATGGTGGAGCCCGCGATGGACGTTGGCGTATTCGTGGCCGTAGGCGTGGGCGATGGCGTCGATGACTTGCCGCGGCTTTTGTGCGGAGGCGCCATTGTCGAGGTATGTCAGCGGCTTGCCATGGACCGTCTCAGACAGAATGGGAAAGTCCGCGCGAATGGCCTCCACATCGAAGATTCCATCCATGGCACGGATGTCCTTGGCCGATGGTGTGAGGATGGTCATCGGCTCATCGCCTACGCCGCCGGCGCGCCGAGCCATTCGGCGGCAGCGGCGTTGAAGGCGTCCTGCAAGGCCTCGTTCTCGACGACCGCGAAGGCCTCGCCGACGAAAGCCTGGATCAGCAGCGCACGCGCTTCCTGCTCCGGCAGGCCGCGGGACTTCAGATAGAACAGGAGCTCGTCGTCGATCTGGCCGGAGGTGGCGCCGTGACCGCAGACAACGTCGTCGGCGAAAATCTCGAGCTCGGGCTTGGAGTCGAACTCGGCCGTCTCGGAGAGCAGCAGCGCTTGGGCCATCTGCTTGCCGTCGGTCTTCTGTGCGTCTGGCAGAACGACGACCTTGCCCTGGAAGATGCCGCGGGCCTCGTCGTCGAGCACGAGCTTGAACAGCTCCCGGCTTTCGCAGGCCGGCACCCGATGCTCCACGATGAGCGTGGTATCGCAATGCTGCTTGCCGCGCAGAAGATCGGCGCCCGATACGTCCGTCGCCGAGCCCTCGCCATCGAAGCCCACATAGAGCTGATTGCGGGCCAGCGCCGCGCCAAGGGAGAATTGGAAGGCGTTATAGCGGGCGTCGGCGGCGATGTTCGCCGTCCACACATTCAAGTGAATCGTATCAATGGCTTCGCGTTGCAGCTTGATATGTTGAATCGCCGATTTGTCGCCAAGCTTTAGCTCGGTCACGGCGCTGCGCTGAAGCCCTTTCATGCCGAGCGTGCCGTAGCTCTCGAGCACGGTGGCGGAGGCGCCCTCCTCCGCGACGATGACGTTGCGGGTGAAGGTCGAGGCAGGCTCGCCGGTGCCGTCGAGATGCACGATATGGATGGGCTTTTGCAGGGTCAGGCCTGCCGGCAAACGCAAGGCGACACCGCCGGTCATCAGCGCGGTGTTGAGCGCGAGCACCGCGTCGTCGTCGCGCGGGTTCACCTGGCCGAGCGTCTCCTTGAGCCATTCCGGCGGCATTTCGAGCAAATGGGCGAGCGAGCCCAACTCGGCGCCGGCCTCGCGCAGGTCCGCCATGTCGGAGAGATCGACCCGAAGCTCGCCTTCGACCAGCACCAGGCGATAGGCCGGCAAGGCGGCAATCTGCTTGCCCAGCGCTGCCTCGAAGTCTGCTTCGCTCAGGGAGGCGCCCAGCGCCACGATGAGCGGGTTCACCTCTTCGAGGCGCGCGCGCAAATCGGTGTATTTCCAGGCCTCCACGCGGCGATGCGGCAGCCCGAGCCCCGCATAAGCCTTGATGGCGGTCTTGCGCAGCTCCGCCACGAAGGGGTTGGCCGCGCCAGGCAGCGCGCTCTCCGCCTTCGCGTAGAGATCGAGCAGCTCCTGCTCGGCCTTGCTGCGAAACTGTTGGACGGACAGGTCCATAAGCACTCCCCCTACGCGGCCGTGGCTTTGCCGCCGAATTCGGCGTAACCGGATTTCTCGAGCTCAAGCGCAAGCTCGGGCCCGCCCGAACGCGCCACGCGGCCGTCGGACATCACGTGCACTTTGTCCGGCACGATGTAGTTCAACAGGCGCTGATAGTGGGTGATCACGAGCATGGCGCGTTCTTTCGAGCGCAACGCGTTCACGCCGTCGGCGACAATGCGAAGCGCATCGATGTCGAGGCCGGAATCCGTCTCGTCGAGCACGCAGAGACCCGGCTCCAAAAGCGCCATCTGCAGGATCTCGTTGCGCTTCTTCTCGCCGCCGGAAAATCCAACATTGAGCGGACGGCGCAGCATCTCGACGTCGATCTGCAGCTCCTTGGCCTTCTCCTTCACCAGGCGAAGGAAATCCGGCGTGGAATACTCCTCCTCGTCGCGGGCCTTGCGCACCGCGTTCACGGCGCTGCGCAAGAAGGTCATGGTAGCGACGCCGGGAATCTCCATCGGATACTGGAAGGCCAGGAACACGCCGGCGACAGCGCGCTCGGAGGGGTCCATCGCGAGCAGATCCTCTCCTTTCCAGGTGATCGAGCCGTCGGTGACCTCGTAGTCCTCCTTGCCGGCCAGCACGTAAGCGAGCGTCGACTTGCCGGAGCCGTTCGGGCCCATGATGGCATGCACCTCGCCGGCGGGCAGCGTGAGGTCGAGGCCCTTCAGGATCTCGCGATCCTCGATTTTGGCGTGGAGGTTTTTGATCTCAAGCATGAATCCGTCTTTCCAAGTCTCTGGTATTGAATCCGTTCACGGCTAGCCGACCGAGCCTTCGAGCGAGATGCCGATGAGCTTCTGGGTCTCGGCCATGAACTCCATGGGCAGGTGCTGAAGCACGTCACGGACGAAGCCGTTGACGATCAGCGCCACGGCCTCCTCCTCCGACAGCCCGCGGCTCAGGCAGTAGAACAGCTGGTCGTCGGAGATCTTCGAGGTGGTCGCCTCGTGCTCGAAGGTCGCGCTGGCGTTCTTCGCTTCGATATAGGGCACGGTGTGCGCGCCGCATTTGTCGCCGATGAGCAGCGAGTCGCAGCAGGTGAAGTTCCGCGCGTTCGTCGCCTTGCGATGGGCCGACACCAACCCGCGATAGGTGTTGTTGGAGTGTCCGGCGGCGATGCCCTTGGAGATGATGCGGCTCGACGTGTCGCGGCCGAGATGGATCATCTTGGTGCCGCTGTCGACCTGCTGATAGCCGTTGGAGATGGCGATCGAGTAGAACTCGCCGCGTGAGCCGTGGCCGCGCAGGATGCAGGACGGATATTTCCAGGTGATGGCGGAGCCCGTTTCGACCTGCGTCCAGGAGATCTTGGAGCGGTCGCCCCGGCAATCGCCGCGCTTGGTGACGAAATTGTAGACGCCGCCCTTGCCCTTGGCGTCGCCCGGGTACCAGTTCTGCACCGTCGAGTATTTGATCTCGGCGTCTTCCAGCGCGACCAGCTCGACCACGGCGGCGTGAAGCTGGTTCTCGTCGCGCATGGGCGCGGTGCAGCCTTCGAGATAGCTCACATAGGCGCCCTTGTCGGCGATGATGAGCGTGCGCTCGAACTGGCCGGTGTTCTCGGCATTGATGCGGAAATAGGTGGAGAGCTCCATGGGGCAGCGCACCCCTTCCGGCACGTAGACGAACGAGCCGTCGGAGAACACCGCGGAGTTCAGGGTCGCGTAGAAATTGTCGGAGACCGGGACGACCGAGCCCAGATATTTCTTCACCAGTTCCGGGTGGGTCTTGATGGCCTCGGAGATGGAGCAGAAGATCACGCCCGCCTTGGCCAGCTCCTCCTTGAAGGTGGTGACCACGGACACAGAGTCGAACACGGCGTCGACCGCGACCCGCGGCGCGCCTTCCACGCCGGCCAGCACTTCTTGCTCCCTCAGCGGGATGCCGAGCTTCTCGTAGGTCTTGAGCAGCTCCGGATCGACCTCCGCGAGGCTCTTAGGCCCGGCCGTGCTCTTCGGCGCCGAATAGTAATAGAGCTCCTCGAAATCGATCTTCGGATACTGGACGTTCGCCCAAGTGGGCTCCTGCATGGTGCGCCAGCGGCGATAGGCCTCGAGCCGCCAGTCGAGCATCCACTCGGGCTCGCCCTTCTTCTCCGAGATGAAGCGGACGACGTCCTCGCTCAGGCCTTTTGGGGCCCTGACCGATTCAATGTCGGTGAAGAAGCCGTATTTGTACTTATCGACGTCGATCTCTTTGACGCGTTCGACGGTTGCTTCTACTGCGGGCATATTCTTCTTTCCAAATTCTAGTGTTTCACCAGCCTGTTAGGCTGCTTCCTTCGCATCTTTCTTGAGACGCTTAATGAGGCCGGCAAGAGCGCTGAGACAGTATTGGATATCGGTATTCCCGGTGCCGAAACCAAGGCTTATGCGGATCGCGGCCTGAGCCAATTCGGGGGCCACGCCCATGGCGGCGAGCACTTGCGAGGCTTCGACCTTCCCCGAGGAACAGGCGCTTCCGGCGCTCACGGCGACCCCGGCCAGATCGAGGCCGATGACCATCGTCTCGGCCTTGACGCCCGGGATGGCGATCGCGGATGTGTTGGGCAGGCGCGGTACACGATCCGAGAAGATCACCGCATCGGCGGCAAGACCCCGCACACCCGCTTCCAGGCTATCCCGAAGCTCGGCGATCTCATTCACTCGAGAAAGCTCGGCGGCGGCGAGTTCCGCCGCGACGCCGAAGCCGACAATGCCCGGCACGTTCTCGGTGCCGGCGCGGCGGCGGCGCTCTTGGCCGCCACCCTTGATCAGAGGCTCGACGCCCGCGCCCTCCGCGAGGACGAGTGCGCCTACCCCTTTCGGTCCGCCGATCTTGTGGGCCGACAAGGTCAGCATGTCGGCACCGAGTGCATGGATATCAAGAGGCATGCGGCCGGCGCTCTGGACCGCGTCACTATGCAGAAGACCGCCCGCCTCATGGACGATTTGAGCGGCGTCCGCGACCGGCTGTATCGCGCCGGTCTCGTTGTTGGCGGCCATGAGAGACACGAGCGGCCGCCAGCCGCCGGGCTTGTGCTTTTCGAGCTTCTCCGCGAGCACCGCGAGATCGGCAACGCCGTCGGGCGAAACCGGAATGAGAGTGGTGGTCTCCGGATGGAACCGGCCGCCCGCCAGCACCGAGGGATGCTCGATCGCCGACAGATAACAGTGCCAGGAGTCCCCGCCGGCGGGGGCTGCCAGCGCCAGCGCGTTCGCCTCGGTGCCGCCGCTCGTGAAGATCACGTCCTCGGGCCGCGCACCGACCAGCGCCGCCACCTTGGCGCGGGCCTGCTCGACCGCGGCACGGGCCGCGCGGCCTTCCGCATGTACCGAAGAGGGATTGCCCTGAAGCGACAGCGCAGCTTCAACCGCTTCACGCACTTCCGGGCGCAAAGGGGATGTCGCGTTATGATCGAGATAAGCGCGCTGGTTCATGCTCTGCCGAAGCTCGCGGCCATACGCCGCCGGTTAACGCTTGCACGAGCCCCGGTTGCCCATGCTATGAAGCGCGGCCTGACAATCGGACCGCTCCAAGCGCCCAGCTGATTTGGAACGGCCTTGTTTGGAACAATTCTAAGCTCTTAGCTTGTATAGGATTCTGAGGCGGCAGAGTCAAGGTTTGCGGCATTTGTTGGTGCGCCGGAACACCCGCCCCATATAGATCGTAGAGCCAACCCCAGCAGCGCAATAACGCCAAGTCGAGGCCAATCGTTCATGCCCGAAGTCAATATCAGCGGCCCCAGCGGCCGGATCGAAGCCCGCTATCATCATGAGGGCTCTCCGAACTCGCCTGTCGCCCTGATCCTGCATCCGCATCCGCAGTTCGGCGGGACGATGAACAATCAGGTCGTGTACCACCTGTATTACGCCTTCCAGAAGCGTGGCTTCTCGGTGCTGCGTTTCAACTTCCGGGGGGTGGGCCGCAGCGAGGGCCTGTTCGATAACGGGCCGGGCGAGCTCGCGGACGCCGCCACGGCGCTCGACTGGCTCCAGGGCTATAACGCCGATGCGCCGTCCTGCTGGATCGCCGGGGTGTCGTTCGGCGCGTGGATCGCCATGCAGCTCTTGATGCGCCGCCCCGAGGTCGAAGGCTTCATCTCCGTGGCCCCGCCCGCGAATCTCTACGACTTCACCTTCCTGGCGCCCTGCCCGTCCTCCGGACTGATGGTCAACGGCGCGAAAGATCGAGTCGTGCCAACGGAATCGGTGCGCGGGCTCGTGGATCGCCTGAAGACCCAGAAGGGCATCGTCATAGACCACCAGACCGTGCCGGACGCGAACCACTTCTTCGAGGAACGCATGGAGGGCCTCATGGAGGTGGTCGACGGCTATCTCGACAAGCGCCTGGGCAAGCGGAAGACGCGGAAGGACTCGGCCGCGTAGCAGCACAGGTTTGGTATTCGCCCCCCAAACCTGATAGAGGCTCTGGCGAACGCCATATCGACCCTCGAGCGCCCTCTCTGACGCCATGAGCACCGTCAAATCGGACCTCCTCCACGAGCTCGCCACGCGCGGCTACATCCACCAATGCACCGACGAAGCGGCGCTCGATAAGCTCGCGCGGTCAGCGATCATCACCGGCTATATCGGCTTTGATTGCACGGCGCCGAGCCTGCATGTGGGCAACCTGGTCAGCATCATGCTGCTCAGGAAGCTTCAGCAGACCGGGCACCGGCCCATCGTGCTGATCGGTGGCGGCACCACCAAGGTGGGCGATCCCTCCGGCAAGGACGAGATGCGAAAGGTCCTTACCGATGCAGAAATCGCCGCGAATATCGCGGGCATCGAATCGGTGTTCGGGAAGTTCCTGAGCTTCGGCGACGGGGAGCAGGACGCGATCCTGGTCAACAACTCCGATTGGCTGGAGGCGCTGAACTACATCGACTTTTTGCGGGACTATGGCCGGCATTTCAGCGTCAACCGCATGCTGAGCCAGGACTCCGTGAAGCTCAGGCTCGAGCGCGAGCAGAATCTCAGCTTCATCGAGTTCAACTACATGGTGCTCCAGGCTTACGACTTCGTGGAGCTTTACCGGCGCGAGGGTTGCCGCATACAAATGGGCGGCTCGGACCAGTGGGGCAATATCGTCACCGGGATCGAGCTCGGCCGGCGCACCGAAGGCGTGGAGCTGTTCGGGCTGACCACGCCGCTGCTGACGACCTCCTCGGGCGCCAAGATGGGCAAGACGGCGGCAGGGGCCGTGTGGCTCAACCCCGATATGCTCTCTCCGTATGACTACTGGCAGTTCTGGCGGAACGCCGAGGATGCCGACGTGCCGCGCTTCCTCAAGCTGTTCACCGAGCTTTCCCTCGATGAGATCGACAGGCTTGCAGCGCTTCAAGGCGCCGAGCTGAACGAGGCGAAGAAGGTCCTGGCCACGGAAGCCACCGCGCTCGTGCATGGGCGCGACGCGGCCGACCGCGCGGCGGAGACGGCCCGGACGACGTTCGAGCAAGGCCAGACATCGGCCAACTTGCCGAGCATCGAGGTGCCGCGCGCCGATCTCGAAAAGGGCTTGGGCGTGCTCAATGCCGCCGTGCTGGCCGGCTTCGTCCAATCGACCGGCGAAGCGCGGCGTCAGATCAAGGGCGGCGGCATCAAGGTCAACGACGCGGCCGCCACCGATGAGCGGCAGGTGCTGACCCTGACGGACCTGACGGATGACGGCGTGATCAAGCTCTCGCTCGGCAAGAAGCGCCACGCGCTGATCCGGCCCGTCTAAGCGGACCTCCGCCGGCTATCGGGATTCCTGGAACTGGAACGGCCGAATGCGCTCGTACTCTTGGCCGGTCGTGTTGGCGGCGGCCGCATCGGGCGGCACAGAGCCGGTGAAATCGAAGATTTGCCGGAAGATGCCCGGCGCCATCACCGACATCGGGTTCACCAGCACCGTGGGGTCCTCGAGCTTGCCCTTGATGGCGAAGGTGATGCCCACCACGCCCTCGCCCTGACGGCCGACGAGAAGCTTGCCGAGAATCGGCACGGCGCCCAGGGCCGAGTTCAGTCCATAGAGGGGCACGTAGGTGCCGCCGAGATCGACCGTCTGCGATTTAAAGTCGACTGTGCCGCGCAAGGTCGCGCCGAGCTGCGGGCCGTTCACATAGGCATCGCGCAGACGGAACTTGCCGGCGCCGACGACAAACGGCGCGCGCAGGCGCTTGAAGGTGATCTTCGACTGGGCGACCGGGCGCTTGTTCTGGCCGAGCACCGCCGTCGAGCTGGGGTCGGTGAGAACGTCGGCGACGACACTGTCGCCGACGACGTTGAAGTCGCGTGCCCACAAGGTCCCCGACTTGGTGCCCGGTCCGCCAGCGTCCATGTTGACCTGGAGCGAGGCCTCGCCGCCCTCGATGCTGCGGTAGAAGCCGACGAGCCGGAAGGCGGCGCCCGCATTCAAAGCTTCGGCCTTGAGAATGCGCGCATTGTTTTTCATTTCGAGCTCGGCGCCCGCCGGCTGCTTGCCGTTCAGATTGCCCTTGCCGCGGAGCGCGATCAGCCGGCCGTCGCGCTTCTTGAGCATCACGTCTACGTCCGTGGCCGTGGTGTCGTAGAAGCCCACCACGCGGCCGATCTTCGCCGTGAAATCGATGCCGAAGGGATCGTCGGGCTCCGCCGAGCCGTCCTCAACCAGTTGGCCCGCCGAGAACAGCGACCGGAAGAACTGTCTGCCGTCAAAGCTCGGGCCTTCGGCGTGAATTTCGAGCACCTGATCGTCGCGAACCTCGGCCTTGATCTCCACATGGGTTTCCGGGTTCACCGAGAAATCCGAGAAATAGAAATTCTTGAGATGCTTCTCCGGATCGAGCGCGATGTAGCCGTGAACGGCGATCTCGTCGCCGACGATCTTGAAATTGGCGAGGTCCGTCGAGCCGTCCCCGTTCTTGACCACATCGAAACTAATCCTGGCATCCTGGCCCGCGGGCTTGGTCCAACCCATGCTGCCGAACAGGAGCTCGGCTTTGGTCAGGTCGGCCTCCATGCTCATGCCGGCGGCCCCTTCGATCTCCTGTCCCGGCTTCATCCCCTTCACGAACAAGGTGAGCGGAGTCGGCCCCTTCACCAGATGATTGACCTTGATGCCGAGCTGCTCGCGCAAGGCCGCATCAAGGGTCGCAGAGATGGCGATTGGCGGTTGCGCTTCGTCCGGCGCATAAAACACGCGCCGCCAATGGATGTTCGCCGGCACGTTCTTGATCATGATCTCGCCGGAGGCACTGACACCCTCATTGGAGAGATCGACGTTGAGCGTGCCGCCTTCGATGCCCATGTCGCCCACGAGATTGGCGGCAATGGCATTCTCGAGGCGCGCTATGCCGCTCATCTGGATTTCCTGGAAATCGAGATCCGCCTTGAGGGGCATCGACAAGACGAACTCGCCCGCGGCGGAACCGCCGAGGAAATCGGGCTTCAAGCCGACCTCTTGAATGTAGCCAAGCGGCTCGTGATCCAGGAGCTGCATTATCGTGGGCGTGGCCGCGGTCGACTTGTACGTGATGACGCCTTGCTGAGGATCCTCGCGCAAATCCGGGATGTAGAAGCGCCCCTCGCTGAGCGCGACCTCATTACCCTCCGAGACGACAATCTTCGCGGACGGAATGTCGACCGTGAACTCCGTGCCCGCGATCGTCAGCTTACCGTTCCCGGTCACCACAGGCGGCATCTTGGGAATGTAGGCGATGCTCATGCCGATAAAGTCGAGCTCGACGTTGATGGCCCCTTCCGGTGCCGCGGCGCCCTGCTCGATGGCATCGAGGGCGCCGGCGGGAAGTGCGACGTTGAACCTGCCGCCGAGAATTTGGCCGCCTGCGGTGCGCTCCAGCACCCAGGTGCGCGCCTTGCCGGCCAGGAATTTGGGCCAAAGCTGCTTCAGCGTGTCCACCGGCATGGGGCTGACCTCGCCCGAAAGATTGACCGCGGGCGATCCCGGCGCTCCGCCGATCACGGCGCCGGACACCGCGATCTTCGCGTCTCCGGCACGAATGACGAAACCGGAGAGCGTCACACTGCCGTCTTTGGGCGACAGGCTGCCCGTGGCCGTCCACTCGTCGATCTTGGTGGGACCGAGCCCGAATTCCTCGACCCCGAGCACGGCATCGTCGGCCCGCATGGCGAAGTTCCAGGAGACCACCTTGTTGTGCTCGTTGCGCACCGGGGTGAACGTGCCGCTGAAGGTCGCTTGGCTCTTTCCCCAACGCAACGTCGATGGCGCGATCTCGACGATATCCCGCCCCTGGAGATAACGGACGGTGACATCGCCGTGGTCGATCCGCATCGGCGTGTCACGATCCCAAGGCGGAGTGACCTGGCCCGGCGCCAGCCGCACCCTCGCCTCGCCCGAGATAAAGTCGCCTGTCTGGGAAAGCTCGACAGTCGTTTCGCCGTCGACGGCCATATCCAGGGCCCGCAGGATGCCGATGGTCGGGAAGTTGCCCGCGATGCCGGACGGAACCAAATTCTCGATCAGCGCGGTGATGCCGAGACCCTTGGTTTGCGCATGCTGCTCGGTGCGCATTTCGAGTTGCCAATCGCCGCGGCTTGAGGCGACATTGGCCTGGCCGACAATGATGCTGCGCCGGTCCCGATGATCGAGATCGATGGCGAAGTCCGGCACTTGCCACAGCGTCTGATCGGCCCCCTGGTTGAGGACGACGATCGCGTTCTTGAAGCCGAAACGGGTCAGATAGGACGTGTCGCCACGGCGGGCGCGCTGGAACACCTCATTCACGGTGTTGGTGAGGTTGAACTTGCGCGCGCCCCCGACGGGTGCGGGCGGGGCCGTCTGCGGCGCCCCTTGCTGCGGCGCCCCTTGTTTCGCTACGCCGCTGGATGCTGCGTCCTCGGCAAGCGTGCCCCGCATCAGGGCATCGGCGTCCTCGCCCGGCTTGGAGAATGCGAGCGACAGGCCTTGGTCGTCGTTGTAGCTCATCAACAGCCGCGGGCCGATGAAGTCGACGCTGCCCGGCGCAAGCCGCCCCGTGAGAAGCGCGCTGCCGCTCATGCCGATGGCGGCGAGCGGCGCTTGCGCCACCACCTCCCCATCGGGGTCGATGAGGCGGATATTGCGCAGGCGGAACAGCACGCCGGGGCCCTCGTCGCTGCGCTGAAGCACGGCGTCGTCGATCTTCACATGAAGGCCCGAGAGCTGTTCGTTGATCGCACCCTCGATCGGCGGGACCAACCCCGGGAGGGAAATGGGGCCACGCGCCAAGCGTCCATAGCCGAGAACGATGGCGATGAGGCCGACGACGAGAATGCCGGCGAAGACTTCGCGGCAGACATGGGCGCTGCGGTTGGAGAGTCTGGCGAGCTGAAGCTGAACCGGTTGCGGAACGCTCTTCACCAGTTGGCGGCCACGGACGGGCAAGGCGCGGATGGCTTTGCCACCCTCCGCGGTCAGCTTGGCCAAGGCTCCTGCGAGCGGTTCGTCCATTCAGTCACAGGTCCCAACAGTTTGGCCAACCACCGATGCGTGCCCCTCGAAAGAGAACCCAGCGACAAGCCAGACAGCAGCACGGCCCCCGCCGCTCGATCTTAGCGTCGCGAGCCCGATCCGCTCATGGTCTGTACCGGCACCCCCCAAGGCGCACCCTCGAACATCCCGCCTTGGGCCTCGTTACCACGGCGCGCAAAGCGAGGCTAAGGTCTTGTGCCATAAGAGGCATCAAAATCGGCTAAACCAAGGCGATTCAGGGCGTAAGCCGGTGCGCAGGGGCCCCTGCGGAGCGGCCCCGAGCCGGGCCAGAGAACCCCCATGACAAGGCTAAACCGAGACGATATTGTCACGACCAGGAGTTGGGTGCTGGGTATTAGCTCTCGGGCGAGAAGCGCCGCGACATTTCACTTGGACAGCTTTACTGTCTCCTGTCGCGGGACCTGGTGCCGAGTTGCGTTTCGCGCTGCGTCACTCGTATTGGATGGGGAGGTACCCAGTTATGTTCACGAAGAAGCCTGAGCCAGGCGAAACTGTCACCAAATTGGGTGGCGAGCGTTCGAACAGCGGCTCGGAGTCGAAGTCATCGCCGTTCACCGAGCGGCCGGCCACCTACGCCAAGGGCCCAAGCCCAAGTTCCAGTTCCAGCGCCAGCAAAATGGTTCCCTCCATCATCGGCGAGGACTTGACGATCACGGGCAACGTGGCCTCCAAGGGCGAGATCCAGGTCGACGGTGAAATTCAGGGCGACATCCATTGCGGCTCGCTGCTGCTCGGCGACAAGTCCCAGATCAACGGCTCTGTCATCGCGGAAGACGTTGTGGTGCGCGGCAAGGTCATGGGCTCGATCCGGGGCCTGCGCGTGACGCTCCAGGCGCAGTCCCATGTGGAAGGCGACATCTTCCATCAGAGCCTCGCCATCGAGCAGGGTGCGTATTTCGAGGGGAAGTCGCGCCGTTCGGATGATCCGATGGCCGATGTGAAGTCCGTTAGCCCGCGGTCGGAGAAGAGCGCGGGATCGGAGAATCCCTTCTCGAGCCACGCCGCCGAATAGTCGACGAGCTCTTCGCCGATCGCGCGCTTGCATTGACGCTAGGGTTAGGTCTTGGCGTCGGCGCTGATGCGTTCGGCAAGCGCCGCCTCGATGAACGCGTCGATGTCGCCGTCGAGCACGGCCGGCGGATTCGTGCTTTCGACGCCCGTCCTCAGGTCCTTCACCAACTGATAGGGCTGAAGAACATAGGACCGGATCTGGTGACCCCAGCCGATCTCGGACTTTGAGGCCGCCGTGGCGAGCGCCTCCTCCTCCCGGCGCTTGAGCTCGGCCTCGTAAAGTCGCGCGCGCAGCATGGCCCAGGCCGTGGCCCGGTTCTTGTGTTGCGACCGTTCGTTCTGGCACTGCACGACGATGCCGGTGGGCTCGTGAGTCATGCGCACGGCGCTGTCGGTGGTGTTGACGTGCTGACCGCCCGCGCCCGAAGCCCGGTATGTGTCGATGCGGACGTCCTTTTCGTCGATCTCGATTTCGATGGTGTCGTCGATCGCCGGATAGATCCACACCGAGGCGAAGCTGGTGTGGCGGCGGGCGTTCGAATCGAACGGCGATATACGCACGAGGCGGTGCACGCCAGACTCGGTCTTGAGCCAGCCATAGGCGTTCAGGCCCTTGACCAGGACGGTGGCCGATTTGATGCCGGCTTCCTCGCCGTAGTTCTCGCCGATCAGCTCGACCTTGTAGCCGCGGCCTTCCGCCCAGCGCATATACATGCGCTCCAGCATTTGCGCCCAATCTTGGCTTTCGGTGCCGCCGGCGCCGGCGTGGATCTCCACATAAGCGTCGTTGGCGTCCGCTTCGCCCGACAACAGCGCCTCAACCTCACGGGTGTGCGCCTCCGCCCGCAGCTTGCGCAGCGCCTCGTCCGCCTCAGCGATAATGCTCTCGTCGCCCTCTTCCTCGCCGAGCGCGGCGAGCGTGCGATTATCGTCGAGTTCGCGGGCGATGCGGTCGAAGGCGTTGAGCGCGGTTTCGAGATGCTGGCGTTCGCGCATGAGGCCTTGCGCGCGCTGAGAGTCGTTCCAAAAGTCCGGCGCCTCCGCCTCGCGGTCGAGCTCCGTCAGGCGCGCCTTCGCTTGATCGGGGTCAAAGATGCCTCCGTAGCAAAGACAGGGACTCCTTGATCTCGTTCACGAGCGTCTCGGTTTCGGCACGCATTTTCTTCCTCAGTGTTCTTGAGTGTTCTTGACGTGTTGGCTCGTCAATACGCATGGCCCCGGGCACGGCCGCGCCCGAAACGTCCTATTGAAATGAAGGTCTAGTAGAGGCCGCCGGTGCCCGATGTCAAAGCCCGGTCGTTGCTGGGCGGCCCCTGGAAGCCTGACTGGCCCGGCGGCGGTGCCCGGTATTGCTGCGGCGGCGGAAACCCTTGCGGCGGACCGCCGGCCTGGGCGTTGTCAGGATACTCCGGAAAGGCCTCGCCCTGCTGCTCGCCGCCTTCCGGCGCTTCGCCTTCGACGATGACGGCGCCGTCCGGGACGTGCCCCGGCTTGAAGGCTTCCATAATCACGCCGCTGTCTCCCCTGCGGGCGGGCAAACCAGTCTTGTGGTTGACACGGACCAGCATGGCGCCGGGCGGCGCCCGGAACGGCACCGGCGGCACGTCTTTCAGCGCCTCCTCGAGGAAATCCTTCACGATCGGCGCGGCCAGACCGCCGCCCGTGGCGCTGCGGCCCATCGGCTTCGGCTGGTCGTACCCGACATACGCGCCGACGACGAGATCGGGCGTGTAGCCGATGAACCAGGCATCCTTGTAGTCGTTGGTGGTGCCGGTCTTGCCGGCCAAGGGGCGATTCAGCGCCGTCAAGCGGCGTGCGGTGCCGTGCTGCACTACGCCTTCCATGATGCCGACCATCTGGAATGCGGAGATCGGGTCGACCACCTGCTCGCGGACATCGACGAGTTCCGGCTCGGCCTGGCGATCCCATTCGCGCGCGTCGCATCCGCTGCAATCGCGCTTGTCATGCCGCCACACGGTGCGGCCATAGCGGTCCTGAATGCGGTCGATGAAGGTGGCCTCGACCTTCTTACCGCCATTGGCGATCATCCCATAGGCGTTGACCATGCGCAGCAGCGTGGTCTCGCCAGCGCCGAGCGACATGGACAGTGCAGGCATCAAGTTGTCGTAGACACCGAAGCGCCGGGCATATTCGGCGATGACGGGCATGCCGATATCGCGCGACAGACGGACCGTCATCAGGTTGCGCGACTTCTCGATGCCGTAGCGCAGCGTCGAAGGTCCGGCGCCGCCGCCTGAATAGTTCTTCGGACACCAAGGCGGCATGCCGCGGCCCTGGCTAACGCAAATCTGTCCATCGACGATGATGCTGGACGGCGTGTAGCCATTGTCGATCGCCGTCAGATAGATGATGGGCTTGAAAGAGGAGCCGGGCTGGCGCAACGCCTGCGTGGCGCGGTCGAACTGGCTCTGATGGAAGCTGAAGCCGCCGATAATGGCGAGCACGCGGCCCGTATGCGGGTCCATCGCCGTGATGGCGCCGCTGACCTTCGGGACCTGCTGGAGCGACCACTTCCCGGCGACGGTCTCTTCGGGCGCGGGATTGCCGTCCTTGTCGGTCTTCGGTTCGAGGGGAGCGACATAGACCACGTCACCGGGCTTGAGGGCCTGCGTGACGGTCTTGCGGGTCCATTTCACTTCCGCGGCGGGAATGATGCCGGTTTCGCGCTCGGCGACCAGCTTGCCTTCCTTGTCGCGGCCCGGACGGATGCCGACCTTGGCCTGGTCGTTCGAAACTTCGAGCACGACGGCGAGCTTCCACGGCTCGATGTCGCTCCACACCGGAACGCCGGCAAGCGTCTTGCCCCAATCGCCGGCGGGGTCGATGGTCTTCTCCACGCCACGCCAGCCGGCATGGGTCCGGTCATAGTCGGTCAGACCCTTGACCAGCGCTTTGCGGGCGATCGCCTGCATCCGAGGATCGAGCGTGGTGCGGACCGACAGCCCGCCCCCATAGAGCTTATCCTCGCCGAAATCGTCGATGATCTTGCGGCGCACTTCCTCGGCGAAATATTCCGAGGCATGGATCTTGGGACCGTAGGTCCGCGCCAGCACGCCAAGCGGCTGAGCCTTGGCTTCCTCGCCCTCGTCATGTGTGGCGAAGCCGTTCTCGACGATACGGTCGATCACCCAGTTGCGCCGCGCGATGGCGCGCTCGGTGTGCTTGAAAGCGTCGTAGTTGCTCGGCGCCTTCGGCAGGGTGGCAAGATAGGCTGCCTCCGCCAAGGTCAATTCATTCAGCGCCTTGTTCCAATAGGTCTGCGCCGCGGCGGCCACGCCATAGGCGCCCGCACCGAGATAGATCTCGTTCAGATAGAGTTCGAGAATCTGCTCCTTGGTGAAGGCGCGCTCGATGCGGATGGCGAGGATCGCTTCCTTCAACTTCCGCTCGATATTCTGATCGTTCGTGAGGAGGAAGTTCTTGGCCACCTGCTGGGTGATCGTCGAGGCGCCGACCATGCGGCCGCCGGATTGCACCGCGCTCATATTGGTCACCACAGCGCGAAGGATTCCCTGAATGTCCAGGCCGCCGTGCTGATAGAAATTCTTGTCCTCGGCCGAGATGAAGGCCTCGGTGACGCGCTTGGGGACAGCGGTGATCGGCACGTAAATGCGCCGCTGCCGCGCATACTCGGCGATGAGCCGGCCGTCATTGGCGTGGATGCGCGTCATCACCGGAGGCTCGTACTTGGCGAGCACCTCGTAGTCGGGGAGTTCCTGCGAAACCTTCCACAGCACAAAGGCGGCCGCGCCCGCCACGGCGATGACGAGAATCATGCTGGCGGCAAACATGAAGCCGAGAAAGCGCAGGAAGAAGCCGCCGCGTTTGCGGCGCCGCCGTTGCTCCGGCGGCTTGACCGGTGTCGTAATATCCATGGTTTTCTACCGTCCCGACCCCGCCTGTCAGCCTCGCGGGGCACCCGAACTCACCCTAACCAAGAATATGGCAACAAAACGCAAGAGTCGTCCGGAATCTAGGACTTCTTGGGGGGCCAGGTCCCGCTATCGTTAAAATCAGAAGGGAACGCGGGCGATGCGCCTGGTGAAGTAGCCGTCGATGGCCGCGGTCACCGAATCGGCCATGCGGTCCCGCCAGGCCTCGGAGGTCAGCTGCTTCTCGTCGTCGGGATTCGACAGGAAGCCGAGCTCGAGCAGCACCGAGGGCACGTCCGGAGCCTTCAACACGCGGAAGCCGGCCGAGCGGAGGCGCTTGGTGTGCAGCGTCCCCTTGGCGGCAAGCTCGCCCACGATCGACCGGGCGAACACCACCGAGCGGTTCTTGGTCTCGCGCTGGGCGAGATCGATGAGGATGTTGGTCACCACCTCGTCGGAATCCTCCGGCAGTTCCACGCCGGCGATGGCGTCGGAGAAGTTTTCCTTGGCGGCGAGCGCGCGCGCTTCGGAGTCACTCGCCTGCTCCGACAACGTATAGACGGTGGCGCCGCGGGCGTCGTCGATCTTGGTCGGGAAGTAATCGGCGTGGATCGAGAGGAACAGCCCGGCCCCCTTCTTCTGGGCGAAGGCGACGCGCTCCTTGAGCGGCAGGAAGGTGTCGTCGTCACGGGTCATGAACACCTCGTATCGCCCCGTGGCGAGAAGCTTTTCCTTCAGCCGCTTGGAGAATTCGAGAACCACAACCTTCTCGTTCACGCCGTTGGCGCTGCTCGCACCCGGATCCACGCCACCATGACCGGGATCGAGCACCACGATCGGTTTCGCGTCCACGGGATGTGCCGGGGCCTCGGGCAGCGGCTGCGGCGTGTTCTCCGCGCGCAGCTTCTTCTCCTCCTGCAACTTGGCGAGGAAGGTCTTCTCGTCGGTGGGCACGAGGTCGATGACAAGGCGCGCCGGCTGATCGTCGCGCGGCTCGAGCACGAAGGAGCGGTCGATCAGAAAGGGACCGCTCACGTCGAGCACGATGCGCGATTTGCCGGGGCCGAACAGGCCGTAGCGAAAGGCGGAGACGAGTCCGCGCTGCTCCTTGCCGATGCCTTGCGGCATCTGGAAATTGACATCGGCCGCGTCGACGATGACCCGGTAGGGATTGCCGAGCGCGAAGACGTGCACGTCAACTTTCTTGGAAAGGTCGGCGATGAAGCGGGTGCGCTCGCGGTCGCCGGCAAGACGGGCGTCCTTGGCGACCGTGCCCTTCGGGTCCGCTTGCGCGGGCGCGGCAAAAAGCGCGGGCGCAACGAGCGCGAGGACCGCACACCAATATGGCGCGGCGGCAACCAAGGCACGCAGAACTCGCATCGTCCCCTACTCGCTTCAACTACAACGCAAAGTCTTCTTCTTCGCAGGCGCGTTACCAGGAGGTTTCTTAGCGTAACGATGCGCCAAATCGGGCCTGGTCTGGAGCCATTGTTAACCACGCTTGGTTAAGCGACCGTTGTGACCCTTTGGCGGCGGCACCCTGAGCACTTGCCAAATCTCCCGGCAAACCCGTAATAAGGGACAGACTCAAAATCTCTCTGAGTCTCTGGCCCTTGGACGCCAAACGGCGAGACGGGCGGAATCTTGTTTTGGCGCGTCGGGCCCTTGGAATTTCGGCCCGGACGCAGGAAGGCGGCGGCCCCGTATGACGGCCGCCCAGGTAGACGATAGGCCGCGGCTTTCATTCGCGGCAGTTTAGGAAATCGCGATGCAGAGTCAGGGCTATCAGCCAAGCCACGGAAATCTCCGGGCTTTTCTGATGCCTGTGGCTTGGCGGCCGCAGATGGCCGAGCCCAAGGACCCGGAATACGGGCCCGAAACGGGTCGTCGCACAGACTCATGGTCCAATAGTCATTGGCGCGCGCAGGCCCCAGGCTCACGCCCGGCGCGACGGCTTTTGCCGCCGCCCGCCCCGGCCCGCGCGCCGGAGAAAACACAAAATGGCAAGCAAAATGCTGATCGATGCGGCGCACCCGGAGGAGACCCGGGTTGTCGTCGTCAAAGGAAATCGTGTCGAGGAATTTGATTACGAGTCCGCGAATAAGAAGCAGCTCAGAGGCAATATCTACCTCGCCAAAGTCACCCGGGTCGAACCGTCGCTTCAGGCGGCATTTGTCGATTACGGCGGAAACAGGCACGGCTTCTTAGCTTTTACTGAAATCCACCCCGATTATTACCAGATCCCGGTCGCAGACCGGCAAGCGCTGCTCGAGGAAGAGGC
>MRWG01000231.1_pt1 | contig 90837 bp, 82 predicted proteins | sample 1013341 | NCBI WGS metagenome assembly MRWG01 (sample SAMN06117577, study PRJNA244670) | biofilm metagenome | biome: Water; feature: Cathode Biofilm; material: Biofilm; isolation source: microbial consortium enriched at the cathode of a solar microbial fuel cell | place: USA: District of Columbia ...
GTTCGGCTGTTCGCCGATTAAAGTGGTACGTGAGCTGGGTTTAGAACGTCGTGAGACAGTTCGGTCCCTATCTGCCGTGGGTGTAGGAGAATTGAGAGGATCTGTCCCTAGTACGAGAGGACCGGGATGGACGCACCTCTGGTGGACCTGTTGTCGCGCCAGCGGCACAGCAGGGTAGCTAAGTGCGGACGGGATAACCGCTGAAAGCATCTAAGCGGGAAGCCTACCTCGAAACTAGTTCTCCCTTGAGAGCCGTGGAAGACCACCACGTTGATAGGCTGGGTGTGGAAGCGCAGCAATGCGTGAAGCTAACCAGTACTAATAGCTCGATCGGCTTGATTGCTTTCATTGTCAGTACCCATCCTTTTCAGGATGAGTGTTGAGACCAGATTTGAAACCGCCCTTCGCTGGCCTGGTGATTTTGGCGGAGCGCCCCCACCCGTTCCCATCCCGAACACGGCCGTGAAACGCTCCAGCGCCGATGGTACTAAGTCTCAAGACTTGGGAGAGTAGGTCGTCGCCAGGCTTGCCAAGGGCGGTTTCAAAATTCATTCGTCGTGTTCTTGGCCTTTGGCCTGTTTGAACACGCGATTGCTGCGCTACCGCGGATCGCGTCGAGCGCAGCTTTGTTGCGCTACCGCTCTCTGAGCTACGTGAGCGCAATTCGGGCTCCCAGAGCCCTCATCGAGAATACGTGCTCTATAGAGCGCGTTCCCCTCTTTCACGAGTTGGTTTCGCCAGAATCTTGCTTCGACAAGAGAATGGCAGCCACGACAAGAACCGCCGCGAGGAGAAATCCCGCGGCGGTTTTTTTGTGCGTGAAGCGTTGCGACTGCGTGCCCGGGCGGCCATAGTCCGGCCAATTCCATCACAACAACAGGGACGAAGTCGCAGCATGTCCGATCGCATTGTCTTGAGAGTGGGCGAGAGCCTCGTCGCCGGCGGCCCGCCCGGCACTGCCGCGGAACCGGAAGTCGCAATCGGTGAAATGGATGGGCCGTTCGGCACCGCTTTCGCCAGTCTCCTCGGCGATCAGGTCAAGGGCCACTCCCGCGTGCTCGCGCTGCTCAACACCGACGTCATGGTGCGCCCGCCCACGCTTTGCGTCAGCAAGGTCACCGTCAAGGACTCGCGCTACACCAATATCCTCATGGGCACGGTGCAATACGCCACGGCCATGGGCGTGCTCGATGCCGTGCGCTCGGGCGACATCCCCAAGGACAAGTGTGACGCGCTCGGCATCATCGTTTCGGTGTGGCTCAATCCCGGGATCGTCGAGGTCAAGGATCTCGACCATCAAGTCTTGTTCGACATCCACCGCAAGGCCACCACGCAGGCGATCCACAAGGCGATGACCTTCCAGCCCTCGATCGACTGGCTGCTGGAGAACCAGGACAAGGTCGTCCACAAATATTTCGAGAAGGGCCTCAAGGGCGAGTAGCGCCTGATTTTTGCTTTGCGCTACCGGCCTTTGGCCTACTTGAGCGCTTGTCGAACCACGATTAGCCGCCGTCGGGACCTCCCGCGGCGGCTTTTTTGTGTGCGTTATTGGCCTTCCATCTCGCTCTCGCAGGCAAGAGAGGTGGCGGCGAGGCTGGAGGCCGGGTCGCAAGGTGGCCCCGGCCGCCCGTGCGAGGCCACGGCCGCGGCCTTCTGATAAAGAGACTGGATGGGCCCCTGCTTCGGGGACGAGGCCGCCGCCACGGTGCCGGTATATTCGCTCTGCCAGCGGCGACCTGGTTTCAGATAGAAGGCGTTGCCGCCGGCCACCGTCACATACCGGGCCGGGTAGGGGTTCTTGTAGCTCGCCATGTGGAAGTGCATGGCCTTGCCGACCGGCGCGTAGCGCTCGCCGTTCATAATGGCGTCGGCGGCGCGCGCGGCAGGCGCCGCCTGGCGGGCATCGACCGCCCGGGTTAAGACGCCCGGCGCGAACTGGCGGTGTTGACCCACGACGCCGCAAATGGTGCTCGGAAAGCGCGCCGAATCCACCCGGTTCATCACCACCGTGCCGACCGCCATGAGCCCCTCGGAACTCGAGCGGTTCGATTCGAAATACATGGCCCGCATGAGGCAGTCCCGCTCGGTCAGGTTCGAGGTGTCGACGGCGGCGCCGTGGGGCGCGCGGCTGCTACAGCCGGCCACAGCCAGCCCGCACAGCAAAGCTAGGAGAAGTGCCCCCCTCATGCCCCCCTCAAGTCCCCTCGTCGGCAAAGCGCCTCGGAGTATTGTGGGAAAAGGTTGCGGCTAGATTGAGGGCGGCCACACCGCATCGACCGTATCCGCGAGAGGCTGGCCGGCTAGCTTTTGCGATTGGTTCCAAAAGGATCGCCAAGCCAACATGCGCCGCGCTCAGCTTTGTCCTTGAGCAGAAATCACGGCCACTCATGTTGTCCAGAAAAGATCGGAGTGATAAGGCGGATTTACGAAAGTTCTCTGGGAGGGGGTTGATTCGGCGATGGAGAGACCAAGAGGTTTCAAAGCAAAGAGACCGGCCTCTTTCGGATCAATTTCACGAATACTTTTGAATTGTTCTAGTGCGCTGCTGCTCCTGCTCGCGCCGCTCTCCGCCATAGCCAAAGATAAGGACAAGCGTCCGGCTTTCGCGGAGCCTCCTCAGATCGAAAGCGAAAATGGGGTGCTCGAGACCGAGCTAACGGTCGGGCCCCACACCATCGAGGTCGCCGGCAAGAAGGTCACCACGAACCTCTACAACGGCCTGTTCGCGCCGCCGACGCTGCGGCTCAAGCCGGGCGAGACGCTGCGCCTCAAGCTCACCAACGAGAAGGGCGAGGGAGAGAGCACCAATCTTCACTACCACGGGACCAACGTCTCGCCGCTCGCCCCGGCCGATAGTGTGTTCATCACGGTCGAGCCCGGCAAGGACTACCAATACGTGGTCGATTTCCCGAAGGACCATCCGCAAGGGCTGTTCTGGTATCACCCGCATTTTCACGGGACGACCGAGTATCAGATCGGCAGCGGTCTCTCCGGCCTGATCAGCGTCGACGGCGTGCTCGATCCCTGGCCTGAACTGAAGGACATCACGCAGCGCTTCATGATCCTGCGCGATATTCAGATCAACAAGCACGGCAAGGTGCCCAATCCGCCCGATCCCGGCGACAAGACCAATCGTTTGGTGAACGGCCTGCGCAACCCGACCATCCCCATCAAGCCCGGCGAGATCCAGCTGTGGCGCGTCGGTAATATCGGCGCCGACATCTATTACGACCTGGAGATCGAAGGGCATAAGATCTACGAGGTCGCGCGTGACGGTGTCCGCAACACGGTGCCTGTGGTCTACGACCATCTTCTGCTGCCCACGAGCGCCCGCTCCGAGTTCCTGGTCGTCGGAGGCAAGCCCGGCGAGTACATCTTCCGGACGCGGGAGATCGACATGGGGCCCGCGGGCGATCCGCACCCGAAGACGACGCTGGCAACGTTGGTTGTGAGCGGTCCCGCGCAGACGGAACTGAAGCTGCCGGACGTCTTTCCGGAGCTGCAAGACCTTCGAACCGCCACGCCGTGTTGCAAGCGCACGTTCGATTTCTCCGAAACCGGCAACGGCGATCAGTTCTGCATCAACAACGTCCAAACCGACATGAGCGAGGTCAACACGTCGGTCCGGATCGGCTGCGTCGAGGAATGGACGGTCAATAATTGCTCAGCGGAGAACCACGTCTTCCATCACCACCAGCTGCAGTTTCAGGTGATCAAGAAGAACGGCAAGGACGTGCCGTTCACCGGTTGGCAGGACACGGTGAACCTCGATTTCCGCTCGGCGGACAAAGATCATCCCAATCGCTGCAAATGCGACGACGACGGCAATTGCACCGGCTGCACCTGCCCGACCGCCGAAGACCCGCACGGCTCCGTGGTGGTGCTCGTCCCGTTCTTCGATCCGGTGATCGAAGGCAAAGCCGTCTACCACTGCCACATCGGCGAGCACGAGGATAACGGCATGATGCAGGTCATCAGCATGTCGCCCGATGCCGGACGCTGCGAGGCCGGCACGCCCTCCAATATCGACCGCTTGAAGATGTCGCCAAAGGACAGGGCGCTCTGCAAGCCTAGCGGAAAGTACAAGCACCACGAAGACGACCATGGCGACGGCGATGACGACGATCACGCAGCATGGGAGCGGTTCGAGCGGGACCTGCGGGCCAGCTGGTGCCGTCCGGCAGAAACGCGCGCCACAGCGCAGGCAAACTATTCGCTATGGCAACGCTAGATCATGGATTTCGTCTAGCTAGACAGGGACTTTGGGCGTGGAGCACGGCGCTCCTTCTCGCCCTGGCGGCGGCGTCGCCGGTGCAGGCTCAAGACCAGACGTTCTGGACGCGGGACACGGTCACCGGCGATTGGGGCGGCGCGCGGACCAGACTCTCCAACAAGGGCATCGATTGGAGCCTCACCTATACGGGCGAGGTCTTCGGCAATCTGTCAGGCGGAATTGAAACCGGCGCCGCCTATGAGGACCTCATCAGCCTCGAGGTGGACACCGATCTTCAAAAGCTCATGGGCTGGAAAGGCGGTACCGCCCATGTCTCGCTCTACCAGATCGACGACGGCGGCAGGAACGCCGCGGATTTGGTGGGTTCGATCTCCGATCCCAGCAACATCGATGCGCGGCCGACATTCCGCTTGTTCACGTTGTGGGTCCAGCAGCAGCTCGGCGACACAGGGTCCTTTCGCGTGGGGCAGCTTGCCGCCGACGACGAGTTTCTGATCAGCGACACAGCTGCGGCCCTGATCAACGGCACGTTCGGCTGGGCCAATATCGTCGCCGCCAACTTGCCGGGCGGCGGTCCCGGGTATCCTCTGGCTACTCCAGGCGCACGCCTCGAGCTCGATCCCTCGGACGAGGTCAAGTGGTTGACGGCCGTGTTCAGCGGCAATCCGGCTGGAGACTGCCCGCCGGATGAAGACCCGCAAGCCTGCGACCCGCATGGCACGACCTTCAGTTTCACGGGCGGTGCGCTTCTCATGAGCGAAATTCAGTTCCGGCCAGGGGCGTCCGCAAAGGACGACGGCGCTCAGTCGGCCTATAGGCTCGGCGGCTGGTACCATACGGCGGATTTCACCGATCTGGAGCTTGGCAACGGCAATAAGGGACAACGCGTTTCCCTTGCCGTCGATCCTTCCGACCCGATCGAGCACCAAGGCAATTGGGGCCTCTATGGGGTGGTGGACCAGGTCGTCTGGCAGAACGGTGCGTCCAATATCACGCTGTTCTGGCGCGGCAGTGTGGTGCCGGCCGACCGCAATCTTCTGTCGTGGTACATGGACGGCGGCTTCGGCATTACCGCACCGTTTCGTGAGCGCCCCGACGACGTTCTCACCTTCGGCGTGGCCTACTCGAATATCAGTCCCGACGCCTCCGCCCTCGATCTCGCCACGCGACGCATCGCAGGATCGTCCTATCCGATCCGCAACGGCGAAACAGCGTTCGAGTTGAGCTACACGGCACAGATCACGCCCTGGTGGACCCTTCAGCCGGACCTGCAATACATCGTCCATCCCGGAGGGAACGTGCCGGATCCGGACGATCCGAGCCACGTCATCGAGAACAGCGTCCTGGTGGGATTGCGGACGACAGTCGCCTTTTGAGGTCAAGGCAACACTCGCGCGTTAACCGCGGCGAACGGCCCCCCCGGGCGCCACCTTTCGGATCGGCGGCAGGCGCGCTACCATGGTCCCCTCGGGGTCGAGGGATCATCGAATTTCCGTCCGGGCGCGGGCTTCCTTGGGGGGTCACCGTCCATTTTGTGCCACGGAATCATGCGCCTCTTGGCCCGTCCGCATGAGCAAACTGGAAGCCTGGAAATCTCTCCCGCATGGTCACTCGCTCCTTTCTCCGCCGCAGCTTTTCCCTCTTTGTGAACGACGCGGCCTTCGCCGGCGCGATAGCCGCCCTCCTTCTGTCGCTCTCATCGGGCGCCGCGCAGGCCCAGTTCAACCCCTATCGCGTGTTCACCGATAGCGGGCCCGTGACCCAGGAAGAGAAGGACCGCCGCCAGGCCGAACGTGACGCGTTGCGCGACCGCATCAGCCCGCAATTCCGGATGGACGTGCCGTTCGTGAGCGAGGCCTCGGTCCAGGGCCTGGAGGCGGCCATCGGGCGCTATCGCCAGATTGTGGCGGCCGGCGGCTGGCCGATGGTGCGCGGGGACACGACGCTGCGGCCGGGCGACAGTAGCGCGGAGATCGTGACGATCCGCCAGCATCTCATCATGGAGGGCGATCTGCCGCCGGGCTCCGGCACGAGCGGGCGCTTCGACGATGAGTTTCGCGATGGGCTCACGCGGTTCCAGATCCGGAACGGCCTGCGCGTCTCCGGGTTCCTCGATCAGCGCACCTTGAAGGCGCTCAACGTGCCGGCGCGCGAACGCCTGCGTCAGCTCGAGGCCAACCTGCCCCGCGTCAAGCAGCTGATGAAGATCAACCGATCGCCGCGCTACGTGCTGGTCAACGTGCCGGCCTATACGGCGCAAGCGGTGCAGAAGGGTCAGCTCGCGCTCGACAGCGCCGTCGTCGTCGGCAAGCCTTCGCGGGCCACGCCTCAGGTCGACGCCAAGATCGTGGAGGTGAATTTCTTCCCGGTGTGGAGCGTGCCGGACAGCATCGCCCGCAAGGACCTCATTCCGGCCATCCGCAAGGACATGTCCTATTTCTACGACAACCGGTTCAATGTCAGCCGAACCTGGGGATCGGCGCCGCTCGACCCTCAGCAGGTGGATTGGATGTCGCCGCAAGTGGCCAGCTACAAGTTCCGCCAGGACCCGGGTCCGCAGAACGCGCTCGGTCTGGTGCGCATCAACATGCCCAATAAGCATGCCGTCTATATGCACGACACGCCCCTGAAGCGGCTGTTCAATCAGAGCCAGCGGGCCTTCAGCTCGGGCTGCGTCCGGGTGGAAAGCGTGTGGGAGCTCGTGGCTTGGCTGTTGGGTCCTCAAGGCTGGGACCTGGCAAAGGTCGAGACGCAGGTGGCGAGCGGGGAAAAGAAGAACGTCAAGCTGCGCAGCGCCGTCCCCGTGCATTTCGTCTATCTGACGGCCTTCGCCAATAGCCGCGGCGTCGCCCAGTTCCGGCCCGACATCTACGGCCAGGATGCCGCCGACGACGGTTTCGACGATCAGCCTGATGCGCTGGTCGTCTCGGAGAGCCGCGCCGTCACGCCTTAAGGCAGATCAAACTTTTTCATGTTTTTGGTTGCTATTGCCGCACGGCGACCGACCGCCGCACGCGACACCACGGCGCAACATGGGCCGGGCAGGCGGTCATAAAAGGGGACGAGGAGCAATGCGGCAAGGGACGAATACGGTGAGAGCATTCCATTCGGAGGAGGGCTTGGTTCGGATGACGAGGCTGCGTCTGATCGAGATCGGCGTGGCCGTCGTGCTGACCATGGTCGCCCTTCTGTTCGTCGCCTGGACGGCCTGGGCGGCGGAGGCCCATGGCATCAGCGTCACCGATGCCTGGGCGCGGCCGACCATCGGCCAGGGCCGAACCACGGCGGCCTACCTGACCATCACCAACGAAGGCGCCACGGACGACGTGCTCAAGGCGGTAAAATCCCCCAGCGCCGCGCGCGTCGAGCTACACGAGACCAAGATGACCGGGGACGGCGTCATGCAGATGCGCCCTCTCGAAGACGGTTTGCCCATCCCGGCGGGTGCCACCGCCGAGCTCAAGCCAGGCGGGGCCCATGTGATGGTCATGGGGTTGGACGGTGAGCTCGCCGCGGGCGGCAGTCTTCCCCTGACGCTCGAATTCGCCGAGGCGGGATCGGTCGATATCGTGGTGCCGGTAGGCAAAGGCGCCGGTGGCGATCACGCCCACCACTGAAGGCTATTTCGGTTCGCTGCCGTCCGGGTCGTCGAACCCGGTCAGCCTGCACGTATAGACGAGGCGTGTCTCGTTCTGCACCAGCGGCACGCGCTTGACCGGAAGCGCTTCGACCTCGGCGAACGCGCCCGTGACGCGCGGAGGACACGGCGTCAACGACACATAGAGGATCGGCTCCGGCGTGCTCGCGCCAAAGGGCCGCGTCATCTCGAAGTGGTTGTGAGGCGTGTCACCGCGCGTCCACACTACGAGCGGCACCTGTGAGTCCCGTAGGTAGTAAAGCAACTCCGCCGCCATCTCGCGCGAACCGACAAGGATCGCGCCGTAGCGTTCCTCGGCGAGCCGCTCGCGCACCAGGCCGGCTGTGTCCTCCCAGCCAAGCGATGAGCGCAGGAACTTGAGTTGCTCGAACATGGGCCAGGTACGCGCGAAGGCCGGCGCCGTCGCGATCGCCGCCGCCAGAATGAGGTGTAGACCAAGGGAGACATTGAATAGTCGCTGCCGTCCCCCTTCGAGCAGGACGGCGGTGACGAAGACGCTGGCCGCGGGGTAGGCCGTCGCGGCCCAATTGCCATGCGCGCGAGACAGCAGAGCCTGCACGATGAGGAGTGCGAGAATCGGCAGCGCGAAGCAAAGCAGCAAGGTCTTGTTCGGATCGCTTGGCCCACGCAACTGCCGAAACCCGGCGCGGGCCAGCACGACGAGCAGGATCGGGCCGAACAAACCGAATTGCGCCCCGAGAAACTCGAGCAGGGCGACGGGGTGAACGTAAGGAGATTGCCAACCGATATTGGCGCCGGTGTGCTTCGCCGTCGGGAAGCCGTGCTCGGCGTTCCACACGATGTTGGGCGAGAACAGCGACAGCGCGATCAGTCCGGCGATCAGGCCGCGGCCGCCCTTCAGGGCTTCGCGCGCCTCGCGGGACATCGCGGCGTGGCAGGCGATGCAGACCAGCGCGTAAATCATTGCCTGTTTGGCGAGAAGGCCGATGCCGATCGCCGCGCCGAGCAGAATGGCGAAGCCCATGCTTTGCCGTTTCACCAGCATGACCCAGAAAAAGAGCATGACGGTCCATAGGAAGATCAACGGCGCGTCGGTAGTGATGAGCAGCGAGGCATAGGAAACGCCAGGCAAGGTGGCGAACACGAGTGCCGCCCAGAAGCCGATCCGCGCATCGAACAACGTTCGGCCCGTGAGGAAGAGCATGAAGCCGGAGAGTGTGTAGAGGAGGGGGGAGGCGGCGCGAACGCATGCTTCCGACTGTCCGCAGACCTCGCCTGCGGCGCGGATGACCCAAGCGATGAGCGGTGGCTTCGAAAAGTAGCCAAACGCAAAGTCGCGGGACCAGCTCCAGTACTGGGCCTCGTCCATGACCAGGTCGATCTGCGCCGCCTTCAGCGCCGCAAGCCGAAAGGCGAGGAGGACAGAAAGGCAGGCGGCCGTGAGGAGCAGGTAGCCCCCGTCCGAGAGCGACTGCTCTCGGCCCCTATAGGATACTTGCGTAAGATCTCCGGTGTGCACCGCCGTCGTTCCCGCTTGAGCGCTCTCCCAGTCGCGCCGATTTGGCATGGCTGTTTGTCACCTGCATGTCACCCAGGTCGGGTCATTCATCGGCGCGTTAAAATCGGGTCTCACAATCGGCCTTCGCGTTCCGTTTCACGTGTTTTGGGTGTGCCAAGGCGAAGCCATGCGTCTTTCCGTTGTCATTCCCGCGTTCAACGAGGAGGGCAATATCGGCCGTCTGATCGAAGAGACCTACGCCGCCGTGCCCGAGACCATGCTCGGCGAGGTAATCGTGGTCGACGACGCGAGCGACGACGGAACCGGAGCCGAAATCAAAGCTCTGATCCCCCGTTACGACTCGTTGCGTTATATGAGACATGAACGCCGGGCCGGCCAAAGCGCCGCTTTGCGGACAGCGGTGCTCGCCGCGCGCTTCCCCGCCGTCGCCGCCATGGACGGGGACGGCCAGAACGATCCGCACGATATTGCCGGCCTCTTCGAGCGTCTCGGCGCCCCCGGCAAGGAGCCGGCGCTGGTCGGCGGCTTACGGGCGTCGCGCAAGGACACCGGCTCGAAGCGGTTGGCTTCGCGGTTCGCCAACTGGCTGCGGGACAAGGTGCTGGACGACGGCTGCCCCGACACGGGCTGCGGGCTCAAGGTCTATCAGCGCGAGGCCTTTGTCGGGCTGCCCTACTTCACCAGCATGCACCGCTATCTGCCGGCCTTCTTTCTGACGTATGGGCACCAGGTGGTTTACGCGCCGGTGAACGATCGCCCGCGGCTCGCGGGCAGGTCCAAATACACCAATCTGGGCCGCGCGTTGATCGGCCTCTACGACCTCGTCGGGGTCAGCTGGTTGCGCAAGCGCACGGCGATCGTGCCCTTGGCCGAGCAGGCCGAGGGAACGGTCGGTGCGGACGTTTATGTCATGAGTCAGAGGGGGTAACGGACATGTCGGGGGGAAGTCTCATGCAATGGTGGGTGGACACGCCGACCTCGGAGCTCGTTTGGATCGGCGTGGGGCTGTTCGCGCAGACCATGTTCTCCATGCGCTTCCTCCTTCAGTGGATCGCCACGGAGCGCGCCCGCGCCAGCATCGTGCCGGAGACCTTCTGGTATTTCAGCTTCGCGGGCGGCCTGCTCTTGCTGAGCTACGCCATCTACCGGATGGATCCTGTGTTCATCCTCGGCCAGGCCATCGGGCTCGTCATCTATTCGCGCAATATCTACTTTATCTGGTTGGGCAAGCGGGTGTTGGGCCCGCCGGAAGTGGCCTAAGCGGGGCAGGCCGAACCGGCTTCGGATCGAGGGGGGCTCGATCTTGCAAATGCGCTACTTCACGCTGTGCGAACAGGCCGTGCTGGCCCTGTCGCTGTTGGCGATCGGATTTCTCCTGATCGATCCGTTCATGCTGGAGCGCGCCGGGAGGCTCTCGGACAGCGCCTGCGATTTCTTCAAATTCATCACGGATCTCGGCCGGTCCCACTGGATGCTGTTCCCCACGGCAGCGATCCTCGTCTTCGCTATCGTCATGCGGCGCCGGCATCTCGGCTTTCGCAACGCGGCGGGCTATGGACTGATGATCGGCGCGACCGGGTTCGCCTTTGTCAGCATCGCGGGCGCGGGACTTGTCGCGGTGCTCTTGAAGAACATTCTCGGCCGCGCGAGACCCAAGCTGTTCGACACTGTGGGTCATTTCGACTTTCAGTTCTTCGCCTTCGAGTCGGACTACGTGTCCATTCCCTCCGGGCATGCGACGTCCATCTTCGCTTTCGCCGCTGTGATCGGGATCTTCTGGCCCCGGGGACGATTGCTGCTCTACACGCTCGCGGCCTGGATCGCGCTGAGCCGCGTGCTGATCGGCGTCCACTATTTCACCGATGCGGTGCTCGGCGCGATTCTGGGCATCTCCTTCCCCTTCCTGGTGCGCGACCGGTTCGCGGCGCGGCGCTGGCTGTTCGAATATGCGCCCGGCGGCGGGTACCGCTTGCGCGCGCCGCGGGTCCAGGCGTGGCTGAACTGGCCGGAGGCCGTGCGCCGGTCCCAGGCGGATACTGGCCAGGCCGTCGCCGGCAGGCCGTCCCGGCCGGTCTCCTTCGCCGGCCGGCTGCGCGGGGCCTGAACCGGCTTAAGCTTTACAAACTCAAGGAAAATCCCCATATAGGGGCTGTCGCGCTGCGGGCCGTCCTGGACCCGATCCGGCGCTTCACATCTTCTCCGAACCTGTTATAGGTTCCCCCCTTTCGCGGCGGCCCCCTTTTTTGGATGCCATGCGCCGCGTGAGGCAGAGGCCCTCACTCGAAGGCCTTCAAAATTGACGCGGGGTGGAGCAGCCCGGTAGCTCGTCAGGCTCATAACCTGAAGGTCGTAGGTTCAAATCCTACCCCCGCAACCAATCCTTATGTCCACCCCCGTTTCTTTGGAACGGGGGTGTTTGTTTGCAAGGCTGAGGAGGGCTGCCAGTTGGCCTTAAAGCTCGACCGGGAGCTTCCCCATTTTTCGGCATGAGCCGGATCTCTTCAATCAGTTGGCGGATGCCTTCGGCGGCCTCCAGGCAGGTATTCTCCTCGTTGAGGGCCTCGGCCAGGTTCATGACTTTTTGGCGGTAGAGATTTTAGAAGCAGAACGTGTAAGGACTGCTCATGTCTGATTCTCGTAAACCGTCGCGGTTCTCCGGCGCCACCGCCATAAGATGGCCCGTCTTGAGTCTCGCTGTGTTTGGACTTGTCGTGCTCGGTGCCGCACTCTACCTGCGCTACGAAGTCATCGAGAATACGCCGCTCGGTCTTGCCTGCGAGGCGGGGCGGCAGAGCCTTGTCTGCACGGTGAGGGACGCCGTCATTGTCTTGTTCAACCAGAGCGCCTTCGGGTGGATTGCGCTGATCATGGCCGTGATTCAGTTTTGGCGGCCAAACATCGTCGTGTTTGGAGTTGGGCTTGCAGCGTCGCTTGCTGGACTCGTTTTGTACAACACGAACGCTTCGGCGCTGGCCTTGGCGCTCCTCGTGCTCAGCCTGGCGCGGCTTTCGCCCGGAGCGTCGTCAGCGCCATCACGATAAGCAACATCGCCAACCATGCGGCCTGCCAATTGGCGATACCTTCGTTGACAATGATGAACGCGCTTGAGCCAAAGAGCAGGAGTGCGGCGGCAATCTCAGCCGGGCCGGGCCTTAGCGAACCGTGCACGCGCATGAAGGCAAGTACAAAGAGCGCAACCACGGGAGAGGTCAGCGAAGCTACGGGGAAGTCCTTGTAGCGCGGATCGAATACAAGGCCGAGCGCGACTTGCAGACTTGTGACGACAGTTGCCACGAACAGCAGCGTGAGGACCGGCGTGGTCCAGTCGCCGCGTCGCCAGGCCGACGCGGTGAGGGCGTTGGCGAAGCCGCTGAGCTGGTCGCCACGGGTGACGGCAAAGCTCACGGCCATGGGCACAACGAGGGCTAGGCAGAGCATGATGACGGCCCTCAGTTGATCGCCGAGAAAAAAGTTCTCTTTGGTCAGAGTCAGGGCAGCCCAGCCGAAGGTGAGGCCGGCCGCAAGTGCGATGCCGGCCACGACCAAGGTCCGCCGCCAGTTCGAGGCACTCTTTCTCTCGCCCAGCCAGCCCGCGATAAAGATGAGTAGGGCGGCGCCCATCCCGAGAGCCGCCTTGATCGCCCAATCCGGGTGATCCGACAAAGGCCTGCCGAATTGGAATTTCAGGTGTCTGGTGGAGTCATAGAGGCCCCAATGACCGCCGACTGTCCCTTCGAGCCGCCGCTTCCACGGCTGATCGAAGGCCTCGATGAGGTTCGCCCTCCACGCCTCTTTCTTGGCTGCCGCCACGATCCCGGTCAGCACGCGAGCCTGGTTCACGGGAGAAGGCAGGGCTTGTCCCCGCATGCGTCCGGCGCTCGGCCAGCCGACCTCTCCTATGAAAATCTCCTTATGGGGGAATGCCTCCGTAATCCTCTGCCGGACGTCGCGGACATGCGCCAGGACATCGTCCGCGGCAACAGGGTCATCTTCCCAATAGGGCAATATATGGATGGTCACGAAATCGACCGCGTCGACAAGCTGAGGAGCCTCCAACCAGAACTCCCAGACATCCGCATAGGTGACCGGTTTGCCGGAACGCTGTCTAACCTCGCCGATATACTTTTTGAGTTGGGGGATGGACAGTTCGCCTCGCAGCAGCGTCTCGTTGCCCACGATCAAAGCTTCGATGACGTCTGGGTGGTTCTTGGCGAGTGCAAGGGCCAACTCGATCTCGTCCCGATTGTTGGAGCGATCCCGGCTAAGCCAAATGCCCTGCAGCACCTTCAAGCCGTGCTCGCCGGCGATCGGGGCGACCCTGCCGTGCTCCTTCGCGGCAGAATAGGTCCGAATGCAGGACGTGGTCCGGGATAGACGCTCCATATCTTCCGCGATCTGACGGTCGGGAATGATCTGATCCTCGGCAAACGGGGTCTGATCTCCATGAAACGGCGTGTAGGAGACGCAGCCACGTTTCTCGCCTTGTCCGAGGGGCGAAGGGGGCAGGGGCAGGGGCCGCCCCAACCAGTACCAGCAGCCGGCGATGGCACCCAGGACGGCTAGGGCGAGTATGGAGCGGAGCATGGAGAGACGCGGGCGGTGACAAGAACCAGGTTGGAGCTGCCCCTGCCGCCTTGGGTGGTGCGACAAAGATGCAGCCCGTTCACTCCCTCACCTTACCGATGCACACGCCGCTAGAGAAGTGATACACATTGTCTGCCGTGGCGCTGCCCAAATTGAGTGGTTGAACGCCGTCATGCTTCAGTCTCGTATCAGTCCAATGCCGAGTTTCATCCGTATGGCCGCCGTCGTCCTTCTGGGGGGCGGCATTTTTGCAGGCCAGCTTGCGCCCCTATTGGCCCAGGACAAGCCAGACCAAAAGCCTCCGGGACAGGAGGAAGGATCTGGGAAGCCAGACGACCAGCCCGAGGGGGACGCCAAGGAGGCGGAGAACCGGGCCAAGGCGATAGACAAGGCGATCAAGGAATACGAGGACGCGGCGGCGAAGCTTCCGCCTAGGGTCGGCGCGCCGGAATGCGTCTGGACAGGGCGGCGAATCTCGAGCCTTCTTTGGCGAGACGATCTCGGTACCGCGTCGCGCTATATGGAACTTTACGAGAAGTTCGGCTGCTCCCCGGAGCACGTCAAACTGGCCTTTCGTTGCGTCATCAAGCAAGGGCCGATTGATCCCAAAGCTGCCGAAGAACTGGCCTCCCGGGTCCACAATTGTTGGATGTCCCCCGAAGGGCCGAAGAAGGAGACGAATGCGGCGGCAAACTCGGCAAAAGGCGGAACCAAACCCGACTGAACGGGTTGGTATGGGGGAAACTGCAGACTTCTCTTCGCTTCGGCGATCGAGGGGGGGAACATGCAGGTCGAGTTAAAAAGAGATCAAGGGAACAATGCGCAACGTCCTCGTCGCCTGTGTGGTCGTGTGTGCGGCTGCACTTCACGCATGCGTCTGGTTTGCCCTGCAGGACCGGGTCATTCCCCCGGATGCAAAGGGCACGCTCGCAAGCGTCTCCTTCTCGCCGATAAATCCCGACCTTGACGGGCAGGTGGACGAAACCACCGAAGCGCAGATCCGGTCGGATCTAGAGGCCATCGCGCCATACACGCGCACTGTGCGAACCTACGGCTCCACGGATGGGCTCGAGCTCGTGCCGAAACTTGCGGCTGAGTACGGACTGCGCGTCACTCTCGGTGCGTGGATCGACGAGCGCGAAGAACATAACGAGCAGGAAATAGAGAGCGCCATCGCGCTCACGAAAGAGCATCGCAACATCGACAGCGTCATTGTCGGTAACGAGACGATCTATCGGAAGCGCTCCGAAGAGGCAGACGCCGTTAAGGACCTCATCGAGAAAATTCAGCGCGTGAAGCAGGCAGTGTCGGTTCCGGTTTCTACGGCCGAGGTTTGGGATATCTGGCTCGATCATCCCGAGCTCGTTTCCGCGGTGGACTATATTGCCGTTCACATCTTGCCTTACTGGGAAGGTCTGCCGGGCGAGGCCGCGGTCGACCACGCCATGAACGTATACCGGCGGCTGCGCGAGGCGTATCCCGGCAAGCACATCGTGATCGCCGAGTTCGGCTGGCCGAGCGCGGGGTTGAACCGGAAAGACGCAGTGCCTGGCCAGCTCATGCAAGCCGAGATCATTCGTGACTTCCTCACCCGGGCCGATGCCATGGGCATCGACTATTCGATCATTGAAGCGTTCGACCAGCCTTGGAAGACCTTCGAGGGGAGCGCCGGTCCCTATTGGGGGCTGTTCAACGCGGATCGTGAGCCGAAGTTTTCCTTCACGGGCACCGTCGAAACACCGAACCTCACCCGCAATTTGATCACGGCTCTCGCGATCGGACTGCTCCTGTCTCTTGCGATCTTCGCCATCCCCGGCGTGAGGTTGATTCAAGCCGCCGTGCTTGCCGCGACGGCGCAGGGCGTCGGCGCCTGGTCGGCCGCCGTGGCGAACTATTGGTTGATGCACTACTTCGTGCTCGGCTCTCAGGTGGCGATGGTTGCGGGCGCCGTCTTGCTCTTGCCGCTGGTCCTCATCATCATGTGGCGCATTGACGAGCTCGCCGCCTTTACATTCGGGGCGAAGCCCGCGCGTCTCCTCCAGCGCCGTGAAGCTGCGCCGGCCCGGACGCCGCTCGTGTCCATCCACGTGCCGGCCTATCGCGAGCCGCCCGACATGCTGCGGCAGACCCTCGACAGCGTGGCTAAGCTGGACTGGCCAAATTTCGAATGCATCGTCATCATCAACAACACACCCGACCCGGCGCTGTGGGAGCCGATCGAGGAGCACTGCCGGCATCTTGGCTCACGCTTCAAGTTCATCCGCGAAGACAATCTTGCGGGCTTCAAGGCCGGCGCACTCAGACTTGCCTTGGAGCAAACCGCGCCGGAGGCCGAGATCATCGGGGTCATCGATGCCGACTATGTGGTGCATCCCGACTGGCTGAAGGATCTCGTCCCGGCGTTCGAGGATCCGCAAGTCGGGCTCGTCCAGGCACCGCAGGATCATCGCGATGGCAACCGCACCATCACGAAAGCGATCATGAATAGCGAGTATGCGGGCTTCTTCGATATCGGCATGGTCCGCCGGAACGAGGCAAACGCGATCGTCACGCACGGAACGATGTGCTTGCTAAGGCGTGAGGCCCTTCATGACGCGGGCAATTGGTCCAGCGACACGATCGTCGAGGACACCGATCTAGGACTAACGCTGCTCGAGTGTGGGTGGCGGGCGCATTATACGCGGTGCCGCTATGGGTGGGGACTCCTGCCCTCAGACTTCGCCGCGTATAAGCAGCAGCGTCATCGCTGGGCGTATGGCGGCACGCAGCTCATCAAGAAGCACTGGCGCGCGTTTCTGCCTGGCGGCAGCCGGCTTACGCCGCAACAGCGCACCCAGTTCCTGTCAGGCTGGGTGACCTGGCTCGCGGCCGAAGCCGTCGGCGTGCTGATCGCCATCCTCAATTTGATATGGATGCCGCTCGTAGCTTTTCTCGGCATCGCCGTGCCGCAGTCCGTGCTGCTGCTGCCGGTATTGGCCACTTTCTGTGTGATGCTTTGCCATTTCATGGTGCTGTACCGGACCTGTGTGCGGGCGCCGATCTTCACCTCGTTTGGCGCTGCCCTCTCGGCCATGGCCTTGCAGCTGACAGTCGGCCGGGCCGTGGTGGAGGGATTCATCAAGGACGGGCTACCCTTCGCCCGCACGGCGAAAGGTGTCGGCAACTGGTCCGTGAAATTCCCGGCATTTTGGGAGGCGATCCTTGGATCGCTCCTCCTGATCGGCTCGCTCACGCTCTATCTCACCAACGACCAACAGGTTTTCGAGATCTCGGTGTTCAGTGTCGTGATGCTGGTGCAGAGCCTGCCCTTTATGGCGGCGGTGGCGATCGCGTTGCTTGAACGCTCGCCGCTCAACCGATTTTCGACCTGGCGCCGGTTGGCGTCGCGCTCCACCTATGTCATGCGCTTCCCACGCGGCCCGCGTCCCCGGCTTATTCACCGTTGATCTCAGCGTGTCGTCTGCGTCAGTACTAAGGATGCGTCACTCGACGCGCGGGCTTTGTCCACCGCGCAGGATCGTGTTGCCCTGATAGAGCGTACGTTGATCGATGGCATCGGGCTCGAGCCAATCCGCCTCACGCATCTGGCCGCTCTGGCCGTACACGGCGAGCGCGTTGCCATAGGTGACTTTACGGATGTCTTCCGCGGGCACGCCGCCTTCGGCGAGAAGCGTCGCCGTCTTCGGCACCGACAACGGATCCGAGACGCCCCAGTCGCAGGCAGAATCCACGATCAGCCGCTCCGCGCCGTACCGCCGGACCAGCTCCAGCATGCGCTCCGCCGTCATCTTTGAATGAGGGTAAATCGAAAAGCCGGCCCAGAATCCGCGATCCTTGACCTCCTCGATGGTCTCCTCGTTGCAGTGGTCGATCACGACGCTCGACGGGTCCAGGCCATGTTCGACGACCACGTCCATCGACCGCGAGGTCCCGCGCTTCTTGTCGCGATGAGGGGTATGGATCATCACCGGCAGGCCGAGCTCCTTGGCGAGGTCGAGCTGGCGGCGGAAATAACTATCCTCCATATCCGTCTGCTCGTCGTAGCCGATCTCGCCGATCGCCACGACGCTCTCCTTCACGGCGAATCCCGGCAGCAAGTCCATGACCGCCTCCGCAAGCGGCTCGTTATTCGCTTCCTTTGAGTTCAGGCCGATGCAGCAATAATGACGTATGCCGAACTGGCCGGCGCGAAAGCGCTCGAAGCCGAGAATATGAGAAAGATAGTCCGCATAGCTGCCGGGATTGGTGCGGGGCTGGCCGATCCAGAACGCAGGCTCGATGACCGCCACGATGCCGGCTTCGGCCATGACCTCGTAATCCGTGGTGGTGCGCGAGATCATATGCGCGTGCGGATCGATGAACATTACTCTTCTCCCTCAAAAAGCGCCTTAGGCTTCGGTTGCCGGCCAAGCGAGACGGCCGGCGTCGATCGCGGCGGCAAGAGCCGGCGCGCTGCTCAAAACATCCCGGGCCGCCGGCAGATCGCTCTGCGAGAGGGCGAGGGCGGCTGCCGTTTTCTCTGCCTCGCTGCCGTCTCTCAGCACTTTGGCCAAGTCGTCCAGATCCTGCGCCCGCACAAAGGGCCCGACGCAGCGCCAGAGTTCCGGCGACACATTGCGTTCCGCCGCCCAGCGTTCATGGGCGTAGTCGATCAGCATTTCCGCAAGCTCCGGGTTTCGACGCTCGTCCAATCCTTGTATGGGCGCGAGCCGGCTGCCGACGAAGAGCGCCTTCAACACCATTTGATTCCATTGATCCTTGCTGAAGGTCTCGCGCGGGAAGGGGCTCGCGTGGGCGACGGCCTCGAACACGGGCTGCACGTTCGAGCGCAAGCCTTCCGTTGCCGTGGGCACAAGTTGAGCGGCGCTCGGATATAGCGGCAGCCCACGCAGCAGGGCGATGTGCTCGCTCACCTCGCCCTGCGCCAAGAGGCGGCGGAGCTTCTCGGCGAATGCGTCTTTATCTCCATCGAAGCTCGCGAGCACGAACAGGATGCGCGCGGTCTGGTCGACACTCCAGCCGGTCGGATCGAGCCCGGGGCGTCGCGCCGCCGCGGCTTGCATCTCGCGCTCGTCGAGGGTGAGATCGGCCTTGCCAAGCCGGCGTGGCGCCAGACCGATCGCCATGGGAAGCGCCGGACCGCCCGTTGCGTTGCGAATGCGTGTGACCTGGTCCTCGAGCCAAGCCATTTGCTCGGTCGTGAGCCTCGGCGCGAGCCACGTGCTCAGGAGCGCGATGCGGTCGGCGGTCTCATCCAAGTCTGCGGTCATCGCTCGGGGACCCATCTAGGTTCCGGGAACATAACGCTGAAGGACCAGCGTCATTCCGAAGAGGGCAATGCAAGCTGCCATGGCGGTCGCGGCACCGGCGCTGGCGGCGGCCAGGGCGTCGGTCAGCGCGATGCTCGCGATCAACAGCCCGATGGCGCGGCCGACATCGCCGCTGTCCCGCCGGCTGAGAAGCCGGACGGCGAAGACGAGCGCCACGGCCAGGAGCAAGAAAGCAAAGGGGACCGGCCAAGACGAAACAATGAGCGGCAGCGTGGCAACCAGCGGCGCGGCCAGCAAGATAAGCGCCGGCACGTTGGAGACGCGTACGAGCGACTCCTGCTTGGCGGCGAGCGTCAAGCCCGCCACGAACAGGAACATCGCGGCGGCGCCGATCAAGACGCGCGGTTCGAGCGCGGCGCCCACCGCCGCGGCGCTGCCCACATAGACAAGCGCCCGGCACAGCCCCATGAGCACCGGGCTCAACGGATTCCTTTTGTGGTGCATGTCATAGACGACGATGGCCGCAGCGAGAGCCAGTCCGACCAGCCCGGATGCCAAACTGAGAGTCGCCAGCGCCACGACACCGATCGCGAGCATGGCAAAGCCGGCCCAAAGCACGGTCGCCGCCGGGGCTTCGCCTGAGGGAATCGGCCGGGTGGGACGCTCGCGGGCGTCGATGTCACGGTCGAAGGCATCGTTGAGATACATGCCTCCGATATAAAGGAGTGACATGGCAACGCCGGCCACGAGGAGCACGCGAGTAGAGCTGCCTCCCGCCAGGGCGAGGGCCGCGATCACATTCGACCACACCGTCGGAAGATTGGAGACCCGCCCCAGCCTTACGGCGGTCCGCCAGCCGATCAGGCGCGGAGCTGCGAGCGAACCCATTGAACCTCTCGTGCGATGTCCCCGGCAAGATCGCCGTGCCGCAAGCCTTCCGGAAGTACGCTCCAGGTATATGTCTCTACTTCGAGATGCGGGGAGATCGGCCGCTCCCGGCAGAGACCGAGCAGGTGTCTGAGAGCGCCCTGCGTTGAGCCGATCTCTCCGAATGAGTCGGCAAAGACCGGCACATGACAGTGCACGCGCCACTCGCCGGCGGCGGGGCTACGGCGCGCGGCGGCGAAAGCTTGGGGCAGGTCGATATGACGCGTCAGGGTTCCGTTCGACGCCTGCACGGTCTGATGCAAGTAGATGCCGTCGTCGAACGGGGCGAGCAGCGATTCGGTCCGCGATCCGGCCTCCGGCACGCACAAAGCGGAACTCAGCTGTATCTTCGCCACTTGGATGCCGGCAGCCGCGATCTGCGCCAGGCTCGCGTCCAGGTCCTCGAACTCCACGGCCGCGTGGCAGACGTCGAAGCAGAGGCCGAGATGACGCCGCAGCGCTGCTCTCGCGTCGTCCACCGCGAGCCCGCTGAGCCGGCTCATGCGTTCGACCCCCCGGTCTGAAAAGAGATGCGCTTCGAAGAAGGCGACCGCTTCGTCCGTGGTCTCCAGCAGGCAGCACGGCTCAGGCTCAAGCGCGAGAACGATCGTCTTGCCCGTGCGCTCGGCGATGGCGTGGAGATATGAGGCATGATGGATCATGGCCTCGGCGATCCGGCTCACGTCTTCGCTGGATTCAATTTTGGCTCGGAACGCACCGGGGACCGTGCTGATGCTTCCGCTCTGACCGTCCGGGAGAAGTGCGGCGAGGATGTCGGCGCACTGGTCGGTGAAGGCGAGACGCTCCGCAGAGCGCCAGTCCGGCTCATAGACCCGCTCCTTCACGGGGGTCCCGTGAAACGGACCATAGGGAAACGCATTGATGGTGAAGATGTAGAGATCGTACGCCGCAAGAAATTCCAGCAGCGCGTCAAGCCGATCCTGCGCGGCGAGAACGGGCGCCGCCTTGCCTGAGACCCGCAAGCCGACGCCCATCGGTGCGTCCGGCGAAACGCGGCGCTTCACCTCGGGCAGGTACCGCGCCAGGTTTGCCTCGATCTCCGCCCAGGTTTCACCCTCATGGATATTGGTGCAGTAGGTGAGGTGGGGCTTGCCCGGAAGCGCAAGCTGCATCAGCTGCCCCGCCTGGGCCTGAGCCATGCCAGCGCCTCGGCGATGAGAGCGTCATCCATGGTGTGGATTTCGATCCCAGTGCCGATATCCTCGAGCAGCGTGACCGTCAGTTCACCACCGAGATGCGCACGGAACTCTTCAAGCCCCGCGAGCAGCTGCAGGCGCCCGTCTTCCGAGCGCGCATCGCAGGCCGGGTGCCATAGCTCGAACCCGAGCCGCTCGAGCAGCGCTTTGACCCGCCGGTCTTGGCCCTCGGCCAAGTGGCCGGCGAGAACCGAGTAGCGCGCGTCAAGGGCGAGCCCGATCGCCACGGCTTCGCCGTGCCTGAGGTCGTAGTTCGACAATACCTCGAGCTTATGCGCCGCCCAGTGTCCGAAATCGAGCGGCCGCACACTGCCGCGCTCGAAGGGATCGCCGCCGTACGCGATCTGCCGCATATGCAGGATGGCGCAATGACGAATAAGCCGGTCAAGGGGCTCCGAGGCGAAGATGGCCAGCGCTTCCGCCTTGGTCTCGAGCCATTCGAAAAAGGCCGCATCGCGGATGAGCGCAACCTTCACGGCCTCGGCCATGCCGGCGCGCTTGTCGCGTCCCGGCAGGACGTCGATGAAGGCGGAATCGTTGATCACGGCCGCCGGCGGGGCGAACGTGCCGAGCAGGTTCTTGACGCCGAACGCATTGACGCCGTTCTTCACGCCGACGCCAGAGTCGTTCTGCGCCAAAACCGTCGTTGGCACCCTGATATGACGAATGCCCCGATGGGTCGTCGCGGCGACGTAGCCGATGAGATCGAGCAGCGCGCCGCCGCCAACGCCGACAACATAGGAATGCCGGTCGAGTTCAAGCTCAACCAGTCGGCTTTGCAGTTCGGCAACGAGGGCCGGAATATTCTTGGCGCGCTCGCCGCCCGGCACGACAAATGCCGGAGCAACGAGTTCGAAGACGTCACGATGCGCTTCCGAAAAACTATCGATGCGCCGGATCAAATCCGGCATCTCGCGCACGACCCCATCGTCGACGAACATGGCGAGCTTGGGCTTTACGTCGTTGCCGAGCATCGCGATGACCTCGGGCAACGCGCTTCCGCCGCCAGAAAACAGATCGCGCGTGAAATAGACGGGATATTCGTAGGCAATATTGAACCGCTGGAATAACACCCGCCCTTCACCAGCGGCGTCGACGCGTTCCAGCGCGTCAAACATAACGCTCGTCACAGATCGTCCTCCCCAAATGAGAGCGTCATTTGCACTCTCTTTTTGTGACGTAACTGTGCGCGGTTTGTCCCTGCCGGGTCAACGTGGATCGGTCGCTTAGGCGTTGCTTGCTTTGCCCTCTTCGCGCGGCAAGAGTCCCCCCTGGCTTGCAACACTTCACATGCAGATGTGCTCCGCAAACACTCCGCGCGTCGAATAGCGTGACGGATCGAGACGTCGTGCTGAGGGGCACGCGGCTTGTGCTGCTTGGGTGCAGGGATGAACCCCGACCCAGGTGCGAAAGTGATCGTCAACGATCACAAATCCAGAAAGGGAGGATTTGTAATGAGAATGCGGTTGTTAGTTACCGCGTGCGCGATCGCCGTTGGTTCGGCGCTCGCATTTCCGGCGGGTACATTTGCCCAAGAAAATCCCACGGAACCAGACCAGGTCGCGCGGCCTGGAGGTAAGATTCCAGGCGATCCGAAGATTGCCCTGGTGAAAATCGCCGATGGCTTCAACGATCCCACGAGCGCCGTCTCCGCGAACGACGGAACCGGGCGCATCTTCGTCGTCGAGCGTGTCGGCAAGATCAAGATCGTGAGCCAAGACGGTAAGATCAACGACGAGCCGTTCCTCGACCTGACAAAGAACACGCCGCTGGGCAGCGAAGTGCAAACAGGCTTCGTCGAGCAAGGCCTGTGGTCGGTCGCCTTCCATCCGAAGTTCAAGGACAACGGGTACTTCTACGTCAGCTACTCGTCGCTTCCGTTTAACGGTGCGCACATCGTCGCGCGCTACACGGTCGACAAGAGCAGCCCCGACGTGGTTTCGGTCGATCGCGCCAACGAGACCGTCAAGGTCATCATGAATATCCCGCAGCCGTACTACAATCACTATGGCGGCGGCATCCACTTCGGACCCGACGGCTACCTCTATATCGGCAAGGGCGACGCCGGCTGGGAAGGCGATCCGCTGAACGCCGGTCAGGACCTTCAAGAATTGTGGGGCAAGATGCTGCGCATCGACGTCGATACAGCCGACGACGTGCCCTACGCAATTCCCAAGACCAACCCGTTCTATCGGGCGAACGACCCGCGCATGATGGCGCTGTTCGGCATCACCGAACAGGGCTTCTCCAAGCTTGCGATCGGCGCACGGCCGGAGATTTGGGCCTATGGTCTTCGCAACCCGTACTCCTTCGAGTTCGATCCCAAGAGCGGGCAGCTCTTCATCGCCGATGTCGGTCAGAACCACTACGAAGAGATCGACTGGGCGCCCAAGGGCAGCAATGGCGGCTACAACTACGGTTGGAAGTTCAACATGGGCACCCAGTGCCATCCTTCCACCGGGCCGGATGACACCTGCCCGATCGTCGGCACGCTCCCGGTCTCCGAGTATCCGCATCAGGAGCCCTATCCGGGCGCCGAGAAGCTGAACGAGGGCTGGGGCTGCGCGGTGATCGCGCTCGGTGTCGCCAACTATGGCGGCATGGATGGCGTGTTCCTCGCTGGCGATTGGTGCTCGGGCCGTGTGTTCGCTACGGCTTGGGACGGAAAGAAGTGGCAGATGGACGTCCTGGCGCAGACCTCGCTGATGTTCACCGGCGGTGGTCTCGATGAGGATGGGACCGTGCTTGCCGTGAACTGCAACTGCTTCTACACGGAAGATCAGGGTGCGACGCAGAATCCGCCGGGCGCTTTGTGGCGGATCGTAGCAGCGGACGAGGTGCCGGACGGCGCCGAGGTCGCCAAGACCAAGAACTGACGAGAAGTCGATAGTCTCGATCGAGTGGAGGCTCTTCCCCGGACAGGGAGGAGCCTCCTCATTTCTATCTAGAAGAAAATAAGGTTCGCACCTCCGTCATGCTCAACCAGCTCCGCTCTGCGCGCGTTCGTACCCTCTTTCTCCTTGCTACAGGCGTCATGTTCTTGAGTTTCGCGCCGTCACTGGCCGCGATCGAGTTCAAGAACGCGCTTGACGGTTCTCCGCTCGACGTGGCGCCCGCGGACGGCGAGACGCTCACCGAGGCTGTCAAGGCGTTTCACGAGACGGGCAGCAATCCCTATGACGGCGGCGATGCCGCGCTTGCCCAAGGCAAGAAGCTGTTCGACGAGAATTGCCAGGTCTGCCACGGGAAGGTGGGCGAGGGCCGCATGTGCCCCAGCCTTGTCGATGACAACTACGCCTATCCTCGCGTGACCTCCGATGTGGGGATGTTCGAGGTGATTTATGGTGGCGCGACCGGCGCCATGCGCGCCTACAAGGGACGCCTGACGCAGGACCAGATCCTCCACGTCATCGCCTATATCCGCTCTTTGGAGCCGCAGTAAGCGTGGCCTTATTCGAGCGCCGCTTGGCGGCGGGCGCGACTCGGCGCGAAGGACTCGGTGCATGCATCCGCTGATCGTCCTCAATGTGGTGGGGCTCACGCCCGCTCTGATCGGGCCGCATACCCCTAATCTCCAGCGTCTCGTCCAGGCCGGCGGTATGCGGTCTCTGCAAACCGTTGCCCCCGCCGTGACCTGCACCGTGCAGGCAACTTTTCTCACCGGCCTCCTGCCGCGCGATCACGGCGCAGTCGGCAATGGTTGGTTGTTTCGCGATCTGATGGAGGTTTGGTTCTGGCGCCAATCGAACCGTCTCCTTTCCGGAGAGCGCCTTTGGGACGCGGCGAAGAAGCGCGATCCAGCGTTCACCTGCGCCAACCTGTTCTGGTGGTACGCCATGGCGTCGGACGCGGATTTCACCGTCACGCCCCGGCCGATCTACAAGGCCGACGGCCGCAAATTGCCGGATTGCTATTCGGTCCCTTCGGGGCTGCGCGACGAGCTTACGGCGCAGCTCGGTCCGTTTCCGCTCTTTCGCTTCTGGGGCCCGGCCACAACGATTCAATCGAGTCAGTGGATTGCCGATGCCGCGCGCCACGTCATGCACACGCGCGATCCTAGTCTCACGCTGGTCTACTTGCCGCATCTGGACTACGTCCTCCAGCGGCACGGACCCGATCATCCCGCTGTCGCCGCGGACCTTGCCGAGATCGACCGGGTCGCCGGCGAGCTGATCGATGATGCCCGCGCGCGCGGCCGGCGTGTCGTCGTGCTGTCGGAATACGGGATCGTCCCCGTGAGCCGTCCGGTGCACATCAACCGGGTGCTGCGCGCGGCGGGCTTGCTTGCCGTCCGTGTTGAACAGGGCGGCGAGCTCCTCGACATTCCGCAGTCGCGCGCTTTTGCGGTCGCCGACCATCAGCTTGCGCATGTCTATGCCGACGACCCTGCCGACATCCCGAAGGTCAGGGGACTGCTCGAAGGGCTGGATGGCGTGGACGCGGTGCTCGATGCGGACGGCAAGCGCGAGGCCGGATTGGATCATCCGCGTGCGGGGGAGCTGGTGGCGCTCGCCAAGCCGGACTCCTGGTTCACCTATTATTACTGGCTCGACGATGAGCATGCGCCGGACTTTGCGCGCACGGTCGAGATCCACCGCAAGCCCGGCTACGACCCCGCCGAGCTCTTCCTCGATCCTGCGATCGCGTTCCCGAAGCTTGCCATCGGCTGGCGCCTCCTCAAGAAGGCGCTCGGCTTCAGGACGCTGATGGACGTCATTCCCTTGGACGCGACCTTGGTCAAAGGCTCCCATGGGCGCATCGACAATGCGGCGGATCACGGCCCCTTGGTGATCTCGTCGGAGCCTCACCTCCTGACGGCGGAAAGCATCCACGCCACCGGCATCAAGGGTCTACTGCTGGATCACCTCTTTGAAGCGGGTCGCTAGGGGGGCACATGCAAGACGCGAACAACCAGATGGTTCTTGTCGACGACCAGGATCGCGTGATCGGCACGGGCGAGAAGATCGAGACCCACCGCCAAGGCGCGCTGCATCGCGCCTTTTCGGTGATCGTCTGGAACAGCGGGGGCGATCTCCTGCTTCAGAAGCGGAACGTCCGCAAATACCACTCCGGCGGGCTATGGACCAATGCCTGTTGCGGCCATCCGCGGCCGGGCGAGGACATCGCGGCGGCGGCCCGGCGTAGGCTTGAGGAGGAGATGGGATTCGTCTGCGCTCTCGAAGGCCTCGGCACCATCCGCTATCGCGCAGAGCTCGACCACGGCATGATCGAGCACGAACTGGTGCATGTGTTCCGCGGCGTTCATGACGGCGCCGTCGCGCCCGATCCGGAGGAGGCGGACGGCTACGAATGGTCCAGGCCGGACGACGTGCGGGCCGACATCGCCGCCATGCCGCACCGCTTCAGCGCCTGGTTTCGGGAGTATATGGCTGCCCAATGGCCGGTCGCGCTCGAGGGGCCGGTGGTTCCGCCGCGAGATCAATCGCAAGGATAGATCTCCGTGAGGATGCCGTGGATGGCGTCCTCGACCGGCACCTGCGCGCCAGCGCTTAGAGCGACTCCTGTTCATCGGCATGAGACCTGCGCGCGGCCTTCGCGATCAGCAGAGCCACGCCGGGAATGGCCAAGGAGGCGGCGAAGGCCAAGAGGAAGCCGCTTGCGCCTTCCGCCGCCGCGCCAAGCCCCGCATAGACGCCGGCGAAGCCGAGATTGGCGAGACCCGTCACGAGCAGCACGCGGTCCGCACGCATGCCCATGATGCCGGCCGCGATAACGCTCGCCTCTGCAAGCACCGGGACGGGCCGGCATACGGCCAGGACCGGCAGGCCGTATCTCTTGAGCAGCTTCGAGAGATAGTTGTAGTCCGCCAGCCCGAGCTCCCGCTCGGCGAGGTCCTGCCCGAGATAGCGGCCGAGGCCAAATCCCACGGCGCACCCGATGGTGAGCCCGATCGCCGCCGAAAGAATACCGAGCGGTGCGCCCAGCATCGCGCCGAGGCCCGAGGCGACGAAGGTCGAGGGGATCGGCAGCACCACATCGACGACCAGTAACAGAATGCCAGCGAGGGCGATCACCGGAGCGGATCGTTCCGGGGTGATGAAGCCAAAGGTCCAGGTCTCGAGCGAGGAACCGAAAAAGATGAACGGGATGACGACGATCGCGATCAGCGTCAGCAGGAACAGCCCATACTTTATATAGCGCCAGCGGCGCCGCGTGCTCTGATCTTTGCTGTCGGCGGCTGAGGACATGATCCTCAGCCTATCACGCGGCTGGCGCTTCGGGGTGCTGGGCCGCAACGCTCCGGCCCGCGGAGAGTAGCGTCTCGATTTCTTCCTCGGTGAAGGTGCGTTCGCCCCGGTTGGCGATGCCGAGCGATCCGATGATGTCCTCGCCTCTGAAAACCGGCACGACGATGGCTCCCGCCAGGCCGGTGGCAAGCGCGCCGGGACGGACATCGCCGCTCGTATCCGTCTGGATGTTGCAAGCATCCACCGGCTCGCCCCGTTCCACCGCAAGTCCCGCCATGCCCTTGCCGACTGGGATCACGGAGATGGTCTTGAGCACGGCTTCGGGAAAGCCGGGCGTGGCGGCGGTCAGGTGCAGCATGCCGTCGGAGCCAATAAGATGGATGGTGCCGCTATCCGCCTTCAGATGCCGGACAATGCGCGCAAGGGCCTCATCGTCCGTGGCCGAGGTGAGATCCAACGTGGTTTCCATATCCATTGCCTCTGACCGTCGCTCCCATCGCTGGAAGGACGTATAACGATAAACAGGGAATCATCAAGGCAGGGGTTGGATTTCCGAATGCGCCCGGCCTGAGCTTGGCGCCGGCTTTCCCAAGTGGAAAACCCTTCCCCTCGATGCCCGAAAATGGAATCACGTCTCCCATGAAGCGAAAGGTTCTCATCGTCGGGATCGGGGCGGGCAACCCGGAACACATCACGGTCCAAGCCGTGAACGCGCTCAATAGAGCCACCGTGTTCTTCGTTCCCAGCAAGGGCGCCGAGAAGAGCGACCTGGCGGCGTTGCGGCGCCAGATCATCGAGCGCTTCGTCGAGGGCACGGACTACCGGATCGTCGGCTTCGACAACCCGGTCCGCGACAGTTCCAACGAGAGTTATCGCAGCGGCGTCGCGGACTGGCACGACGCGGTAGAGGGCGTCTACGAGCAACTTATCGTCGGGGAGCTCGGCGAGGAGGAGTGCGGCGCCTTCCTCGCTTGGGGTGATCCAAGCCTCTATGACAGCATCCTTCGCATCTTGGAGAAAATTTGCTCGAAAGGCCGTCTCGATCTCGACTACGAGGTCGTTCCCGGTATCAGCAGTGTCCAAGCGCTGGCCGCGGCGCACAAGATTCCTCTCAACCGCATCGGCGAGTCCATTATGCTCACGACCGGGCGCAAACTCGCCGAGGGCTTCCCCGACAATGCCGACAGCGTGGTCGTCATGCTCGACGGTCAAATGGCGTTCAAGACCGTGGACGAAGACGTCGAGATTTATTGGGGCGCCTATGTCGGAACCGAGGACGAGATCCTCGTCTCGGGCAGATTGGGGGACGTTCTCGATGAGATCGAGCGGGTGCGGCAGGAAGCGCGCGCGCGAAAAGGCTGGATTATGGACACCTATCTCTTGCGGAAGCCCGAGCGGCGCTAAAGCGCGGCACGAACAACACCTGATCTGGCAGCACGGCCGAAGCGTGACCAAAGCAAAAGCGGCGCCCGAAGGGGCGCCGCTTTCGCAAAACAGTGAAGCTTGTGTCGCGGATTAGACCAGCAGGACCAAACCGACGGCTGCGGCCGCGCCACCCGCCACGCGGTAGAAGCTCTTGCCATAGCTGTCGCCCAGCGTGCCAACCAGAACGCCGACGCCAATCCCGACGGCGTGAAGCAGGGCGGTGGCCAGCATGAAGCCCAGGCCGTAGGCGGCTCCCGAAACGCCCAAGGGCATCTCGGCGCCATGAGCGTGACCGTGGAAGACCGCAAACGCTCCCACGAGAGCTACGGCGAGGGCCACCGGCGCATTGACGCCGAAAGCCACCGCGAGGCCGAGCACGACGACCGACAAGGCGATGCCGATCTCAACGAAGGGCAGCGGCATGCCGGCAATGCCGGCCAATCCGCCGAGCGCCATGAGCGCGACGAAGGACAGCGGCAGCAGCACCAGCGCCTTGCGCCCAAGCTGGTAAGCGAAAACGCCGACCAGGATCATGGCGAGCAAGTGGTCCACGCCTCCCAGTGGATGCATGAAGCCATGCATCATGCCACTCGCCTGCCCGACGCCGACATGCGCGAGCGCGGCGGTGGGGGTTAGGCCGAGCGCAATGACTGCCACTCGCAGCATGTTCCGCCTCATTTCGAACCTCCCTCGTTCACAGCCGTGATGATTGTGCGTATCGAAAGTATTCCAGCCATTTTGTACGAAAAAGATATCCAAGCAAGGGTTTTTGTTACGGAGAATGCAATTTATCAGGCTCTTTGCTGCGATCCCCTCTTCTTTAGACGGCAATGCCTCGAAAAGCGTCATTAGCCTACTGAGTTAAAACGAAAATCGCATATGTTTTGGGCAAAGAATGATGCTTACGTACAAAAACACCTTGATCAACGTCGCTTTTCGTATCAACTTGGGGGTTCAAGCTTCGAGAAGCGCAGAATAGGGGCGTGGGGATGGCGCTGCCAAGAAAGCCACTAGGTTCTGGAAGGCGGTCCGGCGCATGGCGGTTGGGCGGGGCCGGCGGGCCTGGCTCTCAGTCCGCGGGATCGGCGGGCGGGCTCGACGCTATCGACTCCACCATCATCAAGCTTTTGCAGGCGGACGGTCGCGCGCCCTTCACCTCGATCGCCAAGCAGCTTGGCATCTCTGAAGGGGCCGTGCGCAACCGCGTCGGCCAGCTCATCGACTCCAAGGTCCTTCGGATCATCGGTGTCGCCGACCCCATGGCGCTCGGCTACGACGCCTACGCGATGGTCGGTTTGAAGGTCGCCGCCTCCCACGACCCGCAGGAGGCCGCCCACTACTTCCGAGACCGGGACGAGGTGACCTACGTCCTGTTCGTGGCCGGCCGCTACGACCTCTTGATTGAAGTGATCTGCGAGACGCACGAGCAGCTTGCGCAATTTTTGCGAGAGCACTGCTACAGCCGCAACGACTTGCTCTCGATCGAGCCCATGGTCGGATTGGCCATGTACAAGAACATGCTCAAATGGGGGCAACCCTAGTCATGGGCGCTGGGCAACGAGTCGTCGAGAGAGAGGAACTCGCGGAGGCACCCAGCACCAAGCCGCGTCGCCAAAGGTGGTTCGAGTATCAAAAGCCGATCCCGGTCGTCTGGTCTTTGCTGCTTGGTATTTCCGTCTGGGTGCTGTTCTTCGGGATGTGGGAGCTTGCCGCCGCCCGGGGCTGGATCGACACGCTCTTCATGCCGCCCCCACACCAGGTGCTCGCCACGCTCTACACCATGATCGCGGAGCGCGGTTTTCTCTCAGACATCGGGATCAGCATTTACCGCATTCTCCTGAGCTTCGCGATGGCGTGCGCCATTGCCATCCCGCTCGGCGTCTTGATGGGATCGTTCCGCACGGTCGATGCCTTCTTCAATCCGTTCGTGAGCGCCTGGCGCTACCTTCCTGCGCCTGCATTCATCCCGCTCTTGCTGATGTGGTTCGGTGTCGGCGAAGGCTCGAAGCTCGCGCTTCTCTTCATCGGCGTCATCTTCTTCCTGATCACATTGATTATGGATCACACACGGGCCGTGCGCGCCGAGCTCATCGAAACGGCGATGACCCTTGGCGCAAACCGATGGCAGATTCTTTCGACCATCGTGCTGCCGGCGGTGGCGCCGAAAATTCTGGTCTCCATGCGCCAGATGCTCGCGGTCAGTTGGACGTATCTGGTCATCGCGGAAATCGTCGCGGCGACGACCGGTATCGGCGCCGTGATGATGCGCGGACAGCGCTTCCTGAAGGTCGACGAGATCATGGCGGGGATTCTCGTCATCGGCATGGTTGGGCTGTTTTTCGATTTCCTCTTTCGATTGGCGTACCGAGTTCTCTTTCCGTATGTGGCCAACGGACAGCGATGACGGAGAAGCGGAGTGTGTTGTTCAACTCGACGGGAGTAAAGACTATGCAGAAGCTGCCGCTATCAAATTGTAAGTCCCTACTATTCGCATTGGCCGTGGCGGGGCTCGCCCTGTTCGCCGCCGACATGGCTGTCGCCAAGGAGAAGGTCCGCGTCGCGGGGCTTACCTGGCCGGGCTATGGCTGGTGGTACATCATCAAAGAGAAGAACTTGGCGCCCGACCTGGACGTCGAATACCAGGCAATCGAGGATCCGTTCCAAAGCTTCAGCCTGATGTCCTCTGGACAAATGGACATCGTCTCCAGCACCGCGGAATTTGCACCGATCGGCGCCTCGCAAGGCATGCCGGTGCGCATGATGGCCTACGGCAATCTTTCGCACGGAACCGACAAGATCATTCTGCGTCCTGAGATTGACGGGCCCGAAGACCTCAAGGGCGAGAAAGTTGCGGTCATGGTCGGCGGTTTGCCGCAGATCATGATGGGCATCTATCTCGAAGACAACGGCCTGCCCTTTGACTCGGTCGAATATGTCAACGTCATCATGGATCAGGCCGCCGCCGCCATGATTGGCGGAACGGTTGCCGGCGCGGAGCTCTGGGAGCCCTTCGGTGAGCAAACCCTGAAATCCGTGAAGGGCTCGAAGGTGGTCGCGAGCACCGCCGATCCTAAATGGGCGAAAAGCGCGATCATCGCCGACGCGCACTTCATCAATGCGGATTGGGCCGAAAAGAACAGGGAGACCGCGCTGAAAGCCCTAAAGGCAATGTATGACGCCATTGCCTACTGGAAGAAGAATCCCGAAGAGGCCAACAAGATCATTGCCGACGGCATGAAGATGTCGGTTGCCGATGTCGAGCTTGTCATCGGCAAGGACGGCACCGGCCTCGATGGCGGCCTCTACCCTTACACCTTCATGCAAGCTGCCCAGTTTTGTGGTGTTGCGCCCGGCGATCCGCCGTTCGGCCAGACGAACGGTCAGATGATCGAATACTACAAGCTGACCAACAGCTGGTGGGTCAAGTTCGGCACGGTCGACAAAGAGTATCCGCCCGAGAAGGGCATCGACTGCAGCCTGCTGAAAGATCTCTACGAAAGCGGCTATCGGGGCTGAGTCCGCGACAACATCCCGGTGGGCGGCACGCTTGGTTCCGCCCGCCGGCAACATCAAATCATGAGCGAGGGGAAGTGAATGTCTAGGGTTTATCCGTCGGCAATGTCGGACGCGATTGCGGACAAGAAGCGTATCGATCAGGCGAAGTCGGATCTTGAGAAAGCCGGCGTGAAATACGTGCTCTCCTGCTGGATCGATATCCTGGGCAGTCCAAAGACCAAGCCGGTGCCGATCTCCGAGTTCGAGAATGTGTGTGTCGGCAAAGGTCCGCAATTTGCGGTCCATTCCGTGGCGGCCTTTCCCGAGCTCGGACCGGCCGATCCCGATCAAATTCCCATTCCGGATCTGGATGCGCTCTATGTGTGCCCCTGGAATCCGGAATACGCGATCGTCTTTGCCGACCTTTTCTACAAGGACGCGCCCTACGACGTTTGCCCGCGCATGACCCTGAAACGGACGGTGCAAGAGGCGGCCGACGCCGGCTACGCGTTCTACGCCGGCCTGGAACCTGAGTTCATCGTCCTGCGCTATGACGAGGACGGCCAACCGGTCAAGGCGATCAACGACGATCCGCTTCCGGGTGAGGGCTTTCGTCCTCGGCGCCAGGCGTTCGGTTACGACGTCGAGTACACGCTCGATTCAATGCCATTCCTGGCCGACGTCATCGAGCATCTGAATACGATGGGCTGGGGCCTCAAGAACGTCGTCTGCGAGGGCGCCTATTCGCAGTTCGAGGTCGATTTCGACTACACCGACGTCCTCGCCATGGCCGATCGCTTCACGCTCCTGCGCGTCCTGCTGAAGGAGATCGCCAAGAACCACGGCATGTTCGTCACGTTCATGCCGAAGCCGGCGCAAGGGGACTGGCGGAGCGGCGCCCACATCAATTGGAGCGTTCAGTCCACTGCCGACCCTGGCGGCAATCTGTTCAAGGATAAGGCCAAGGGAGGCTGGAGCGATCTCGCGAAGCACGCCGTCGGCGGCGTTCTGAAGCATGGCGTTGCGCTCACGGCGGTGAACTGTCCGACGGTCAACAGCTATAAGGGGCTCGTTGCCCGAGCCCGGGAGTTCGAAGGCGGCACCGTGACGTGGGCGCCGACCCACATGACTTACGGCGTCAACAACCGCTCGGCGATGATCCGCCTGCCGCAGGCCCGGTTCGCCGTCGAGAACCGCGCCGCCGATATGTGCCTGAATCCCTATCTCGGGCTTGCTCTCACATGCGCGGCTTCGCTCGAAGGCATCCAGGAGAATGTCGATCCCGGACCGCCGCTCGAGAAGTCGTTGTACGACCTCACGGCGGACGAGCGTAAGGCGTTTAAGGTGAAGCCGCTGCCGCAGAATCTTGACCAAGCCATTGCGGGCTTTGCGGCGGACCCTCTGGCGAAGCGGGTCTTCGGCGACACCATGCACCGGCTCTACACGACCCATAAGCAGGACGAGTGGGACCGTTTCCATGAGACGGTCACGGAGTGGGAGAAGCACGAATATTTGAGATTCTTCTAGGTCCTGCAGCGAAATGAGAAGGAACTTCGACGATATGCCACCGAAATCCTTTCAGGCCGCATCTCCCAAACTCGCTGTCTGCGGGGTCGGAAAGCGCTATCGGCTCAACGGCGGCAAGACAATCGATGCGGTGCATGACGTGTCCTTCGACGTGATGGAGGGTGAAATTTGCGCGCTGCTTGGGCCCTCCGGCTGCGGCAAGTCGACTGTGCTGCGTATGGTTGCTGGCCTCGAAGATCCTTCTTCCGGCGCGATGTTCCTGGACAACGCGCAGATCGACGGCCCGCACAAGTCGCGCGGCATGGTGTTTCAGCGCTACACCTCGTTCGACTGGATGACGGTGCAGAAGAATGTCGAGTACGGCATGAAGATCAACGGGGTGTCGAAGGCCGATCGCGGCGCGCAGGCAGACCATTTCATCCAGATGATACAGCTCAGCAAGTTCAAGAACGCGTATCCGTGCCAGCTTTCCGGCGGCATGCAGCAGCGCGTCGCCATCGCACGCACGCTGGCGAACGGACCGTCCATTCTTCTCATGGACGAACCGTTCGGTGCGCTCGATGCCGAGACAAAGTGGCAAATGCAGGAGCTGATGATCAGCATCGTCGAGACATCGAAGGTGACGGTGCTCATCGTCACGCACGATATCGAAGAAGCGATCTTCCTGGCCGACCGCATCATATTCATGTCGCGCCATCCGGGAACGGTTCGCGAGAACATGGTGACGGAGTTCAAGGACGGGCGGCGTTTCTCAAGCCATGAGGAAATGATAGAGGCCAAAGGCTTCCACGAAATCGAGAAGAAGATCATGCACATGATGCGCGACGAGATGCGGAACGACCGCGAAGAAGCACTTCAAGAATGCTGATCTGACAGGCGAGGAGGAAACAATGTGCAGCGTATGCGGGTGCGGACCTGGGACACATCACGCCCATTCCGGGCATGAGCACACCGGCCATGAGCATATCGGCCACGAGCACCATGATTTGGTGCTGATAGAGAAGGATATCCTGGCCAAGAACGACGTTTATGCCGAGGCCAACCGGGAACGGTTCGAACGGCTGGGCGTCTTTGCGCTTAATCTCGTCTCGAGCCCTGGCTCCGGCAAGACGACGCTTCTGGTGAATACGATTACCGCCTTGAAGAAGAAGCTCTCCGTGGCGGTGATCGAGGGCGATCAGCAGACCTCCATCGACGCGGACCGTATCCGTGAGACCGGCGTGCCGTCTGTCCAGGTTAACACCGGACGCGGCTGTCATCTGGACGCTCATATGGTCGAGCACGCGCTGGAAGATCTGCCGCTTGCGCGGGATTCCGTCTTGTTCATCGAGAATGTCGGCAATCTCGTCTGCCCGGCGAGTTTCGATCTCGGGGAAGCGCAGAAGGTGGCGATCCTCTCGGTGACCGAGGGGGACGACAAGCCGCTCAAATATCCGGACATGTTTGCCGCGGCCACGACCGTCGTGATCTCCAAGATCGATCTGCTGCCCTATGTCGACTTCAACGTGGAGCGCTGCATCGGGCACCTTGGATCCATCAATCCGGATCTCGACATCTTCCAGCTCTCCGCGACGACAGGCGAGGGGATGGAGGCATGGACCGAAATGCTGACTGGTGCCACGGCCCAGGCCGCTAGAAAGGCCCTTTGCCATGCATGAGCTGACCATCGCCAGTGCCTTGGTGGAGCAGGTCTGCGATCACGCGAGGGATCGCGGGGCGAGCCGCGTCGGTTCGATCAGGGTCCGCATGGGCGCCTTGAGCGGCATCGCCAAAGCGCTTCACTTTTGCTTTCCGTCCGCGGCCAAAGGCACGCTTTGCGATGGCGCGGTGCTCTATATCGACGAGGTGCCGCTTACCGTGATGTGTGTCCGCTGCGATGCGGTCAAGACGCCGTCCGGACACTACAATTTCCGCTGCCCCGATTGCGGGCATCCTACGCCTAAAGTGATCACGGGGCGGGAGATGCAGCTCGCCTCGATCGAGCTCATCGGGGCGGATGCGCCTCCTGCTGGCGCCCACGCCTCGGCGGGGGCCACGGACAGCAGCCTCTCAAGTCAAGGAATATGAAATGAGCAACACTGCGCCCGGCGCATGGCAGCACGTGCCACATCAACTCCGCGGTCCGCATCAGCATACGGGAGCGGACGATCACATCTACTCGCCACGGCTGCACAACGGAACGTTCAAGTCCCGGGGGATCACGACGTTCCTGAACGCGCCGTACTGCCCGCCCGACCGCAACGCCATCCGCGAGATGGGCGCCAAGGTTTGTTTCATCGGCGTGCCGTGGGACCAGGGCCAGATCGTGCGCACCGGGACCTCCCAGGGCGCCGGCGGCATCCGCGAGGCCTCGACTCAGTACTTTCCGTACATGTTTGAGTACGACGTCGATCTGCTCATCTATTACAACCTGGTCGATTGCGGCGACGTGCCGATCGTGCCCGGCAACAACGAAAGATCACACGACTATATCTACGACTATCTGACGGAGTGCTTGCATGGCGGGGCAAAGGTGGTGCTGTGCGGCGGCGATCATTCGGTGCCCATCCCCGGTGCGCGTGCCCTGTCCGACTTCCACAAGAACGGCAGCATCGGCTATCTGCACGTCGACTGCCATCTCGACGCGGCGCCGGACTGGGCGGGAAATGCCTTCACCAATTGCTCCGGCCCGTCGCGCGCGCTCGACCTACCCAACTGCAACGCCAAGAACATGGTGCATATGGGATCGCGCAACGGTCTCAACCCGAAGGATTGGTTCGACTTCTTCGTCGACAACAATGTTCGGCTGATCCCCATGCAGGAGGTCGTTTCGCGCGGGGTCGTGGAATGCACCGAAGAGATCTTTACGCGCGCCTGGGACGGCACGGACGGGATCTACTTTTCCTGGGACACCGATTCCATCGATTCAAGCTGCATGCCGGGAACCACGGCGCCGGAGTGCTTCGGCTTCAAGGGCCGCGAGGTGATCCAGCTCGCGCGCACGGCAGGCACGTTCGGCGCCGACATCATGGAGGTGTCTGAGCTCTGCCCGCAATTCGATGCGAGCCATATCAGCATCAAGACCGCCGTGCTGATGATTTGCCATTTTCTAGGGAGCAGGGCCAAGACCCTGCGCGACCAAGGACTGAAACCGTAACCGCCAACGCGACAAAGAGAAAAGCGAGACAGCAATGAATCCCGCGAAAAGTTATGCGCATTTGTTCTCACCCCTCGGTGGAGAGGGGGGCGAGAATTACCGGGCTCCCGGCCAGCTGACCTTCCTGCGCGCGCCGCATGTGCCGCTCGAGACCGAAGCGCTCAAGGCGAACGGCGCGCGATATGCGTTTGTCGGCGTTCCGTTCGACGAGGGCAATGTCGGTAAGCCCGGCAGCGAGGACGGTCCGCGTGAGTTTCGAATCGCCTCTCAGGAATATCTCTCCTACTGGTTCGAGTTCGGCGTGGACCTCGACGGGATGGCGGTCGACTGCGGCGACGTGCCGATGCCAAAGGTCAATCCCGATAGCGCCCGGGAACGCATCTATCGCGCCGTCACCACGGTGCTTAAGGCCGGCGTGACGCCGATTGTGCTCGGCGGCGACCGTTCGATCTCGATCCAGGTCGCGCGCGCGCTGTCAGACTATATTGGGGCGGACAAGAAGATGGGCTGCTTGCACTTTGGCGCCCATCTCGACCTCGCCGATAGCTGGGCCGGCGAGAAGCTGTTGAGCACTTGCGCCATGGCGCGGATCACCGAGTTGCCGAATCTTGCCGCGGAGAACGTGGCCCTGCTCGGCGCCCGCAATTCGATGAACCCCAAGGACTATATCGACCTGGCCAAGGAGCGCGATCTTCGCTTCTACCCCATGTTCGAGGTCTTCGATCGCGGCATCGACGCGGTGATGCAGGAAGCGACAGACAGGGTCTGGGGCGGTACCGACGCGCAGTATCTGAGCTTCAATTTCAATGTCATGGACGCCTCGGCGGCGCCGGGCGTGACGGCGACAGAGCCCGGCGGGCTGGAAAGCCGGGAGATGATCCGGGTTGCGGACATCATCGGCGCCCGCAAATCCGTGAGCGTCATCGACGTGACCGAGCTCGCGCCTGTCTACGACATCAGCGGCACGACCTCGCGGCTTGCGGTCTGCGCGGTGCTCCGGATCATGGCGGCCATGGCCAGAGCCAGAGGTGAGCTGGTCGATCCCAATTTGCGCCGCTCCGACGTGGCGGCCGCTCAGGCATGAGGAAGATCGGGGAAGTGCGTCGGGGCTGAGCGGCGCTGGCGGGAGACCCGGACGAAGGAAAGGCGAGCATGCAAAAGCTGGAGCGCATCGTCGGCCAGGCTAGCGATCCGGAGATCGCCGACAGGCTGCATGGGCTTCAGCACGCGGGCCGGGTCGAGTATCTCGCGCTCCAGCCCGAGGACATGCACCGGCACCGGCTGCGCGTCACCGGCGACCAAGGCACGGAGTACGCCATCGCCATTCCCCGGCGGGAAATGCTTACGGACGGTGCGGTCCTGATGCTCGGCGCGGAGAAGGCCGTGGTTGTGCGGTCCCGCGAGCAGAACTGGCTTCGCCTCAAGACAAGTGATCCCGCCACGGCGCTGGAGCTCGGCTATTTCGCCGGAAACATGCATTGGAAGGTTCGGTTCGACGGCCCGGTGCTGGAGATCGCGCTTCATGGGCCTGAGGCCGATTATCTGACGCGTCTTGCAGACTTTCTGGCGGACGGCCGCATCGAGCGTGCGTCATGAGCGACGATACCCTCCTCCTGACGCTTCAGCACGGGGACAGCTTCTTCCCAACGGGGTCGATTGCGTATTCCTGGGGCCTCGAAGGGCTGCACCGCGACGGGTTGGTCCGGAACGCGCAAGATCTGCTCGGCTTCATCGAGGGGCAGTTGCTCGGCCGGTGGGGCACGTGCGATCTGCCCGCCATTCTCGCCGCTTACCGCTCGCATGGCGCACTCGATGCGGTCGCGGCGGTGGATGCGGCGCTCGAGACCCTGACCCTGCCGCAGCAATTGCGCGAGGGCTCGAGAAAATCCGGCGCGGCTCTGCTCGGCGTGCACGAGAAGCTCGGCACTGCCGGCGCGGCGCCTTACCGCGCCATGGTGCGGAACGGCACGGTGGCCGGTCATCTGCCGGCCGTTCAGGGGTTGCTCTGGTTCCACATCGGGGCGTCGGAGGCTTCCGCCTGCGCCATGTCGGCGCACGCGGCCACTGTCGGGCTTCTTGGTGCCGCCGTGCGCCTCGGGATCGTGGGCCATCTCGATGCGCAGCGAATCCTGACCAAGGCGCACGCGGTCATCAAAAATATCGTCGCCAACTTACCGGCGAGCGATCTCGACCAGCTCTTGTCGTATGCACCTGCGGCCGAAATTGCCGCCATGCGGCACGAAACCCGCGACGCACGTTTGTTCTTCAACTGATCCTGGCAGGGAGAATGTTCCGATGCTCCTGACACCGACCGAACTTGAGCGATTGACCATCTTCACCGCGGCCGAGCTTGCCCGAAAACGCAAGAACAAGGGATTGAAGCTCAATCATCCGGAAGCCGTCGCCTATATCGCCGATGAGATCCTCGAAGGCGCACGGGAAGGCCGGTCCGTTGCCGACATGATCAGCTTCGGCTCGACGCTTTTGACCACCGACGACGTGATGCCGGGCGTCGCCGAGCTGATACCGATGATCCAGGTGGAAGGCACCTTTCCCGACGGCACGAAGCTCGTAACCGTGCACGATCCGATACGGCCCGGAAAGCAGAAGCAAGATACCGATGCCGTCATTCCTGGTGAGATCGTCACACGCGACGGCGACATCGAGATCAACACCGGCCGCGACCGGGTGACGGTAAAGGTTCTGAATACCAGCGATCGTCCGGTGCAGATCGGCAGCCATTTCCACTTCTTCGAGATCAACAAGGCCTTGGACTTCGATCGCAAGGCGGCCTTCGGCTTTCATCTGGACATCCCGGCAGGGACCGCGGTGCGGTTCGAGCCGGGCGAAAGCAAGGAGGTGACGTTGGTCACGTTCGGCGGGACTGGCGAGATTTACGGCCTCAATGCATTGACGATGGGATCGACCCACGGCGCGGAGCGGCGCGACGAGGCGCTCAGCCGCGCACGCGAGCGCGGCTTCAAGGGAGCTTGATGATGGCACGCATCAGCCGGAAAGATTATGCAGCGATGTACGGCCCTTCCTCCGGGGATGCCGTGCGCCTCGGCGACACCTCGCTCATGGCGGAGGTCGAGCACGACTATGTTGTGCCGGGCGACGAGTGTCTTCACGGCGGCGGCAAGACCCTGCGCGACGGCATGGGCTTGAAGTCTGGATATGACAGCAGCCAGGGCTCGCTCGACATGCTGATCAGCAATGTCGTGGTGATCGATCCGGTTCTCGGCATCGTCAAGGGCGACATCGGCATCAAGGACGGGCGCATCGTCGGCGTGGGCAAGGGCGGCAACCCGGAGACCATGGACGGCGTCGATCCCAACCTCATCTGCGGCGCGGCGACGACCGTGCGGGATGCGGAAGGCCTCATCGCCACGCCGGGCGGAATCGACGTTCATGTCCATTTCGACAGCGCTCAGCTCTGCGAGCATGCGATCAGCTCCGGCATCACCACCATGATCGGTGGCTCGCTCGGGCCCATCACCGTGGGCATCGACTGCGGCGGCGCCTGGAACGTCGGCAAGATGCTGCAAGCCGCCGAGCACTGGCCGATCAATTTCGGCTTTCTGGGGCGCGGCAATTCCTCGAAGCCACGCTCGCTCTACGATCAGTTGGCCGGCGGCTGTCTCGGTCTCAAAATCCACGAGGATTGGGGCGCCATGCCGGCGGTGATCGATACCTGCCTCGGCGTCGCGGACGAGCTTGATTTCCAGGTCCAGCTTCACACGGACACGTTGAACGAGAGCGGATTCCTCGAGGACACGCTCGCCGCGATCAACGGCCGCACCATCCACATGTACCATACGGAGGGTGCGGGCGGCGGTCACGCGCCCGACATCATCGCCGTTGCGGGCGAGCGCAACTGCCTGCCCTCGTCGACCAATCCGACCAATCCCTTCACGGTCAACACGTTCGACGAACACCTCGACATGATCATGGTGTGCCACCATCTGAACCCGGCGGTGCCGGAAGACGTGGCGTTCGCCGAAAGCCGCATCCGGGCACAGTCCATCGCCGCCGAGGACGTGCTCCACGACATGGGCGCCATCTCGATGCTCGGTTCCGACAGCCAGGGCATGGGCCGCATCAACGAAGTGATCTGCCGCACCTGGCAGCTCGCCAGCAAGATGCGCGATCAGCGCGGTCGTCTCGGCGAGGAAAAGTCCAAACTGGGCGATAACGAGCGCATCAAGCGATACGTCGCGAAATATACCATCAATGCCGCGCGCACCTTCGGCATCGACAAGTATATCGGCTCGCTGGAAGGCGGAAAGCTCGCCGACGTGGTGCTCTGGCGTCCGGCCTTCTTCGGCATCAAGCCGGAGCTCGTCGTCAAAGGCGGCTTTATCGTCTGGGGCGCCATGGGCGACAGCGCGGCATCGCTCATGACCTGCGAGCCCCTCCTGATGCGGCCGCAATGGGGTGCCTTTGGCTCCGCGCCGAAATCGCTCAGCGCACACTTTGTCACGCAGACGGGCGCCGACGCCGATGTCGCCGGAAGCCTGGGTCTGGCCAAGCCGGTGCTGCCCGCCAGCGGAACCCGCAAGCTCAGCAAAGCCGATATGCTGCACAACGACGCGTGTCCGGAGATCAAAGTCAATCCGCAGACCTTCGATGTGTTCGTCGACGGCGATCTGGCGACCTGCGAACCGGCGGAGACCCTCCCGCTGGCGCAGAAATACATGCTGCGATGACCGAACCCGGAAAAAGCAATGGGCCCGCTCGGGTGGGGATCGGCGGCCCGGTGGGGTCGGGCAAGACGGCGCTGATCGAGCGGCTGTTGCCCTTGCTGGCCGAGGCCGGTGTGGACACAGCCGTCGTCACTAACGATCTCATGACCAAAGAAGATGCGGAGAGGATCAGGCGCAGCGGTCTGATCTCGCCGGAGCGTGTGTTGGCTGTTGAGACCGGCGCCTGCCCGCACACAGTCATTCGCGAGGATCCGACACCGAATATCGAGGCGGCGGATTTCTTGGAGACCAAGTTTCCGGAGCTCGATCTCATTCTGATCGAGAGCGGCGGGGACAACCTCGCCTCCACCTTCTCCTTCGATCTGGTGGACTATTGGCTGTTCGTAATCGACGTGACGGGCGGCGACGACATTCCGAGGAAGCGTGGACCGGGAGTCGTGCAGTGCGACCTCCTGGTCATCAACAAGTTCGATCTCGCCCCTTACGTGAATGTCGACCTGGATCGGATGGTCCGTGAGGCGCATGACGTCCGCGGCGGAAAGCCGATCCAGCTCACGAACTGCGCCACCGGGGAGGGAGTTGACGAGATCGTCGGGCGACTCGCGCGGGACGTTCTGTTTCACGACAGAGCGGCATAGGACACGACATGCACGGCGGCGTAAGCGACCACGAGGACCTCCTTGCAAGACGGCGCGGCCGTATCGACCTCACCTTCCGCCGCGCACCCGATGGAGGCACGTTTCTGGGCCGCCAATACGCCAGCTATCCATTTCATATCTGCCGGCCGCATCGCTATGTGGGTGACCCGTCCGGCATGGCGACCCTCTATCTCCAGTCGGTGGCCGGCGGCCTGTTCGAAAGCGATCGGCTTGAGGTCCGCATTGCGGCGGAGCCCGGAACGGCGCTGCATGTGACCTCTCAGGCCTCGACGGTCGTCCATAGTATGACGGGCGATCATGCGGAACACGCCGTGACCATCGAGGCCGGGGAGGGCGCCCTGGTGGAGTATCTGCCCGACGCGACGATCCTGTTTCCGCAGGCCAGGCTCGCATCCCGGGTCCAGGTCCAGGCGCACGAAACCGCTTCGGTCATCTGTGCCGACGCGTTCCTCGCGCACGATCCTTCCGGTTCCAGCGCGACGTTCGACCGGCTCGACAGCGACATGACGGTCGCCGGGCCGACTGGCCAAGTGCTCGTGCGGGACAGGTTCCGCATTACGGGCGACCTCTTAAAGCGAAATCTTCCGGGCTTGAACGGTCCCTGGATTGCTCAGGCGACGGTCATGGTGATCCATCGGGGACCTTCCTTGGAGGCGCTTCTCGAAAACATTCGTGCGGAGTTGGAGTCGCTACCCGATATCTTCGCCGGAGCGTCACGCCTTCCTGGCGAGGTGGGCGTTTGGACGCGCATCTTGGCGTGCGACGGCCACGCGCTTCGCACCGCCGTGCTTGCCGTTTGGGCGTGCGCCCGCGAGCAAATGACGGCGAAGCGCCCCGGCGTTCGCCGCAAATAGAAGTGAGGGACATGCTGATCGACCGCGACAAGTCCCTTCTCCTGCTCGTGGATATGCAGGAGCGCTTGCTTCCGGCGGTCGTCGACAGCGAGAGAACGTTGCGGAAGGCCGGTCTTCTAGCCGCAGCGGCCGACCGCATGAACATCCCCATCCTCGTCTCGGAGCATTACCCGAAGGGGATCGGGCCGACGAGCGAGGGGCTTTCCTGCAAAGTTTCAGCGAACAGCTTCATGCAGAAGATCCATTTTTCCTGCTTCGCCGAGGACGAATGCCGCCGCCGTATCGTTGCCGCGGCGCGCGAGCAGGTTGTTGTTGGGGGCACGGAGACGCATGTCTGCGTCCAGCAGACCGCCCTCGACCTCAAACAGGCCGGCTACGACGTGTTCGTCGCCGCCGATGCGACATCCAGCCGTCATGAGACGGATAAAAATCTCGCGATCGCGCGCATGCGGGCGGCCGGTATTGTCATCGTCAGCGCCGAAATGGCGGTGTTCGAGTGGATGCGCCGCGCCGATACGCCGTTGTTCCGCGAGCTGCTGGCGCTGATCAAAGAGGCTTAAGCCGGTGCCGCAGCCAGGTCCAACCAGCGATCGAGCACGGTGCGGCAGTGACGCTCGAAGTCGGGGAGAAACGTCCGGCCGTCCTCGATCACCGTCTCGATATTCACCCCACCGGCGACGAGGTAGTCAGCGTTGTTGCGGCACATCAGTTCGAGCAGCGTCTCGTCCACCTCTGCGTGATACTGGAAGCCGTAGGCGTTGTCGCCGAGACGGAACAGCTGGATCGGCGTCAGCGCCGACGATGCGAGCTTGATGCCGCCGGGGACGTCGCGAATGCGGTCTCCATGGAAGTGGCAGGAGACGAGCGTTTCCGGATGGCCGTGCAACAGCGGGTCCTCAATCGCCGCCTTGCAGAGTCGGAGATCGTACCAGCCGACTTCCTTACGTTCCCCGGGCTCGACCTCGCCGCCAGCCGCGCAGGCGAGAAGTTGCGCGCCCAAACAAAGCCCAAGGATTGGTTTGCCCGCATTCAGGAAATTCCGGCATAGGGCAATCTCGTCGCGCAGATAGGGATACTCCTCGGTTTGGTAGGCGCTTTGCGGACCGCCAAGAACGACCAATGCGCTGAAGTCATCGTTGCTCAGGCAGTCGTACTGAGCCTCCCAACCAAGCAACGTATGCTGCTTGAAGTCGCGCTCGATCATCTGCGTAGACAGGCGTCCCGCACCTTCAACGGAGTCGTTTTGCAGGACGAGGATCGGCTTCATGGCTCGAAGCTAGTCATGAGGGACCAAGCGCAAAAGGCTGAATTTTCTGATCCGCAACATTGGAGGCATCAATGTTCGCTCGGTCTCGCTAAATCTCGCCCGTGGCGCAAAAAAGCAAAAAAGCGTCGCTGAACGCGAATTCATCTCAGAAAACCCCGGCAAAATGGGCATACGCAACATATCAAGAGCCGCACGTCGCTGAACCCTCCTCTTCCGCGGACGCTCTTGATCAAAGGCGGTCATGTCATTTCGGCGTGGCCGCCTCATCTTTCCGAGCGGGGACGGGCGGGCCGACTGGCGCTCGAGCGTGCCGCCGCGAAGCAGGGGTCGACTTCCGAATGGTAGCCAAGATCATCGACGGCAAGGCGGTTGCCGCCGCCGAACGCGAAGACTGCAAGCGGCGTGTGGCCCGGTTGAGACAGGCAGGCGGGCGGGCGCCCGGCCTTGCCGTCATCATGGTCGGCGACAACGCGGCGTCGGCGGTCTATGTGCGCAACAAGATCAGGGCCTGCCAGGATGTCGGCATCCGGTCGGAGCAGTTGTTTTATCCTGCGACGGCCACGCAGTCGGAAATCTGCGACAAGATTCGAGAGTGCGGCAGGGATCCGAGCATTGACGGCATTCTCGTGCAATTGCCGCTGCCGCCGAGCTTCGACTTGGAGGAGGTACTGGGGGCTATCGACGCCGAAAAGGATGTCGATGGATTCCATCTCTACAATGTCGGCGGTCTCGTCATCGGCAATACCGTCTTTCCCCCTTGCACGCCATACGGCGTGATGCGGTTGCTCGAGCACGAGGGCATCGAGGTCAGCGGCCGCAATGCGGTCGTCGTTGGGGCCAGCAACATTGTCGGTAAGCCGATGGCCCTGATGCTGATGCAACGCGAAGCGACGGTCTCGGTCTGTCATGCGAAGACGCGCGATCTCGGGGAGTTTACAAGGTTGGCCGATCTTCTCGTCGTGGCGGCCGGGCACCCCAGCCTGATCTCGGCGTCGATGGTCAAGCCCGGCGCCGTGGTGATCGATGTGGGAATCAACCGGCTGCCCGATGGCCGGCTCGTGGGTGACTGCGACTTCGAGGGCGTGCGGGCCCAAGCATCGTATCTCACGCCGGTGCCGGGCGGGGTCGGTCCGATGACCGTGACCATGCTGCTGGTGAACACCATCAACTCCGCCGAGCGAGCGCTCGGTCTGGTGCCTGGCGCCAAAGCGGCCGAGCCGATGCCGGCGCTCTGAAAAAGCGACGCGCGTTCAGGCTCATTCTTCGAAGACAAATAAAACGGGGCGCCGCAGCGGCGCCCCCTAAAGGTGTTGGACAGGCTCTTATATATTGGAGCTGGACAGGCTCTTATCAGAATGACGCCGAGATCGTGCCGACCACGCGTGAATCGCAGTTGTTCGCAGACCCGATGAAGCCTGCGCATCCTGCGTCGCTCAGATCCGTATCCCAGTACCGGATGTCGGCGGCGAAGTTGTCCATGAAGCCGAGCGTGAGACCGGCGTTCCAGTAGGTGAAGTCGACGACCTCGGTCCATTGCCGCCCGACTAGGCCGCTGACGCTGGGCGTGAAGAAGTTGAACAGCTTGCCGCCGAAGGCATATTCCGCGGAGAATTCCAGCGCGTCGCCGTCACCGATCTCGCCGGAGTAATCGGGCGTCCAGTAATTGGCCACGCCGACGGTGAACGCCTCGCCGAAGGTGTAGGACGCGCCGGTCTTCAGCTCGAAGTAGTCAAAATTGCCCGCCGGATCGTAGGCGCCGGGATAGGTGTAGTAGAGGCCGGCAATATCGAAGCTGATGCCTTGCCACTCCGGCGCAATGCCGGCGTAATAGTCGATCTCGACGGTGGCGATGTCCTGACCGAAGGGTCCTCCGCCGAAGTCGACATTGGATCCCCAAATGCCGGCATAGAAGATGCCGTAGCCCGCGTCCAAGGACGCCTGCACGGCGGGATTGTTGTTCGTCTGCGACACGCCGCGGAACACATAGTTCGTGGTGAATGCCGTGGTCCCGCCGAGCGTAAACTCTTCGGATTGAGCCGGGACGCTCATCCCAGCCGTGAGGATCGCGCTCGCGATGCAGAGCTTGACGGTCCCCATGTTCCTATTGCGCCGAGTCATTGTCGTCTCCCCGTTTGTCCCCTGTCATGCGGTTGCTCGCTCGCGCCAATGGCGCTGCGACCACTGTGCTGGCCAGAATAATCGTAAGATGGGAACAAGCAATGTAATAAGATAAATTCTACGGATTCTTCTACACGGCGTGACTATTTTGCCATAATTAAAATACGATATTCGCAGTCAAACACTATTGCTTGAATTAATCTTGGAGAACTCTTGCGAATTAATGGGCGATGGACTTCGAATTGCGCGGGCGTAACCTGGCCGCGGGACCGCCGGCTTGTCCGTAGAGGTGCCCAAAGAAACCTGATCTTGTCGGTTCTTCCGGTCGCGATTAGCGATTAGGTGCCTTGCGTCTAGTCAATGTCCAGTTTCTCCCGGTCGGACTATAAGTAGAGTGGGCAGTTATACTTGACGATAATTGAGAGAGCGATCCTTAGACCCATCGTACGCGACTCTAATGATCCTTCACGGGCACGTTCAGCCCATCAAATCAGCCCAGGCCGGACCAGGTCGGCCGAGTGGGCCGAAGCCCGCGCCGCAATTCGCACCCACCGATTCCGTAATTCGTACTGTCGCGAGGCCTTACCGCGACAACGCCGGTTCGGCCGCGATCAAGCCTTGGCTTTGTTGCGATGACCGAGATGCCCGGTCGCGATCAGGGTCCCGACGACGTCGAGCATGACGCGGCAGGCAAGCTGCGCGGTGTTGTCGTTGACGTCATAGGGCGGCGAGACCTCGACAACCTCCATGCCGCAAAGGCCTTCGGCCGCGATGGTATGGATCATCTCCAAGGCCTCGCGCGGCAGGAGGCCGCCCGGCTCCGGCGAGCCCGTGCCCGGTGCGAACCCAGGGTCGATCGAGTCGATGTCGAAGGAAAGGTAGACCGCCTTGCAGCCCTCCCAAGCCATCTCGAGCGCGATCTCGGCGGCCTTTCGCGGACCGTGCGTATCGATGTCCTGCATCGTAAGCACGCTCGTGCCACGCCGCTTGGCGATGGCGGTGCCGGGACGGTTGCCGTACCAGCCGCCGATGCCGATCTGCACCAGATTCTTCGGATGGCAGTTGGGCAACCCCACATCATGCATGTGACTGTGATCGCGGTGCGAGGTGATCGAGCCCTCGTGTGTGGTCCAGAACCAGGGCGTCGTGTGCATGCGCTCATCCATATCCTTGTCTTGAATATCGATATGGCGATCGATGTGGATGATGCCGACATTGCCGTCGATGTGGGGCGCGATGCCCCGGACATTGGGAAAGCCGAGGCTATGATCGCCGCCGCAAATGATCGGGAACACGCCCGACGTATAAATATGAGAAATCGCCTTGGTGACTTGGTCGAAGGTCTTCTCGATGTTTCCCGGAATGACGAAGATGTCTCCGGCGTCGCAAAGGTCTAGCTCCTCGTAGATGTCGACGCCGCCGTCGAACCAGTAGCCGTCATAGAGCGCGGAGATCCGGCGCACCGCTTGGGGGCCGAACCGCGTGCCCGGCCGGTAGGTTGTCGCCGAGTCGAACGGAGCGCCGACAAATGCCGCCTCGTAATCGCCAATCCTGCGCATGTCCTCGCAATAGGGCGCCTTCATGAAGGTGTTGATGCCGGCGAAGGCGGGCTGATGCGCGCGGCTGAACAGCGAGATATTGCGGTCGACCACGGAATCAGAGGCTTCTAGGCCGAGATCCAGGGAGCGGCGGACGTCTTCCTCCTGCTTCGACTGCGAAATCCCTGTCAGCCTCTCCAGGCTCTTGGCGCCGTGGGTGTCCTGGCGCCTGACCCCGTGATGCCCATGGCGATGCGCGTGACCCTTGTCGGCTCCGCTCGTCTTCTTTCCGGCCATAACTCTTGTCCTCGCGTGTTGCTTTTCAAAAAGGTAGTGACCGCGCTACGGCCGAAACAGCCCAATTCTCTCAATCGGATGCATTAAGACGACCAATGGTGCAGCGCACGTTTCGACTGAAAATTCCATGACCCAATAATGGTGAAACGCGCTTCACTTCGCGGCGCGGGGAAATCCGATTTCGGTGAGGAGAAGCTGACGCGCCAGCTTTTGAGGCGCGCGCGGGTTCGTGATGACAAAGATGGGCATGGCCGGCTGTTCGCCTTCTTTCAAAAGAGGCCAAAGACGTCCCGCCGCAACTTCTGGCGCCGCGAACGCTTCGGGGAGAAAGCACACACCGATGCCCAGCATCGTCAGCCGCTTCGCCTCGTCGAGATGTTCCGAAAGGCCGGCAACCTGGACCCCTAGGCCATGTTGAGTGCGGTAGGCCGTCAGCATGTCGGGCTCATCCGCGCCTGTGAGGACGAACGCTTGTCCCGACAAAGCCGCGGGGTCGTCGAACGTCTTGCCGTACAGGGGATGCGAGCGGCCGCAATAGGCGCCGTGCATTTCGTCGAACAGAAAGTCGTATTGAAGATCGGAGCGCAGGGTCTGCGCCGACGCAACGCCGACGTCGATCTCATCGCGCAGAAGCGCCGCCGCCACCGAATCCCAGGTGGTCACGTCGATCAGGATCTCCACTTTGGGGTGCTGATCGTGGAAGCGCGATATCGCCGCGTCGAAGCGCTCGCACACCAGGCTCGAAATGATCTGTATGGATATCTTGCCGCGCAGGTCCGCGGTGATGTTGCTGAGCCGCTTGGGCACGCTGCGGACCAGGGCGTTCAGGGAGCTGCACGTCTCCGCGACCAGCATGCCTTCGTCGGTCAGCTCGAAACCCCGCGGTCCGCGCCGGCACAGCTTTACGTCGAGCGCGTCCTCGAGCCGTTTAAGGGCGAGGCTGAGGGCGGGCTGCTTGCGCCGGAGCGCTCGGCCCGCACGGCTCACACCGCGCGCTTCCACGATCTCGTGGAAGGTCTTGAGCAGGTTCCAATCGACATTGCGAGAAAAGTTGGACGACGAGCGAAGCATCACCCGACACCTCCCATTGTCACCTCGGCCATCGGACGAGGTTGGCGGTTAGCACATTGGATTGCTGAAAGCGTCACTGCACGGCGTGTCCGGCCGAGCGCAAGGCTTGCCGGATGATTTCGGCTCTCCTTGGATTGGCGAGCGCCTTGGGGCTCGGCGTCGCGGACTTCATGGCCCGGTTCAGCGCCCGCAGTCTGGGCGCCCCGCTGACCTATGGCGGCGTGCTTCTGGTCGGTGCCGTGGCGACCACGATTTGGGTGGTGGCCACGGATCCCCCACTGGTGTGGTCGCCGTTCGGTTGCGCCATGGCGGTCGCCCACGGGCTCGCGGTCGCCACGATGTGCATTCTTCTTTATATGGGGCTCGCGCGCGGTCCGATCGCCGTCGTCGCGCCGATCGTCGCGGCTCACCCGGCGCTTGTGCTTGCGGTCAACGTTGCCATGGGCGTGCGGCCGAGCCTGCTTCAGTGGGCCGCCATGGCTACGGTGATTGCCGGCGGCATTTTGATCGCGCGCAACGCCGTCTCCGGCGAGGATACCGTCAAGGCACAAGCTGACCGGACCACGCTCCTCATCGCGCTCGGCGCGTGCCTCTCCTACGTGGCGCTTGTCCTTACCGCCCAAAGCGCCGCCCCCATGATCGGCGAGGTGCAGACCGTGTGGATCGGCCGATGGGCGGGGCTTGCGTTCATCGTGCTGATCCTGCTCGTGCAGCGCGTGCCGATACGCATTCCGTCGCGCTGGGTGCCTTATGTGGGTTTGCAAGGCAGCCTCGATACGTTGGGGTATTTCGCGTTCCTGGCAGGTTCCGCCACGGCGGCGCCGCACATCACCATGGTCGTCGCCTCCACGTTCGGTGTCGTCACGGTCATCCTCGCCCGCTTGATCCTGCACGAGCCGGTCAGCTGGCTGCAGTGGGGATCCATTGGCCTCATTGCTGTGGGCACCGCGGTTCTGAGCATGGCGTGAGCCGTTAGCCCCAAACCCGCCCGGGCCTCTCCGTATCGATCTGGTAGTCGGTTGCATGTCTGGTGAAGAACTCACGTCCGAAGCGGCGCGCCGCTTTGAGCGGGTCGTTTGGATCCCGCGCCACGTCGCCCCGCGCATTGCCGTAGCCGTGCACCACGCCGACGAAAGTCGAGCGCGTGTAGCGGCAATATTCCTGGAACTGACAGATCACCGCGCCGGAGACCATGGGAAAGGTCTCTTCGGAGCTGACAAGCAGACCGACCCGCTTGCCGATCATGCCGTCGATCACGGCGTCGGCGTTTGGATATGACGCGGCGTAGTAGCAGAACGTGCGGTCGAAAAACGCCTTGAGTTGCGCGGAGCTTCCGTACCAATAGATCGGCGTCGCAGCGATGAAGCCTTCGGCCGGCAGATAGCTCTCGAAGAACGCATCGCGAAAACCGTCCTCGATGGCGCATTCCCCGTCGGGCTTGCGGCACTGGCGGCAGTCCCGCAAGAAGCCGGCGAGGACATCGTCGGCATGGACAAACTCCGCCTCATGTCCCGCTTCGGCCAGACCCTCGGCACAAGCCTTGGCAAGAAGCGCGGAGTTTCCGTTGCGGCGCGGGCTGGACGACAGCACGAGTGCTTTCATGCCTAAGCCCTCAACAGTTCTGCGGCGGCCTCGTCGAGGGCCTTTTCGAATTCAGGCAGTCGTCCGGGCGAGGCCACGCAGTGGCCCCAAGGCGAGTCGAACACCCGCAACTCGGCGTGCCGCATCATCGCGACTTCCGCCGCGTTGTCCTCCGGCACGAAATAGAGGTCGGTCCGGCACGGCATGACGATGGCGCGCGCGGTGATTGCTTGCAGGGCCTTGGGGAAGTCGCCGCCATAGATGTCGTTGCGGCTGATGTCGCCGTTCTGCCACGTCCAGATCTTGGCGATCAGATCGTTGGCGTCCCAGTGCAGATGGTCTTCTTCCCAATCGTGCACGAGATCCTCGAGGGTCTCGAAGCCCAGCTCCCGGTAGAGCGCATCGGCGAAGAAATCGTGGGAGTAGGCCCATGAGGCGTAAACCCGGCCAAAAGCGCGGAGGCCCTTTTCGGGCGGGGCGGTGTAGTCGCCGCCGTTCCAGGCGCAATCGGCTTGCAGCGCGGCTTTGGGTCCGTCGAGAAAGGCGTGGTTCAAGGCGGAGCATCGTGCGGCGCCGCAGTAAGGGAGGATCGCGCCGACCATGTCGGGATACTGCGCCGCCCATTGGTAGGCTTGCATGGCGGCCATCGACCAGCCGAGCACCAGTGCGACACGGCGAACGCCGAGATGCTCGGTCAGCAGCCGGTGCTGGCAGGCGACGTTGTCGAACAGCGTGACGTTCGGGAAACGGGGGCCGTCCTGCGGAGGCGCCGTGTTGCTCGGCGAGGACGAATACCCATTGCCGAACAGGTTCACCGATACGATGAAGTGGCGCGCAGGGTCGATGGCGCGGCCGGCGCCAAACAGAGGCTCGTTGCGAAGATGGGTGCCGGTATAGAACGTCGGCAGAAGCACGACATTATCGGCCGCGCTGTTCAGCGTACCGTAAGTCGCATAGGCAAGCTTCGCATCGCGCAGCACCTCGCCGTTCTGAAGAAGAACGTCGCCGCACTCGAAAGTTCTATGCTCAGATCTCTGCAAACAACGCCCAGCCTGTGTCAGCATCACGCGTCATCACTATAGCGTCGCCGATAGGCTTCCGCCGCTGCTTCGAAGCATTCGAGCGGCGGCCGCACGACGCCGGCCCCGATCTGGCCACCGTCGCGGCCTGCGATGCCAATATCCAGGACCGGCAGCGTTCCGATTTCAAGCACTTTGAAAATATCAATTCCGGTCGGAGACCCGCGGAAGCCGAGGGGCGGGATCAGATAGGTCGGGTGCTCTCCCACGGTGATCGCGTAAAGCTCGGTGTTGCGCTGGAGCATCGTTTCGTAGGAGCCGCCTTGATAGTCCTGAAGGGTTGGCGCGCAGGCTTGAGCGAAGCCGCCGAGACCGACCGTCTCGGCGATGGGGCTTTCGCCGCCCATCCAGCTGATCTCGTCCTCGGTATGCCCCTCGAAAAGCTTCGCTTCCACGTGCGCATGCGGGCCTCGAAACCAGGTGTCGCCCAGGCCGCTGACCCGTATGGCGAAGCCGCGGCAATTGAACGCCATGGCGGTGAGCACGCTGGAGGCTTCGATATCCCGCGCGGCATCGGCGGTTGCCTTCGCGGCTGCCATGGAGAGCCGCAAGAAGAAGTAGTGATCCTCGGTCATGGCTTCGACGGCACGGGAGACGCGCCCGTCACCTGAAGCGGCAAGGGACAGGAAGCTCGGGACGAGCTCACGCATGAAGAGAAGCGAGGCGGCCGAATTCCGGGAGTGCAGCTCGTCACCCATACCGAGCGCCCGGCGGATGATCGGCTTTAGCGGAATCGGCCCATTGTCCCTCAGCGCATCGGCAATGACGGGCACGACCTCGTTTTGAACGAACAGGAGCCGCTCCCGCACGCCTTCGTCGTAGACCCCGTAGTTCAGACGCCGAGGGTTCTTGCCCTCGTAGATATTGCAATAGGCGACACCGCCCGAGGCGCGGTTCTCGACGACGAAGACTGGCATCGATGCCGAGTAGATGCCGGCCAGCGATCCTATGCAGCCATAGTCGTGACAGGCGCCGACCTTGATCTCTCCCGCATCGAGCTTCGCGATCGCCTCGTCTCTGTCCTTGGCGAGATCCTCGAACAGCGCGCCGCCGATGATCCCTTCGCGCTGACCGCCGGTATAGTCCGGCCAGGGTGTGGGGGCTCCGGAGGTGAGAATCATATTGGCGGAAAAGCCCGGAACGACCTCGCCCGCCCGGCGAATATCGATGAGAACGGGCTCCGCCTCGGTCAATCGCTCGAAGGCCAGCTTATTTGCCTCCAGACGCTTGCTGAGGGCTCGCTGCATCCCCACCTCCCAATTAATTAGTCGATTAATTAGCAAAAGATTGTTGCCTTAACTGGGCCGCTAATGCAAGTACGTGACAGCGATCCTCCTTTCGTTTTCCGTTCCTGGGTTGGTCGCTCGGCGTTACTGCGACGCGGACTTCCATGAAAATTGTCTTCGAGTTGGAAGGTGATCCGCGTGTATAGCGTTGACCGCCGCGGAGATCGGACGAGCGAATGTCGGTAAGCCTGCGGAGCAAGATGAAGCAACCAGCCAAGACAGTGCGTCGGGCGCGCAGTCCTGTTTTGAAGAAGGAAGCGCGAGGCCGTAACGGCGGTCATGGGAATGACCGCGTCGACAAGTTCCTAGCTGCTTCGCTTGATCTTTTCGCCGAGCGCAATTTCGCGTCGGTCACGATCAAGGACATCGCCAAAGCGCTGGGCGTCAACACAGCGCTCATCTACTATTATTTCGACAGCAAGACGGATCTCTTTAGAGCCACCATCGAGCACGCGGTTGGCAACGCGTTCGAGAATGTCCGTGCTCTCGATGACAAGAACGCGGATCCCGCGGCCATTCTCACAGCCTGGCTCGAGAACCACGTGAGCAAGTACGCGGAGATCCATCGCTTCGTAAAAATCGCTCTTGACTTTCGAGGTTCGCACGAAGGCAATCCGGAAATCGCAGAATCCATTGAGAGGTTCTACGATGAGGAGCGGAAGATGCTGTCGAAGATCATTCGCCAGGGCATCGATCGCGGGATCTTCAAGGCGGTCGATCCACTCCGCATGGGCCAGTTCATATCCACCTATCTCGACGGCTGCATGGTGCGCTCGGTCATTCTCTCCGATTTCGATCTCGACATGGCCGTTCGCGATCTGCATGCCCGCGTGTGGGTGATGCTGGAATATTCCGGCAAGCAGCGCATGAAGAGCCGGCGGCGCTAAGCCCAAGACTCAATTCTTTTCGCAAGACATTCGCGCTCGGCTGTTTGGCCGGCATGCGCATCGTCGTGATGTCATCTGCGAGAATCGCACATGCGTCTTGCGGATACCAGATCGGGCGTTAGAGAAAACTAATTGACTGTTTAATTAGATGTGATCACAGTGGCCAGATGTCGCGGTGACGGGAGCCGGCCATCTGCCGCCGGAGAAGCTCGGCCTGGAGTGCAAGAACACAGAGACCGGACGCCGGGCGCGTGAAGGTCCATAGGGAGGGGAGACTTGTAATGAACGAACTGAAGACCGGTGCGCAGATCGAGGCTTCTGCGAGCAACTCCCCGCCCCGCAAAGAAACCATGAACACCCTCATCGAGAAGGGTGTCGAATACGTCATGCCGTTCTACGTGGATGTGCATGGCATTCCCAAGACCAAGACGGTGCCGATCGATCATTTCGACCGCATGATGCGCGGATCGGAGCTGTTCACGGGCGCCGCGCTGGACGGCTTGGGGCAGGGGCCTCATGACGACGAACTGGCCGTGCTTCCCGACCCGGACCGGGTCATGCAACTGCCTTGGCGCCCGAACGTCGCCATCGTGCCCGGTCAGCTCATGTATCACGAGCAGGCCTACGAGATGTGCTCGCGTTCGGCGCTGGCAAAGCAGATCGATCGCGCCGCCAAGCTGGGGCTCAAGCTCAATCTCGGCATTGAATGCGAGACCTATATCGTCCGGCTGGATCCTTCGGCGCCGAACGGCATCGCGCCGAACGACCCGCGCGACAACATTTCAAAGGCCGCCTACGACGTCTCGCTCACGCTCATCAACATGGAATTCCTGAACGATGTCGTGTCGTCGATGAATCAGCTCGGCTGGAAGGTGCATTCGTTCGATCACGAAGACGCCAACGGCCAGTTCGAGTTTGATTTTACCTATGCCGACGCCATGACGATGGCCGACCGCTTCGTGGTCTGGCGCCTGATGATGAAGGAGCTTGCCCGCAAGTATGGCTGGGAAGCGACCATGATGGCCAAGCCCTACGCGGACCGCACCGGCTCAGGCGCGCATTTCAACATGTCCCTGGCCGACGCGAAGACGGGAGAGAACATCTCGGGCGATGCGTCGGACACGCGCGGCTGCGGCCTTTCCAAGCGCGCCTATCAATTCCTCGGCGGACTGAAGAAGCATGCCGCCGCGATCGTCGCGGTGAGCTGCCCGACGGTCAATTCCTACAAGAGATTGATCAAGACCGGATCGATGACCGGCTATACCTGGGCGCCGATATTCATCTCTTATGGCGGCAACAACCGCACGCACATGTTCCGTGTGCCGATGCTGAGACCGCATATCGAGGGGCAGCAAAACTCCGCCGCGCACGAAAATCTGTCCAGCGCGCGCTGGGAATGTCGCGCCGTCGATCCGTGTACCAATCCATATCTGGCTGCTGCGATGTTCCTTGCCGCCGGTCTCGACGGTATCGAGCAGGATTTGGATCCCGGCGATCCGCAGCTGCTGAATATGTACGAGCTCAGCGATCAAGAGCTTGCCAGCCGGGGCATAAGCCAGTTGCCGCAAACCTTGCTGGACGCGATCACCGCCTTCGAGAAGGACGATCTCGGACGCCGGGTGATGGGGGATGCTCTGTTCAAATCCTATATCGATCTGAAGAAGGCCGAATGGTGGTCGTATCACCAATCGATCTCGCAGTGGGAAGTCGACCACTACCTCACGAAGTTCTGAGCGCGGGAGGATGCTGGGTGTTTTGGAAGAAGAAGAATAAATCGGGCGATGGCCAGGTGAAGATCTTCTTCGCCTCCGACCTCCACGGCTCGAATGTCTGTTTCAAGAAATTCGTGAACAGCGCCAAGTTCTACGGCGCGGACGTCCTGGTTCTCGGCGGGGATCTGACCGGGAAAGCGGTCATTCCAATCGCCGAGCAGCAGGACGGTTCTTATCTTGCTTTTCAGCACGGCGAGTCGGTGCGCATAACCGGCCAGGGCGAACTCGACGACTTCGTCAAGCGCCAGGGAAATATGGGATTCTATCCGGCCGTCATCTCCGAGGCCGAGTATCAGCGGTTGAAGTCGGATCCGACGGCGCAAGAGGAGCTCTTCAAGCGTCTCGTCCTGGAGCGCGTACACGAATGGGCTGCGTTCGCCGAAGAGAAGCTGAAAGGAACCGACATCCCGTTCGTAGCCTTGCCCGGCAATGATGACTTCTGGGAGATCGACGAGATCCTCACCCAGTCGGCGCATGTCGATTTCAACGAGATGCGGGTCTGCGACTTCAAGGGCGGTTATCAGATGCTGTTCTGCGGGGGCTCGACGCCCACGCCGTGGGATACGGAGCGCGAATACTCCGAGGCGCAGTATGTCGAGCGGTTTGCCGAGCTGCTGCCGCAAGTTCGCGACATGAGCCGGTGCATCTTCAACGTTCACGTGCCGCCTCACGGGACCGCGCTCGATGCCTGCCCAAAACTCGATGACAATATGCAGGTCGTCTACGAGATGGGTCTGCCGGCTCAGATCCATGCCGGCTGCGAGACCCTGAACGACATCATCAAAGAGCATCAGCCGTTGCTTGGTCTTCACGGGCACATCCATGAGGGGCGCGCGAAGATCAATATCGGCGAGACGGTCTGCATCAATCCCGGCAGCGTCTATCCCGAAGGGATTTTGCAGGGCGCCATGATCATTTTGGAAGACGGCAAGATTGCCCAAACAAACCTGACGCAAGGATAAACCGAGCGCTTTACCGGGAAGAAACAATCAAAAACTGGAGGGAGCAATGTCAGTTACTGACGCTGGAGGCGACAAACGAATATTCCTCCGCAAAGCGTCCGGATTGATCCGGACGGCAAGCGGAACTGACACGTTTATCTACAATCTGGGCGTGGTGAGCATCGGCCTCGGCGTGGGCTCGATGCTTTATTATGGTCCGGCCTTCTACCCGCAAGGCGACCTGATTTGGGGTTGTGTTCTTGCGGGCTTCGCCATGGCGCTTATCGCCTTCGGCTTTATCACCTGGACGATCACGCTGCCGCGGTCCGGCGGCATCTACGTTTTCGGATCTCGTATCCTGCCGCCGGCTTTGGCGCTGACGATGAGCCTTGTCGAGATCACGGCATGGCTCTTCTACTGCGCGATTGCCGCCTACTGGATCGTGACTTTGGCGTTGGCGCCGATGTTTGCGGCGTTGAACCTGCTGACGGGCAATGAAACGTTCCTCGCCATATCGGAGACCATGCTTGAGCCATGGGCGACCTTCCTGATCGGCGCGGCGATCCTGGTGCTTTCCCAGGTCATTCTTTCCTACGGAATGCGCTTCTACCTCACGATCAACAAATGGGTCTTCGTGCTTGCGATGGCCAGCTCGGCCTTCCTGCTCATCACGCTGGCCATGTACACGCGGGAAGATTTCGTCAGTCACTTGAATGCTCTGGTTGGCCCGGCGCTGAATGTCCCCGATGCCTACAACGCGATCATTGCCAGCGGCAAGGAGAACGGCTGGGGCGGCGGTGATCCCACCGTCTGGCAGACCATCCTGGTCTCGAACTGGCCGTTCCTGCCTTTGGTGGGCGCAGCCTTCTCGATCGCGATCGGCGGCGAGATCAAATCGGTGGGCAAGTCCCAGACCGTCGCCATGCTCGGCGCCGTGCTGATTGCCACCGTGGTGTGGATTGCCACGGTTTGGCTGGCTTACAAGGTGTTCGGCTTCGAGTTCCTCGGCACTGCCGTCTACAACGCGGTGCTCGGGACCGGCATTACGACGCCGACCGACCCGTCGGTAGCCTTGTTGACGGGCATCCTCACTCAGTCGCCGCTGATCACCGTGCTGACATCGCTCGGCCTCGCACTGTGGATGTGGATGTGGATCCCGGCGATGCACACCTTCGGCGTTCGGGCGGTCGTGGCCTGGTCGTTTGACCGTGTCGCGCCGGCTCCGCTCGCCAAGATCTCGGAAACCTACCACACGCCGTTGGTCGCGATCACCGTGACCACGATCTTCAACTTGATCTGCATGGCCTTGTTCGTGTTCACGCCTTGGTTCTCCAAGATCGTGATCCTCATCGAGGCGGCCGTGCTGGCGTGGTCGGTGGTGCTGCTTGCGGGCGTGTTCTTCCCGTACAAGCGGCCCGAGCTCTACGAGAAGTCTCCGCTGGCGGGCAAGACCGTATTCGGGCTGCCGATCATGACTGTGGGCTGCTTCCTCGGCTTCCTCGCGGCGCAGTTCTACTTCTGGACCTTGTTCTTCGATCCGAACGCGGCGGGTCACGATCCGACCCAGGTCGCGATCGTCGTCGGCGTTTTCGTCATCGGCTTGGCGTTCTACTACGTCATGAAGATGATCAGGCGCTCCCAAGGCATCGACGTGACCTTGGCGTTCAAGGAGATCCCGATCGAATGATCGGGTGCCGCAAGCCGGATGGGGCGGTCGGACTAACCCCCCTTCCACCCGTCCGGCCTGCGGCGTTCTTCGCTTTCCGCATTCGTGCGGCAATGACAGCTTTTTGAAAACGTTGGGCCGGAGGCTCGTATCTTCCATCTCAACCGAAGCCGCTGGAGGCGCGTGTGAACCAGATGCCAACCGATCCGGGTCTGAATTTGGAGTTTGTCGACGAGGCGCTTGCCCTGGTCAGCGATGCAGAAGCGGAGGGCATACGCCTGCGCATCCTCGGATCCATCGCCTACCGCCTGCAATGTCCCAACAATCTGCACCTCTTCGAGGACACCAAGCGGGTCCTGACCGATGTGGATTTTGGCGCGGAGAAGAAGCAGAATCAGGCGATCCGCAAGTTCCTGACCGCGCGCGGCTACGTGCCGGACGAGGGGGTCTACATGGCCTCGGAAGGTTCGCGCCACGTCTATCTGCACAAAGACACGAACCTGAATGTCGACGTGTTCGCGGACGAACTCTATTTTTGCCACCGGATTCCGTTCAAGAACCGGCTCGAGCTCGACAGTCCGACGATCTGCACGACCGATCTGCTGCTTGAGAAGATGCAGATCGTCGAAATCAATCTCAAGGATTTCAAGGACACGATCGTGCTGATGCTCGAGCACCCGCTTTCGCATCAGCAGTCCGGGCCTAAATCGATCGATACGGATTATATTGTCGACATGATGCGCCGCGATTGGGGCTTCTATCACACCTTCACGACCAATCTTAAGCGCGTCCCCGCTCACCTGAGTGAATTTCCTTCCATGAAGAAGGAAGAGCATGAGGTTGTCCGCAGCCGCATCGACGAGCTCCTCAAGGTGCTGGACGAGACACCCAAGACTTTGGCGTGGAAAATGCGGGCGAAGATCGGCACGCGGCGCATCTGGTATCAGGAAGTGTCCGAGAAGTCGGCGCAGTACTGAGAGCCGGCGGCTCTGGATGGGAGACGACATGTCGAAGTCTACGGCGCCTCTCTCGCATGAGGCGTTTCGCCAACGGCAGCACACGGCGGAGCTCGATGGGCTGAGCTACAAGCCGCTGAAGGTCGCTTGGACGGACGTCGGCGAGGGAGATCCTGTCATTCTGCTGCACGGGATCCCGACGTGGTCGTTTCTCTACAATGAGGTGATCCCACGGGTTGCCGAGCACGCCAGGGTAATCGCTCCCGATTTTCTCGGGCACGGCTATTCCGACCGCCGGGACTTCTTCGACCGTTCGCTCTTGGCGCAGACCGGCATGATCATCCGTCTGATGGACCATCTCGGGATCGCCAAGGCGACCTTCGTCGGTCATGACACCGGCGGCGGCGTGTCGCTGATCATGGCGATCGAACATCCCGAACGCGTGGCGCGCCTGGTCCTGACCAACGTGGTGGCCTACGACTCCTGGCCGATCGACGACATGATCGCGCTCGGCAATCCGAATTGGCGCAGCAAATCGCCCAAGGAGGTCGCCGACTTCGTGGCCTCAGGCCTGCCGGACGGACTGTTCAACCGGGACCGGCTGACGCCTGAGTTCGAGGCCGGCATCGTTGCGCCCTACAGCGACGAAGAGGGTAAGATCTCCATCATCCGCAATGCCAGCGCCCTCAACACCAATCACACGACCATGCTTGCCGAGAGGCATGGCGAGATCACGGCGCCGACGCTTTGTCTGTGGGGCGTTCACGATCCCTGGCAAACCATCGAGGACGGCGTTAGGCTTTCGCAGGAGATTCCGAACGCCCGTCTTATAAAGGTCGAAAACGCATCCCATTGGATTCCGCACGACACGCCGGATGTGTTTTCAGACGAGATCATCCGGTTTATCGAATAGGCCCTGGTCAGGGCATACGATCCTTTCGGATGCGCATGACGTGTTGAAGCCCTCGAACCAGCGACGCATTCAGACCCTGATCGACGCAATGTTGCGCGACGCGCGGCCGCGTTTGGGGGAAGGGCGGCTTCCCGAATACATTCCGGAGCTCGCCAAGGTCGATCCGAAGAAGCTCGGCATCGCGATCGCCACCGTTGACGGGGCGCTCCTATCGACCGGCGACGCGGCAGAATCCTTCTCGATCCAAAGCATCTCGAAGGTGTTTACGCTGACCATGGCGCTCGGAAAGGTCGGCGATTCGCTCTGGCACCGCGTCGGCCGGGAGCCCTCGGGCAACGCCTTCGATTCGATCGTTCAGCTCGAGCATTCGGGCGGCATTCCCGCCAATCCCTTCATCAATGCCGGCGCGATCGTCGTGACGGACATCGTTCTCGCCGGCCATGAACCGCGTGAGGCGATCGGCGAGATCATGCGCCTCATCAGATTTCTGGCTGACGACGAGACGATCGGGATCGATCCCGCCGTGGCGCGTTCGGAAACCGAGCACGGCTACCGCAATCGGGCCCTGGCAAATTTCATGAGCGCCTTCGGAAATCTGGACCATGCGGTCGACCACGTTCTCGGCGTCTATTTCCACCAATGTGCGCTGTCGATGAATTGCTGCCAGTTGGCCCGGGCCGGGCTGTTTCTCGCGAATGGCGGGGCCATTCCGGCGCCCTATTCAAGGGTTGTCTCGAGCAAGCGCGCCCGGCGCATCAACTCTCTCATGCTGACCTGCGGGCAGTATGACGGTTCCGGTGATTTCGCCTTCAAGGTCGGACTGCCCGGAAAGAGCGGCGTGGGCGGCGGAATCCTCGCAATCGTACCCGGCGTCGCGTCGATAGCCGTGTGGTCTCCAGCTTTGAACGAGCAGGGCAATTCCTTGATCGGGACCCAGGTGTTGGAGCAGCTCGCCGCGAAAGCCGGTTGGTCGATTTTCTAGGGATTCTCTTTCAAACGGCGGACGATGGGGCGAAAAAAAACGCTGCCCGGCACGGCCCGGCAGCGCTGAAGTCCTAGGTTAGTTACCCCCCGACGATGCGGCGTGCGACCGGCCCTCGCAATTGCGCACAGGGATGAGTGTGGTGCCCAAATGGGGGATACGTGCTCCAATGGTCCAAAAGGGGCTTTCCGTGTGAGTAACGACCTGTTCGAGATCGTCGCCAACTACACGTACGACTGGGAGAGCTGGTTTCTGCCGGACGGGCGCGTCCGGTGGATCAACCCCGGGGTCGAGCGCATGACCGGGTACTCTGTCGATGAGTGTCTCGCCATGGCTGACTACCCGCTCGGGATCGTGCATCCGGAAGATCGGGACGGCGTAAAGTCTCTCCTCCAATCGGCCTTGACGGGCACGAGCGGGAACGATGTCGAGTTCCGCATCCGCCACAAGGGCGGGCGGATAGGATGGGCCGCCGTATCGTGGCAGCCGATGATCGGCGGTGACGGCGAAAGGCTCGGCGTGCGCACCAGCGTGCGCGATATTTCCTGGCGGAAAAGCGCGGAGGTTGCTCTTCGGGTCGCCAAGGCCGACGCGGAGCGTGCCGACCGGGCAAAGAGCCGGTTCCTCGCCGCCGCAAGTCACGATCTGCGTCAACCGTTGCAGGCCGTCGGCATGTTCGTCGCGGCGCTGGCGCGGAGCCCCCTGGACGAGGCGAGCCGGGGCATTCTGGACAGTATTCGGGATTGCCTGGATGCCAGCAGCGAGCTGCTCGAAGACCTCGTCGACATCTCGCGCCTTGATGCGGGCGTCGTGGTGCCGGAATTCACCGACGTGGCGGTCGCCGACATCTTCGAATTGCTCGAGAAGAGCTTCAAGCGCGATGCCGAGGCCGGCAAGACCGAGCTCCGCTTCGTCCCCAGGAGCCTTTTCGTTCAAGCAGACCACACCATGCTGGTTCGCATCCTGCAGAACCTGGTCTCGAACGCGCTGCGCTACACCGAGCAAGGCCGGGTCCTTGTGGGCTGCCGGACGCGCGACGGCGCCGCGATTTTGGAAGTATGGGACAACGGGATCGGCATCGCCCCGGAGGAGCGGGAGCAGATCTTCGAGGAGTTCTATCAGGTCGACAATCCCGCGCGCGACAGGAAGCGGGGCGCGGGTCTTGGCCTGGCGATCGTGCGCCGCCAGGCGGCGCTCATGGGGACCTCGATCGCGGTGCGGTCACAGCCTGGCAAAGGGTCGGTGTTCTCGATCGCGCTACGGCTCGCCGAAAGCCAAGAGAGCGAGACCCAGCCGCAGCCGCTGGTTCCGGCGCCGACCTTCAAGGGGCGGACGATTGCCGTGATCGACGATGAGCAGCTCCAGCTGACGGCGCTGCAATCCTTCCTCAGCGTGTGCGAAGCGGAGGTGATTGCCGCGCGCTCGATCGGCGAGATGCTGAGCAAGCTCGAAGATGCCGAAACGCCGCCGGAACTGGTCGTCGCCGATTACCGGCTGGAGTCGAATATGACCGGAGTCGCGGCGATCTCGGCGGTGCGCTTCAAGATCGGCCGGTCAATTCCGGGCATCCTCGTCACGGGCGATACGGAGCCGATCCGGATCGCCGAGGCCGAGGCGAGTGGTTGCCGTCTGCTTCATAAGCCAGTGGATCCTGCGAGCCTGGCGACAGCGATCGCGCAATTGCTGGCTGAAGACGGAGCGCGGCCCGATGCGGTGTGGCCTTGAAGGCCTTAAGACGTTCTGGTCCGAACGCGGCGCGGCCAACCGAGATCGGCGGCGATCAGCGCGGCTTGGGTGCGGTTGTGCGCCGAGAGCTTGCGGAGGATGACCTTGACGTGCGCCTTCACGGTGCTCTCGAGGAGGTTGAGGCTCCGCGCGATCTCCTTGTTGGACCGTCCTTCGATCATCAAGGCCAGCGTATTGCGCTGCCGCGGCGTGAGTTGGCGTAGCGGGTTGTTCTCGGGCAGGCCGTCCAAATCCTCGCGCGTATCGTTCCCGCCCTCGGACAGGATCTGGCTGATGGCATGCCGGGGGACGTAGATCTCCCCGGCGAGAACCAAGGACACCGCATTTTGTAGAACGCTCTCGCTGGCCGCCTTTGGGATGTACCCCCTGACGCCAAGGCCCATGCACTCGGCGATCTCGTCCGGTTCGGCATGCGCCGAGAGGATCACCACCGGGGTCGCCGGCCGGCGCTCCACAAAGCGCCGCACGCCCGCGATGCCGTTCATCCCGGGCATGGCGAGATCGAGGAAGACGAGATCGAAGCTCTCCTCAGTGTCGAGGACGTCCCACGCCTCGTTCGCATCGCCGGCATCGGACAGCTGAGACCCCGGAAAAAGCTGTGAGACCAGCAGTTTGAAGCCGGATCGAAACAGCAAATGATCGTCGGCAATGAGGAGATGCATCGGCTTCGCCATTCGGGACCCCGAGCCTTGAGCGGCGCTCGGGGTTGAACCATGGGCCTTTGAGGTTCTCCCGTACATCTAAGATGCAACAAGCCTCCTGTTGGGGCGCCGCTTCCCCATTGGGGGAAGAAACACCCCCGTTTACCCCGTCGACAGCCTGCGAGTCTCGCATGAAGCTATTCGCTTGGGGAAAAAATATTTCCCATACGGAAACACGAGGAGATCCGGGAACAGGGTCCCAAGCGCCAAGAGGGCAAAGGGAGGAGCGACAATGAGAAGCTTAAACGACCGTATTGAGGCGATGTACGCCCGCGACAGGCTCGGCGCCTGGACGTTCGTCGCCGTGCTTTGGGTCGTCATCCTCTTCGTTCTTTTCATGGTCTGGCAGGTCGTGCCCGACCCGGCCATCCGCACCGTCCTCGCCGTCGCCGCCGGTGCCGTGTTGCTGTTCAACACCGCCTCGATCGGCGCAATGGTCAAACACTACCGCGAAGACAAGGACTTCATCTACGGCCTGGACATCCGGCATCTGGACGTCGCGCGCGAGATGAAGGCCGAGGCGGAGAAAGAAGCGGCCCAGCGGGCCTAAGCGACAGGGGGAGTTGGGATGAGCACGAAACCATATAGGCCGCCCGAGCAAAGCAAGGCCGGGCAGATCTTCGATTCAGTCTTTCTTCTGGCTCTTGTTTACGTGGTGCTCTTCGCGCCGTTGGTCCTCGGCCTGACCGGCGGCGGCACCACGACGAAGACCGTTGAGCAGCCGACCTGGGAAGCCCTGGGTCAGAACGAAACGATGGCCGCTCAGTGGGAGAAGCTCGGTTACACGCCGGAATCGGCCGCCGAGATCATCACCACGCGCTTCGATTACTCGATCAATCCGTTGGCGCTCATCATCACCGCCCTCGTCATCTTTGGGTACTTCTTCTTCGTGATCCGCTTCTCCGACCGCGAATACCGGGAAGTGATCGACGAGCGCTTCGGCCGCAAGAAATAGGAGGCGGGAATGGATTGGTGGAACGTACTCGAATACGGGGCCTGGGCTGTCTCCGTCTTTCTGTTGGGTTGGATGCTGCTCGACGCGATCCAGGTCAACCGGGACTACGACGAGGATCTGCTGACGTCGTCTCGCGAAGGTGAACTCGAAGGCATCAGCGAGAAACACGACATCTCGGAAGTCTCATAAGAACAACGCCAGGGGGAGGTTTAAGGGTCATGTCCACGACGACAGGCGCAGCCGGGGAAGGCCGGCAACGTATTTCGCTATTGCGCGTCTTGGGTCCCGCACATGTGTGGGCGCTGGGCGTCGGCATCGTTCTCGTCGGAGAGTTCATGGGTTGGAACTTCTCCGTCGGCAAAGGCGGCGCCATGGGGGCGTTGATCGCCTGCTGGGTGATCGGGCTTCTCTACACTTGCGTCGCCATGATCGACTCCGAGGTCACGTCGACCGTCGCCGCGGCCGGCGGCCAGTACGCGCAAGCCAAGCACATTATGGGCCCGCTGATGGCCTTCAATGTCGGCCTCTATCTCGTCATGGCCTACACCATGCTTGAAGCGGCCGACGCTCTCGTCGTGGGCGATCTCCTGACCGCGGTCGCCAGCGAGATGGGGCACGAGGCGCTCGATCCGCGGCCATTCGTGGTGCTGACCATCGCGATGCTGGCATGGCTCAACTATCGCGGCGTGCTGATGACGTTGAGCGTGAACTTCGTCATCACCGCGGCCGCCTTCATCTCCATCGTCGTGCTGTTCATCGGCGTTCAGCCCTGGGCGCCCGGCGCGGCCTTGCATCACCGGGAGTTGCTCACCGACTTGCCCTATGGCTGGATCGGCGTGATCGCCGCCTTCCAATTCGGCATCTGGTATTATCTCGGCATCGAGGGCACCTGCCAGGCTGCGGAAGAGGTTCGCTCGCCCGCAAGATCGCTGCCTTACGGAACGATGAGCGGCATCATCACGCTTCTCATCGCGGCGACGATGACGTGGTACGTGGCCACGGGCCTTCTGCCTTGGGAGTTCCTCGGTCAGGCCGCGACGCCGCTTTACGATGCCGCGCGTGTGACGGGTAGCCCCGCGCTTCAGGTGTTCCTGTTCGTGGGCACGATCTTCTCGGCCATTGCCTCGGCGAATGGCTGCATCAACGATGCGTCGCGCTCGTGGTTCTCCATGGGCCGCGACCGCTACATGCCGCTCTGGTTCGGCGCGGTCCATCCGCGCTATCGCACGCCCTACCGGGCAATTCTGTTCCTTATCCCCATCGCGGTGAGCTTCTCGTTCACCGGGCTTCTCGACCAGGTCATCACCTTCTCGATCCTGTCGGGGCTGCTCGGCTACACCTTCATGCCCGTCAATATGTGGATGTTCCGGAAGAAGTGGCCGCTGGGCTCGATCCGGCGGGGTTATGTGCACCCCTATCATCCGCTGCCGGCGATCGTGCTGTTGGCGCTGTGCATCACCACCTACTTCGCCACGTTCCTCGGCTACGGCACCCAGCTGCTCGCCATGATGTGCTTCTACATCGTCGCCTCGCTGTGGTTCGCCTTCCACCGCTACAAATATGTGCGCCGCGGCGACCAGTTCACCATGCCCTGGCAACGGCCGATCGGCTACTGAGGGGGGACGCGATGATCAAGAACATCCTTTGTGCCTCCGACGGCTCGAAAATCTCGGCCAAGGCGGTGAACTTCGCGATCTCACTGGCCAAGGATCTCGGCGTCAAACTGACCGTTCTCACGGTCGAACGGGTCTCGCGGGCCAGCGCGGCGAGGTCCGCCTACTGGGACTCGACGGTCCTCGATGCGGGCGATGCCATCACCCGCGCCGAGTTTCGCTCGGTCGCCGATAGGGCAAAAAAGGCGGGGCTTCGCAAGGTTCAGTGCGTCACCGTGTGCAGCCGGGACATTGCCGATGCGATCGCCGCTTACGCCAAGAAGCAGAAGCACGACCATATCGTCATCGGCTCGCATGGTCACAGAGGCGTCCAGCGGCTGGTGCTCGGTTCGATCGCCGAGGCTGTCGTTGCCGAGGCGCATTGCCCGGTAACGATCGTCCGATGATGCGCGGATGACCATTCTGGCGATCATCACGGCCTGCGTGGGGCTCATCGTTTTGGTCGCGCTCCACCGCCGCGACCAGAAGCGGGTGCGGCAGCAAAGGAGCGAGTTCTTCGCCGACTGCCTCACCGCTCTCGACCGGCCGGAGATCACGCGCGATGCCTTCGGCTATCCAAGGCTTTCGGGATGGTTCGAGGGCGTTCCGGTCAGGGCGGATGTCGTCGTCGACTGCGTTGCGCTCCGCAAGCTGCCATCCCTTTGGCTCAGACTGACCGTCGAGGCGCCGGTGGCGACAGGCGCTGTCCTCGACGTCATGATGCGGCCATCGGGAGCAGAGTTTTTCTCCGCGTTCGAGAGATTGCCCGACCGGCTCGATACGCCGGCGGATTGGCCGGAGCGGGCGGTGATCCGGACCGACGACGTGGCGAAGCTGCCGCCGCCGGAGGCGATCGTGCCGTATGTGGACTTTCTCGGCGAGCCCAAGGCCAAGGAACTCGTCATCGCGCCGAGGGGCGTGCGCATCGTTTGGCAGGCCGACGAGGCCCAGCGGGGCGACTACATGCTGTTGCGCCAGGCACGCTTCGAGGTGAACCGGTTTGACCGCGAGCGCTTCTGTGATCTTCTCCGGCGCTGCACGGCCATTCGCCGTGCTTTGGCCGGTGAGCAGTCCAAGGAGATTCGCCGTGAAGCCGCCGCCTGAGATCGCGGACCGGTCCGTCCTGGAGCGCCGGCCGCTCAACCCCTACCTGATCCTCGCCATCGCCATCGTGCTGCCCGGGGCTGGCCATGTGTTCTCCGGCATGCCGGGCCGCGGGCTGGTGTTCGTGTTCTTCATGCTGCTGTTCGGCTGGATCACCTTTCATCTCACCACGCCGGACCAGTCGCTCGTCGGCCGTTACGCTGGCGGCCTGTTCGTCTACGCGATCTCGATCATGGACGCCTATAAATGGGCCCGGCTCCGCTGGGAATTGTCGCGTAAGCACAATCCCGCCTAGGGGAAAGGCCCCGGCCTTAAGTCATTCTTGGCGCTTTGCGGCCAAGCTGTTCCGCTCCTGACAGCGGAACGGGGCCTGCCATGATCAGATCCTATACGGACCACGCGGCCAATGAGCGGACCTTCCTCGCCTGGCTTCGCACCGGCGTCGCGGTGATCGCCTTCGGCTTCCTCGTCGAGCGGTTCGATCTCTTTATTCTCACGATGGCCGACGCGGTCTCCGTCCCCGGCGCCGGCCGCGACCGGCTGGAGGCCTTGTCCCACTCGTTCGGGAGCGGGGCCGGGGAGGCGCTGATCGTGGTCGGGATCGTCTTCATCGTGGCCGCGACCATACGCTTCGTGCGGACGGGCCTCCTGCTCGACGACGCGAAGATTCACGCACCCGGCATCGTCTTGGAGCTCAGCCTGTCGGTGATCCTTGCCATCCTGCTGATCGCGGCGAGCATCCCGCTGATCCTGCCGCGGTTCTAGAAAAAGGGTATGAGCGACGCCGGGCGGTGCTTGCCGTCTTCCGCCTCCTTGGCGCAGAGACGGTGGCGGTAGTAGCAATCGCCATTGGAGAGCCCGGTGCTTTCCTGAGTCATCTCCGCCATGGCGCCGAGGCTGAAGCGGTACTCCATGGCCGCATCCGGCGCCCATTGCGAGCAGGAGACGCGGACGACACCCTTATAGGTCTCGTCGCAGCGATTGCGGATGCGCAGCGTGTGGCCGTCCGGCGTAAGAGAAATGCGCAAGCATTGCGGGCGGGACTGATCGCAAGCCGACCCGTCTTCTTGCGGCGTCTCGGCCAAGGCCGCAACCCATTGCTCGGAGACTTTATCTGCTGTGTTGAGATGCGCGAGCACGTCCTCGGTCACGATCTCCGGGACCTCCAGCATGAGATTGTGTCCCGCCTCCACGGTGTGCAGGCGATAGGCGCCGTCCATGTAGTTCACCGTCTCCGTCGCGGCGACACGGCCGAAGGCGCCGTCCTCGCGGCCCCATATAAAGAGAGTCGGCGGCCGGATCTTGCCGACAGGGTCCAGCGAGCGGAACTCGAAGGCCCGGTACCAGTTGAGCGCCGCATGGAGCGTGCCCGGCTCGCCGAACACGCGCTCGTATTCCTCGATCTGTTCGGGCGGGTGGTCTTGCCACTTTAGGTATTCGAGGAAGGAGGCCTGGTTGAAGCCGAGCAAGAGTTCCGGCAGTACAGGCAGCCGGTAGAACACCATGTAGCTTGAGAGGCGGAGTTGCGAGTCTGGTTCGGCAAGCGCGTACGCCAAGGCAGACGGGTGCGGCATGGACAGCGACGTCAGGCTCAGGACACGCTCCGGATAGCGGTCCGCCACGGTCCAGGCGATGGCGCCGCCGAAATCATGGCCGATGACGTGGAACCGCTCGAAGCCGGCGGCGTCGGCGATGGCCAGAACGTCCGTGGCGATCTTGGTCTTGGTGTAGTCGTTCTGCGCGGGCGGCCGCGCGCCCGGGCTATAGCCGCGCTGATCGTAGGCGATCGCGCGGTAGCCGGCCTTGCCCAGCGAGTCGAGCAGCGTCTCCCACATGATCGAGGTCTCGGGGAAGCCATGCAGCAGGATCACGCCTTCGCCTTGGGGATTGCCGAAGCCGGCCGCGCGGGCGCGAAACTCCATGCTGTTGGCCCTGATGCGCACCAGGCCGTCTTGCGTGCCGTCGAACAGGGGGAGCTGTTCCGTCATCTCGGCGTGGCAGTCCGGGCAGTTCGGCGCCAGTAGCAGCCGGTCGATGGCAAAGGCCGCCGTCATGGGCAGCATGAAAATCGCCAGGACGAGCCAGAGCTGCTTGATGCGCTTCATGATGGGCTCTTCCCCCCGGGAAGCCTTCTCGTCCCGCCCCTTGGGTCCGAGCCCAGGGCTTCCGGCGGGTTATTATATCGGCTGAGCCATACCAGAAAGTGTCTCGCCCCGCCATCTCGGGGGATGGCCCTTTAGGCGGGGACGAGCGCGCCCTCGATGGCGACCTCGAAGTTCTGGCCTTCCCAATTGCCGCTCTCCGGCCAGAAGAAGGTGAAGGCGATGCAGTCGCCTGGCTTCAGGGTTTCGGTGGGCAACTTGGCGACATGCAGGCCGAGACCGGTATCCTCGGTGTCGATGTCGGCCACGTCCTGCCAGCCATTGGTGCCGTAATGCACGCGCGCCGGAGCCTTCATCGTCACATATAGAACGCGCCCCGGCGCGATGCGCTTCGGCCGGTAGCTCGGCCCCCAAATCTCGTAGTCGATCTTGGGTTTCACGCCACGATAGCGCGCCCAAGTGGCTTGCGGCCGGTCGACGGGGCGTCCGGCGCCCAGGCTGTGGCAGAGCTTGGCGAATTCCGCGTGGGCCCAGACCAGCGGCATGGCGGAGCCGCTCGGCTTGCCGGGCACGAGACCGTAAGCCGGGATGGGGTCCGTATCCCAGATCTGTTCGGGGATCAGGCCAAGCGGGCTCGACATCGCCATCATGGCGTCCACGTAGGGCGTGACGTCCTCGCCGGCGCAGAGCGCATAGTGGCCGCGCTCGCCGGTCAGCAGCGGCCAGCCGCGCCCGCGGCCCGTGCCGTTGAAGCCGGTGCCATCGTCGTGCTCGCCGTATCCGTCATTATTATAGCGGTGCCAGACCGGCCCCGACGGCGTGTCGGTCTTCAACAGGGAATCGATGACCTTGATACTGTCGGTGATGGAGGGATCGTCGGCCGCCCGCAAGCCATAGCGCACGAGCTGCAGGCAGTCGGTCGAGACCTGGCCGCTCGCCGGCAAGTTGGGATTGTGATCGAGATTCTTGATCATCACCGCATCGGCGAAGGACTGTCTCTCGCCGGAGGCATCGAGCTGTACGGTGCGAATGAAATAGCCGCTCACATTCAAGTCTTCTGCGAGCGGCGTCCCTTGTACGAAAGCCCAATCCTCGAGCTTCGCGTTCCAATAGTCGGCGACGCGCAGAGCATGCGCCTTCGCCGCGCCGTCGAGATGTTCGGCGCCCTCCACCAGCGCGGCGATGGCGACGGCCAGCGTGAACATATTGATGCCGGCGTCCTCTTCCCAACGGTCCTGGCATGTAGAGGGGCCCGAGCCGGCGACAAAGCCCACGGCGCGCGTGATCATGTCCGTGATGGGAATGTTATCGAGCGCCTCGTGCTCCTTCAGGAGCGATGCGAGCAGAATGGGAAACGCCGCTTCGTCGAGCTGCAGGCCCTGCCAAAACGGACGGCCGCCGAGCCATTGGTTCTGGAACCAGTGGCCGTCCTCGTGCTGGGTGGCGATGAGGTAGCGCAGCACGTCGCGGGCGTCGCGATAGGATTCCATGGCGATGAGCGCGCCCGCGGTCTCGACCAGGTCGCGCGGCCAGACCAGGTGATAGCCGCCGCGGCTCGTGCTCGTCTCGCCCCACGGCACCGAGAGGCTGGCCACGGCGGCGCCGCGATAGGTGCGGTCCTGGTGAACCTTCAGGACCGAGGCGGACAGAGCGAGCCGGTCGTCGATCTCGCCGCCGAAGGCGGCGCGGCGGCATTGGCCCAGCCATTCCTGCCAGGCCTGACAATGGGCGGACCATTCCTCGTCGAAATCGTCCAACAGCGCCGATACGGAAAGCGTCGCGGCCGCTTCCTTGGTGGAGGAAAGCCCAAGCGCCAGCACGCCGAGCCTTGAGAGTTCGCCCATCAAGGACACGGCGCCGGGCCCCGCCTCGTCATACTCCCAGGTCATGCGGCCGTTGCGGTTGAAGTCCTGCCAGCCGTCGCTCACCGCGAGGCAGCCCACGGAGCGGCGGCCGAAGGCGTCGGCGCCGTCGTCGTCGACGGCCGAAAGCGCGAGCGCGAACGGGCCTTGCTCGGCCCACAACACGCCGCGGCCGTCATGAGTGGCGACGGTGCCGATATTGTTCTCCGCGTCCTCGCCCAGCCGCGCGGCGAGCAGCACGTACGGCTTGAGGTCCGCGTCGCCCTCCAACGAATAGCGCACCAGCAGCGTATCGCGGCGTTCGGACGGGCAGACCTCGAGCGTGAAGGTGAAGCGGGGATGGCGGTGGATGATTTCGGCGGCCGGCACGCCCGGCGCGGGCAAGCTCACGGTGTAATTATTCAGCCGCCGCAGCTCGACCCAGAAGCCTATGTCGTCGGCAATGATAAAGCCGAGATCCTTGATCTGGGGGATGTCTATGCGGGGGTAGTAGACCTCGGTGACGATGCCTTGGGCGATGGTGAACCACAGCCGCGATGAGCCGAGGCTTGCGCCCACGACGTCCTTGCGGGCCGGGGCCCAAGTTGGCGTGCTGGGGCCGGAGGGTGCTTTCATGGGAGGTGCGGTCTCAACTCTGTGGCGGTCTAATGTCCGTGGATCGTGATCGAAGGCGCGGACACTGGCAACCGACTCCTTCGTTAGGATGACAATTTTGTTAGCGGGCTATATCGGCCACGCAGGGCTCCAAGCGTTCCCCGATGCGTGAGCGAACGGTCACGCTCCAGCACGCAGTCGTGACTGCTTGTTATTTGAACGCGCGCGCGGCGTCACGATATCAAACGCGTGCAAGGCGAAACCAACCTCCCAAGGAGCACAACAATGAAAACCATTCTCATCGCTCTCGCCCTCGTCACCGCCGCTGTCGCACCCGTCGCGGCGGAGGGCTTCCCGAATGCCTACCAGACCAACATGGATCGGTAGGTCGAAAGCAGAGGGTGGCCGTCTCCCCCCAGCGGCCACCCTCACTTCGTCTTGAAGAAGCTCTTCTTCCGCGGCATGCGATCCTCGTTAGACTGAGGCGTCTCATATTCGTCAATCTGGAGCCCTCATCATGCCGCTCAATATCCAGCAGGAAGAGCTCTGCGCGCAGAACAAGACCGATTTTTCCGATCTCAAGGCCGTCGCGTTCAACTGTTCGCTTAAGCGCGATCCGGAGGAGTCGCATACCCGCCTCCTGCTGTCGGTTGCCGAAGAGATTATGCGCAAGAACGGCGTGACGGTGGAGCACATCCACGGCCTGTCGCACCAAATCCCTTCAGGCGTCTATCCCGACATGACCGAGCACGGCGCCGAGCGTGACGACTGGCCCGCGCTTTGGAAAACCATCGAAGCGGCTGACATCCTCATCGTCGCCACGCCGATCTGGCTCGGTGAGGAAAGCTCCGTCTGTCGAATCCTCATCGAGCGGCTCTATGGCATGTCGGGGATGCTCAACGACAGAGGCCAGAGCCTGTTCTACGGAAAGGTCGGCGGCGCGGTCATCACCGGCAACGAGGACGGCATCAAACATTGCTCGATGAGCATCCTCTACGCGCTTCAGCACCTCGGCTACACTATCCCGCCCCAGGCCGATTGCGGCTGGATCGGCGAGGCGGGGCCGGGCGCGTCATACGGCGATCCTTCGGAAGACGGGCCTGTCGGCGTCGACAACGACTTCACTCAGCGGAACACCACGATTATGACGTGGAACCTGATGCATCTCGCGCGCATCCTCAAAGACGCGGGCGGCTATTCAAATCACGGCAACAATCGCGAAGCCTGGAAGGCCGGGTGCCGGTTCGACTACGAGAACCCGGAACACCGTGCCTGAAGACCTTCGAGATCAGTAGACGGAGTCGAACAGGTCGTAATAAGAGAGGTCGAGATAGCCGGCCTCGATGCCACGATGCCGCGTGTTCCACTCAGTGAACCAGTCATAGGTGGCCCAGAGCCGCGCGTCGTTGCGCAAGATGCCGTAGCGGTCACGCAAGGCGTTCCAGTCGGCGAGGGATCGGACGTCGCGCAAGCCGCGCAGGAAGTCGCCCGCCTGTCTGAGATCCATCTCCATGAAGTAGTTGGGGAAGCCGCCGATCACGGTGGGATAGATGCTCATGGTGTAGAGATGCGGCAGCGCCTGGCCGTCCTGGAACAGGATCGTGTCCTGGGAGGCGTAGACCCGGTTGGCAATCAGCGAATAGACGCGCGCCTCGTCGCCGTCGGTCAATTTCAGCAGGATCACGCTCGGCAGGTAGCGCGGAAACTTGTAGGCCCGCGTCTGAGTCAGGAGCGAGGCCGCTTCGACCCAGCCGTCGAAGCTCTCGATCGGCGCGTTTAAGGAGACGTCCGGCTTCACATGCGGGTTCAGGCGGTCGGGTGGCCCGCTGACCGCTTCGCCCATATGCGCCTGGATGTCGTCGACGAGGCTGAGTAAGGGATCGTGCTTATCGGTCTTGACTTGCGTAGGCTGTTCCTCGCCGGCGAAGGGCTCCAGGGCGAGCGCGATCTGGCCGATGCCTTGGGTCCACTTTTCGCGGATCTTCTGACGTTCGTCCTCGGGCAGGAGCAGCAGGAAGTTGTCCTCGAACTCCTGGCGCAGATAGTTGAAGAACACCAAGGTTTCGAGCTTCGGGATGTCGCCGGACCAATATTCGAAATTGGCGACCGTGTCGTAGTAGATGCGCTCGAAGCCGCTATAGTTCATCAGCCATTGGGTGCGCGGGATGCCGCCTTGGCGTCCCTTCATCACCGAGACATTGCTCTCGTGGCGCAGCACCGTGAGCCAGGCGTTCGGATCTTTTCGCGCGCCGTTCCAGATCGCATCGATCGTGTAGCCCTTGGGCCGCAGTTTCTTCAGCGCGGCGCCGTAGGCCGCCTCGTAAGCGTCGTTGCCGAAGATCGACCGGTCCATGAAGGTTTCCCATGTCTCCAATCCGAGCTTGGGGTCGAGAACCGAGACGTCGTCCTTGGGATCGACGAAGTAGACCCAGAACTGGTCTTTGACGGCGAAGGTCGCCGTCTGGCCCAGGCACACGGGTCCATAGGTGATGCCGGAAACGATCAGCTCGGAATTCTCCAGGAGAAAGCGGTAGCGCGCTTCCGCCGGGATGGCCTGGTACACCAAGAAAGGATTGCCGATCCCCCAGGGGGCATCGAGCTTCGCCGTGTTGTCCCAGTCGGCGCCGAGGAACAGCTTCTTGAGATTGCCGATGTCGGCGTGGTCGAGACGCCAGACGAAATGGTTCTTCTGTACGATCGGCGCGGTGATCTTCTTCAAGCGGTAGTAGAAGCGGTCGACGCCGGCATACGCGTAAGGGTCGGCGTAGGGCAGGGGCGTATCGATGATGTCGACGGGCGCCGGCGGGTTCGCGGCCGCATCGCCGGGCGGCGTCTTGGACCGTACGAGCTTGAAGTAATCGCCGGGGCTTTCCTTCAAGACGATCGTCGCCAGGAACACGTGGTCGAAGATGTAGCGGGAAACGAGCTGCGACCGTTTGTCGGCGGCGTTGAAGAAACTTTCCCAGGCGAGAACCGCGGCCGGGTCGGTCACGGTCTCCGCGGCTTGCCGCTCGGCCTTTGTCGGACCGGGCGACCCTGAAGCCACCCAGTCGCGCAGCGTTTGGAAATCGTCCTCGTCGAGCGACGGCAAACCGAACGGCATGCCAGCGGCTGGGTTCTGCTTCAGCTGCGTGCCGAGCGCTTCGGGCGTGGCCGGACACTGATGGGCGTAGCGCTTGGCATAAAGCGGCATCAAGGTTTGGCGCGAGAAGCCCGGCTTGTTGTGCCGAGTCCCCGCCTCGATCATTTGATAGAGCAGCGAACGCTGGAGGTTCTCCGGCTCCGAGCCGCCACGCGACAGCACGGGATAGAATCCGCGTTTCCGCCATTCGGCCGTCGTCTGCACCACGTCCATGCCGGTGCGCGGCGACGCCTCGAAATGGCTCGCATAGGGGTTCTCGCCGAAGGCGCCGCGTTCGGCCGCGTGATACGAGGTGAGCTTGAGGTTGCAGGGTGAGCCCAGGCAGCCATGACAGGCGACGCAGCGGTTGTTGAAGATGGGCTGGATGTCTTCCGCATAGCTTGGCGCCGCCGTGCTCGCGGCCGGCGCACCCGCTTGCGCTGGCGCCTGCGCTGGATCCGACGTGGCAAACGCCACAAGCACGAGGATCAATATCAGACTTGCGCCGATTGCGCCCTTCGCCCAAGGCCGCACGCGATGGGCCGGTTCGGGGCCTGGGCTTGGGTCGGTCATCGGCGGCGCCGGCTAATGCGTCGCCGGCGGAGGAGCCGCGGGCTTTGCCAATTTCGCGGCGTCCTCGGCGTCGCAGCGCTGCTCGACCGGCCTGCCGTCGCGGCCGAGATTGGAGGCGCTGTTGACGAGGGCCAGGTGCGAGAAGGCTTGCGGGAAGTTGCCGCAGAGCCGCTTGGCGGAGGTGTCGTACTCCTCGCTCAAGAGGCCCACATCGTTGCGCAACGAGAGCAGCTTCTCGAACAGCTTCACCGCGTCGTCCTTGCGGCCAAGCATCAGATAGGCATCGACCAGCCAGAAGCTGCAGGCCAGGAACATACCCTCGCCCGGGGGCAGCCCGTCACTCGCCTTCGAGGTGTCGTAGCGCTGCACGAGACCGTCCTTCATCAGCGTCTTCTCGATCTGCGCCACGGTGCCGGCCACGCGCGGATCGTCGCCCGGCAGGAACCCGACAGTGGGGATCAGAAGCAGGCTCGCATCGACCTGCTTCGAACCGTAGGACCGGACGAAGCTGTTGAGCTCCTTGTCGAAGCCCTTCTCGCAGACTTCTTTATGGATGGTCTCTCGGATCTCTCGCCAGCCCTTGAGGGGACAGTCGAGCTTGAAGCGCTCCGCGCTCTTGATCGAGCGGTCGAACGCGACCCAGGCCATGACTTTCGAATAGACGAAGTTCTCGGGGCCGCTGCGCACCTCCCAGATGCCTTCATCGGGATTCTGCCAGGCGTCCTCGAGATGCTTGACGATCGCGAGCTGGAGCTCCCAGCCCGACTCTTCGGGCGCGAGGCCGCCCTTGCGCGCCTGGTGCAGGGCGTCGAGCAACTCGCCATAGACGTCGAGCTGCGTCTGCTGATGCGCGGCGTTGCCCACGCGCACGGGCACGGACTTCTCGTAGCCGGGAAGCCATGGGAGCTCGACCTCGTAGAGTCTGCGCTCCCCGGCGATGCCGTACATGATCTGCATCTGCTCGGGGCTGCCGGCGACCGCGCGCAACAGCCATTCACGCCAGGCGCGCGCTTCGTCGAAATAGCCGGTGTTCATGAGTGCGAGCAGGGTGAGCGTCGCGTCGCGCACCCAGCAATAGCGGTAGTCCCAGTTGCGCGGACCGCCGAACTGTTCGGGCAGGGAGGTGGTCACCGAGGCAACCACGCCGCCCGTCGGCGCGTAGGTCATGGCCTTCAATGTGATCAGCGAGCGCTTGACGATGTCGGCGTAGGGGCCGGTCATGTTGCAATCGGAGGACCAGTCCTTCCAAAAGGCCTCGGTGTCGTCGAGCAGACTTTCGACGTCGACCAGGGGAGGATCGGGCACGAACGATTCCGCATAAGACAGCGCGAAGGATTGGGTCTCGCCCGCCTTCACGGTGAACTCGCCCTTGGTCCTGAGATTCTCGCCGCGCAGTTCGATGGTCGACTGGAGGACGAGCTTGTTGGGGCCGGCCACGGCGCGCAGACGCTTGTCCGGCAGCATGGTGACCCAAGGCACCTCCAGGCCGTAGCCGAAGCGCACCACGAACTCGGTCTCGAACTCCACCGTGCCTTTCTCGCCGACCACGAGCCGTACGAGGTGCGGGTGCTTATCGCAAGGATACATAAAGTCTATGAGCGTGGCGGCGCCGGTCTCCGTCTCGAAGCGCGTTTCGAGAATGAGCGTGTCGGGTCGGTAGCGGCGCGTGACCTTGGCTGTTTGATCCACCGGCGCGATCAGCCAGCGGCCATTGTCGTGATCGCCGAGAATCGCCGCGAAGCAAGCCTCGGAATCGAAACGCGGCAGGCACATCCAGTTGATGGAGCCGTTGCGTCCGACGAGTGCTGCGGTCTCGCAGTCGCCGATCATGGCATAGTCTTCGATGGGGAGCGTCATGACGGACCGGCTTAAAGACCGGGGCTGCTCTGCATGAGCCCGCCGTCGGCGATAATGGTCGTAGCCGTGAGATAGCTCGCGCCGTCGCCGGCGAGGAACGCCACCACGCTGGCGATCTCTTGCGGCTGCGCCATGCGCCCGAGCGGAATCGCCGAATCGAGCTTCTTGAGCAAAGCGGGGTTATCCATGGTGCTGGTGTTGATCGGTGTCGCGACGGCGCCCGGACCGACCCCCACGATGAGGATGTTGTGCGGTGCAAGTTCGACGCCCGCGGTGCGTGTCAGCATCCGCATGCCGCCTTTGGAGAGGCAGTAAGCGGTGTTGCCGGGCATCGGCCAGTCTTCGTGGACGGAGGTCACGTTGACGATCCGGCCGCCTTTGCCCTGCTTGATCATTTGCTGGGCCGCGAGCTGCGTGCCGAAAAAAGCGCTCTTGAGATTAATGTTCATCACGGCGTCGTACTGATCTTCCGTGGTGTCGAGAACCGAGGTGCGCGTCTCGATGCCGGCATTGTTCACCATCACGTCCAAATGGCCGAACTTGCTGACCGCCGCATCGACCAGCTTCTGGAGGTCGGCGATCTTGCTCACATCGGCGTCGACGCCGATGCACTGGTCGCCGAGAGCCGCGACTTCGCGCTCTAAAGCTTCCGTAGCCTCGGGATGAGCCACGTAGTCAATGACGATATTGGCGCCTTGCTTGGCCAGCTCGAGGACGATCGCTTGGCCAATACCGGTATTGCCGCCGGTCACGATGGCAACCTTGTTCTTCAAAGACATAAGCTGATCTCCATCGCGTGGACGATTTTCATATTCCACTAACGTTGAGCGTAACGACTCATGTTGACGGCCTGGAACGCAGGTTAAGCCTAGACATAGGGGATAGCATCGGCAACCTTGCTATCGTCCTAACTTCGACGATCCAATGAGCCTCAACAACGACTTCAGGTCGTCAGTACAGGGAGCACATCATGGCGGCGCAGCATGACGTGATCGTAATCGGCAGCGGCGCGGGCGGCGGCAGTGTCGCTTACAAGCTCGCCAATGCCGGCAAGCGCGTTCTCCTGATCGAAAAGGGACCGTTCCTGCCGCGGGACCGCTCCACTCTCGAAGTGCGCGAGGTGTTCGTCGACGGGGTCTTCAAGAACCATCTGGTCTGGCTCGACAGCAAGGGCAAGGATTTCGTTCCCGGCGAATTCTACAATGTGGGCGGTAAGACGAAGTGGTACGGCGCGGCGCTGTTCCGCTTCCGGCCGGTCGAGTTCGAGGCGGATCCGGACTACGGCCTGCTCGGCTGGCCTTTCGGCTACGAGGAGCTGAAGCCGTACTACGACGAGGCCACGGAGCTTCTGAGGATCACCACCTTTCAGAACGAGCCTCAGCTTCAAGCGCTGCTCGACAAGATCACCACCGCCGAGCCGGGCTGGAAGCTTCATCCGCTGCCGCTCGGTCTGTCGCACGACATCGTCAATCACCCCGAGGAGGCGAAGCACTTCGACGGCTTTGCTTCGCCGTCCGGGTTGAAGTCGGATTCGGAGCGCAACCTGATCGACCACATCCGGGACAAGCCGAATTTCACGCTGCTTGCCGGCACGCCCGTGGCCGAGCTCATCGCGGCGCCGGGCGATCCCAGCACGATCATCGGCGCCAAATGCGACGACGGCTCGACCTACGAGGCGGATACGATCGTGCTCGCCGCCGGCGCCATGACGTCGCCGCGCATTCTCGAAGATCATCTCGATGCGAGCGGGCTCACATTGCCGTGCGGCAATCTGGTCGGCGCCAATTTCAAGATGCACATCAATTCCGCGGTGCTCGGCTTCTCGCCCTTCACCGATCACGACGTGCTGCGCAAGACGGCGGTGCTCTACAACGACAAGTTCCCGCATTCCTCGATGCAGTGCCTGGGGTGGATAGACGGAGAGGTGCTGGCGACCCAAGCGCCGCCGGAGATGCCGAACTTCATGGACAAGCTGCTCGGCAAGCGGGCGATCGGCTTCTGGGCGACGACGGAGGATGCCTCCAGCCCGGAGAACCGCATCATCTCGGGCGGGCCGGGCGGCAAGCCCATCATGGATTACAGTCTCGCCCGCATCCCGCAGGCGGTGAAAGAGCACAAAGCCCTGATCGACGATTGGCTCAAGCGCCTGCTGGGCGCGGGGCTGGTCGGCTTCGACAAATATATGGGCATGGGCGGTACGGCCCATGCGCTCGGCAGCATGGTGACCGGCGACGATCCGAAGGCTTCGGTGGTCGATCCGCACGGCAAGGTGCATGGCATGGAGAATCTCTATGTGGGTGACGGCAGCCCGCTGCCGCGCGCGAGCCGGGTCAACCCGTCGCTCACCATCTATGCCTGGGGCCTCAGGCTCGGCGATCACCTGGCCGGCAAAGGGGCCTGACGGGTTTCCCGGGCAAACGCCACGCCATTTGTGACACAACATAAACGTGTGCTGTGGCGGCTGCGCAACAGACTCCAATCCGTGTGCGCCCTATGTTTGGCGAAAGCACGTGTGCGGGGCGGCGCGTCGGGGCTTCCCTGGGGGTGATCGGTGAGCCAGAAGCGTCATCGTCGACAGCGTCCGCATGCGTGCGTCTCGAGGTCTTTCACTGGACCGCTTCCCGCGATCGCGTCTCGGCCGCAAAGCCATCGCCGCGCGGCCCTTCTCACCGGCACCGCGCTCGTCTCCACGCTCCTGATTTCGCTAATGACCGCGCCTGCGCCGGCAAGCGCGGCCGTGCCGTGTCCGCAACCGCCTGGCGGACCGATAAGCGTCAGTTCGAATTCGGACTCGATCGAATGCACGAACGTGTTCGATATCTACGGCGCGCCGGGCGCTGCGATCAGTCTCAGCACCAGCGGCGACGCATACCATGTCACGCTGGACAACAGCGGCAATCTCGGCGCCGGTCTCATCGGCATTTACACGATCACGTCGGGTGCCGGCAGCTACATCGACATCGTCAATACCGGCAACATTTCCGTCAGCAGCTATGCCTATCACGTCGGCATCTTCGCGCGCTCCCTCGGGCCGAATAGCCCCATCACCGTCAGCAACGACGGCAAGCTGACGGTCACGACTTCGGTCGACGACGCCTACGGAATATGGGCCCGAACGGACGGAACGCTGAGCGCCGTCGGCATCGTCAACACCGGCGACCTGACGATTACCGCCACCTCTGCGGCCAACGCGGTTGGCATCTACGGTCTGGCCGAAGGGGCGAACTCGCCCGTAGAGATCCGGAACAGCGGCCATGTGGCCGTGACCTCAGACCTCGGGAGCGCCTACGGCATCTACGCCTACACCCACGAAAACGACAGCCGAATCACCATTACCAATAGCGGTGGTCTCATCGTTACGGGATACAGCGCCGTCGGCATTGGAGCCGTCACGGATCAGAACTATAGCTCAATTTCTATCGTGGAGAGCGGCGCCGTCTCAGCCACAGGCACGTTTAGTGCCGACGGCATCTCCGCGACCACCTTCGACGACGACAGCGACATTTCGATCAAAAACGCCAGCCGGATCACCGCAACCGCAAGCTATGCCGCTACAGGCATTGATGCGACCACATTCGATGACAACAGCAGTATCTCGATCGTCAATAGGGGCGACATTGATACGGAGGCAGACTTGCTTGCCTACGGCATTAGAGCCTCTACATTCGATTCCGGCAGCCCCATCAGCATCAATAACAGCGGCAACGTCACGGCGAGGTCCTATTTGGCTGTCGGCATCGTCGCGCAGACGGGCTATTCGGGCAGTCCAATCAGCATCGTGAACAGCGGCGACGTCACGTCGATCGGCACGGCCGCCGCCGACGGCATCGGCGCCGAGACGTGCGGCGGCTCAATCGACATCGCGAACAGCGGCGATGTCGCGGCGTCGGCGCCAGGCTTGGGGCGCGGCCTCGTTGGATATTGTGGCGGCAATGGCGGGATCACGATCCGCAATTCAGGCCAGGTCCGCACGACAGCGCAATACTCGTACGGCGTTTTTGCCGTCACCTACGCCGGTCCGCTCACTATCATCAACAGCGGGCGCATCGCCGCCAATGGCGGCGCGGGCGGCTTCGCCTATGGCATCCTTGCCGAGACGAACGGGCCGAGTAGCCCGATCACGATCCAAAATTCCGGCTCGGTCTTCGGCGCCGATGCGGGCATCCATATCCATGCCTATGGCGGCGCGCCGGCCACGATCGTCAACTCGGGTGACATTTCCGCTGGGTCGCTGTTGGCCATCAACGCTGGCGGTCCCGGCGACATCAGCATATTCAACACCGGCACGATCACTGGCTTCGTGCTGCTCGACGCGGACGACCGCTTCATCAACCAGGCTGGCGGCACGTTCGAAGCGCGGCTGGCGAGCGATTTCGATGCGACCGGGCCGGGCGGCAACGACCTGTTCCGCAACGAGGCGGGCGGCACGGTGCACGCGCTCAATGAGAACGGTCAACCGACGCGCTTCGTCAATCTGGAGCGCTTCGAGAACCAAGGGCTGATCTCCTTGGTGGACAACAGACCGGGCGATAGTTTCACCATCTCCAACACGCCGGGCGGTACGGAACTCGACTTCGTCGCGTCCGGCAATTCGCGGCTGGCGGTGGACGCCTTTCTCGGCGGGCCCGGTTCGCGGTCCGATACCTTCACCATCGAGGGCGACGTGTCCGGCGTGACGAGGGTTTCGGTCGTCAACACCAATTACGGGCCCGGGGTGTTCAACCCGTCCGGCATGCGCGTGGTGACCGTGACCGGCGCCACGCCCAACCCGGACGCCTTCAAGCTGGACGATTCCATCGACACCGGCTTCTTCAATTACGATCTGTTCTTCACGCCGACCGGTTCGGGTCATTGGGACCTCAGGAGCTTTGCCGGCCCGGGTGCGTTCCTGCTGCCGCAGCTCGTCACCGCCGCGCAAGACATCTGGCATCAGAGCGCCTCGACCTGGTTCGACCGCACCGCGGACTTGCGCGTGCTTTTGGCGGGCGGGCCTGCGCCGACCGCTTACGATCCCGGCGGCAAGTCTTTGAGCGCGGCTGAACCTTACGCGCTGACGCCGGCGGTGTGGGCCAGAGGCTCGGGCTCGTGGCTCGACCGCGACGGCACCGAGCGCACCACCGCTTACGGCCGCGACTACAGCTTCGACATGGACCGGGAGCTGCAGACCCTCGACTTCCAGGTCGGCGTCGACATGGGCAAGCGCGACGCACTGACCCAGGGCGATGCACTGGTGTTCGGTCTGCTCGGCGGTCTCGTGCACGGCGATCTCGATTACGACGCGCTGGCCCGCAACTTCAATTTCGACGGCGGGCAGGTCGGCGTCTACGCCACCTATCTCAACGGCGGGCTGTTCGTGGACACGCTGGCCAATGTCCATCTCTATTCGCTGGAGACCAGCACGTTGGGCTTCCCGAACGCGCTCGACGCCAACACCGTGGGCTTGCGCACCGACACCGGCTACCGCTTCGGCTCGTTTAGCGGCGGTCCGTTCCTCGAGCCGCTCGCGACCCTCGAGGTGACCTGGGCCGATATCGACGGCTTTAGCTTGGGCGGCAACACGGTCTCCTTCGACGACGATGCCAATGTCAGAGGGCGCTTAGGTCTCAGAGCCGGCACCACCATGGCCGCCTGGGAGGGCACGCTCATGGAGCCCTTCGTGACGGGGAGCCTGTGGGGCAATCTCACCGACGACAATTCCGCCACGCTCGTCTCGACGGGCCGCACCTTCCGCTTCGAGGACCGGCTCGACGACGTGTGGGGCGAGGTCTCCGCGGGCGTGAATATCTTCAACTTCACCCAGACCACCGCCGTGTTCGCCAAACTCGACGTCACCTTCGGCGACGACTTGACCGGCGTCGGCGGCAAAGCCGGCATGCGCGTCAATTGGTGACGCGCGAAGGCCGACATGCGCTCAAGTAGGCCAAAGGCCGGTAGCGCCAATATAGAGCCGGCATGCGCGTCAACTGGTAGCAGGCGAGCGCCTTTCCCTCTCGACGGTTCCTCCGCAAGGATGCTAAAGCACGCCCCGGCTTGGGGGAGCGCGTAGGGGGAGTTCATGCAGGAATCGGCCGTCAACGAGCACGATGCGGAACGCGTCGGCCCGAGCTGGTATCTGAGCCGCGACGGCGAGCAGATCGGCCCCCTGACAGATCGCGAACTTTCCTTGTTTGCCGAAGGCGGCAATTTCCGGCCCGGCGATCTCCTTTGGACCGCGGGGCTCGATACCTGGAAGCCCGCCGGCGCCGTGTTCGGCCTCAAGGACAAGAGCGGCGGCGAGAGTGTCGCCGAGCCGGCCCCCGCCGCCGCTGAGAGCCAAGCCGAGAGCGGCGAGACCGACGACGATGCCCCTGTCTTTCTGGCGCCCGCGGTTGACGCCGAGAGCCCCGCGCCTACCGGGATCGACGGCCAGCCGGCTGACGCAATGTTCGATTTCGTGTCTTCCGAGGCGGAGGCGCCTTCAGGATTTGAACCCGAGATCACCGCGCCAGAAATCATCGCGCCCGACACCATCGACTCCGAAGTCATGGAGCCGGAGCGCGGAGACGTTCATGCGCTCGTCCAAGCGCTCAAGGGCGAGACGGCCCCGCCCAAGCTGACCTTCAAGGAGCGGGCGATGGCGGAGCTCAAAAAGTTCGCCGGCGCCTTTGTCTATCTTTGGGTGGTGTTCACGGTCCTCCTCCTGCACGAGTGGATCGTGCTGTCGGAGCACAATGTGGGCTTCGCCTTTTATGGGCTCGCCACGCTCAACGCGATAGGCTTGGGCAAGATCATGATCGTGGCCGAGCATTTCCGCTTCGCCGAACGGCTGAAAGAGAAACCGCTCGTCTATCCCATCGTCTACAAGACAGTGGCTTTCACCACGCTTTTGTTGGTCGCCTACGTCCTCGAGATGATGCTGTTCGGCCTGATCGGCGGGCACGGCTTCCTGGCCAGCATGCCGGCGCTCGGCGGCAGCATTTTCGGCACCATGGCGCTGTGGTTTATCTTCTGCGTGGCGCTGATGCCGTATTTCGCGTTCAAGGAGTTCGAGCGCGCGGTGGGCCCGGATATGATCCGCAAGCTGCTGCTGGGGCGGCGCTAGACGGGCGGGCTAGCGGGAGAGCACGTCCTACGTTTGAGCCAACTCTGCCCATCGGCGCAGCGGGACGACCGGCGCCCGAGTTCGATGGACGAAGCCTCGGGAGGCGGCTAGTCTTCCTCCAACGCGGCGGGTGTAAAAGAAGCGAAATGCGCGGTCTTGCAGCTTTTACGGGCATTGCCCTTTTGCTGGCAATGCTGGGTTCGTCCCTGGCGCAGGAGGCCCCTGCAGGGCCGGAGGATGCGCAAGCGCCTTCCGAACAAGCCGCGCCTGATCAGGCCGCGCAACCGGATCAACAATCCGGGCAGGCGCTTCTCGACGAAGCGCAGCTTGACCAGCTCGTCGCCCCCATTGCGCTTTATGCGGACCCGCTGCTCGCTCAAGTCCTCATCGCCTCCACCTATCCGCTCGAAGTGGTGCAGGCGGAACGCTGGCTGGAGAAGAACAAGGACCTGAAGGGCGAGGCGCTCGACGAGGCTTTGGCCAAGGAAGATTGGGACGACAGCGTCAAGGCGCTCGTCGAGGTCCCCGACGTCCTCGAGATGATGAACAAGGATCTCGATTGGACCTCGCAACTCGGCGACGCCGTGCTTGCGCAGCAAGCCGATGTGATGAGCGCGGTGCAGCGCCTGCGCGCGCTCGCCCATGAGAACGGCAAGCTCGAGTCCAACGACCAGCGGACGGTGACGGTCACGCAGGAGGTGAACGTCACTCAGCCGCCGGCCGGTTCCGATGCCCCGGCGAGCGCGCAGCCGGCGCCGCAACAGGTCATCGTCATCGAGCCGGCCTCGCCCGAGACCGTCTACGTTCCGTACTACCAGCCGTCGGTGGTCTATGGCAGCTGGCCGTATCCGGACTATCCGCCCTACTACTTCGCGCCGCGGCCCGGCTACATCGTCGGCGGCGCGCTGGCGACGGGTCTTGCCTGGGGCGCGGGCTACGCCATCGGCAATGCCATCTGGGGAGACGGCTTCGATTGGCGCGGCGACAACATCCACGTCAACGTCGACCGGAACGTCAACATCAATAACAAGAACGTCAACGTCAACAACTGGCAGCACAACTCCTATCACCGCCGCGGCGTGAACTACGACAACGCGGACGTCCGCAACAAATTTTCCAAGAGCGACTTCTCCAAGAACGGCCTAACCGACAAGACGAACGATTTCCGCGGCCGCGGCGACGGTCTCGATAGACCGGGAGACAAGCGGCCGACCGTCGGCGATCTGGAAGCGGGCCTCGGCGACAAGCGGCCCGGCGGCGGCGCGCTCGGCGACAAGAAGCCCGATCTCGGCGACAAGCGGCCGACGGCCGGCCAGTTGGAAGGCGCGCTCAAGGATAAGAAGCCTGGCGGCGGGGCGCTCGCGGATAGAAAGCCCGACATCAAGAAACCCGACATCGCCAAGAAGCCCAATCTTGCGGACAAGAAGCCCAACCTGGCCGCCAAGACGCCGGACATCAAGAGACCGGACATCAAGAAGCCCGACATCAAGAAGCCGCAAGTCAAGCGCCCGTCGGGCAACGCCTTCGACAAGCGCGACGGCGGCAAGGCCAAGGACTTTTCGAACCGCGGCAGGTCGAGCGTCGGCAATCGCAGCGCCAAGCAGCTGTCCTCCAGAGGCGGCGGCGCACACAGGGGTGGCGGTGGCGGACATAGAGGCGGCGGCGGCGGACGCCGGCGCTAGGTTTTCGTGCGCGGAGCTTTAGAGGACGAGTGATGGTTCAGAGATTGCGGCTGGTGCCAATGTTAGGCCGGTGTCTCGCAACGGCCGCGCTGCTGCTCGTGTGCGCGCCCGCCTTCGCCCAGGAGGCGTTCGAGACGCCCGAGGCTGCGGTCACGGCCCTGATCGGCGCGGCGAAGGAGGGCGACAAGGCAAAGCTTCTCGACATCCTCGGGCCCGAGGGCGAGGAGGTGATCAGCTCCGGCGATCCCGTCGCCGACACGAACGCGCGCGACAGCTTCGTCACGGCTTACGACGAGAAGCATGTCCTCGAGCCGGAAGGGAAGGACACGACCATTCTCGTTCTCGGCGCGGACGATTGGCCCTTCCCCATTCCGATCGTCGAAAGGGACGGCAAATGGGAGTTCGATACCGGGGCGGGTCACGAAGAAATTCTCTTGAGGCGCATCGGGCGCAACGAGCTGTCGGCCATTCAGGCGAGCCTGGCCTATGTCGCGGCGCAGAACGAGTACGCCGCGCTCGACGTGGACGGGCGCCGTCCTCCGGCCTACGCGCAACGCATCGTGAGCAGCCCCGGCGCCAAGGACGGCCTCTATTGGCCGAGCGCGGAAGGCGATGGGCAGAGCCCGCTCGGGGCGCTGTTCGCCGAGGCCTCGGAGGAAGGCTACGCCCCCGGCGGCGGCACGCCCGCCCCCTATCACGGCTACTATTATCGGATCTTGAAAGGCCAAGGCGGCGGCGCCGAGGGCGGCGCCTTCGACTATGTGGTGGACGGGCGGATGATCGGCGGGTTCGGCCTCCTCGCCTATCCGGCCGAGTATGGCAATTCCGGCATCATGACCTTCATGGTCAACCATGACGGCGTCGTGCTGCAGAAGGATCTCGGGCCCGACACCGCGGAGCTGGCGGGCGAGATCGAGGCCTTCGCGCCGGATGAGACCTGGACCAAGGCCGAGACCCAGTAGTCGTCGCGCTCAAGCCCGAAATTGCGTGGGCGATGCCCCGAAGCGGCGGCGGAAGCGCCGGTTGAAGTAGGACACGTCACCGAACCCTGCCTCCAGGGCGATGGCGCTGACGGTCCAGCCCGCGTAACGCGGATCGGCGAGCATGCGATGCACGCGCGTAAGGCGCAGCTCAAGGACAAACTCCGAGAACGTCGTCCCCTCGCTTTCAAACAGGCGCTGCACGTAGCGTGGCGTCACGCCATGGCGCGCGGCCACGGCGCTCACCGTCAAATTCCCATCGCTCAGATTGTCGGCGATATAGCGCCTCATCGCCTGTAGGCGGGCTGCGCGCAAACCGCGGCCTTCGGCGATGAAGACGGCATCGCGCGAGGCGCCGAGTGCCAGAGCCAAGAGATCGCGCATGTGCAGCGCCGTGGCCCGCGCGAGTTCGGGATCGGCGCAAGCCTGTTGCTCCTCGAGGAAGCGAATGTAGCTCAATAGATACTGCAGGGCCTCGGTCGGCGGCACGATCCGCCGCACCAGCACATCGTCGAGGTCCGGCACCAGCTTTGCCAGCACGCCCGGCTGGACGTGGAGACAGCGGTAGCGTGCGGGCCCGCGCGCGATGCAGGTGCTGGTTTCTGCCGCCGTCATCACCACGGCCTCGCCCGCGTTGTAATCCGTCTCACGTCCACATTGGACGACCGCACCGGCAGACGTCATCACGAAGAGGACGAGATCGTCGTTGCCGTCGGCGACGAGCGTGGGGGTTCGCGTGAGGCGAACCTGTGACAGAGACGATGAGGTGACGGAGAGGCCGGGGGCACTGCGCACGGTGATATCGGCATGAAACGGCGCGTCGGCTGCGGGCTCGATCTCCGTGTGGAACATCCAGCGTCCGAAGAATTCCCGCCACACGGGAACGCGATCCCGCTCTGGCAGGTCGTTGCTAGAAAACCGGATCGGACTGAAATCGCTGGCCTGAGTTTGCACGGGGATCCTTCCGCCGACGCCGCTTCTCAGTAGCAAGGAGGGTACCTTTCACGCGGGTTGAGGTCGAGCCGATTTGTTCGCTTCAGGCCAAGCCTTGTCGCGTGCGTCCAAGACCGGCGCCGCGCGCGCGCCTAGCCTCCGCTTGCCGAGGGCGTCGGAGGAGCAAATGCTAAAATTGTTCGTAAAGACCGCGCTGGTTGCGGCGGTGCTGGCCGTCTGCATGGCCGGGCACGCTAATGCGAAGCCGAAATTCGAAGAGGTCCATCTCGAGCAGGTCTATTCCACCGAACAAGACGCCGCGCTGCCCAACGACGCACCGTCGCAAGTCTTCGTCGACTGGGAGGATGGCAAGTGGACTGAAGTCCGCGACGGAGACCTGACGTTCGCCACGTCCTACCGCGTGAAGATGAAGCGAGGCTATATCGTGCTGGCCGACTTTGGCAGGCTGGGGCGCGGCGACAGCATGGTTTGGGCCATAGACGTTAAACTATGGGGGGGAGACCTGCCCAAATCCGTCGCCGGCGTCCATCCGGTCCAGACCGACACGGAGTTTCTGAACAGCGCCCAAAAGGACGGCATCGTCGCCGCGTGCAACGACAGCGCCAATGAAGGCAACGGGTTTACCACGTCGTACGACATCGTTCTCGGGATGCGCGTTTCGGCCCAATCGAAACAGCACGCTCTGGCCTTCGGCGGCTCGGAGGCTGAAGCGACCACGAGTAGCTTGATGCGGCTGAAGGTCGTCTGCGAACCCCCGGAGGAAACCGTCGAGGCCGCGCCGAAGCCGGTCTCCGTCGACCTCCAGATCGAGCAGTCTGGGGACACCTGCCCAAAGAGGACCGTTGCGACCGCTTACCTGAACTATGCCGAGCCTACGACGGCCAAGTTCCGTCTGTCGGTCGGCAACGGCCATCCCAAATTCCGCAGCGTTGAAACGCGCGAAGTCAGCTACGCCGGCAAGACCTTCCACCGCGCCGAAGCGGAGTTCGACTACAAGCTCGATCCGGGCCCGAAGACGTTCGTGCTGCGCGCCAGAGGCATGCCCGAAGCGCATGAGGAGACGGTGGAGATCGATTGCCCGCCGTTCAACGTCGTCTCCGCGTGGCTGACCTACGAGGTCGCCAAGACGGACGCTTGCCCGAAAGAGGTGATCGAGACGGCGACCTTCAATACGACCCGCCCAGGCTGGGTGAACCACGAGATCAAGCATCAGGGCGGTCTCGTGGTGAGCGCGGGCAAGCTCACGGCCAAGCGGGACGGCGATAAATATGCGGCGAAAGCGGTGCGGACGTTGACCCTGGGCGAGGTCGACGCCCAGTTCATGGCCGACGCCAAGGGCTGGTCGGCGAATTCTGGCTGGGTGCCGCTCAAAATCGGCTGCTTGGAGGTGCTGGGCGGGGCGCTGACCTTGACGGATTCGGGCGGCACGCAATGCCCGCGCAAGGCATCGGCCCTGGTCAACGTGGAGACCGACCTGGAAGGGCCCGTGCCCTACCGGCTCGACTGCTCGAATGACCATAGCTGGACGCGCAACGCGGCGGCAAAGAAGACGCCGGCCGGAAAAACTATCGCCGTCGACCTGATCCAATTCGACGTCACCAAGACGGCGACGGTCGCTTGCGGACTGAAGAGCCTCGTCGGCGGCGATACCGAGTTGCTCGACTTCAAGGGGCGCGCGTTCAGCTGCGCCAACACGGCCGGCGTGTCGCAGACCGACGACATCGCGCCCGAACCAACGTCCGAGCCGGACTCCGATCCGAAGAAGCCGGACCGCGCAGACCTCGCCCCCGAGCCACCATCGATTAAATGTACCGGCGGGCAGGTGAAGAACGGCGCCTGCGTCTGCCCAAGCGGGCATGACCGCACCGCGTCCGGCACAAATGCGTGGCGCTGCGTCAAGACCGCGATCATTGTTCCTCCTGCGCCTAAGATCACTTGCGCGAACGGCAGCGTGAAAGGCGGCGCGTGCGTGTGCCCGAGCGGGCATAAGCGCACTGCCGCCGGCAAGAACGCATGGCGTTGCGTCAAGATCGCGGTGGTCACGCCGCCGAAGATCCCGGTCGGTTGCGTCAATGGCAGAGTAAAGAACGGAACCTGCGTCTGTGCCCGCGGGCAGACGCGCACCGCAATCGGCAAGA